>Ga0137415_10003027_pt1 | contig 16633 bp, 11 predicted proteins | sample CZODoug3_1_1_16f_FD_183082 | JGI IMG/M metagenome (GOLD analysis project Ga0137415, IMG submission 183082) | Vadose zone soil fungal communities from Angelo Coast Range Reserve, California, USA - CZODoug3_1_1_16fungal (Hybrid Assembly) | ecosystem: Environmental > Terrestrial > Soil > Vadose...
CTGGACCATCTCCCGCGATTGCCTGAGCGCCTCGTTGCAGGCGGCCAGCACCAGATCCTCGAGCATCTGCGCGTCCTCGGGGTTGATGACCTCGCGGTCGATCTTGATCGAGAGGATCTCCTGCTTGCCGTTGGCCTCGACCGTGACCATGCCGCCGCCGGCCGTCGCCTGGACCTTCTTCTTGCCGACTTCCGCCTGCAGCGCCTCCATCTGCTGCTGCAGCTTCTGCGCCTCCTTCATGATGTTGCCGAAGCCTTTCACGGGGTCTCCCTCTCCTCGGGCGCGCGCGGCCTGACCGCCACGACTTCGCCCTGAAACATGGCCACGGCCGCCTGGACGGCCGGGTGGTTGAGCGCGCCGCCGGCCGCCGCCGCTTCCGCCGCGAGCTCGAAGCGTCGGGCTCCGGGAATGTGCTGCTGCACGGCGTGCGTGATGATCTCGCGGTTGGCGCGGTCGTTCAGCATCTCGCGGTGGAAGTGGCTCGCGACAAGGCCGATGGTCAGCACGGGGCCCTCGAGTTTCAAGGGCACGCCGTGCTGGAGCACCGAGCCCAGGAGCGCCTTCTTCTTCAGGATCTCGTCCACGGCGCGGGTCCATCCCTCTCCAAGGTCCATCGCGGGGGCGGGTGGCGCGTCTGGCGGCGGCGCAGGGGCGCGCTCGGTGGTCGCGGGGGCGCTCGCGCCGGAGACCGTCGACGGCGGGCTGGTCGGTCGTTGCGGAGCGGCCACCGCAGGCGCGGCCGCATCGAGCAGCCCGGGCTGGATGGCCGTCGGCCGCGCGGCGGGCGCTGACCGGATCCGGCTCACCGCTTCGTCCACCTTCGCGATCAGGGCCTCGATGGCCTGGGGCTGGGGCCGTCGCGCGGCGCGCACGGCCGCGATCTCGAGCTCGACCCTCGGATGCGGCGACCGCCTCATCTCGGCATCGGCTTCCATGAAAGCGCGCAGCAGATAGATCAGCTCGTCGGCGGTGACCGGCTCGGCGGTGGCCGCGAGCGCGGCGCGCTCGGCCGCGGTGAGATCGGCGAACGGCGCCTCGGGCGCGACCTTGATGACAAGCGCGCGGCGCGCCGCTTCCACCACCTCGCGGCAGAGCCACGCGAGATCTTCTCCGTCCCGCGCGGCCCGGTCGATGGCCTCGAGCGCGCCGGCGCCGTCGCGCGCCAGAAGCGCGGCGAGGAAGCCGCGCACGTGGACGGGTGACGAAGAACCGAGCAGCCGCGCGACGGACACCTCGTCGAGAGCGCCGCCGCCGTAGGCGATGGCCGTGTCGAGGAGCGAGAGCGCGTCGCGCAGGCTGCCCTCGGCCGCGCGCACGAGGAGCGGCAGGGCGCCGGATTCGAAGGACACGCCCTCCTTGGTCAGGATCTCCGTCAGCGTCGCCGTCAGCTGCTCGGGCGGGATGGGCCGGAAGTCGAAGCGCTGGCAGCGCGAGAGCACGGTCGCCGGGATCCTCCGCGGGTCCGTGGTGGCGAGCACGAAGACCACGTGGGCCGGCGGCTCCTCCAGCGTCTTCAGGAAGGCGTTGAACGCCGGACCGGAGAGCATGTGGACCTCGTCCACGATGTAGATCTTGAAGCGCCCGCGGGCCGGTGCGTACCTGACGTTCTCGCGCAGCGTGCGGATGTCGTCGACGCCCGTGTTGGATGCGGCGTCGATCTCCATCACGTCCATGGGGGCACCCGAGACGAAGTCCTGGCAGGAGGGGCAGACGCCGCAGGCCTCGGGCCCGGTGCGGGCGGTGCACGCGAGCGCCTTGGCGAGGAGTCGCGCCGTCGTGGTCTTGCCGACGCCGCGCGGACCCGTGAAGAGGTAGGCGTGCGCGACCCGGCCCGACGCCAGCGCATTCTGCAGCGTGCGCGTGACCGGATCCTGCCCGACCACGGCCGCGAACGCCTGCGGCCGCCACTTCCGCGCCAGCACCTGATACGTCACGGCACCTCCGCCACGCGTGCGATTAATGCGGTGGGGGGGCCCGGGGGAGGAGCGGCGCCCGCTCCCCCCCGGATCCAATCAATCATGACCGTGCACCCTCAATCGAACCGCCCGTCCCGCGATCTCCATGCGGAGCCAGCTCCGGTCAGGTACTCCCACGGCACACGAGCGGAACGCCTTACCGTTGCTCCCTTCCGGGCCTGGCGGGATTCGACGTGACTCGTTGCGTGGGGCCCAACCTTCAACACCGTCCCGCGCGGCTCATTCGACACGAACGGCCCTCGAGAGGGAATTCAACCCCGCTATAGCGGGTTGCGGGTTACAGGGCACCGCTACCTCCCCGTCTAGCACGGCCAAGCCGTGCCGGTCGTCGATAAGGGCCCATTTGCTTCGTTGGCGCCCTCGACCGCGGGCTCAACGTACAGAGAGTACGCCTCGCCCGCGGTCTTCGGGCGCCGCCTCGCAACTGGACCCTTCTCGCCAACCGACTTGCTCATTGAACCTCACAACCAAAGATTGGCGGAGGGGGTGGGATTCGAACCCACGGTACAGTTGCCCGTACACGGCATTTCCAGTGCCGCACCTTCGGCCACTCGGCCACCCCTCCGGGTGCGAATTTTGGCGGAGGGGAGAGGATTTGAACCCCCGAGGGACTTGCGCCCCTATCCGATTTCGAGTCGGACGCCTTCAACCGGGCTCGGCCACCCCTCCGCGGCAATTTCAGGATCTTTTCTTGTGAAAGAACTCGGTCAAGAGCGCGCCGCATTCCGCGCTTCGCACGCCCGCCACCACTGCCACCTGATGGTTCAGCCGCGAATCCTCCAGCAGCCGGTACAGCGTGCGCGCGGCGCCGGTCTTCGGATCGGCGGCGCCGTACACGAGGCGCCCGATGCGCGCGTGAAGCGCCGCGCCGCAACACATCGCGCACGGCTCTATCGTCGTATACAGCGCGGCGCCCGAGAGCCGGTAGTTTCCCGCCACCTCCGCGGCCGCTCGAATCGCCACCACCTCGGCGTGGGCGGTGGGATCGCGGTCGGCGATCATTCGATTCCGTCCGCGGCCGATGACGCGGCCCTCCAGCACCACCACGGCGCCTACCGGCACCTCGTCGAGCGCCGCCGCGCGGCGAGCTTCCTCGAGGGCCAGGTCCATGTGCCGCGCATCCTCGGCGTCTGCCGTCTCCACCTTCACAGCCCGGGTCATGGGCAGGGGGACGATGCTCCGCCCCCCTGCCCTCGATGGTGCGCCCTAGAGGAGTCGAACCTCTGGCCTTCGGATTCGTAGTCCGACGCTCTATCCAACTGAGCTAAGGGCGCGTTCTGGCGGAGAGGCCGGGATTCGAACCCGGGACAGAGGTTTTGCCCCTGTAACCGCTTAGCAGGCGGCTGCCTTCGGCCGACTCGGCCACCTCTCCAGACAGTCAAGCCTCCAGAGTATAAGGCATTCCCCTGGCAGCGACTACCGGAACCTGGGTCGTCGGGCCATACTGACCGCATGAACCTACAAGCCGCCGAGACCCGCCCGATGACGAACCTTCGACAATTTCTCCGCGATACCTGGACCCTGGCCAAGCCCTACTGGTCCTCCGAGGAGCGCTGGGCGGCCTGGTTGCTTCTCGGGGTCGTGGTGGCCATGAATCTCGGGCTCGTCTACATCAACGTGCTGCTCAACAAGTGGCAGAACACGTTCTTCAATGCCATCCAGGAAAAGAATGCCGACGTGTTCTTTCAGCAGCTCCTGCGCTTCAGCTGGCTGGCGGGGTTGTTCATCGCCGTGGCCGTGTATCAGCTTTATCTGAATCAGCTCTTGCAGATCCGCTGGCGCCGCTGGCTGACGGACCGGTACCTGACGGCCTGGCTCGCTGATCGTACCTACTACCGCATGCAGCTCATGGCCGGGGAGTCGGACAATCCGGACCAGCGCATCGCCGAAGACGTGCGTCTCTTCGTCACGCGGACGCTCTCGCTCTCGCTGCAGTTCCTCACGGCCATCACGACCCTCGTCTCCTTCATCGGGATCCTCTGGTTCCTCTCGGGGCCCCTGACCTTGCCGTGGCTCGGCTGGACCGTGCCCGGGTACATGGTGTGGGCGGCGCTCCTGTACTCGATCGTGGGGACGTGGGTCACTGAGAGGGTCGGCCGGCGCCTCGTCCGGCTCGACTTCGAGCAGCAGCGCTACGAGGCCGACTTCCGGTTCTCCCTCGTGCGCCTGCGCGAGAACACCGAGGGAGTGGCCCTCTATCGCGGAGAGCGGGACGAGCTCGAGAACTTCCACCAGCGCTTCCGGCGCGTGGTCGAGAACTGGTGGGGGATCATGGGTCTGCAGAAACGCCTGACGGGCTTCACCGTCGGCTTCGCCCAGGTCGCCATCATCTTCCCATTCGTGGTGGCGGGACCGCGCTTCTTTCGGGGTGAGATCGCCCTCGGTGGCCTCATGCAGACGGCCCAGGCCTTTGGTCAGGTCCAGCAAGCCTTGAGCGTGGTGGTGGACTACCAGCTCTACCCTCAGATCGCGGAGTGGCGCGCTGTGGTCAGCCGGCTCATGGGCTTCGAGGCGGCCATGGCCCGTGTCCGACCGCGTCCCGGCAGCGAAGGAATCGAGCATGCCGAATCCGCGAATGGCATTGCCGTCGAGGGCGTGGATCTTCACCTTCCCGACGGCCAGCCGCTCCTCCAGGGCGCCCAGGCGCATATCGCGAGCGGCGAGAGCGTGCTTCTCACGGGTCCCTCCGGCGCGGGCAAGAGCACACTCTTTCGCGCGGTGGCGGGCATCTGGCCTTTCGGGCGGGGACGGATCGTCGTGCCCCCTGATGCGCGCATTCTCTTCCTGCCCCAGAAGCCCTACCTGCCCCTGGGAACGCTCCGTGAAGTCGTGAGCTATCCGACGCCGCCCGCGACCATCCTCGACTCAACTCTGCGCGAGGCGCTGGAGGCGGTGGGATTGCCCAAGCTCGGCGAGCGTCTCGACGAGAGCGCCAACTGGGCGCTCCAGCTCTCGCCCGGGGAGCAGCAACGCATCGCCTTCGCCCGCGCCATCGTGCAGCAGCCGGAGTGGCTCTTCCTCGACGAGGCGACGTCCGCCGTGGACGAGCAGACGGAAGCGCGGCTCTACACCCTTCTCAAGGAGCGGCTCGCGCGTACGGCGGTGATCAGCATCGGCCATCGACCGACACTCGGAGCTTTCCACGCGAAGCGCCTTGCCTTGCGGCCGCATGCCGACCGGGGGGCCTCACTCGAAGAAGAGGTCGCGCGCACGGCGTAGGCCTCCGACAGGCCCGCGCGTCCACGGCCGACGTCGCCTCATGGAGGAAGAATATTGGCGGAGGGGGAGGGATTCGAACCCCCGACCCCTTGCGAGGTTCCGGTTTTCAAGACCGGCGCCTTCAACCAGACTCGGCCACCCCTCCGCGCAATTCAGCGAGCGGGCCCGATGCGCTCGAGCCCGTTCATGTATGGTCGCAGCACCGACGGCACGATGACGGTGCCGTCGGCCTCCTGATAGTTCTCGAGCACCGCGATCACGGTCCGCCCCACGGCCAGCCCCGAGCCATTCAGCGTGTGGGCGAACTCCGGCCGCCCGCCCCCCTCCGGGCGATAGCGAACGTCCGCCCGGCGGCCGCCGAAATCCGCATAGCTCGAGCACGAGGAGATCTCGGTGTATTTCCCGATGGCGGGCCGCCACACCTCGAGGTCGTAGCCCTTGGCGCCGCTGAAACCCAGATCACCCACGCACCGCTCGACCACGCGGTACGGCAGCTCGAGCCGCCGCAGGACCTCCTCGGCATTCGCGACCATCGACTCGAGCTCGTCATAGGACTGGTCCGCCGTCGTGATCTTCACCATCTCGACCTTGTCGAACTGGTGCTGCCGGTAAATCCCCTTCATGTCTTTCCCATACGTGCCCGCCTCTCGCCGGTAGCACGGCGTGAAGGCCGTATAGCGCCGGGGCAAGGTCCTCTCGTCCAGGACCTCGCCGCCGTGGAGCGCGGACAGCGAGACCTCGGCGGTGGGAATGAGGTAGAGGGTGCGGTTCTCGTCCGCCTCCAGCGTCTTGAAGAGCCCCTCCTCGAACTTGGGGAGCTGGCCGGTCTTGAGCATGGTCTCCCCGCTCACGAGGTGCGGCAGCCAGAGCTCCGTGTATCCGTGCTCGCGCGTGTGCAGGTCGAGCATGAACTGGGCCAGCGCGCGCTCGAGGTGCGCCAGCGGCCCCCAGAGAACGGCGAAGCGCGACTTGGCGATCTTGGTCGCGCGCTCGATATCGAGCAGCCCCAGCTTCTCGCCCACGTCCTCGTGCGGCTTGGGTTCGAACGAAAAGGTTCGTGGGGTGCCCCACTTGCGAACCTCGACGTTGTCGGCGTCGCTGGTCCCCGGCGGGACAGACGGGTGCGGCAGGTTCGGCACCTGGGCGAGGAGCTCCTCGATCGCCTCGTCGACAACCTTCAGCCTGGCGTCGAGGTCCTTGATCCGCTCGCTGACCTCGCGCATCCGGGCCTGCTCGGCACTGGCGTCCTCGCCGCGCCGCTTCGCCTGCCCGATCGCCTCCGACGCCTTGTTGCGCAGTGCCTTGAGCTCCTCGCTCTCGTGAATGAGGCGCCGGCGCTCGGCGTCGCGCGCTGCGATCTCCCTGATGAGCTCGGCGCCACCCTTTTGCGCGAGGGCGCGCTCGACCTCCTCCGGTCGCTCGCGGATCAGCCTGATGTCCAGCACTGCGCGTTCCCTCCTTCCCCTCACCCATTCCTCTCCCCCAGTGCGGGAGAGGAATTGCACAAACAAAAGAGGCCGCCCGCAGGCGGCCTCATGTCCCCCGCCGGGGTCGCGCTATGACGAGGGCGTGACCGCCTGCTCGGCCTCGACGCGGGCGATGCTGCCCACCCGATCGTCGGCGTCCAGGTCGATCACCCGCACTCCCATGGTATTACGCCCCTGGCTCGTGATGTCGCCCCCGTGGATACGGATCATCTTCCCCTTGGTCGTGACCACGAGGATGTCGTCGGTCTCGCGGATCTGGAGCATCCCGACCACGGAGCCGTTGCGTCCCTCCGTCTTGATGTCGATGATGCCCTTGCCCGCGCGGCCCTGGAGGCGGTACTCCTCGAGCGGCGTGCGCTTGCCATAGCCGCGCTCGGTGATCGTGAAGACGCTGACCCCCTCCTGCACCACCTCGGCGGCGATGACCTGATCGCCCTCGTCCACCTCGATCCCGCGGACGCCGCCGGCCGTGCGACCCATGGGCCGGACGTCTTCCTCGGGGAAGCGGATGATCATGCCCTGCTTGGTCGAGAGGAGGACCTCGCGCTGGCCGTCGGTGCGGCGGGCCGCCATGACCTCATCGCCCGCATCGAGCGAGATGGCAAGGATGCCGCCCGAACGCGGGTGCGAGAAGGCCGACAGCTCCGTCTTCTTGACGGTGCCCCGCTTGGTGGACAAGATGACATAGCCGCCCGACTCGAAGTCCCGCACGGGCACGCAGGTGGCGACCATCTCGCCGTCGGCCAGCGAGAGCACGTTGACCATGGCCTTGCCCTTGGCCTGGCGCCCGCCCTCGGGGATCTCGTGCACCTTCAGCCAGTGCACCTTGCCCTTGTTGGTGAAGAAGAGGAGGTAGGAATGGGTCGAGGCCACGAAGAGATCCTCGACAATGTCCTCCTCCTTGGTCTCCATCCCCGTGACGCCCTTGCCGCCGCGCTTCTGGCTGCGATACGCCTCCACGTGCGTCCGCTTGATGTAGCCGGAGCGCGTGATCGTCACCACCATGTCGTCATCCGCGAGGAGATCCTCGATGGTCAGGTCCTGCGTCTCCCCGAGGATCTCCGTGCGCCGCTCGTCCCCGTAGTCGTTCTTGAGGGCCGCGAGCTCGTCCTTGATGATGCCCATCAGCCGCTGCTCGGAGGCCAGGATGCCCTTGAGGTCGGCGATCAACGCCAGCGTCTGCTCGTGCTCTTCGACGATCTTGTGCCGTTCGAGCTGGGTCAGGCGCTGCAACCGCATGTCGAGAATGTGCCGCGCCTGGATCTCCGAGAGCTCGAGCTGGCGAATCAAGGCCTGCTTGGCGGCGTCGGGATCCTGGGCCTGGCGGATCAGTCGGATGACCAGATCGAGGTGATCGACCGCCTTGCGCAGGCCCTCGAGGATGTGTGCCTTCTCCTCGGCCCGCGCGAGGTCGTACTTGGTCCGGCGGGTGACCACCTCGCGCCGGAAGCTGATGAACTCGGTGAGCATCTGCTTCAGCGTCACCACCTGCGGCCGTCGTCCCACCAGCGCCAGCATGATGATGCCGAAGGTGGTCTGCATCTGAGTGTGTTTATAAAGTTGATTGATGACGATATCCGGCATTTCTCCGCGTCCGAGCTCCAGCACGATCCGGATGCCCTCGCGGCTCGATTCGTCGCGCCGCTCCGAGATACCCTCGATCCTCTTGTCGCGGATCAGCTCACCGATCTTCTCCATCAGCGTCGCCTTGTTGACCTGGTACGGGAGCTCCGTGACGATGATCGCCTCGCGGCCGCCCCGGAGGCTTTCTTTGTGAACCTTGGCCCGTAGCGTGATGATGCCCCGCCCTGTCGTATAGGCATCGCGGATGCCGGTCCGGCCGTAGATGAAGCCCCGCGTCGGGAAGTCCGGGCCGGGAATCACCTTCATCAGATCATCGACGGTGGCGTCCGGATTCTCGATCAGCATGATGAGCCCGTCCACCACCTCCGTGAGGTTGTGGGGCGGGATATTGGTGGCCATGCCGACGGCGATCCCCGAGGAACCGTTGACGAGGAGATTGGGGATCCGCGTGGGCAGGACGATAGGCTCCTGCTCGTTCTCGTCATAGTTCGGGACGAAGTCGACGGTATCCTTGTCGATGTCCGCCAGCATCTCGTGGGCGATCTTGGCCAGGCGCGCCTCCGTGTATCGCATGGCCGCCGCCGGATCGCCGTCGATGGAACCGAAATTCCCCTGACCGTCCACGAGTGGATACCGGAGCGAGAACTCCTGCACCATGCGCACGAGCGCCTCGTAGATAGGGGCATCGCCGTGCGGATGGTACTTGCCCATGCAGTCGCCGACGATGCGCGCCGATTTCTTGTAGGGTCGATTCCAGGCCACCCCGATCACGCTCATGGTATAGAGCACGCGGCGATGCACGGGCTTCAGGCCGTCGCGGATATCCGGCAGCGCCCGCCCCACGATGACGGACATGGCGTAGTCCAGATACGACTTCCGCATTTCCTCTTCGATCGGGACGGGGGTCTGGCGCTCGGGGGACATGGAAGCGGGGGGAGTTCCTAGATGTCGAGGTTGACCACGTCGAGGGCGTTCCTCTCGATGAACTCCCGCCGCGGCTCGACGGCGTCGCCCATCAAGATGGTGAAGATCTCGTCGGCGCCCACGGCATCCTCCATCGTGACCTTGAGGAGGGTGCGGCTCTCGGGATTCATGGTGGTTTCCCAGAGCTGCTCGGGATTCATCTCGCCCAGGCCCTTGTAGCGCTGCATGGTCAGGCCGTCCTTGGCGAAGTCCATGACGACGCGGATCAGCTCGTCGACGCTCCGGGTCGTGGCCTCCTTCCCGGAGGCATCCACCACCGTGCACGGGCCCTTGTGCAGGGCCGCGATCTCCCCGTGGACGTCGAGGAGCTGGGCGTAGTCGGGCGACTTGAGCAGATCGGGGCTGAAGGCGAACGGGTGCGGCCCCGCGATCTGGATGGTGGCCGCGTCTCCATTGTCTCCACCCACGAGCCGCGCGCTCCAGCCGTCGATCTCGCCAGCCACCTCGGCGATGGCGGCGGTGATCTCGGTGTCCCCCACCCCGCGCTTCGTGCCCTTGAACTTCTTCCGCAGGAGGCCATCGAGAATGGCCGGCGGCACGCCGCGACGCGCGAACTTGCTGAAGAGCGCGCGGAACTCGAGGGCCCGCTTGAGCGCCTCGACGAGCGCGTCTTCCTTCAAGGGATTGGACTTGCCCGGGATCTTGACGGTCGCCTTCTCCACCCACTGGGCGAGGAGGAACTCTTCCATCTCGCGGTCGCTCATGAGATACCGCTCCGCCTTGCCCTTCTTCACCTTGAAGAGCGGCGGCTGGGCGATGAAGAGCCGCCCCGCCTCGATGATCGCCACCATGTGCCGGAAGAAGAACGTGAGCAGGAGCGTCCGGATATGAGCGCCGTCCACGTCGGCATCCGTCATGAGGATGACCTTGTGGTAGCGGAGCTTGGCGAGATCGAACTCCTCGGGACCGATGCCCGTACCCAGGGCAGAGATGAGGAGCCGGATTTCCTGGTGCGAGAGAACCTTGTCGTAGCGCGCTTTTTCCGCGTTGATGATCTTGCCGCGCAGAGGCAGGACGGCCTGCGTCTTCCTGTCCCGCCCCTGCTTGGCGGAGCCGCCGGCGGAATCGCCCTCGACGAGGAACAGCTCGCGGAACTGCGGATCACGCTCCGAGCAATCGGCGAGCTTCGCGGAGAGGCCCTCGTCGTCGCGCCCGCCCTTGCGGGTGAGCTCGCGCGCCTTCCGCGCGGCCTCGCGGGCCTGGGCCGCCCGCACACACTTGTCGGCGATCTTCCGCGCGGTGGTCGGGTCCTCCTCGAACGCCTCCCCGAGGCGGTCGTTGACGATCTGCTGGACGAGCCCCTTGACGTCGGAGTTGCCGAGCTTGGCCTTGGTCTGGCCTTCGAACTGCGGGTCGGGAATGCGCACCGAGACCACCGCGGTCAGGCCCTCGCGCACGTCGTCGCCGCTGACGTCCCCCTTGAAGCTCTTGAGGAATCCGTTGGCCTTGGCGTAGTTCGAGATGGTGCCGGTGAGCGCGGCCCGGAACCCGGTCAGGTGGGTGCCGCCCTCGCGGGTGTTGATGTTGTTGGCGAAAGAGAACACGCTTTCCTGGTAGCCGTCGTTGTACTGCAACGCGACCTCGACCTCGATGTTGTCCTTCTTGCCCTCGAAGAAGAGCACCTTCGGGTGGATCGGGGTCTTGTTCTGGTTCAGGTGCTTGATGAACTCGATGATGCCGCCCTTGTAGAGGAAGGTGTGGGTCCGCTCGTCCCGCTCGTCCTCGATGACGATCTTGAGTCCCTTGTTGAGGAAGGCGAGCTCGCGGAGGCGGTTCGAGAGCGTGTCGAACGAGAACGACGTCTCCTCGAAGATCTTGGTATCCGGCTTGAAGCGGATGACGGTGCCGTGCTTGGAGGTCTTCTCTCCCGGCGCGAGCTCGCCCTGGGGCACCCCGCGCTCGTAGCGCTGGGTCCACACCTTGCCGTCCCGGCGAATCTCCAGCTCCAGCCATTCGGAGAGCGCATTGACCACGGAGACTCCGACACCGTGGAGGCCGCCGGAGACCTTGTAGGCCGAATGCTCGAACTTGCCCCCCGCGTGGAGCACGGTCAGCACGACTTCGGCCGCCGGCCTGCCCGTCTCCTTGTGCGTGTCGACGGGGATGCCGCGTCCGTTGTCGCCGACGGAGCAGGAGCCGTCCGAGTGCAGGATGACCTTGATGCTGTCGCTGAAGCCACCCATCGCCTCGTCCACCGAATTGTCGACTACCTCGTAGACCAGGTGATGCAGGCCATAGGCGCCCGTGTCGCCGATGTACATGGCGGGGCGCTTCTGGACGGCCTCGAGGCCCTCCAGAACCTTGATGTCGCTCGCCGTATAGGTCTCGGCGCTCATGCCACCTCTCTCACGGACACTCCCGTCATCTCGGACACTCGTCCTTCCTGGACGTTCCACCAGGCAGCCGTCCCCGCGTCGGGCAGCGCCGCCTCCGCAGTGGTCAGAAACACCTGACCGCTTCGCGCTACCCGTTGCAAGACCCGCTCCTGAGCCTGGGGGTCGAGCTCGGAGAGCGCGTCGTCGAGCAGCAGCACGGGCGAGCTGCCCACGGCCGCCTCGACCGGGCCAGCCTCGGCCAGCCGCAACGCCAAGGCGAGCAGCCTCTGCTGGCCCCGCGATCCGAAGCTCCGCATGTCGCGCCCGTCGAGCTCGATGAGGAGATCGTCACGGTGCGGTCCCACGAGGGTGAGCCCGCGGCGCAGCTCCTCGGCGCGGCGACGCTCGAGGGCCGCGCGGAATCCCTCGACCGACACCGCCGCCTCGAGACTGCCACGATACTCGAGCCGTACCTCTTGCTCTCGCCCGGACAGCTCGGGATAGAGACGCCGGATTTCCGCGTCGAGAAGCACCACGGCCGCCCGGCGCCGGGCCAGGATCTCGAGCCCCACGGTGGCCAATTGCTCGTCCCACGGCTCGATCTCCCCGCCGCCTCTCTGCAGCAGATGGTTCCGGCGCGCGAGTATCCGGCGATACCGCGCATGGGCCGTGAGATGCGCCGGCTGGAGCTTGCCCGCAAAGCCGTCGAGGAAATTCCGCCGCGCCTGGGGACTGCCGTAGAGGATCCCGAGATCCTGCCAGCCGAAGGGAATGGCGCGAGCCCACGGACACCCCTCGCCCGTCACGACCCAGCCCCCGTCCTCGCGACGACTCAGCTCGCGGCGGAGGCTTCGTGTCACCTCGCCTCGCGCGAGCTCGCCCGACAGCGAGGCGGCAGGCGCATCCCAGCGCGCGAGATCAGCCGCCTTGGCACCGCGAAAAGAGCGTCCAACGAGAAGGACGCCCAGAGCTTCGAGGAAGTTTGTTTTTCCTTGTGCGTTCTGACCGCTCAGAACATTCAGCGTTGGTTCAGGACTGAGCGTAAGGGTGCGATAATTACGGAAATTTTCAAGCGTAATCCACTGGATGAGCACCCGTTGTCGGCCCCCATGAGAACGTCAAATTCTCATAGGCATGATAACACACAGCGACCCCTCCTCCTCGAAGCTTTTGATCACTCCGGGACTCAAACCGTCCTTCAATTCCATCACGATTTGCTCGGCGGATTGCGCGCCCAGCGCGTCGAGCACATAGCGTGAATTGAACCCGATCGTCATCTCCTCCCCGCTGTACTGGACCTCGATCTGCTCCTCTGCCTCGCCAAAATCCGGGCTATACGCCGTGAGCTTGAGAAGCCCGGGCGACAGGGTGAACTTGACCGGCTTGGTCCGTTCCTCGGAGAGCACCGACACGCGACGCAACGCCGCCATGACGGCGGCGCGCCCTACCGTCACCCGATGCGGATGGGCCTTTGGCACCACCTGCTCGTAGTTCGGAAAGGCGCCTTCGATGAGCCGAGCCAGGAGGAGGACATTGGGCATCCGGAGGATGAACTGGTTCTCGCTGATCGCGACCTGGACGTCCTCGCCCGTGCCCACCACGCGCGCGATCTCCTGCACGGCCTTGCGCGGGACAATCCCCGAGACCTGCCCGCCCGCGCCGGCCAGCGGCCTCACAGCCAGGGCCAGCCGGTGGCCGTCGGTGGCCACGAGCCGGATCTCACGCTCCTGCACGGCGAAGAGGACGCCGTTCAGCGCATAGCGGCTCTCGTCGTGGGAGATGGCGAAGGTCGTCTGGGCGAGCATGTCCCGGAGGAGCTTGCCATCGAGAGTGATCCATGCCGCCGCCTCACCACTGGAGACGGCGGGGAAATCGGCCGCGCCTAGGCCCACGAGCTTGTAGGACGCGCCTCCACAGCGAAGGGCCACCCAGGCATTGTCTTGAACCTTCAGGGAGAGACCGGCCGCAGGCAGCTCCTTGACGATCTCGAGGAGCTTGCGGGCGGACAGCGTGATGGACCCGCCCGCCGGCACCTTGGCCGGTACGGAGACCCTTGCCCCCACCTCGAGATCGGTCGCGGTCAGGCGCAGCGTGTCGCCATCGCTCTCGAGAAGCACGTTGGCGAGGATGGGCAAGGTCTGTCTGGGCTCGACCACGTTGTGAACCATCTGGAGACCCTTGAGGAAGGCATCCCGGTCCACATGGACTTCCATATCAATCTCCGTTGTTGAGGAAAGGAACAACTAACTTCGTCGTCGTACGAGACGTCGTAGCGGTGGATCCTGTGGACGACGCGTAAGCGCTGGAAAGCGCGGGCGTGGATCGAGACCCGGAGACGTGGATAGAGACGTGCCTGACCTGAGGGCGCCGGTGGATCACAGGCTAATCCCCTGGATGAGCGTGTCGATCGTCTGCTTGAGCTTGGGATCTTCCTGGAGCAAGGTCTGCAGCTTCGTGACGGCGTGAAGGACGGTGGTATGGTCCTTCCCGCCGAAGGCACGGCCGACATCGCTCAGCGAGGCGTGGGTGAGCTGGCGGGAGAGATACATGGCGATCTGCCGTGGGAAGGCCACGGACTTGGTGCGGTTCTGCGCCCGCATGTCCGAGAGCTTGATGCCGAAGACCTCGGCGACCTTTCGCTGAATGTGCTCGATCGTGATGATCTTCTCTTCCTCGCCCCAGAGGTCGGAAAGCACGTCCTGGGCGAGCTCCACGCTCATGTCCCGACCCGACAGCGAGCAGAAGGCGATCATGCGGGTCAGGGAGCCCTCGATCTCGCGGATGTTGGCCTTGATCCGGCTGGCGATCAGATAGGCGACGTCGTCGGGCAGGCGGACCCGCTCCGTCTCCGCTTTCTTCTTGAGAATGGCCACCCGCGTCTCGAAGTCGGGGGGCTGAATATCGGCGATCAGGCCCCACTCGAAGCGGGAGCGGAGGCGTTCCTCGAGCTCGGGAATCTCCTTGGGCGCGGCGTCCGAGGAGACCACGATCTGCTTCCGCGCTTCGTAGAGATCGTTGAAGGTGTGGAAGAACTCCTCCTGTGTCCGCTCCTTGCCGGAAATGAACTGGATGTCGTCGATGAGGAGGAGATCGATGGTCCGGTACTTGGCGCGGAATTCCGCCGTCCGATCGTAGCGGATGGCGTTGATGAGATCATTGGTGAAGCGCTCGGAGGAGAGATAGAGCGCGCGGAGCTGCGGGTAGAGCTTGGCGGTCTGCTGTCCAACCGCGTGGAGCAGGTGCGTCTTCCCCAGACCGACGCCGCCGTAGATGAAAAGCGGGTTGTACGCGCGGGAGGGAAGCTCGGCCACGGCCTGGCAGGCGGCCTGAGCGAACTGGTTCGAATTGCCGACGACGAAGGATTCGAAGGTGTAGCGCGTGCTGAGCCCGGTCGTCGTGGGCAGCGCGTCGTTCAGTGGACCGATTTACTGGACCGGTGGATTCCGGTTCGACGCAAGCAACCGGGTGATGGATCCCGGCGTATACTACCTGAAGGTCGCGTTCATCGCGGACCAAGCGAGTGGCCCCGTCAGTGTGGGCTTCGACAACGTCCGCCTCGCCTGGACAACGGACGCGGGCGTCGTGATCTACGTGCCTCTCCCGGCGCCCGCCGCGATCTTCGTGTCCCAGGACAAGGGCCTCTTCCTCGGATATTATGGGTTCATCGTTTTCGCGATCTTTCTCGCGGCCGCCTATTATCTCGTGCGCGAGCGACGCGAGACGCTCAAGGCGATCACCGCGCCTCTCGAGGGAATCTCGCAGCGATTGCGCAACCGGAGCGCCTGGATCGCAATCGGGCAGACGTGGATGGCGGTCACCTTCTTCCAGATCGTCTTCATCGTGATCGTCTCGATCATCGGCATCAATCCGACGTCCCCGATCGCCCAACCGACCGCGAAGACGGCGTGGGTCCTCCTATACGAACTCGCGAACGCGGGCGTCTACGAGGAGTTCGCGTTCCGCCTCCTGCTGATCGGCGTCCCGATGGCGCTCGGATCCGTGATCCTGCGCATCATGGAGGTCAACCGCGGCGGCATGTGGAACGGTCGCGGCTCCGCCGGCCGGCACATTGTGGGTGCGTGGCGATACCTCATCGGCGGGGTCGTCCGGTCGGACTCGCCGCGCGAGACGGTGTTGGCGTCCTGGGTGTTCCTTCTCGCCAGCTCGACGATCTTCGGATTGGCGCACGCACCGGGCTGGGGATCGTGGAAAGTCATCCCCGCCGCGGTCGCGGGCCTCGGCTTCGGATACCTGTTCCTCCGGTACGGGATCGGTGCAGCGATCCTCGCCCACTTCGTGAACGACTACCTGCTCGCCCTGACCTACGAAGGCGTCGGAGGAGCCGGCCTCGAGGTCGTGCTCAGCCTGCTCTTCATCGTCCTCGCCGTCGCCGGCGCGGGGTTCTTTGTCTGGTACGGGCTCCGTGCCTGGCAGAGTCTCACCGGACTCGTTGCCGGATATCGGCCGCCCGTTCGTGTTCGCCCCGCGGCGGTCGCTCCGGCTTCGTACCTGGCTTCCGCCCCGCCGCCGGTCGCAACGCCCGCGACGCCGATCCCCCCTGTGTCTTCGGGTCCGTCGTGGCCGCCGAGTCAGCCGCCCGGTACGTCGTTCGCGGCGCCCCTGCGGGATCCGGGACAAATCCCCCGCGACTACACGCCGTCGTACATCCCGCCGCCCTACGGCTACCCGCCGGTCCGTTTCCAGTGTCCGTTCTGCGGCTGGGTCGAAGCGCGATACGACGCGGGCCGTTTCACGTGCCTTCGTTGCAGTCGAACGTCCTAGCGTTTCGGCTCGACCGTCGATTCCGCGAGGACGTCGATCACGGCCGCCAGGTCGTCCGATTCGATCTCGACGATGATGTCGCCGAGGGGCGACAAGGCCGCGAAGTTCACGACACCGACGAACGCAGCCTGCTTGCTCAAGGTGAACGTCGTGCGGTCGCCGCTCCGCGCGGCGATTAACTGCCGTCGCGCCGTGTCTCGGATCTTCTGGTTCCGGATTCGCTCACGGAGATGGCCGAGGTCGTTCGTCGTCCCGATCACGCGGTCCCCTGCGACCTCGACGACGA
>Ga0137415_10003028_pt1 | contig 16632 bp, 16 predicted proteins | sample CZODoug3_1_1_16f_FD_183082 | JGI IMG/M metagenome (GOLD analysis project Ga0137415, IMG submission 183082) | Vadose zone soil fungal communities from Angelo Coast Range Reserve, California, USA - CZODoug3_1_1_16fungal (Hybrid Assembly) | ecosystem: Environmental > Terrestrial > Soil > Vadose...
GAGGGCAAGGCCGAAGACTGGCACCGCGCCTCCGCCGGCCTGGCCAACACCTTGAAGCGGCTCAATATCCCTTACAAAACGATCCAAGGCGAAGGCGCTTTTTACGGCCCGAAGATCGACATTAAATTAATCGACGCCATCGGTCGCCCCTGGCAACTCACCACCGTGCAGTTCGATTTCAATCTTCCCGCTCGCTTCGGCCTCGAATACGTTGCCGAAGATGGTGCCCGCCACCAGCCGCTCATGGTCCACCGCGCGCTGCTCGGCTCCGTCGAGCGCTTCTTCGGCATTCTCGTCGAGCACTACGCCGGAGCCTTCCCGCTCTGGCTCGCTCCCGTGCAAGTCGAAATCTGCCCGGTCAGTGAAAAAGTCGCCGACTACTCGAAGCATGTCACCGAAACTCTCAAGCGCCTCGGCATCCGCGCCCATCTCGACGACCGCAACGAAAAACTACCCGCCAAGATCCGCGACGCGCAAATGCAAAAAATTCCCTACATGCTCGTGGTCGGCGCGAAAGAAGCCGAAGCCGGCACCGTCTCCGTCCGCCATCGCAGCAAAGGCGACCTCGGCCCCAAGCCCCTCGCCGAATTCGTCACCGCACTGCAGCAAGAAATAGAATCTCGCGCTATCGCTTGAAATGCGCGGCTAACGCGCAGCGGCGTCACCCTCTAATCCGTGTCTCTTCGGCTTAGCATTGAACTCCGTTCGCAGGCAGAGGCACGGTGGGGCTTTCCACCGGTTTCAACAGCTCACGATCTGAGATCTCCAAAAGGGCCTTCCTCAGCTTCCAAGCGAAGAAGGCAAGACCTATGAGTTCCAACAACAGTCCGCAGGCGAGAATTCTGCGACTCGCGCCGGCTTTAGCCAGAAACACAAACCAACGGTCATAGCCAAGACCCAACTGCGCCGGTTGTGATGAACTTAGATAATTCGTCAGCAGCTTCGCCTGGCTTGTAATTGACGAATAGCCCATTCGGTAGTTCCACTGCGAATCGTAGTAATTGCCACTGGTTTGATCTTCCAAGAAACTAGTCGAGATGCTGATCCCTTGGACGAGCACTCCCGCCGCGAACAGGACGATCGCCAACTTACGCGTGCGCGGTGCCGCCTCAGCGAGCAGCGGTCCAAGTCCGAGGCAGAGCAAGGCAATGGATGGCACCAGATAGCGGGGTCCAATGCAAAATCCGCCCTCCCACTGCGCATATCTCAAAAAGAATAAAAGGTATGCCACCGGCATTCCTCCGGCCAGGATGCCCAGTCCCGGGTCTCGCTTGGCCAGCCGCAAGACACCAGGAATCGCCAGAAGAATGGGAGGCGCAAATAAAAATACGGACTTCCCGGGCGAGAGTAGAAAGCCAAACAACCCGGTCGTAACCGGCGTTTCGAACGAATTAAGATGCTTGGCCGCCTCTACAACCTTTGGATAACCGAATTCCCAGATATCGCCGTAATAGATCTCGTTACGCAGGAGGTACGCAGCCCCAAACACGCCCGCAATCAAAGCAAGAACAAGCGCGGGATACGGCGTTTTCGCTCTGTCGCGGACCAGCACCGCCAGAAGGAACACCGAAACTGCAATCACGTGGGCGGGCCGAACCCATATCATGGTGCCGAGAAACAGACCCGCCAGGGCCGCCCTCCCCAACGAATAACGATTCTGGCCAGTAAAAAGCACTAGAGCCGCCGCCAACATCAGTGCCGCGACAAGCGGCTCTGAGAAGAACCAAGCCGAATACGCAAACAGCGGCGTGGCCAGCGCAATCATCGCTGTAGCTGCTAACGCCGTCCTCACAGCTATTCCCAAATGGCAAAAAATCAGGAAGGCGAGCGCTGCGGCAATGGCGGAGAACACGGCGCTGCTCGTCGTCACGATGGCATCGACAAAAAGATACTTGGAACCAACTGGCATGCTCCCCTGCGGCAGGACTATCCACAATACTTGCGCCGCCGCATGCCATGGAACACTCAACAGCGCTTGCGCATCCCCGTACGGCGCGCGGCTGTCCCCTCCGGTCCAAGATGCCATAAAAACGGCTTGCCGCCACCGCCTGGGGCACGGCCGTCGCGCCGTTAAAATTTCCGCCAGCGTCCACCTTCATCCTGCCGCGCACATCAAACCGCTTGTCGACGTGGCGTAGGCACGTGCTATACTCTGTAACCCGTCCCTTCGTGGTTTTGCACCGTGGGCCGGTGTAGTAAATTCGGGCCCGTGCCCGGCGAGGCGGGCAGCTTGGCGCCTTACGTTAGTTAGGGGGAATTATCGCAGAACGCAGCTTCCGGCAGAGCGACCGTACCCGCGTCAACGAGCGGATCAGGGCGCGCGAAGTCCGGGTGATTGATGAAGAAGGTGCCCAGCTTGGGGTGATGCAGCCGTTCGAGGCTGTTCGTCTGGCGCGCGAAAAGGGACTCGACCTGGTGGAGATCTCGCCCACCGCCGATCCTCCGGTTTGCAAGATCACCGACTACGGCAAATTTCTTTACCAGCAAAATAAACAGGCGCATCAGCAGCGCAAGAGCAGCCGTGGCTCGCAGCTCAAGGAAGTCAAATTTCGGCCGGCCACCGCGGAGCACGATTACCAGGTTCGCAAGAACCAGATCATTCGCTTCCTCGGGGAAGGCCACAAAGTGCGCGCCATGATTTTTCATCGCGGGCGCGAAATGGCGCACCAGGAAGTGGGCCGCGCTAAGATGACGCGCCTGCTCAATGAAATCGGCGACTTCGGCCAGATCGAAACGATGCCGCGCATGGAAGGGAACGTTTTGGTCGCGCTGTTGGCACCCAAAAAGGGAGCTCCCGCGGCAAAACCAAGTTCGCAGCAAGCCGCGCAGCCGGCCTAAAAGTTCGGTTTCGCGTAAAAAGTTTTTGGAGAGATTCCGGCAATGCCAAGAAATTCGACCAAGCCAAAGAAGAAGCTGAAAACGCATCGCGGCGCCGCCAAGCGCTTCAAATTCACGGCGACCGGCAAGATCGTCCGCGCGCATTCCGGCAAACGCCATTTCACCGGCACCAAGCGCTCCGGCCGCATGCGCAAGCTCAAAAAGTTGACCCTGGTCAACTCGCGAGACGTCGCCGCGGTGAAGCAGATGCTTCCCTATGGCTAAGGTTTTGCGCTGAATCTCAGCGTAATCCTCAGCTCGCTTTTCAAAGTTGAGGCGCAACACCGCGGGGCGCAAGCCCTGCAATCGTGCCAGGCAGCGCTCCACGGGTGCCTGCCGGCCGATGTAGTGGCGGGCCTTTAGGCCCGCCAGCATGATCCGAGACAAACCCGTTGCGTCGGCTCGTTCCGCGCGCCTGATCGCACCTCGTTTGTCTCGACCAAAAACAAGGAGAAACCCATGGCACGCGTAAAACGCGGCACAAAACGCCGCGCTCGCCGAAAAAAGTATCTCAAGCGCACAAAAGGCTTCTTTCTCACAAAAAGCAAGCTCTACCAGTCCGCGCAGGAAGCCGCCAATCGCGCGGATCGCTACGCCTTCCGCGATCGCCGCGTAAAAAAGCGCGAATACCGCAAACTCTGGATTCAGCGCATCGGCGCCGCCGCGCGACAAAACGGCTTGACCTACGGCCAGCTCATTCACGGCCTGAAAGCTGCCGGCGTTGCTCTCGACCGCAAGGTCCTCGCCGACCTCGCCGTTCGCGACGCCGCCGCTTTCGGGCAACTGGCCGGAAAGGCCAAAGCCGCCGCGCCTCCCCAGCAGAAAAAGTCGTAAGTTGCTGAGGACCTTGGTAGCACTATTATCTCGCCGGACTATTCGTAGGGGGGAAGCATGGCTGCGTCCCTGTCTCGGCCAGGTCGATTGTCATGAGCACGCCTGAAAACAAAACGGGGCTGCCGCTCGTCCACCTCGGCATCAGCCGCCCCGAGGAACTCGCACCCCTATTCGCCCGCCTTCGCGGACGTTTCGACGAAGAGTGCGCCTCCGCTCGCGATGAATCCTCCTGGAAACAATTTCGCGACGCTTGGCTCGGCCGCAAATCCGGCGTGCTAACTCAAGTAACAGACAACTGGCTCAAGCCCGCCACTCAGGAACTCAAGCGGGTCGTAGGCCAAGAACTCAATCAACTTCGCGCTCACGTCGAATCCAAAATCGAAGAGCGCCGCAAAGTCATCGAAGCTGGTACCGGCGAAGCCGCCAGCGTCCGCGAGCGCGTCGACCTCTCCCTCCCGGGAGTCATCCGCCCCGTCGGCTCGCACCATCTCATCCGTCAAGTCCTGCAGCAAATTGAAGACATCTTTTTCTCCATCGGCTTCTCCGTCGTCGAAGGCCCGGAAATCGAAACGCCATACTACAACTTTGAAGCTCTTAACATTCCCGAGTTCCATCCCGTCCGCGACGACATGGACACCTTCTATCTCGATCTTCCCAAGGGCGCTCCGCAGCCATTGCTGCTCCGCACGCACACTTCGCCCATGCAGATTCGCACCATGGAGAAGCGCCAGCCTCCCGTGCGCGTCATCGTGCCGGGCAAGGTTTATCGCCGCGACAATCCCGACGCCACGCACTCCTTCATATTTCATCAAGTCGAGGGCCTCGCGGTCGACGCCGACATCACCTTCTGCGATTTCACCGGCACCATCGAATATTTCGTCAAACAATTCTTCGGCCCTGGCGTGAAAACGCGTTTCCGCCCCAGCTACTTTCCGTTCACCGAGCCTTCCGTCGAATTCGACGTGTCCTGCATTTTCTGCGGCGGCAGCGGCTCAGCCGCAAGTGGAGGCACTTGCTCCAAATGCAAAGGCTCCGGCTGGATCGAACTTTTTGGCGCCGGTATGGTCGATCCCGCCGTCTACGGCTTTGTGAAATACGATCCGAAAAAGGTCAGCGGCTTCGCCTTCGGCATGGGCATCGATCGCCTGGCCATGCTCAAGTACGGCATCGACGATATCCAGATCTTTTTCCAGAACGACGTCCGCTTCCTCAGGCAATTCCCATGACCTTCACCGACGCCAAACAGCGCTTCTCCACGCGCGTTGCCGACTACGTTCGCTACCGCCCCAGCTACCCGTCCGCGCTGCTTGACCTTCTGCGCGCCGAATGCAGTCTTCGTCCCGGCCATGTGATCGCCGACATTGGTTCCGGCACGGGCTTTTTGAGCGAGCTCTTCCTGAAAAATGGCAATCGCGTCTATGGTGTCGAGCCCAACAAAGACATGCGGCAAGCCGGCGAAGAATATCTCGCCTCCTACGATGGCTTCTCCAGCATCGATGGCTCCGCCGAAGCCACCACGCTCGACGACGCCAGCGTGGACTTCGTCACCGCCGGACAATCCTTTCATTGGTTCGAGCCGGAGTCTGCCCGCCGCGAGTTCGCTCGCATCCTCAAGCCCGGCGGCTGGATGGTTATCGCCTGGAACGATCGGCGCATGGAGGAAGCGCCTTTCACCCGCGCGTACGAAAATATTCTTGAGCGCTTCGGCATCGACTACAAAAACGTAAAGGATTCCTATCCCGAGGCGGAGCGCATTGGTGGTTTCTTGAGCACCTTTTCGCAGCGAGACCTGCCGAATCACCAGATCCTCGACTGGGACTCGCTGCGCGGCCGCCTTCGCAGCAGCTCTTTTTCACCCACCGAAGGCCACGCGAATTACCCGCCCATGATGGAGGAGCTTCGCAAACTTTTCGACGCCTACCAGCAAGACGGTCAAGTGCGCATGGACTACTTCACCCGCATCTATTTCGGCCACCTGACATGACCCCCCACCCAACCGCACTATCGAGTAAGAGTGTCATCCTGAGCGCACTACCCAGTTCTCCGTGCTCTCTGTGTTCCCACCTCTGTGTCCTCTGTGTTAAATCTGTTTCCTTGTCTCCCGATTGCTGTCAACTTTCAACTGTAGACTGTCGACTTCCCCGATGAAAATCGTCTACACCTGGCTAAAAGATTTCGTTGACGTGAAAGCGACGCCTGACGAACTCGCTTCCCGTCTCGCTCTATCCGGCACAAACATCGGCGGCATCGAGAATGGCCCGCACGGCGCGGTCATCGACGCCGAAGTTTCCTCCAATCGCCCCGACTGCCTCGGCCACTACGGCATCGCCCGCGAAGTCGGCGCCGTCTACAAACTCCCGCTGAAGCCCATTTCGCCGAAGCCGCAAGAGAGCACCGCGGCAAAAGCCGGCGACACGGTGCGCGTCGAGATTCAGTCTCCCGAGCTCTGCGGCCGCTTCACCGCTCGTGTAATTCGCGGCGTGAAAATTCAGCCCTCGCCGAAATGGCTCAAGGACCGCCTCGAAGCTTCCGGCGTAGCCAGCATCAACAACGTCGTCGACGTGAGCAATTACGTGATGCTCGAACTCGGGCATGCGCTCCACGCCTTCGACTACGACAAAGTGCGTGACCATCGCATTGTGGTCCGCCGCGCCAAGCCATCCGAAAAAATCCGGACCCTCGACGCCATCGAGCGTACCCTCGACACCGGCATCTGCATGATCTGCGATGGTGACGGCTCCCGCGCCGTTGGCATCGGCGGCATCATGGGCGGCGCCGAAACCGAAATCTCCTTCTCCACGAAAAATGTGTTGATCGAGTGCGCCTGGTTCGACCCCATTGCGATTCGACGCGCCACGCGCATCCTGAAACTTCACACCGAAGCCTCCACTCGCTTCGGCCGCGGCGCCGATCCCGAAATGGCCGAGCTCGCCTCGCGCCGCTGCGCAGAGCTAATCCTGCAGCTCGCCGGAGGCGACCTCCTCGCCGGGGTTGTCGACGTTTATCCCGGCAAGCGCGCGCCCAAGAAAATTCTTCTCACTCGCGCCGAGCTTCTCCGCGTCATGGGCGCCGATACCCCCGACAAGCAAATCGAATCCAGCCTCAGCGCGCTCGGTTTCGCTCCCGTGCGCATCGATCAAAATCGCGGCGCGGAAGGCTCCCTGCTCGCCGCTTGGGAATGCACACAGCCCTCCTGGCGCGCCGAAGTCGAGCGCGAGATCGATCTCATCGAAGAAGTCGCCCGCGTCTACGGCCTTGACAAATTTCCCCCGCGCCTGCCCGCTGCCCGCCAGGGCGCCGCGCGTCTCCCGCACTTCGACGCCGAAGCGCGCCTCCGCGAAGGCCTCATTGGCCTCGGCTACCGCGAAATCCTCACCATTCCTCACGTTGCAGAAGATCGCGACGCGCTCTTCCGTCCTCTAGACGCCAACCCCGCGCGTCTCGCCAATCCGCTTTCCGAAGAAGCCGGCGTCCTCAAGTCCACCGGCATCGTCACCATGACCGCGGCCCTCGAATGGAACCTCAATCGCGGGCAGCGCAACGTTCGCCTCTTCGAGATCGGCCGCCACTATCGCCTGCGTGGCAGCGAATCCGTCGAGACGCCCATCCTCACTATCGGTGCCGCCGGTCAGGCTCGCGAAAAAGGTTTGTACGATGCGCCGCGCGATTATTCTTTTGCGGATTTGAAGGGCGACCTCGATGCGCTCGGCGCGCTCGCCGGTGGTTTCACGTGGGACGAAGGTGGCGCCGGCTGGCTGCATCCCGCACGACGCGGCCGTGTCGCGCTTCACAACGAAGCAATCGGCGAGGCCGGCGAGCTTGCGCGCCGTGTAGCCGAGCAGCTAAAGCTACGCCAGGAAATCTTCCTCGCCGAGCTGCATCTTCCGCCGTTGTACGCCGCGATTCGCGATGCAGAAGAATCGCGCAAGTACGAACCCGTCCCGCGCTTCCCCGCCGTCGAGCGCGATTTCTCCCTCCTTCTCGCCGACGGAACTCATTTTGCCGATATCGTCGCCGCCATCCGCTCCCTCAACATCAGCGAAATTGCCTCCATCGAGGCCATCGATCTCTATCGCGGCAAAAACGTCCCAGCCGGACAATATTCGCTCCTAATCCGCGTAACTTTCCAAAGCCGCGAGTCCACGCTGGCCGAAGCCCAGCTCACCGACTTCTCCGCCCGCATCGTCGCCACCCTGGAAAAGCAGCTAAGCGCCCGGCTCCGCACCTCCTAACGCCCGGACCGCACCAGGGCGCAAGCGAAATGTGCATGCGCCTGCTTGCCCTGACCTTGGAAGGGTAGCGGCCGCGGACTTTCGCCGGCGCTTTTCGACTGAGCACGAGTCAAGATTCCCCGCTCAAAGCAGATATGGTAATCTCCTCGCGTGAATTGCGTAAAAGTACAAATCTTCGGCCAGATCTACACCATTCGCGGCGAGCTCGACGAGCGTTATGTCCAAAAACTCGCCGCCTACGTCGATGAAAAAATGAGCGCCATCGCCGACGTCACCGCCACGGTCGACACCAAAAAAGTCGCCGTGCTCGCCGCCCTCGCCATCGCCGACGAACTTCATACCATCCGCATAGACCGCACCGACCAGGAAGAGCTCCTCCGCGAACAAGCCGAGCGCTGCCTGACCCTCGTCGAGCGCGCCCTAAAGCAAACCGCGTAGTTGCCTAAGGGGAAGATTTTCACTGCGACCACTTCGTGGGTGTTCGATCCCAGCGGTGCTTCCGCAGTTCCGCTTGCACCGGCCCGGGCAGCGGACCGCGATCGCTGGCCGCCACATTCGTTTCCACATTCTCGATCTTGCGCATCCCCGGAATAATTGTGCTCACATCTTTATTGTTCAGGATGAATCGCAGGGCCATTTCCGCCATGCTGATGCCGCCACGCCGGATTTGCTTCAGTTCATCTACCCGCGCCACCGTGGCCTTCAGATTTTCCGCCACAAAATACGTATTCCGCCAGTCGCCCGCCGGCCATTTGCTCTCCAGCGTCAGCGACCCGGTCAATGAGCCTTCGTCAAACGGCACGCGCGCAATCACTGCGACGTCTTTTTCCTGGCACGCCGGAAACAGCTCATCCTCGGGATTCTGATCGAAAATGTTGTAAATCACTTGCACGGCGTCCGCCACGCCGTTGCGCACCGCACGCACTCCGTTCCACGGTTCCCAACGATTCAAGCTCAGCCCAAACGCGCGCACCTTTTCCGTGCTGCGTAGTTTCTCAATCACCGGAAGCAATCGCCTGTCATCCAGCCACTTATCTTCCCAGGTATGAAGCTGAATCAGGTCCAGTGTCTTCACGCCCAAATTCGCCAGGCTTTTGTCGACGTATTCTTCGATGTACTCCGGCGGATAGCAATCGTCCAGCGTGTACTCGCGCCGCGCCGGCCATTGGCGATTTTTGGGCGGAACCTTGGTGGCCGTGTAAAGCTTCTTGCCGGAATTCGCGCGCAGGATTTTCCCCAGCAATTGCTCGCTGCGCCCGTCGCCATAAGCCCATGCGGTGTCAAAAAAGCTGCATCCCAAATCGACCGCGCGCTGCAGCGAAGCAAGTGACTCCGCATCCTCCGACCCCGTCCAGCCCGCCATGCCCCACATGCCATACCCAATCTCGCTGACATTCCATCCCGTGCGTCCAAACCGGCGATATTGCATTCGCGAAGGCTCCTTCTCTGATGCCGCTAAATTTTGGCCAGGAACTCTTTCTTGATGATTTTGATCTGTGCTTCGTCGCGCTTGTAGAACGTCCACTGCTTGATGCGCTTTCCTCGAATGAACCCCGCTTGCTGCAAAATCTTCAGATGCTCGCTGGCCGTCGGCTGGGTCACTCGCAGCTTGCGCGCAATGAGCAGCCCGCAAACTCCATCCTTGATTAAGTCTCCGTCGACCTGCGGCGGAAAATGCCTGCGCGGATTGCGCAGCCAGTCCAAAATCTGCAACCTGCGTTCGCTGGACAGCGCCCGCAGCGCCAGCTCAAGATTCATATAGACACTTAGCCAAATCCCTAATTATAATACTCCCACGGACAGCGCATTGGAAAGGTAACAGCAGGAATGCACGCCACGCAGGTGAACGCAGACCGCATCGCCGCAGTCGAAAAAATCATCAGGCCCCACGTGCGCCACACGCCCATCCTCGAAGTCGCCGGCGCCGACTTCCGCCTGGATTCTATCAGCCTCGTCTTTAAACTGGAATTTTTGCAGCACGCTGGCTCTTTCAAAGCCCGCGGCGCCTTCGCCAATCTGCTCACTCGCGAAGTCCCCAAAGCCGGCGTAGTCGCGGCGTCCGGTGGCAACCACGGAGTCGCCGTCGCCTATGCCGCCGGCAAACTCGGCGTGCCCGCGAAAATCTTTGTCCCCAACGTCGCTTCCCCGGAAAAAGTCGAACGCATCCGCCGCTGTGGCGCCGACCTCGTCGTCGTCGGCGAGCGCTACGCAGATGCCCTCGCCGCCAGCGAAGCCTGGACCGCGCAGTCCGGCGCCATGCCCGTTCACGCTTACGATCAACTCGAAACTCTGCTCGGTCAGGGAACCGTCGGCCTCGAATTCCAGCAGCAGTATCCGCAGCTCGATACGCTGCTCGCCGCCGTCGGTGGCGGCGGTCTCATCGGCGGCATCGCCGCTTGGTATGCCGGAAAAATCAAGCTCATCGGCGTCGAGCCGGAAGCCGCGCCGACGTTAGCGAACGCCCTCCACGCGGGCCGCCCGGTGGACAGCCCCGCCGGAGGAATCGCCGCCGATTCGCTGGCGCCCAAACGCGTCGGCGAACTCATGTTCCCCATAGCCCAAAAGTATGTAGAGAAAGTGATCCTCGTCACAGATCGCGAAATCACGCAGGCGCAGGAAGCTTTGTGGAGCGTGTTGCGCGCGGTCACCGAACCCGGCGGCGCGGCCGCATTCGCCGCCCTGCTTTCCCGCCGCTACCAACCCGCGCCCGAGGAACGCGTCGGCATTCTCCTCTGCGGCGGCAACACCGCGGCAGTAAATTTCAATTCTCGAATAGCCGCCCCCTCGTAGCTGTAGCTCAGGCCCGCCTTTTGGGGCCTGAGGCTTTTCCCTGCTTTGTCCACCGCATAGGAGGCATTTCGATGTCCGTCTACGAAAAGCTGAAAGCGCGCAACATCATCCTTCCCCAGCTCGACCCGCCAGGCGCCGCCTTTGTTCCTTTCGTCCGTACCGGCAACCTCATCTTCGTTTCCGGGCACATTGCCAAAAAAGACGGCAAGCCTTGGACCGGCAAACTCGGCGCGGACCTGACCACCGCGGAAGGAAAGCAAGCCGCACAATTCATCGCCGTTGACTTGCTGGCAACGCTGCAAGCCGCCGTCGGCGATCTCAACAAAATCCGCCGCATCGTCAAGCTGCTCGTATTGGTGAACAGCACTCCCACGTTCACCGAGCAGCATCTCGTCGCCAACGGCGCTTCCGAACTATTTGTCGATATCTTTGGCGAACGCGGCCCGCACGCCCGCAGCGCCTTCGGTATCGCGCAGATTCCCCTCGGCTCCTGCGTCGAAATCGAGCTAATCGCCGAACTATAAATGCAGAGGCCGGGTTTTCAACCCGGCCATTCGTAATCTCTCTTCTTCTCCGTGAACTCTGTGCTCCGACCTCCGTGCGCTCTGTGTTAAATCTTTTCTCGTCTCCTCTAAACCGGCCGCCGTATCCCCAGCTTCCGCATGCGCGCTTGCAGGGTAGTCCTCTTCATACCCAGCAGCGTCGCCGCGCCCTTCGCGCCTGCAATCCGCCACTCCGTCTGCCGCAGCGCCCGCAAAATGTGTTGCCGCTCCGCCTCTTCCAGCGTCGCTATGGAGGGCCCTGCTGGTGCCAAAGCTCCCATCCCCGCGCTCGCCGCGGAATTGTCGGCGTTCACCGTCGACGCTCGCAACTCGGCGAGCGGCACCCGCAACTCTTTCCCCGGGGAGAGCAGCACCGCGCGTTCAATCAAATTTTCCAGCTCCCGCACATTCCCTGGCCAGGCGTAATTCACCAGCGCATCCATCGCATCCGCCGGCACATACTGCACAACCTTGTTCTGCCTCCGGCTGAATTTCTGCACGAAATAACGCACCAACAGCGGAATATCCTCGCGCCGCTCGCGCAGCGCCGGAACTTGTATCGGAAAAACATTCAGCCGGTAATACAAGTCGCTGCGAAACGCCCGCTCCGTCACCAGCTTCGATAGATCCCCGTTCGTCGCCGCCACCACCCGCACATCCACCCGCTGCGTGCGATTGCTCCCCAGCCGCTCGAACTCCTGCTCCTGCAAAACACGCAGCAGCTTCGGTTGCAATTCCAACGGAATGTCCCCCACTTCATCCAGAAACAGCGTCCCGCGATCGGCCAGCTCAAAGCGTCCAAGTTTCTGGTTCACCGCCCCCGTGAACGCCCCACGTTCATGCCCGAACAACTCCGACTCCAGCAGCCCCGCGGGAATCGCCGCGCAATTGATCTTCACAAACGTGCGTTCCCGCCGCGGGCTCAAGTTATGAATCGCGCGCGCAATCAGTTCCTTGCCCGTTCCGGTGTCCCCCAGAATCAACACGGTAGTCCCCGCCGGCGCCACCAACTCCACCTGCGCCAGCGCCCTCTTTAGCGGTGCGCTCTCTCCTATGATTTCCTCGAAGTTAAACTCCGTGCGTATCTCTTCCTCAAGATATAGCTTCTCCACCGCCAGCTTGTCCTTCAGCACATCGATTTCTTTGAATGCCAGCGCGTTCTCGACCGCAATGGCAATCTGCGCCGCCACTTGCTGCACAAATTCGATATCCGCCGCGCTAAACCCGTCCGCGCTGCGGCTGGCCAGGTTCAGCGTGCCAAACGTCCGCGCCCGGTTGGTCAGCGGAATACAACAGATCGTCTCTATTCCCTCCGCGCGCAGTTGCCGCACGATTTCGCTTTGATACTCGTCCAGCTCCGCCCCGCTGGCCACCAGTGTCTGGCCTTGCGCAATCGCGCGGCCCGCCGGGGAAGAGTCTCGTGGAACAACGGTCTCCGCCTTGAAAAATCCCTGATGTCCCGGGAAATCCAGCGCATAGATCTTGAGCAAACCCGTCATCGGATCTAGCAGCGCCAGGCTCGTATAGTCGTGACGTATCACGCGCTGCAGCGTCGAGACGATTCCCCGGAAAAGTTCCGGCAGTTCCCTGCTCGTCACCAGCACATTGTTCAGGTCCAGCAGCACGCGCAGCCGGTCGCGCTCCTGTGCCAATTGCCTCTGGTACGCCTGCGATGATTCCACGTTCAGCGCGTTGTCCACCGCCACCGCCACCTGGCTCGCCACCCGCAGCATGAATGGCAGTTCCAGCACCGCGTCCGGCACCATGCGCCCAAATCCCATGGCTCCCACCCGCCGCTGCGCCGTCGTCAGCGGCACCAGCGCGAACGCTCGCACGCCCTTCTCTCGCAACACCGCCGTGTACTCGGGATATCGACTCTCTTCATGTGTATCGCTCACCACAAACGGCTCTTGTTTCTGCCACACCCATCCCGAAGGATGCCCTTCTACCGGGAGCTCCTTCCCGATCGGCGCGTCCGTGGGGTGCTCGGTCTCCAAAATATGCAGCCGCATCACATTTCGTGCCGCATCGTGCAGAATCAAGGTGAGGAAATCGAAATCGACCACGGAATGCAGCCGCGCCGCCAAATCGTGAAACAACGCGGGAAGATCTCGTTGCTGCGCGATCGCTTCGCTAACCTCCAGCAGCGCCTCCAATTGGCGGCGCGAGAGTTCCGCAGGCGCGGCAGGCGCCGCTTCCGCGGCGGAAATGACCGGGTCCGGCATACCCAAGCAGAATAGCATCCGCCTCGCCGCAGGCTCAACCAATGCAACACAAGCGGGAAAGGAGAGCGCTCGCATGGATCCGAGCGTGCTTATCACCGAGAAATGCTGTGCAGCTAAACGTGCGCTTCCGCCTCACGTTGCGGGGCAGCGGTGCTCCTCCAGGCAATCGCGCGCTGCACAACGCCACGCATCTCGCCCCAGATTACATATGCCAAATAGACGGATAGCAGCACCATTTCCGGCTCAATTGCGTGCCGGTACTTACTCACACAGTAAGAAAGATAATAAGTTATCGGATATATTATAAGCGTGGATGCGTACAAGAACCGTCCGCGAACACGCCTGGTCAGCACGAAAATTAATCCTAACCAGGCCGTGCACGAAAGCGGCCAGAACTTCCACGGCCTCCACCATTCAGAGCCGGCGTAAATCAGTGGCGTGCCATCCCAGAACCACCACACCCGATGGGCGGTCAAGTTCCAAAATTCGCCCGGATACTCACGCACGAACCGCAACGCGTCGTTCTTGGCCCACTCAATGTAACCCTGCTCGCCCAACGACACGAAGCGCTGCATCTCTCGGCCGTTTCTTGTGGGATGCTTGCCGGAAAATCCCATCCCGTTGCTGTAGTGGTAGTTTCCTAGGTGAAATTCAAACCAGTAGTTGCTCCTCAAAAAAACCGGGCGACCGAACACTATTTCGTTTCGAACCAGCCACGGCAATACCATGGCCGCGAAAAGCGCCGCCGACAGCGACAACCCAGTCGCCCATCTTCGCCTCGCTCCACGATTCGCGATTGCCGCATAGCCCATCGTGAATGGCATCACGCTCAGTAGCGCCGGATTGGTCAGCGCGCTTACTCCCCACAACCCTCCGACGCCCAGCCACCTCTTCGTTCCGCCTTTTTCCGCGACCTCCAAAGTAACAATCAAGATCAAGTTCAGTAGGAACGCGCTGGCCGTAAAATCCCAAACCCACGAAGTTGGCCAGCGAAAGAAAAACGGACTGAGCGCCCAGATCCAACCCGCCCAAAATCCCGCTCGCGCTCCCATTGTCCGCTGGCCCAGGACGCAGATGGTGACGCCCGTAGCCGCCGCCATGAAGCACTGCACAGTCAGCACAATTGCCGCTGATGTGGCTGAGTAGACGCCAAACATCGTGAAAATTGCCGCGACAAAATAAGGGTAAGCCGGCGCTATCCAGGCAGTCGGCCCCGTGTCCACACCGAAAGGCGAGCTAAACCCCTGCCCGCCTGCAATTTGTGCGGCAATGCTGGAAACTTCTGTGGGCGGAACCACGTAAAATTTGTGCCACAACATAAACCCGAAGCGCAGCAGGAACCCGATTCCAAACAGAGACACGTACAGCCACCTGCGCGAATCTGCCGCATTGCGCACCGCTTCTGCTTCCGGTCGCGGTAGAACCGCTGTCATTGTGCTCATGCCGGAAGACTGCAGAATTAGAATGCCGCACACAACCGAAAATTCGGTCGTTGTTTGTTAATCGTCAACAAGAGATATGCGGAGCCGCGCACATTGCCCCCATTCACAGCCCAATCGCAAACCTCACCTGACATCGAAACCGTCTCCGTGTATGCTTTGGGGCGTTTGTGGAAGCTTGTGATGGAGGGTTCATGATTGTCGGTGTTCCCCGCGAAACGTTTCCGGGGGAGCGGCGCGTGGCGCTGGTGCCCGCGGTGGTCCCCACGCTGGCCAAGGCGGGCCTGGAAGTCGTCGTTGAGGCTGGGGCGGGTGTCGAAGCCGGTTATCCGGACGCCGATTACGCCGCCAAGGGCGCGAAAATCCTGCCGGATCGCGCGGAAGTGTTTCGCGCCGCCGATATCATCACGCAAGTTCTTTGCTACGGCTCCAACGACCGCACCGGCCAAGCCGACCTTCCGCTGTTTCATCGCGACCAGGTGCTCGTCGGTTTTCTTCGCCCGCTCGGCTCCGTCGAAACCATCACCGAAATCGCCGGCAAGGGCGTCACCTCTTTCTCCGTTGAACTCATGCCGCGCACCACGCGCGCGCAGAGCATGGATGCGCTCTCCTCCATGGCCACCATCTCCGGATACAAAGCGGCGCTCATTGCCGCGGACACGCTGCCCAAAATTTTTCCCATGCTCACCACCGCGGCGGGCACCATCACTCCCGCGCGCGTGCTGATCATCGGCTGCGGCGTCGCGGGACTGCAAGCCATCGCTACCGCGCGGCGCTTGGGCGCGGTGGTTTCCGCCTACGATTTGCGCCCGGCGGTTAAGGAGCAAGTGCAGAGCCTCGGCGGCCGCTTCGTCGAACTGGCCATCGAAGCCAAAGACGCGCAGGACGAACGCGGCTACGCGCGCGCGCAAGGTGAAGATTTTTACCGCCAGCAGCGCGAGCTGCTCGGCAAAGTGGTCGCCGAAAGCGACGTGGTCATCACCACCGCGGTCATCCCCGGCAAGACCGCGCCGGTGCTGGTCACCAAAGAAATGGTCGCCGGCATGGCGCCGGGTTCCGTAATCGTCGATCTCGCTTCGGAACGCGGCGGCAATTGCGAGCTCACCAAGGCCGGAGAAAAAATCAGCGTCAACGGCGTCACCATCATCGGCTGGTTCAATCTCGCCAGCACCGTGCCCTATCACGCCAGTCAAATGTACGCGCGCAATCTCACCGCTTTCCTGGTCCACCTTGTGAAAGATGGAAAACTCCAACTCAACACCGCCGACGAAATCATTCGCGACACGCTCCTCACGCACTCCGGCGAAGTGGTCAACGCCCGCCTCCGCGAATTTTTTAAGCTGCCCGTGCTGGCCACCAAGGGAGGGGCATAAATGAAGCTGGACCTCATCACCAGCCTCTACGTTTTCATGCTCGCTGCTTTCATTGGGTTTGAAGTCATCCGCCGCGTATCCCCGCTGCTGCACACTCCGCTGATGTCCCTCACCAACGCGCTCGACGCCATCGCCGTGGTCGGCGCTATCATTCTCGCCGGCGAACACAAGAGCAATCTCGCCGCGATTCTCGGCACCATCGCCATCGTGGCTGCCACCAGCAACATCGTCGGCGGCTTCCTGATCACCGATCGCATGCTGCGCATGTTCAAATCCAGCGGGCCCAAGAGACCATAATGCCCACCGACACGCTGATCGAA
>Ga0137415_10003029_pt1 | contig 16630 bp, 14 predicted proteins | sample CZODoug3_1_1_16f_FD_183082 | JGI IMG/M metagenome (GOLD analysis project Ga0137415, IMG submission 183082) | Vadose zone soil fungal communities from Angelo Coast Range Reserve, California, USA - CZODoug3_1_1_16fungal (Hybrid Assembly) | ecosystem: Environmental > Terrestrial > Soil > Vadose...
TCTTCGCAACGATGCCGTGGCGGTCGTGATCCGGGTCGCACGCCCACGCGACGTCGAAGCGATCCTTGAGTCCGATCAGCCGCTCCATGGCGTACGGCGAAGAGCAATCCATCCTGATCTTGCCGTCCCAATCCACAGTCATGAAACGAAAGGTTGCGTCCACGACGTCGCTCACGACCGTCAGCGGAATGCGGTACCGCTCCGCGATCATCGGCCAGTAGCGGACGCCGGCCCCCCCTAGCGGATCGACGCCGAGTTTGAGGTTGGCGCCCCGGATTGCATCGAAGTCGATGACCGTCGCGAGGTCGCCGATGTACGCATCCATGTAGTTGTGCCGGTGCGTCGTCGCGGCGCTCTTCGCATTCGCGAATGGAATGCGGTCGATGCCTTTCAGGCCGTCCATCAGAAATTCATTTGCCTTATCCTGAATCCAGCCGGTGATGCTGGCATCCGCGGGCCCGGCAGTGGGCGGGTCGTACTTGAACCCACCATCCTCCGGCGGATTGTGCGACGGTGTGACGACGATGCCGTCGGCCAGCCCCTGGGTTTTACCGAGGTTGTAACTGAGAATCGCGTGCGAGACAACGGGCGTCGGTGTGTAGCCGTCACGATCGTCGATCATTACCTCCACGTCGTTGGCCGCCAGAACTTCGAGCGCCGAGGCGAACGCCGATTCCGAGAGGGCGTGGGTGTCAATGCCGAGAAAAAGTGGACCGTCGATGCCGTTCTGCTGGCGATAGAGGCAGATCGCTTGCGTGATGGCGAGTATGTGCTCCTCGTTGAACGAGCGCCCGCTGGATGTTCCGCGGTGCCCCGACGTCCCGAATGCGACACGCTGCACGGCGATCGCGGGATCGGGCTCGAGCGCGTAGTACTCGGTCATCAGTCGCGGAATGTTCGCGAGTATGGATTCGGGCGCCGGCTTGCCGGCCAACGGGCTAATTGTCATTCTGATTTCTCGCCTGAATTGTCACTCTTCTCCGGTAGAATGGATCCAGTCAGTGCAAAAAAGAAGCGCACCCTTTTCGGGTGCGCTTCAGCCGAGGCCGGAGATTGCTACTTCCAGGGATTGACTGTCTGGTCTCTCACTAGAAAGGTTGCCACGAGCGTACTGTGTTCGACACGAGCGATTCCCGCCGCCGTTCTATTGGCGGCCGAACCATAGTGCGCCAAAGTGATTGGGTCCGTACGCGTTGCAAGATTGTCGAGTGCCGCCCAGTTGGCGTAGGTCAAGGTATACGCGACGTTCCAATCGTCGGGGTTATCCTGCGTCGGTTTGGTCGCTACTGAGTAGTTCATCAAAATCCCCTGACGTTTCTCCTCGTCGTAAACCGGCTTCTGGTGCTGGCGGACGTCTTGCCAAAACTGATCGGCGTGCCCCGGCTTGATGTGAAGCAGTACGATCCGCGTGACTGTGCCGGGCGTTGTGTTCGGTGACCCCGGCTGAGCAACGGCTGGAGCCGCGCAAAGCGCAATGGCGAGCGCGGCGGCTGCGATGGGCTTGTGCATAGTATCCTCGTGACGGGTGGTTTACGAAGAACATGCTTTGGCACCCACTTTAAGTCATCCCGGGGAGTGTGTCAATCGAACTCTCTCGAGACGGATGCTGTAATACGGCGGACAGGTCGGTAGCCCTCTCGCTGTCGCGAATCCACTGTTAGAGTAATTTTTCACAATGAAATTTCGTGTCTCATTCCGCGAGCCGATCAACGGCATGACCCACCTTGTGGGTGCGGTGTTGTCCGTCGTCGGACTCGTAGTGCTGCTCGTGATAGCGATCGAGAACCGAAGCACTCGGCAGATCGTCGCATTTGCCATCTTTGGCGGCAGCCTCGTATCGATGTACTGCGCCAGCGCGTTCTATCATTCGCTCAAGGTCTCCGAGCGCGCCGTCGGGCATCTGCGACGCATCGATCACATGATGATATACATCCTCATCGCCGGATCGTACACGCCGATATGCCTGGTGCTGCTGCGAGGCCGGCTTGGCATCGGGCTGCTCGTTGCGGTCTGGTTGATCGCCGCGCTGGGGGTCTTTCAGACGGTGGTGTGGATGCACGCGCCACAGTGGCTGTCGACCGCGTTGTATATCGGGATGGGGTGGATCGCCGTGTTCATCGTTCGCCCTCTGCTGGCGGCCGCCCCTCCAGGTTTCTTCTTCTGGCTCCTTGCTGGTGGAATCATTTACACACTGGGCGCCGTGGTACACGCCACCAAGTGGCCGCGAGCGACCACAGGCGGAACAGGGCGAATCCTTGGCTCACACGAGATCTGGCACTTGTGCGTGATGGGCGGGAGCTTCGCGCACTACTGGGCAATGCTGGCGTACGTATCGAAAGCAGTCTAGCGGTCAGGGAGCAGAGGCAACAATTTGCGAGGTTCATCGACAAACAATTTGCGGGGTTCATCGATATGAGAATCGATCAGGTTGTCTCATTCGCAATTCTGTCGTTGTCAATCGGTGCTTGTGCAAAGTCCGACACGTCATCGCATACAGACACGGCTGCGGTTGTCACCAACATCGGCCGTCCAAAAGTCGACACCACGGCAGCCAGCACCGCGCCGATGACACTCAATCTCTCCTCATCTGCGTTTGCCGCGAATGGGTCAATACCGACCAAGTACACCTGCGAAGGCGCTGGCGCCTCGCCACCGCTCGCGTGGTCGGGCTCGCCGTCGAGCACGAAGAGCTTAGCGCTCATCGTCGAAGATCCAGACGCACCCGACCCGGCCAAGCCGACGCGCGTCGTATCTCACTGGGTTGTCTACAACATTCCCGCCACGACATCCGCGCTGGCCGAGAACGCGTCGAAGTCTGGAATGCCCGCTGGCACCGTGCAGGGGGTGAATGAAGGAAATAAGCCGTCCTACATGGGGCCGTGCCCTCCTATCGGAAGCCATCGGTACTTCTTCAAGCTGTACGCACTCGACACGGTACTGACCGGGCTCAAGAATCCCAAGAAAGCGAACCTCCAGCAGGCAATTCAAAAGCACGTCGTGGACTCGACCCAGTTGATCGGTACCTACCAGAAAGCGAAAAAGTAGACGGAGAGGCCGAGTATGGATCGGAGAAGAACTAGCCCTTGCGGCTGATGCACCTTGGACGGATTGCGCTGCCCTATTTGCTGGCCGCTCTATCGGCCACCGCGGTTTCGTCCGCGACCGCGCAACAACCTGCGCCCCCCGACTCGGCAAAGCCGGCCGTCAAACTGCGCGTATTCCTCGATTGCGGGTTCTGCGATTTCGATTTCATGCGAACGGAGATCGCCTTCGTTGACTACGTGCGTGATCGTCAGGATGCGCAGATCCACATCCTCGTCACGAATCAGCAAACTGGCGGCGGGGGAACCGAGTTCACTCTGCATTTCATCGGGCAGCGCGAGCTCGCGAAGCTCGCCGACACGCTCGCCTATGTGTCGCCCACGAACGCGAGCCCGGACGACCTGAGACACGGCCTGGCGCGAACGATCAAGCTGGGGCTGGTCAGATTCTATGCGCATCTCGGTCAGGGCGATCGCTTTGACGTCACCTATACGGCGCCCACCGAAAAGGCGGGCGCGGCCGCGTCAAGCAAGGATCGCTGGAAGTTGTGGGTATTCAGGCTCTCGGCGAACGGATTCGGGAGTGGTGAGAAGAGCGACAACTTCGTGAACCTCAACGGATCCGTCAGCGCCAACCGCACGACGGAAATGTGGAAGACAGTCCTCAGCGTGAATGGCAACTACGGCCAGAGCCGCTTCATTCTCAGCGACGGCAGCAAGTTCAACAGCTACTCGCACAGCTACGGCTTCAACGACCTGATCGTGAAGAGCCTTGGTCACCATTGGTCGGGCGGACAACGAGCGTCATGGACTTCGTCGACGTTTCTCAATCAGCAACACGCGATCCGATTCGCTCCCGCGGTCGAGTTCAACTTCTTTCCCTACTCACAGTCGACCAGGCGGATGCTCACGCTCCAGTACTCGCCCGGCATCAATTTCTTCAGGTACCAGGACACCACGATCTTCGACAGGATCCGTGAAGTGCGTGGCGATCAGACATTGACGGCGTCGATCGACCTGAAACAGCCATGGGGATCGGTCAGCAGCTCGCTCGAAGGCGCGGCTTATTTCGACGATTTCACCAAAAGGCATCTCGTTTTCTTCAACAGTCTCGATCTCCGCCTGTTCAAGGGATTCTCGTTCTTTTCGTTTGGCCAGCTGTCGTTCCTCCGCGACCAGCTCTACCTGCCGCGCGGCGCTCTGAGCGATCAGGATCGGCTCCTCCGCCAGCGCCAGCTCGCAACATCGTACACCTATTTCCTCAACCTCGGCCTGAGTTACAGCTTCGGCTCGATCTTCAACAACATCGTGAACCCGAGGTTCGGAGGAACGAGCGGCGGCTTCACGATCATCAACTAGGGTTGCGGCTGTTCCGGGCACGCTCCGGGCCCTCAAATCATTGTCCTCTTTACTTTCGCGGGGCGCCTGCCTATCCTTGGCGCCATGAGCTTCTCCTTTAACGCGACCTACTATTACGTCTTCTTCGGTTACAACCGATGGGGGCCCCGGTCACGCGTGCAGTAGAAAGACGCAGCTCACAAAGACTCCGGGCCCCCGCCAATCGCGGGGGCTTTCTCTTTTCGGAGATCCCCGCGCTGAACGGCAGCCCTCTTCGTTGACATTCATCTCGGGGCAGTCATGCTGAAATCGCAAGGTTTGCACAGGAACGGTACGGGACCTCACGCGTCCGGCGAGCGGCCAGCGCGCGACCTCACCATGCGGGTCGCATTTCAGGGCGATCGTGGCGCGTACGCCGAGAGCGCGATCGCGCAAATATGGCGGCACCCGGTCGAACAGATACCGGTTCCGACGTTCACTGGTGCCGTGCGCGCCGTGCACGAGGGCGACGCCGATGCTTGCGTGATTCCAGTCGAGAACTCCACCATCGGGAGAGTGGACGCGGGGTGGCAGGCTCTCTCCGCCTATCCTGATCTGCGGACAATCGGCGAGACGCTCGTCCCCGTGAGTCACTGCCTGCTCGCTCCCAAAGGCGCGACACTCGACGGACTGAGCATGGCCTCGAGCCATCCAGTCGCGCTTGCCCAGTGCAGCCGCTTTTTCGAGACCCACCGGTGGATCAAGCCGACCAAGTCGTTCGACACGGGTGGTGCCGCGCGCGAAGTCGCGGAGCGTGGAGACATTTCGCGCGCGGCGATCGCGAGTCGCGCCGCGGCCCGATGTTATGGGCTGGCCGTGCTCGAGGAAGGCATCCAGGATCAGCGCGACAATCACACGCGATTCGTCGCCGTGGTCTCCGAGCGCTCCGGCCTGTGGCGACGCACGCATGCAATTCGCGGAGCCACTTCGGTCGTGGAAGATGATCCGCAGCAAATCGCCGATGCGACGCGCGAGCTGCTTGGACAAATCGTCGAGCGGAACTCCCTCGAAGTCGAGGAAATCGTCAGCGTGTTCTTCACCGTCACGCAGGACCTTAGATCAGCTTTCCCGGCTTTGGCCGCGCGCGAGATGGGCTGGGTTGGTGTGCCGCTACTCTGCGCGAGCGAGATTCCCGTGGAGGGATCGATGCCGCGCTGTCTCAGGACACTCGTCCAGGTCGAGCTGCGCGCCCCGCGTCGACTCGAGACGCATGTCTATCTCCGAGAGGCAGTTGCGCTGAGGCCCGATTTGGCGAGTAGAACGTCAAAACGCTGACTGATGTCCCCCCTACCAGGACTCGATCGGCAGGAACGCCGATGTCGGCGATTCACCGTCCGCCGGCTTGGTGCGCACATACGGGTGTCCAGACAAGGTCGGCTTGAGCGATCGCGTTCGGGTCGTTGGCGAACTGGCCCTGGTGCAGCCGAGCGTCGCGATAGTCGCGGCGAGGACGAGAACGAATGACCAGCGTATGGCGATGCTGAGTATCCTCACTTCTTCTCCGGAATCAGAGTCGCGGGAAATCTCACCGGGGGGCGTCAGAGAGCCGTCAGGCCGGCTGAGACCCCCACGGCCCGGTAGGGCCGTCATCGTCAGAACGGTGGGGAGGGAATCGCGGTATTGCTCGGCCTGTTGCCGTGACATACGTTTAAAACAGGCCCCCGAGCTCGTACGGGATTCACCTCACCAGCCCGTGCTTTCCTTTCCGGTTCCTGCGGAAGATTCAGGCGCTCCTGGCGACGCCGGGCAAGCGAGACGCGAGGATCGAGATGGCGGAAATGCAATCAGCCGCAGCCACAAAGGTGGCTCCCACCAGGCCCTCTCCCATTCCCGATGAGACCGCGCGACTTTTTCAGGTCGCGCTTCACGATGTCGTCAGAAGCAGTGTTTTGTCGATGACCGAGCTGCGCGAGTGCGTAAAAGCATGTGTGTGCTCTCTCAGGGATTCTCAAGTGGGCCCCGCACAAATGATCATCACCATGAAGGCATGTGCGAAGGAGGGTAATCGTCGCTACCCAATGGTCCTCAACGAGCACGAATTGTCGAACGCGGATTTTCTGATGGAACAGATCATCAAATGGTCGATCGTCGAATACTATAAAGACGCGTAGTCCGCACCAAAGCGCGTGTCCCGGGCAGTGCGTTACACACCAGAACGCAATCGATCCCGCATGCGAAACACAGCAAGGCGCTTCTGGCGACGCCTCCTCTCTTACAAGGCGCCGCAGATGTCGTATCCCGAGGATGGAAATCTCCATCCGCTTCCTGAAGAGCTGGATCGCGCTCTTCGCCGAGCGACCGACCGGACATTGGTCGCGCTCACCTCACTGCGAAAAGCGGTGCGTCAGCACGTTCACGATGAGCGCGAGCGTGGCACCACACTTCCCCAGATCGAGCTCGAGCTAAGGGGGATCATTGCGCGCGTGCTGAAGGATGCGGAAGGCAGGGACAGCGTCGACGGGGAGCGCGAGACTCTCGCCAATCAGATGCTCAAGTGGAGCAAGGGCTTTTACAACCAGGAAAACTGAACAGCGAGCAGCGGACTTGCTGGACCACCAAATGATGAGACTCAGGTGGTTTTACGCGGCCGCGATCTGTCTCGTACCAACACTCACCGCGGCTCCGTCCCAGGCGCAGGGATATCCGTTCAGTCAGAGGGGCAGCGTGACGCAGAATGTCGCGTTCACCACGATCGCGGTTGCGTACGGACGCCCCGTTGCGCGGGGACGCGCGCTCTTCGGTGCCCTCGTCCCGTGGGACAGCGTCTGGCATCCCGGCGCGGATTCGGCGACGCGCATCACGTTCAGCCGGGACGTGCTGGTGGAAGGGAAACCACTCCACGCGGGCGAGTATTCACTCTGGCTGATACCGCGCGAACGGACGCCGTGGACCGTCATTTTCAGCCGAGCTGCGCACGTGTTTCACAAACCGTATCCGGGCGCGAGTTTCGAAGTACTCCGCGTGGATGTGACGCCGGAGCAAGCGGCACAAATGGAATCGTTCGCGATCTACTTCCCATCGGTGCTTCGTGACGAAGCCGTAATGCAACTCCACTGGGGGACGACCGCGGTTCCGATCCGCATCAAGGCGCCTTTTCAGCCGCGCGACTAGTCGACTCGTAATCCCGTGATCATTCCGGGCACTGTAAAGATGGCAGCAACCCGGAGCCATCAGCCGTAAAGCCGACAGCCCCGAGCCGGTAGTCGTAAGTTGTAGTTAAAAGCCCGTAAGATTCCCTCAGCGCCTGGCGTTGGGATCGTTCATTCCGCCGCTGGTAGTTCCGGTTCCTGATGCAGCACGAGCGCGATCGTCTGCCGCAGTGGCGTTACCCGTGCTGCGATTGCCGGGCGAATTCGTGGACGATGACGCGTAAGTCTCCCGTATCACAGTACGATCTCGTCCGCGGAAAAGTGCGACCAGGATGAGCAGAACCACTACGACGGCTGCGATGATCCCCCACGTTCCACCCGGGAATGTCCGAGTCGTCGTGCTGACATCAGTAGCCGTGGTGGTGATTGATCCGTCCGTTGTCGTCGTCGGAGTCGTCGCCGTGCCCGTCGTGGTGGGCTGCGTTCCCTGTGTCGTGGGGGCTGGTTGCTGCTGGTCAACGCTGCCCGCCGTTCCGGCTGCAGCCGGTGGCGTTTGGGCATTCGTGTTTTGACCGTAGCTATTGACGGCAAAGAGGCACAGTGTCGCCCCCGCCAATCCTGCCATCAGCCTAAAGCGTGCGTTGGACATAGTTCACCTCAAGTGGAGTGTTGGCTCGTTTTGAGTTCACCGGGCACGTCAGATATTGGCATGAGTCACGCCAGCCGCGCCGTAACAGCAGAGCTTTTCTGGCTTGGAGTTGGTTAACGTCGGTAAATAGCGGGATAGCTACTTACGCTCGACCGAGCTTCGCCCGTCAGTTCCAAGTGAACGTGACAACCGAGACGGCCGGCAGAGAGTAGGAGAACGTCCTCCCTCTCGAGCGAACCAGGATGGTTTGCTCGTGATCGGCGCTGTTGAGCACGATCAGCACCTTCGAGTTGTCGTCAGCATTGCGGAACGCGACGCTCGACAGGCTTTGATCGCCGCCCTCCGACGCGATCCGGAACGCGCCGGGCCTGACGAACTTGCTGGCGTGCGCCAGCGCGTAGTACTCCACATTCCTGGTGTACTTGCCCGTGACGGAATTGATCGTGACCACGCCACGACAATTTCCGCAGCCGCCGAGGTGCGGGCCGTAATTCTCGTTCAGCGCGAGATTCCAGAGCAGAACGCCGCGTGCCCAGTTCCGCGTCGCACCGATGATCAGCGTTTGAACGAACCACTTGAGATTGTCGGCGAACTTCGGACTCCACTCGCCCCCTGAGCACTCCGAGAAGTAAGCATCCTTCTCGGGATGCGCATCGTGAACAGTGGATTGCGCCGAAAGGTCGCCCGCGTAGCAGTGCCACGCGACTCCCTGCACATATTGCCTCGCGTTCGCGTCGGCGAGCACATCCAGCGGCTGCCGCGGAAGATCCCAGTTGTGATCCCAGTCCCAGATCAGGGTGCGGATTCCCGCGCGGGCGAAGCGCGGGCCCAGGTGATCGCCGATGACGCGTGCTCTCGCCGCGGCATCCAGGCGCATCCCGGGATAATTCGCGGGCTCGTAATTCGGTTCGTTCTGAAGCGAGATCGCGTAGACAGGAACACCTTCTGATTCGTAGGCACGAATGAACTTGACGAAGTAGTCGGAGAACGAATCGTAGAATCTGGACAGCAGTGTTCCCGCGATGAGGCTATTAGTCGACTTCATCCACCCAGGCACACTCCACGGACTCGCCATCACCTTGAGTTGCGGGTTGATCGCCAGCGCGCGGCGGAGGAGCGGAAGTCTCTCCGCGCGGTCAGCATCTATCGAGAAGTGCTCGAGCGCGGAGTCAGTCGTCGTGCCCGGCATGTCGTCGTAGCTGTAGTGGCGCAGCGAAAAATCGGACGCGCCCATCGGAACACGGACGAAGCTCAGGCCGATGCCGCTCGTGCGGCCGAACAGATCTTGTAGCAATAGTTCTCGATCCTGCGCGGACATCTTTTGCTGAATCAGGTACGCAGACGCATCGGTCATCGCGGCGCCGAAGCCAATCATCGCCTGGAAGATCCTGCTGTCGTCGACGTCGACCATATGAGCCGCGGGTGAGCTGTCGTGCGAGAAGCCGATATCAGACTGGCGACTGAGGAGCTTGCTCTGATCTCCAGTCGTCACCCACACTTGCACAGTCGCCGCGCGCTGTGAATCGGTACTCGGCTGCCCCTCGGACGGCCCCATGTGACAGGCTGTGAGGGCTGCGAGTGCGACGCATTGAGCGCGCGCGCGTTGGAACATCATTGGTGTATTCGGTGAGGGTTAAGCGCTCCGAATTCCTTCCCAGCCTTCAGCCGCAATGATCGGCACCATGATAAGTGCTGCTCCCGGATCCGCCCACCACCAACCGAAGAGGGCATTGAGCGCAACACCACCCAGACCGATAACAGACAAATATGCGCAAAGAGATGTCTGCGCGGCCTCCGCCTCGAGTGCGCCGCTTCGCAGTGCGCGCGCGACTCGCTTCTTGCCGCGTGCGAGAATCGGCATGACGATCACCGAGAGAGCTAGGACGACGACTCCGAAGAGACTACGGTCCGGTGCCTCGCGCTGCCAGAGTGTATTGGCGGCATCCGCAAGGACGTAAACGGCGAGCGCAAGAAAGAGGAGAGCCACGATCCGCCTGGTCCACAGCTCGACGCCCGCCCTCTCCACCGGATCACGATCAGATCGCAAGCGCCATTGCGCTGCGAGGCTGGCCATGACCTCGATCACGCTGTCGACTCCGAATCCCACGAGCGCCACGCTTCCTGCCAACAAGCCGGCGATAAGAGATCCGATCGCTTCGAGGCTGTTGTACGCGATCGTCACATAGCTCAACCAGATTCCGCGACGAACGAGGGCCGCACGGTCCATGTCCGATAGCCCAGGTCGCATCGTGTCTGTCATTGGGTCGATCCTGAATCTTGTGCGTGCTTGCCGTTACGGTCGGACATCGGCAAAAGGAAGACCTGTCGGGACCCTTACATCGGCCATACCCGTGACGAATCTTAGACGACAGCACAGCAAGTTGACTTGGAGTCGGACATTGTCCGCTGCGCCTTGTTTCGAGAATACTGAAGCAGGGAGCCGAGGGCTTTGCAGCTAATCGCCAGTCATACAGGCGTTTTGGGTGAAGGAGGTGCGCTTTGAAGCCTCCGCGCCCAACTCCGGGCGCCGCCGGATCGGCTCCAGGCGAGAAAGCTGCAAAACCTTCGGCTCCCTGCCTTTAGTTTTGTGGATGTCTTCGCGCTACCCGATCCTTTCGCCGGAGCCAGCGTCGAAGAAGTGCGCTTTCTCCAGATTGAACGCCAGGACGATCTTGGAGCCCAGTGGCGGCAGATTTTGCGGGGAAACGCGAGCGGTGATGTCGTGCCGACCCGCGCGCGCGTAGATGAACGTCTCGTTTCCGAGCGACTCCACCAGATCGAGCCGCGCCGTCGCGGTTGCGGGCGCGGCGCGAGGACCGGCTACAACTGAGACGTCCTCCGGGCGAATTCCCATTGTGATCGCCCGCCCCCGCGCTGAGCCAAGCGGAGCGGACACGCGCGATGGAAGATTGATCTCCCACTCTCCACCTTCCGCGACGAAGCGCGACGGGCCGCCGCCTTCTATGGTCCCGTTCGCGAAATTCATCGCCGGGTTGCCGATGAATCCAGCCACGAATCTGTTCCTCGGCTTCTCGTAGAGATTCAAGGGCGTGTCGATCTGCATCACGTGCCCCTTGTTCATCACGACGATCCGGTCGCCCAACGTCATCGCCTCGACCTGATCGTGCGTGACGTAGATCATCGTCACCTTGAGCTCCTGGTGCAGGCGCGCGATCTCACGCCGCATCGAGACTCGCATCTGGGCGTCGAGATTCGAGAGCGGCTCGTCGAACAGGAAAACCTGCGGCTGCCTCACGATCGCGCGACCGAGTGCGACGCGCTGGCGCTGGCCACCGGAGAGCTGGCGCGGTTTGCGGTCGAGGTACTCGTCCAGACCCAGCGTCGCCGCGGCAATCCTGACGCGTTTGTCGATCTCCTCCGCGGTCATGCTCCTGAGCTTGAGGGCAAATCCCAGGTTCTCTCGCACCGACATGTGCGGGTAGAGGGCGTAGTTCTGGAACACCATCGCGATGTCGCGCGCCTTCGGCGGCACGTCGTTGACGATGCGGTCGCCGATCTTCACCGAGCCGGCGCTGATCGATTCGAGACCGGCAATCATTCGCAGAGTGGTGCTCTTGCCGCATCCCGATGGTCCAACGAGAACCACGAACTCGCCATCCTTCACATCGAGATCGACGCGATCGACGGCTACTTGTGTCGCCCCTTCAGTATAAATTTTGCGGACCCCTTCAAGTCTCACTCGCGCCATAGCCCCTCTTCAACACTGATTAGAATGGTCATGTACGCCAGTATGAAAGCTGACAAGCCCACAGCGTTAGTCAGCTTACCGCTCCCTGCTTTGGTTTTGTGGATGCCGGATTGCGTCCCGCTCCCGACGCCGCGATGAACGAGAACTACGGGTTCCCCCCTGATTTCGTCTGGGGAACAGCGACCTCTGCGTACCAAATCGAAGGATCTCCCACCGCCGACGGCGCCGGCCGCAGCATCTGGCACCGCTTTTCGCACACTCCGGGCAACACCTGGCTCGACCAGACGGGTGACGTCGCCTGCGACCATTACCGGCGCTACAAGGACGATGTCGCGATCATGGCCGAGCTGGGGGCGAACGCCTATCGGTTCAGCATCGCGTGGGCGCGCATCTTTCCGCAGGGCACCGGCACGGTCAACAAGAAGGGTATCGATTTCTATTCGCGGCTTGTCGACGAGCTGCTGAAGCGCGGGATCAAGCCGAACGCCACGCTCTACCACTGGGATCTCCCCGAAGTGCTCGACGACCGCGGCGGTTGGCTCAATCCCGACATCGCGAAATGGTTTGGCGACTACGCCACGACGATGTTCGAAGCCCTGGGCGATCGCGTCGAGATGTGGTCGACTCTCAACGAGCCGTGGGTAGTGACGGACGGCGGATATCTGTCGGGTGTGCTGGCACCAGGTCACTCGAATCTGTTCGAGGCACCGATCGCGACCCACAACCTTCTCCGCTCGCACGGCACGGCGGTCGAGCGATTCCGCGCCAGCGAGGCTTCGAAGAAGGGAAAGATCGGCATCACGGTGAACCTCGAGCCGAAGTATCCTGCATCGGATTCTGCGGAGGATCTCGCGGCGACGCGCCGCGCCGACGCGTACATGAACCGCCAGTTCCTCGACCCGGTTTTCCTTGGCCGCTATCCGGAAGAAATGCGCGAGATCTTCGGAGAAGCATGGCCGGAGTGGTCCGCCGAAGACATGCGCCTGATCAAGCAGCCGATCGATTTTCTGGGAGTCAACTACTACACGCGCAAGGTCGAGCGTTATCATCCCGATTTCTTGCCGCTGAAAACTAAGCACGTGCCGCAGCCCGACCAGATACAGACCGAGACACATTGGGAGGTGTATCCGGAGGCGCTGACCAAGGTGCTGCTCTGGGTAACGGAGCGATATGGAAAGCCCGCCGTTTACATCACCGAGAACGGCGCGGCGTTCTACGACCCACCGCACACGATCGACGGCAAGATCGAAGACCCGCTTCGCGTGGAGTACTTCCGCCAGCACCTGCGCGCCGCACACGAGGCAATGGAAAGGGGCGTCAATCTCAAGGGGTACTACGCCTGGTCGCTGTTCGACAACTACGAGTGGTCGCTCGGCTACTCCAAGCGCTTCGGCATCGTGCACGTGGATTACTCGACCCAGCAACGAACGATCAAGTCGTCGGGGCGCTACTACGCCGAGGTGATTCGCAGCAAAGGCGCCATACTCGCGAAGTAGCGCGCTTCGACCGGCATCACTGTACGCGGTCGGCGAGGGTATCCTCTTCGGCGCTACGCTCGCTTGGTCGGAGCCCCCAAGTACGCTCCCTCGCTCCGCTCGGTCGCGGGTCTCCTCCTCGCGCTCGCTTTGCAAAGCGCCTACGAGGACACCCTCGCCTTCCTGCACAGATCTGTGAGAAGCGCTTTCTTGCGCTCGTCGGAGGACGATCGGATGCATCATTTTGCGTAGCGGATCGTCACGATCGCTGGGAGTTTTCGCACTCTAACTTCGGCGCCACGAATCGCGGCTGGAACGCCGTCGACTGCCGCAGACAGGATTGGCTGATCGAGCGGACTATAAACCACGATTCCGCCCGGCGGCATCCGTATTCCGGCGCGTAGGTTGATCGTCACGATTTTGCCGAGGCCGCTCATGTCATAGTTCAGTGGGCCGTACTCCGTGCTGAGGTTCGATACTTTGATCCCGGGCGGCTCCTTCACCCACTCATCTCGCACTCCTGCGCCGATTACCAGGCTGCTGTCGCTTTCGCGCTCATACGCGAGCATATCCAGGAAGCTCCTTATGTAGTCGCTGCCGACCCATGTGTGCGGCATATCGCCGATGAACTTCGGCGTTTTCGCGTCGCGGTAGACTACTTCGGCCCATTGGTGCCACGCGGGCGGGCGCTGGCCTTGGAAGAAAAAGTCCAGCAGCTCGTGGGCGTGCGCACGTTGACCTAATTCCACGTGCACGCCGACCGTACGCAGCTCATACGGCGTGTAGGCATCCCACGCTTTGATGCCGATGCGCCGATTGCGGGCGTCCTGGAAATATTTGTCGAACGTGCGAGCCAGCAGCGGACCGGGAAGACGCCCCGCCTCTCCACCCGGACTCACCGCGATCGTCGTCGACGTCGCGTCGAAATCGGCCAGCTCTACCGAGCCCGGGATGTAGTCGATCTTGCGCTGGATCACCACCTGCCGAATCGATTCGAACAGATTCGCGCGGAAACTGCTCCGGATCTCCGCGAACTTGGCCGCCTCCGGCTTGGCCAGCTCCCTGGCGATGAACGCCGCGTCCTTGAATCCCCTCAGCGCGAAGAAATCATCCCAGTAGGAATGCATCGGTTTCGCGCTATAGCCTTCATGGCTTATAGACTCCGGCAATAATCCATAGAAGGGTTTGTTGGCGCCGACGGTGTACTGCTGCGTCATCCTTTGGTGGCGAAGCGAATCCATGTACGCCACGGCTTTGGCGACGTGCGGCCACATCTTCTCCAGCTCCGCCTTGTCTCCCGTGTGCCGATAATACTCGGCCACCAGATAAATGAATTCGCCGTGGCTGTCGTTCTCCGGCACCGGCGTCGCGCCATGTTCGTCGACGCAGCACGGCACCTTGCCGTTGTCGTATTGGTACGGAGCGTACCAGTCGATGAAATCTTTCACGTCCTTGTCGTGGCCGAGTCGCAACAGGGCGGTAGACGTCAGCGAGCCGTCACGGATCCACGAGCGCGAGTAGGCGCGCGAGCCCGGCTGGATCGCGGCGCCATCCCGATTAATGAGAATGTCCGCGAGCTGCGCCCGCATCGTTTGGGTGTACCGCGCCGCCGAGGGCGGCAGAGTGATGCTCACCGGTCCCATCTTCTCACGCCACTCGGCTGCTGTCTTCTCGAGTTGCGAAGTGACTGCGCGTTCGCCCTGCCCCGGCAGCAAAGTGATCCCGGGTGCAGTCGCGGCCGACGGTTCCGGAGTCGCCCCCGGTTGTGGAGCGACTACTGCGGTCGGTTGAGCTACGTATCCGCTTCGGGCCGCGGAGAGCAGCTGCGCGAGATTCAGATCGCCACCATGGAGCGGCACCGCGAGATCGATTGGACTCGACGTCGCATGCGGACCCAGCTCGAGCTGATAGGCGAAGGCAGCCGAAGCGTGGCCGGTTGGATCGGTGACGGATATCGAGGTGGGGACTTTCCCGGAGCGTAGCCAGTCGACGACGTTCCCCTCATCGAAGGTCACCGCGCCGAACCCGCTGACAGACGCGAGCGACCGAACGAATTTGTTGCCGGTGACACGCACCGAGGAGCCTTGCAGCGAGATCGAGTCGACGCGCGCAACCCCGCCCGCGAGGTTCAGGAACTGCCACGGCGGATTGACCTGTAGTGGTCGGAGCGCGAGAAAGAGAGTGAGCTTTTTGTAAGTGCGGGAATTGTTGGTGATGCGATACCGCGCATAGAGCACCGACGAATCGACGGGACCGGCAGCAAACGCGCTGATCGTGAGATCGAGATCCTTGGTGCTCCACACGACCTGTGGCAGTGGCAGCGCCTCCACGTTCGATGCGACCGACGTGTTCACGTCGTTCCAGGTGAGAAGCCTGCCGTCGGTGTAGAGGAATGGCTCGATCGAGAACTGCCCACGTCCCACCTCGATCATCCCCTCCTCATTGATCAACGCCTCGGCGCTGTCGCGATCGACACCGACGACCGTCCAGTAGGATTGCTCGCTGGAGAGATACCGCGGGTAGCTGCCGCGCGGCGCATCCTTCGCCAAGGCAAAAAAGAAATCGTTCTCGCTAATGGCCCAGTCGAACGGTTTGACGCTGATGTCGCGGATTCCATAGCCGGCCTTGTTCTCTGGCGACTTGAGCACGATGCGCAAGTAGCGCGCATCGCTCTCCGGCATGTACAGGTAGTCGCGGAAGAGTGGGGATTGTGCGTTCGCTGTCTTGCTCGACGACGCCATCATCTGGGAAAGCGGAGACGTCGAAGTCCGGTTGACCGTGTAGAGTGTGCGCCACGTTTGTTTGTCGGGCGAGCCTTGCACCTCAAAGGAGTCGGCGCGACGACCCGGCTCCCAGGTCCACGACGGCGCTGCCCAGGTATCCCGGCTGGGCAGAGTGAACCTTGTCGAACGCATCCAGCGCCTCGCTTGAACTGGCCAGCTTGCCTGGGTCGAACAAGTTGATTCTCAGCACGGCGTACATTTGGTTCTCCCTGTCTGCCGACGGCTCCCGGTTCCCGGTGACCCTTCATGCGCTGCCTCGTTCAGCCGTACCAGTCAGCTTGCCGTGACGGCCAGCTGAGCGGTCCTGCCCGCTGCGGTGGCTGGCTCGGCGAGCGCGGCCAGCAGCGTCTGGAGCCGGCCGCGTAGTTCGTCATCGAGGAGTCGCCCGTGGATGTCGAACTGTTCGTGGATGCGCGGCCGCGCTAATCTCCTCGCCGCGTATCTCGGCGTGGATGACGGTCAGGACCCTTCGCAGGTCTGCCAGCGCCCGGGATCCGCCGTATGGCG
>Ga0137415_10003030_pt1 | contig 16630 bp, 15 predicted proteins | sample CZODoug3_1_1_16f_FD_183082 | JGI IMG/M metagenome (GOLD analysis project Ga0137415, IMG submission 183082) | Vadose zone soil fungal communities from Angelo Coast Range Reserve, California, USA - CZODoug3_1_1_16fungal (Hybrid Assembly) | ecosystem: Environmental > Terrestrial > Soil > Vadose...
TGAAGATCGATTCGGAGTACAACGGCTACTCGGCGATTGCGATCCGATCGGAGATGCACGCCAACCGCCCTGACTCCGACAGTCTCGACATTCATTTGAAGCTCGCGTTCCAGGGCGACCAGCTGCCGGGCTACGGCTGGGTGTTCCCGATGGGCAGCGGGCGGTTCAACATCGGCCTGGGCTACGTCAACAGCTACAAGAACTGGCAGTCGATCAACGCGACACAGTTCCTGGGCGAGTTCCTGCGGACGCTGCCTCCCGAGTGGGAGCTGCCGCCGATCGATGAGCTGAAGAAGAACAAGAGCGTCAGGGCCTGGCGGCTGCCAATGGGCTTCACCGCGTGGCCGCCGTGGCGGCCCGGTGTGCTGTTTACGGGTGACTCGCTGGGCGCGGGCAAGCCGGCGTCGGGCGCGGGCATCTCCAAGGCGCTGGAGTCGGGGCTGGCCGCGGGCGAGTGCGCGATCGCGGCGCTGCAGAACGGCGGGCCCGACGACTTCACCAATTACGCGCAACGGATGGAAGCGGCGTGGGGCAAGGAGTACCGGCGCGGCCGTTACTTCCACAAACTCGCGGGCATCCCGGCGGTGGCGAACACGGGCATCAAGTTCATCGACAACGGCATCATCCGCGACCGGATGCTCAAGGCGCTGTACAAGAAGGCGCAGGGCCCGCAGCACACGTACAAGTAGGCGCCGAGCGGCCACTCGGCGCGCTACAGCGGGGTCACTCGGCGACGGTCAACACCGGGGTGGCGGCGACGTACCCCGCCGCGATTTGCGTGTATCAAGTCCACACTCGTCGGCGGTGCGGTCCTACAGCATGCAGGACACGCAGCCCTCGACCTCGGTGCCCTCCAGCGCCATCTGGCGTAGCCGGATGTAGTACAGCGTCTTGATTCCCTTGCGCCAGGCGTAGATCTGCGCCTTGTTCACATCGCGCGTGGTGGCGGTGTCCTTGAAGAACAGCGTCAGCGACAAACCCTGATCCACGTGCTGCGTCGCGGCGGCATACGTGTCGATGATCTTCTCGTAGCCGATCTCGTAGGCGTCCTCGTAGTACTCGAGATTGTCGTTGGTCAGGTACGGTGCCGGGTAGTACACCCGCCCGATCTTGCCTTCCTTGCGGATCTCAATCTTCGACGCGACGGGGTGGATCGACGACGTCGAATTGTTGATGTATGAGATCGACCCCGTCGGAGGCACCGCCTGCAGATTCTGGTTGTAGATGCCGTGGGTCTGCACCGACTCCTTGAGCTTGACCCAATCCTCTTGTGTAGGAATGCGAATGTCGGCATCGGCGAACAGCTGCCGCACCCGCTCGGTCTTGGGCTCCCACACCTGCTCGGTGTACTTGTCGAAGAACTCTCCCGACGCGTACTTGGACTTCTCGAATCCCTTGAAGTGCGTGCCGCGCTCGATCGCTATGCGATTCGAGGCCCGCAGCGCGTGATACAGCACCGCATAGGAGTAGATGTTTGTGAAGTCGACGCCCTCTTCGGAGCCGTAGAGGATCCGCTCTCGCGCTAGGTATCCGTGCAGGTTCATCTGCCCGAGCCCGATCGCGTGGGAGTCGTTGTTGCCCTGTTCGATCGACGGCACCGACCAGATGTGCGTCTGATCGGACACGGCCGTCAACCCCCGGATCGCCACCTCGATGGTCTGCGCGAAGTCCGGCGAGTCCATCGTCTTGGCGATGTTCAGTGACCCGAGGTTGCATGAAATGTCCTTGCCCACTTGGGCATACGTCAGATCTTCGTTGAACACCGACGGCGTGGACACCTGCAGGATCTCCGAGCACAGGTTGCTGTGGGTGATCTTGCCCTCGATCGGGTTGGCCCGGTTCACGGTGTCCTCGTACATGATGTACGGGTAGCCGGATTCGAACTGCAGCTCGGCCAGTGTCTGGAAGAACTCGCGCGCCTTGATCTTCGTCTTGCGGATCCGGGCGTCGTCGACCATCTCGAAGTACTTTTCGGTCACCGAGATGTCGGCGAACGGCACGCCGTAGACACGTTCGACGTCGTACGGCGAGAACAGGTACATGTCCTCGTTGCGCTTGGCCAGCTCGAACGTGATGTCCGGAATCACCACGCCAAGCGAGAGCGTCTTGATCCGGATCTTCTCGTCGGCGTTCTCCCGCTTGGTGTCCAGGAAGCGGTAGATGTCCGGGTGGTGAGCGTGCAGGTACACCGCGCCCGCGCCCTGCCGCGCACCCAGCTGGTTGGCGTAGGAGAACGAGTCCTCCAGCAGCTTCATGATCGGGATGACGCCCGAGCTCTGGTTCTCGATGTTCTTGATCGGCGCGCCGTGCTCGCGAATGTTGGACAGCAGCAACGCAACCCCGCCGCCACGCTTGGACAGCTGCAGCGCCGAATTGATCGAGCGCCCGATGGACTCCATGTTGTCCTCGATGCGCAGCAGGAAGCAGTTGTGCACGACCGTGCCACGAATCGTGTATGTATGCGTGCCCTCGACGTGGAGGTTGTACACCGTCTTTGGAATTTCCCGCGTACGCACCATTTCGCGGATTCCGTACACATGGCGCCCATGCACAACCTGGTATGTCGTGCGCGACGACCCCTTCCGGCCCACGTAGTTATGCAGGTTCTTGCCGACATCGAAAATGAACTCTTCATTTGTGCCGGGCAACCCAGGAACGAATACCTGACCAGTCACATTGCCGGCACGATTGACGTACTGGCGAACGACGGAAATGATCCCTAGACGGCGGAGGATCTGCTGCACCTGATCAACCAATTCCGGATTCACCAGGTCGAGCATCATTCCGCCGGTGGTGCTGCACCCGTCGCCGCGGAACAACCCGGCCAGCAGTCCACGCTGGAACTCTTCATCGGCCGTCAGAACATCGTGGGACAGCCGCTTCGAGCGATATCCGGTTCCAGCCATGGAAAGAATCAGCGACGACACGATCCTGCTGTTGCACACCATGCGAACCGAGTGGTCCGAGGCGCTCTCATGCACTGCGAGGTCGGCTGCGAACACCCGCTTGAATGCCGCAGCCAAGTCTTGCTGGTATTCGATCTCATGTGCGCCAAGCGTGAAGTGAATACCGTTAGGCGCTTGTCCGTCTGAACCTGACCGCTTGGAGACGTAACCTTCAGATACGTACCAGCCCAGGATGAGGCCGAGATGATATGACTCCTCGACATAGCGGTTGACCGAGACGAAGCCGATCCGGTGACGCTGCTTGCTGCGGTGCTTCGAGTCGGAGTTCACCTTGCGGATCAGTCCGTCCACTTCTTCGTGAACACCTGGGCCAGCGTGCTCCATCAGGTCATGAACGCGCCGCTCGCGTCCCTCCAGCGGTGCTGCCGTCACGATGAAGTCCGTGGGCTGAACGTCTTTGGCGGCTAACCATACGAATCCATTGAACGGATCGGCACCATCGCCTTCGATGAGAGTCTCGACCTCGCGCGTCGTCCATACGAGGATCGGATGCTCCGGGGTGCATCGGATCGGCTCTTTGTGCCCGAAGTGTGAGATCGATACCAGAGCGTGGTAATTCGGGTTCTCAACGACAGCTTCCACTACAGAGTAGGACCCGTCGTGCGAGAGTACGCGGTCACCCGCCTCCACAGTCTCGATCGCCTTCGGCCCTTCGGGGGTATCCACTGGAGTTCCGGCTGGGAAGCAGCTCACCGGCTCACCGCGCTGCTTCTTGCCCGAGTTCAGAAACGTCGGAGTGGCCGGCTGGAACCGGCCGTCGATGATCTCGTCGACCAGCTTCTCGGCCAGTATGGTGTCGCCCGCCGCCAGCGTCAGTGCCACCATGCACACCCGGTCCTCGAACCGTTCCAGATAGCGCTTGCCGTCAAAGGTTTTCAGCGTGTAGGAGGTGTAGTACTTGAACGCACCCAGGAAGGTCGGGAACCGGAACTTCTTGGCGTAGGCCCGGTCGATCAGGCTCTTGACGAAATTACGCGAGTACTGGTCGAGAACCTCACGCTCGTAGTAGTTCTCCTTGAGGAGGTAGTCGAGCTTCTCGTCGACGTCGTGGAAGAAGACCGTGTTCTGGTTGACATGCTCGCGGAAATACTGATGCGCGGCAGCCACGTCCTTGTCGAACTGAATCTTGCCGTCGGCGTCGTACAGATTCAGCATCGCGTTGAGCGCGTGGTAATCCGTCTCGCCCGGCAGCGCGCCGGGCGCGGCGGAGGTTACAGGCTCTGCAGCTGTGACGGTTGGTGGCACGTCTGGTCCTTCCAGAAGTCAGCGAGGCCCACGCGGACGGCTTCCACGTCATCGGGGGTGCCCATCAGTTCGAAGCGATATAGGTACGGCACGCCGCACTTGCGGGACACGACATCGCCCGCGTAGGCGAATTCGGTACCGAAGTTGTTGTTGCCCGCGGCGATGACGCCGCGGATCAGCGATCGGTTGTGTTCGTTGTTCAGGAACGCGATGACCTGTTTGGGGACGTAGCCACCGTCGTTGATGTCCGGAGTTGCGCGCCCACCGCCGTAGGTCGGCAGCACCAATACGAAAGGCTCGTCGACCTCGATGCGCCCGTGCAGCGGGATCCGGATGGCGGGCAGGCCCAGCTTCTTGACGAAGCGGTGGGTGTTTTCCGACACGCTGGAGAAGTAGACAAGATTGCTCATCGTTATCTCCTTCTTACCCGCCGGGATGCCCCGTTAGGCCGTAACCGCGACCGCCCCGGCAAGCGCCTTGATGCGATCGGGCCGGAACCCTGACCAGTGATCGTTGCCGGCCACCACGACGGGGGCCTGCAGATACCCGAGCGCCATGACGAAGTCACGGGCCTCGCTGTCGAGGCTGATGTCGACCTTCTCGTAGTCGATGCCTTGCTTGTCCAGCGCCTTGTAGGTGGCGTTGCACTGCACGCATGCGGGCTTGGTGTACACGGTGACGGTCATCTGCGGTACGGCTCCTCTGCGAACTGGGGACTGGCAACCGGTCGGGTAATGCTCGTCGCTGACATTCAGCGGCCCGGAGGCCCTCAAAATTCCTGGCGCCCGGGCCCGCGTTCCCGGTGGGTCTGAGAACCGACACCACCGGATTTCTGGGCTCCGGCCGGCCTCCGAACCGTGGGGGTCTGTCGGTGTTCGAAACACTACACCTGGTGTCCGACATTGCGAAGGGATACCAGATGTTCTAAATAACATTTCTGAAATTCCCTGGTCGTAAGCATTCTTGCGTCAGCCCTCCCGGCGTGTCGCACGTCACATTCGGGGCGTGTCGCGCTCTACAGGAAGGTCTACCACCAGCCACCGACATGCGGGCCGACGCCAACCGTCACAGTGACATAACAGCAAAGCCGCCGACGGGTCACGGTGGACCCGGCCGGCGGCCAACGGGTGAACCGCTAGGCGACTTCGGCGGCCAGCTTGCCCACGATGTCACGAAGGTTCTCAGTGACCTCGGTGTTCTCCCGCGGGTGCTTGCCGTCAAGGGCGGCGGTCTGCAGCGACAGCTTGAGCTCCTCGACCACTAGCGGTCCTGCGACGCCGAATGACTTGCGGGTCTCGTCGTGCGCCCACACGCCGCCGTACCGGCCGCCCGCCGCACCAACCACGGCCAGCGGCTTATCCTTCAGGGCGCTATTGCCGAAGGGCCGCGACAGCCAGTCGATGGCGTTCTTCAGCACGCCAGGGATGCTTCCGTTGTACTCGGGGGTGACGACGAGGGCGGCATCGGCATCCGCGGCCACGACTCGCAGCGCGGTCACCGCCGCGGGAACGTCGCCGTTGTCGATGTCCTCGTTATAGAAGGGCAGTTCCCCCAGCCGGTCGAACAGCTCCAGGCTCACCCCCTCCGGGGCGGTCTCCACCGCCAGCTCAGCCAGCTGACGGTTGATCGACGCTGCGCGCAGGCTTCCCACCAGCACCAACACCTTGATGTCCGACATGTCCTCGTCCCTTCGGTGGTCTAATCAATCCTTGCACGCGGCAACCGGACCGTGGTCCGAATTATTCCGACTGAGTTAAAGTGGCGAAGGTGAGCGTCTCCGCCCGGCTGGTCGAGCTGCCGGTAACCGATTCTGGACCACCGGAGCGGGGCGACGCAGCGCGAAACCGAGCGCTGCTCCTCGACGCCGCCCGCAGGCTCATCGCCGAGCGTGGCGCCGACGCGGTCACGACCGACGACATCGCCGCGGCCGCCGGCGTGGGCAAGGGCACACTGTTCCGCAGGTTCGGCAGCCGGGCCGGCCTGATGATCGTGCTGCTCGACGAGGACGAGAAGGCCGAACAACAGGCCTTCATGTTCGGCCCGCCGCCGCTGGGACCGGGTGCGCCACCGTTGGACCGGCTGCTTGCCTACGGTCGCGACCGGCACCAGTTCGTGCACGCCCACCACGCGCTGCTCTCGGACGCCAACCGCGACCCGCAGATGCGGTTCAACGAGCCAATGATGCTGCACCACCGCCATATTCGCATCTTGCTGGAAGATGCAGACACTGCCGGCGACCTCGATGCCCAGGCGTTCGCACTGCTCGCGCTGCTCGACGCCGACTATCTGCATCGCCAGCTGACCGAGCGCGGCCAGACACTCGAGCAGCTCGGCGACGCGTGGGAAAGCGTGGCGCGCAAGCTCTGCGGCACATGACTGCGATGAGCGCTCGAGCGAAGAGCCGATGAGCGAGCGGTGGGTCCTGCACATCGACCTCGATCAGTTCCAGGCCGCGGTCGAAGTGCGCCGCAGGCCCGAACTGGCCGGCCTACCCATCATTGTCGGCGGCAACGGCGACCCGAACGAACCGCGCAAGGTGGTCACCTGCGCGTCCTACCCGGCGCGCAAGTTCGGTGTGCACGCCGGGATGCCGCTGCGCACCGCGGCCCGCAAGTGCCCGGATGCGACGTTCCTGCCCCTCGATACGGCCGCCTACGACGAAGCGTCCGAAGGCGTGATGTCTGTGCTGCGCGATTTCGGTCACCCCGTCGAGGTGTGGGGCTGGGACGAGGCCTACGTCGGCGCCGAGGTCGACAATCCGATCGCCCTCGCCGAGCAGATCCGCGAAGTCATCGCGGGCGCAACGGAGTTGTCGTGTTCGGTCGGCATCAGCGACAACAAACAGCGCGCCAAGGTCGCCACCGGTTTCGGCAAACCGGCCGGCATCTACCAACTCACCGACGAGAACTGGATGGCGGTGATGGGTGATCGCGAGGTCGACGCCTTGTGGGGTGTCGGCCCGAAGACCGCCAAAAAGCTTGCCGGCATGGGCATTACCACCGTCGGAGACCTCGCCGCCACCGATGCCACGCTGCTCACGTCGACATTCGGCCCGACGACAGGGCTGTGGATTCTGCTGCTGGCCAAGGGCGGCGGCGACGGTAACGTCAGCGCCGAACCGTGGGTGCCGCGCTCGCGCAGCCACGTCATCACCTTCGCGAAGGACCTCACCGATCGCGCCGAAATCGACTCCGCTGTAGTCGAGCTCGCGGCGCAGACGCTCACCGAGATCGTGGCCCAGGGCCGCGTGGTCACCCGGGTAGCGGTCACCGTGCGCACCAACACGTTCTACACCCGCACCAAGATCCGCAAGCTGGCAGCACCGAGCATCGATGCCGACGACATCACGCGAACGGCGATTGAGCTTCTCAACCTTTTCGAACTCGACCGCCCGATCCGGCTGCTGGGCGTTCGACTGGAGCTCAGCCCTCCCGAGGGCGGTTACTAGCGCGTCCTTGACGAAGAACAAGCGATGGAAAGCTCCTCACAGCCACTCCGAAGACGTACGGTCGCGCAATGATCTATCACTGGTTTGTGCGCAAGCAGGCGCTGGCCATCTGGGCGAAGCTATCCGATCAGCGCATCGGCGAGATCCCACTCGCCGACGACGTCCACTTCGTCTACCTCGGCGACCACCAGCTGGCGGCGGATCTTCACGGCGCCGAGGCGGAACGTGCATGGCTGCGTGACGAACTCTTTCGCCGCCTTCCGAATCTGCGCTTCGAGGTGGAGGACATGATCATCGAGGGCGGCCCCTGGTCGACGCGTGTCGCGACCCGCTACGCCGCGACCCGCAATGGCCAAGTGGTTTACCGCGGCATCAATTTTGGCCACATTGTGTGGGGCAAGGTCGTCGAGGAGCGCATACTGCCAGACACTCAGGCGCTGGCAGCCGCGCTCGCATGAGGTCCTGACACCCTTTGGGGACGGTGGCTACCGCGGTACAACTCCCACGCTCTACGAAGGCCGCATTACCCGGGTGAAGAACACGTTGACCCGTTTCATTGCAACGCTGTAGGGCCACCACGCCGTCCGCTTGAACAGATACAGCGCCCGGATGTCGGGCGAGGTGTAGATCAGAAAACGGTTCTTTCGCACCCCGTTGAAGATCTTGTCGGCGACGTGCTCGGGTGACACCGCGTGCCCGCTGAATCGGTTGATCCACTTTTGCACGCGCGGATCGTCGCGGTCCACGCCGGCGATCTGAACCGTTTGCACCAGAGGTGTTTTCACCGCGCCGGGCACCACCACCGACACGCCGATGCGGTGACGCGCCAGATCGAAACGCAACACCTCGGACAGTCCGCGCAGCCCGTACTTGCTTGCGCTGTAGGCGGCATGCCACGGCAGCGCGACCAGCCCCGCGGCCGACGACACGTTGACCAGATGACCGCCGCGGCCCGCCGCCATCATCGGCGGCAGGAATGTCTCGATGACGTGAATCGGGCCCATCAGGTTGATGTCGATCATCGACTTCCAGTGCTGATGCGTGAGTTGGTCGACCGTGCCCCACGCCGACACGCCCGCGATGTTCATCACCACATCCATCGCCGGGTGCCGGGTGTGGATGTCCGCCGCGAAGGCGGCCACCTCGTCGTAGTCCGAGATATCAAGGACACGGTGCGCCTGGACGACCCCGCCCAATGCGTGCGCGTCGGCGACGGTTTTCTCAAGGCCCTCGGCGTCGCGGTCGGTGAGGTACAGCTCGGCGCCGTCGGCGGCCAGTTTCAGCGCGGTGGCCCGGCCGATCCCACTGGCGGCCCCAGTGATGAAACAACGTTTGCCCGAAAAGCCGCTCTCGTGCGCCATGGCGGTGACGATACCGTCGTGGCTGCTGACTACTCGCCACCCCACAGCGCGTTCAGCCACAGCCGCTCCACGATTTCGACGGCGCGCGCGGGGTCCTCGCCGCGGCCGATGAACGAGCTGTCGTGCGTCAGCGTCATCGTCGTCGTCGCCGCCAACGTCCGCACCAGCGCGGGCAGATCCTTGGAGATCGGCCGGGCATCGGTATCCTGCTCGACGAGCGTCACGATCTTGTCGATGATGCCGTCGGCGAAGTCGTCCATCATCTCCCGGATCTGGGCGTCGGTATTGCGAGCCACCGCGCACGCCGACATCACCGGGTCGTTGTTGGCGTACACCGCCGCGGCGCTGCCGACCATCCGCTTCGCGAACGCCTCGAGTGCCTCTCCCGGCTCCCGCGGCGCGAAGTCGTGGGTCAGCTTGTCGAGCAGCTCACCAGCATCGGCGAGGATCACCGCCAGCACCGCGTATTTCGAATCGAAGTAGAAGTAGAAGCCGGACCGTGCGACGCCGGCGCGCTCGCTGATCGTGCTGACGGACAAGTCGGCGAAGGACCGCTCCTGGAGCAGCTCACGCACCGCGCTGACGATGGCGTCTCGCTGCCGGTCGCCGCGGCTGCGACGGATCTCCTGTGGTGCGGCTTCGGCAGTCATGGCAGTAGACCTTTTCATCGCAACCCACCAGATCAAAACTTGACACGCGTCAAGTCACCATATCAGTATGGATGCTCGGGTGACATCCACCACAGCTTGTGATTCCAGGAGCGTCAAGATGCCGACCATCAGCACCAAGGAATACCTGCTCGACCAGGCCAAGCGGCGGTTCACCCCGTCGATCACGAACTTCCCCGGCATGAGCATGGTCGAGAAGCGGCTGCTGACTCACGACTGGCCCCAGCACGCGATGGCCGAGCCGCCCGCCGGTAGCGCACTCAAACCCGTCATGGGCGACGCCGGGCTGCCGATCGTCGGCCACATGATCGAGATGTTCCGCGGCGGCCCCGATTACATTCACTTCCTCTACAAGACGCGCGGCCCGGTGCTCTTCGCGGATTCCCCCGTCCTTCCCGCGGTCACCGCGCTCGGTCCGGACGCCGCGCAGATCATCTACTCGAACCGCAACAAGGACTACTCACAGCAGGGTTGGGTCCCGGTTATCGGCCCGTTCTTCCACCGTGGCCTGATGCTGCTGGATTTCGAGGAACACATGTTCCACCGGCGGATCATGCAGGAGGCGTTCGTCCGTACCCGGCTCGCCGGTTACACCGAGCAGGTCGACCAGGTGGTGACCGAGGTGATCGCCAGCGAATGGGTGTCCAACGACGCCCGGTTCCTGCTGTACCCGGCGATGAAGGAACTCACGCTCGACATCGCATCGATGGTGTTCATGGGCCACGAGCCGGGCTCCGACCACGACTTGGTGACCAAGGTGAACAAGGCGTTCACCACCACCACCAGGGCGGGTAACGCGATCATCCGCACTGGTGTGCCGCCGTTCACCTGGTGGCGCGGCCTGCAGGCCCGCAGGCTGCTGGAGGACTATTTCGCGGATCGCGTCAAGGAGCGCCGCAACGCCGACGGCTCCGACCTGCTGACAGTCCTGTGCAAGACCGAGGACGAGGACGGCAACAAGTTCTCCGACGACGACATCGTCAGCCACATGATCTTTCTGATGATGGCCGCCCACGACACCTCGACCTCGACGGCGACGACCATGTCCTACTACCTGGCCGCGAACCCCGAGTGGCAGAACCGCTGCCGCGACGAGTCCGACCGGCTCGGCGATGGCCCGCTCGACATCGACGCGCTGGAGAAGCTCGAGACCCTCGATCTGGTGATGAACGAGTCGATCCGGATGGTGACTCCCGTGCAGTGGGCCATGCGTCGAACCGTCCGCGACACCGAGTTGCTCGGCTACTACATACCCGAGGGCACCAACGTCATCGCCTACCCGGGCATGAACCATCGGCTGCCGGAGTTCTGGACTGACCCGGAGGAGTTCGATCCGGACCGCTTCGCCGAGCCGCGCAACGAACACAAGCGGCACCGGTATGCGTTCACGCCCTTCGGCGGTGGCGCGCACAAGTGCATCGGCATGGTCTTCGGCCAGCTCGAAGTCAAGACGATCATGCATCGGCTGCTGCGCAAGTACCGGCTCGAGCTGCCCCGACCGGGTTACAAGGCCAAGTGGGACTACGGCGGCATGCCCGTCCCGATGGACGGCATGCCGATCGTGCTTCGCCCGCTGCGCTAGGCCGATCGGCGATCAGGCGTCGGTCAGAAGCCTGTTCGCGCAGGCGATGACCGCGCGCAGCGCGGACTGCGTCGGGTCTTCGGACCAGCCCATCGCCCATTGGCACCGGGCGCCGTCGGAACCAAGGACGAACGTCGCGGTGTGCTCGCCGGCCGGAACCTGGTGAAACGCCATCATTTCGACCGCGATGCCGCGGTCATAGAGCATCGCTGTCAGGGCCGCGACGGGTCCGGACGCGGCGGCCGACGATGTGCTGATGCGATCGCCGACGGCCAGGGTGGCCTGGTAGTTGCGGGCCTGCGGACCCAGCCGGGTGGACGGACGCTCGGCGTCGGTGCACCGCCAGTGGCCCAGCCGCAGCGGCCCCGAGCTGGACGCATATTCGTCGTGAAACGCTTCGAAAGACATCGCGTCGGCCTCCTGGCGCAGCACGCGGGGCATCGGGGCATCGATATGTGCCGCAAACGGCAGCGGCGCTGCGCTGGTAGCGGATAAGACTGTCATGTGCCGGTCTTCTCAGATCAGAGGAAGTGACCGACGTAGCAACGACCCCACAGCGAGGGGTCGGTCAGGATCAGACCCCGCTGCGGGTTGCTACTACGAGTCGCCTCGGCATGATCGCGATGTTAGACGCTTGCCGGCGCGGCATGCAAGCGTATTCCGGCACGGCGCTTGCTAACCCGTAAGCGCACCGGAGAACAACGGCAGGAGCAGCCCGTGGTTAGGCCGCCCGTCGCGACGGCGCGCCCGACCTCGTCGACGCACTGGTCCGATCCAAGAAGTAGCGTGGGTCGAGTGTGGACTTGTGACACGCCAGAATCCGTCATCGCGTGCCTTGAGTCCACACTCGTCGGCCCATGAATTGGGCTTTCCTCTTCGCGGCGGGAATCGCGGGCGGACTCACCGGCAGCATCGCGGGTCTCGCGTCGGTCGCCACCTATTCCGCGCTGTTGATCGTCGGGCTCCCGCCGGTCGCGGCCAATGTGACCAACACCGTCGCTCTGGTGTTCAACGGCATCGGGTCGGTTTGGGGTTCACGCCAGGAACTGGCAGGCCAAGGCGCATCGATAAAACCGATGCTCCCGGCGGCCGCGGTGGGAGGCGCAACCGGCGCCGCCCTGCTGCTGTCCACGCCCGCAGAGGGTTTCGAGAAGATCGTGCCGATCCTGATCGGTCTGGCGTCGGTGGCCATCGTCCTACCGCGTCGAGCCAATCAGGAAGCGCGAGTCGGCAGTCACCAGCGCCACACCGTAACCGTGCTCGCCGAATCCATTGCAATCTTCCTGATCTGTGTCTACGGCGGCTATTTCGGCGCGGCCGCGGGCGTACTTCTACTCGCGTTGTTGTTGCGTGCCGACGGTGCGACGCTCGCGCACACCAACGCGGGCAAGAACGTCGTGCTCGGCGTCGCGAACAGTGTTGCGGCGGTGGCGTTCATGATCTTTGCGCCGGTGCACTGGCTGGCCGTGATACCCCTTGGCATCGGATGTCTGCTCGGATCACGACTCGGCCCGGTGGTGGTCCGTCACACCCCGGCCGGGCCGATCCGCCTCGTGATCGGTGCGGCCGGTTTGGCCCTGGCGGTCAAGCTCGGCGTTGACGCCTACACCTAGCCCAGCTCGAATGGGCTGTCGCCCTTGGCAACACGGGTCCCTACGTCGATGAGATTCTGCGCCGACGCGTGCAGCCGCTCGCCGGCGTCGCGGTTGGCCTGCCCGACCAGAAATCGCGACCAGGTGCCCTCGATCACGATACCCAGCTTGAAGCACGCCATCGCGATATACCAATCCAGCCTTGGCGTTTCGCGCCCACCCGCGGCCCGATAGGCATCGAGCAGCTCGCCCCTGCTGGCCAGCCCGCCGAGTGCAGCCAACTCGGCCCCCGCAGTGATCGTGTTGGTGTCCAGTGGCCAACAGATCAGCATCCAGCCCAGGTCAAGCAGTGGGTCGCCGACGGTACACATCTCCCAGTCGACAAACGCTGCCAACTCCGGTTTGTCGCGGCGGAGCAGAACATTGCTCAGATGCGGGTCGCCGTGCATGATTCCCGGCGTCCCGTCCGATGGGCGGTTGGACTCCAACCACTCCGCGAGCTCTCCGACGGCCAGCGATTCGGGCGCGTACCGATCATGCCGATAGCTTTCGAGCAGCCGCAGGAACTGCGGAACCTGGCGCTCGAGAAAAGAACCCGGCCGCTTGAGCTCCGCGAGGGGGCTGCCCTCCCAGGCGACGTTGCCGAGTTGCGCCAGGCTGGCCGCATATGACAGCCCGACCTGATGGCGCATCCCGGGGTCGCGCACGTAGGCCTCGTCCATCTCGCTGCCGGGGTTGAAGCCGTCGATCTCCTCCATCAGGTAGAACACGACGCCGAGCACGTTGAGGTCGTCGCAACCGGCGATGAACCCGGGGTGTGGCACTGGTGTGCCTGCCAGGGTGCGAAGCGCCGCGATCTCGCGCAGCATCGTCTTGTCGCTCGTCGGCCGCGGATGAAGTGGGGGCCGTCGCAACACCATCGAACGCCCGTCAACGCGCACCCGCACCACGATGTTCTGCGTGCCACCGGTCAGCGGCTCGACGTCGGTGACGCTCGACCCGATGCCCTGCTCGCGCACCCAGTGCTGCAGCGCAGCCCGGTCGTCGTCGCTCAGGGTCGGCAGCTGCTGCGCATCGTCGGGCATGCAGACATCGTGTCAGCCCTTGCGTGCGGTGACGAGCAGGTACTCCCACTCCATGGTGGAGCCGCCCTGCAGGAAGCCGTCGCCAAGCCGTGCAATGTCTACATCAAGCGCGGCCACCCGATCCGCGTCACCCTCGATGTTGCGATACGCCGAGATCGTCGGCCCGTAGACGGCCTTGAAATAGTCGCGGAACGCCGCACCGTCGGCGAAGTGGTCGACGGGCAGGGTGCGTCGCTCGGTAACCACTTCGCTGACGCGGTCGCCCAACAGCGCGCGCACATGCTCCTCTCGACCCCACAGCGGCGGCGGTTGCGCACCGGGCGGCGGGGCCGGCACGTACGGCTTCATCGTCGCGAAGAGCTGCCCGATGCACCCCTCGGGCGTCCAGCTGATCAGACCGATCCTGCCGCCCTGCTTGCAGACCCGGATCAGCTCGTCGGCCGCCTGCTGATGGAACGGCGCGAACATCACGCCGATACATGACATGACGACGTCGAATTCGCGGTCGCTGAACGGCAATTCGTGGGCATTGGCCTCGCGCCATTCGAGTTCGACGCCGTGCTCGGCGGCAAGCGCGCGGCCGTGCTCCAACAACTCGGGGCACAGGTCGCTGGCGACGACGCTCGCCCCCGTCTCTGCGGCGCGAATCGCCGCGTTTCCGGTGCCTGCCGCCACGTCGAGCACGCGGTCGCGCGAACTCACGCCTGCGGCTTCCACCAGTACGGGTCCCAGGGGCGCCACGAGTTCGGCGGCAAGTTTCGGATAGTCGCCCAACGCCCACATGGCGCGGTGTTTGGCCGCAATCTGGCCGTCGTCAACAGCCGCGGCGGAGTTGCTCATGGTCGATGTCCTCCTCGATCGGTGCAAACATCGTCATCCGTGTTATGGCGCCAAACTAGTAACAGATCTGTACCGCGCCTGGTTCCATATCTGTACTGGGATTTGCGCACGCGGAGGTAGTCAGATGTCCGGATACGGCCAGTTCTGTCCGGTGGCCAAGGCGATGGAGCTGCTCGACGAGCGATGGACGATGCTCGTCGTTCGGGAACTGCTGCTGGGCAGCAGGCACTTCAACGACCTGCGCCGCGGCGTGCCCAAGATGTCGCCGACGCTGCTGTCGAAGCGGCTGAAGTCGCTGACCCGTGCCGGAGTCATCGAGCGGGAGGAAATCGACGGGCGCACAACGTATTCGCTAACCGACTGCGGAAAGGAGCTCGCCGACGTCGTCGAGGCGCTTGGCGCCTGGGGTGTGCGCTGGATCGGCGAACTCGGCGAGGAGGACCTCGATCCGCACTTGCTGATGTGGGACATCCGCCGGACCGTCCCGATCGAGCAGTGGCCCCGGTCGCGCACCACATTGGCCTTCCAGCTCGACGGGGTCGCGTCGAAGGCGTCACGGTGGTGGTTGGTGGTCGCCGACGGCGACGCCGACGTGTGTGATTTCGATCCCGGCTACGAGGTGGCGGGCACCATCGAAACCAGCCTGCGCACCCTGACCCGCATCTGGCGCGGCGACGTCGACTGGTCACACGCGCTGCTCGACGGCGGCGTCGCGGTGTCCGGCCCGGCCGACGTGCGCCGGGCCGTCCCCTCGTGGATCGGCCAGGCGACGTCTGCCGCCGTGCCCCGCCCCGCGTGAGCTACGGCTGATATTTCAGGCAGGCCTGCGCCCCGTTGATGACACCCTCGCGGAACGCCTTGACTCGGGCCCAGCCGGCGCCTTGGCGCTCCACGTCGCCCTCGCCGCGGAACACCAGCAGCGCCTTGATTCCTTCATCGAGGTCGCCCGGCGAGATGTGGTAGGTGCTGGTGTCCGGGCGGTTGTAGAGGATCACGCTGGCCGTATAGCCGCCGGCAAGGCAGTCGCCACGCAACGTCGACGTCTTCTCGTCGGACTGGTCGCCAAGCCGGGTCAGTGCCGCCAGCCCGAACTGGGTCGCCAGCAGCGTCGCCACCGCGTAGTCGCCACCCTGGTCGTAGACCCGCGGCATTCCCTTGACGTTGTCCCAACCCACGTAATCCTCTGGCACGCAATAGAACAACACGTAGCCCTTCGTCGACTGCCCGCCACACGCCGGCGGATTGTCGGGGGCGAACGGCTCCAGACCGTGGACGGGTTGCCAGGCTTTCCCGCCGGCGATCTCTGGGTAGACATGCGTCCAGTAATCCTCGAGGTCGTACGGCACGCCGTTGACGATCGAGTCATACGGTGCATTACCGCCCTGCGCGGCGTCCTGTTGGTCGTTGAACGGCAGCTCGAGCACCATCGGCTCATCGTCGCGGTAGTCCTTGCACTTCCCCGCACCGTTATCGAATCCGTCCTGGAACGCACTGACCCGGTCGAAGCCGCTGCCATGCGCGTTGGGATTGATATTGCTGGTGCCGGGTGTGTCGCGCAGATCCAGGATGCCCGCCAGGGCGGCGTCCTGGTCAGCGGCGGTCACGTCGAAGATTTTGTCGTCCTTGGCGTGTTTGGACCACGCACCGGCGAAACAGTCCGCCTGCAATTCCTTGGTCACCGTTCGCGCAGTGAAATTCGACCGGCCCTGGATGGCGTGGCCCCATTCGTGTGCCAGGACCACCGGGATGACGAAGTCGCCGTACTTCTTCTGCAATGTGGGCAGCAGGCCCTCGGCGTCCCACGCGACGTCGTCCTTCTTCGCGCAGTAGAACGCGTTGCCCG
>Ga0137415_10003032_pt1 | contig 16623 bp, 12 predicted proteins | sample CZODoug3_1_1_16f_FD_183082 | JGI IMG/M metagenome (GOLD analysis project Ga0137415, IMG submission 183082) | Vadose zone soil fungal communities from Angelo Coast Range Reserve, California, USA - CZODoug3_1_1_16fungal (Hybrid Assembly) | ecosystem: Environmental > Terrestrial > Soil > Vadose...
GATTGGCTCAACAATCAAGAAGAAGATCAGTTGCCACGAGAAACGAAGCGGATTTCAGGCAGCTGGACGTCCGGATTCTCAACCCATTCAAGACAAGCTAGGTTCCTCACTGGATGGGGCCAATTGTGTAGATTGGGCGGCGAGGCTGGCCTAACCCTCTGGCGCTAGACCAGCTTGATTTGATCCCCGGTGCTCAGGTGCCTCCCCTGCCAAGAATTGATAGCCTACAGAAGGCTACAGCCTATTGACAGGCTGTATAAATGATAGGTTACGACCTATTGAAACACATGATAACAATGGGCTGTGACCTATGAAAAAGCCCAGACTTGCTGATCAGTCCCGTCTCCAAACTCGATGAACGGTTCAGGGAACTGGGACCGGCAAAGCGCTATGCTCCGCCCGTCCGCGGGTAGATCAAGGCTGTCCGGGAGGCGCTCGGCACGTGAATAGCACAGCTCGCGAAGAGGCTGGGGATCAGGCAGCCATCCTTGAGGGAGACGCGGAGCGTCGAAACGAAAAGGAGGCACGGTCTAAGCCGCGCCTCCAGTCGGTCCAGGAATGAACCTGATCGAGTCTAGTCTCCTGAGGGCTGCAGCATCTCTTCCTGTGGCAAATCCGAAATCGGAGGCTGGCTCGGGATCAGGGGCGCAGCTTCGCTTCGCGGTTTCGGGATCTTTTGCCCGTCGGCCGAAAATTGTTCGGCTTCCGTTGAGCCCTCCAGAGCGGTGGTCGAAGACAAGCCGCCGCTAATCACCTGCTGCACCTGATCGAAATATCCCGTGCCGACGAAGCGCTGGTGTTTCGTAGCCTGATATCCATGCTCACGCTCGCTGAGAAACTCCTTTTCCTGGAGGTGCGAGTACGCCGACATGCCGGTTTCTCTGTAGTGGCGAGCAAGCTCGAACATGCTGAGGTTGAGTGCGTGGAACCCGGCCAGTGTGACGAACTGGAATTTGTATCCCATACGGGCCAGCTCGGGCTGGAAGCTGGCAATGGCCGCCTCGTCCAGCTTCTTGCGCCAATTGAATGACGGCGAGCAGTTGTAAGCCAGCATCTTCTCCGGATAACGCGCGTGAATGGCATCAGCGAAACGGCGTGCCTCGTCGATGTTGGGCTCGGAGGTTTCGCACCAGATCAAATCGGCGTAGGGCGCGTAGGCCAGACCCCGGGCGATGGCGGAGTCGATTCCTCCACGAATCGAGAAGAACCCTTCCGGAGTACGTTCGCCGGTGCAGAATGCGCCATCGCGGGGATCGATGTCGCTGGTGAGAAGGTGCGCGCTGTTGGCGTCGGTGCGGGCCATCACCAGCGTGGGTACGCCGAGCACGTCAGCAGCGAGACGGGCTGCAACCAGCTTTTGTATAGCCTCGGTCGTCGATACCAGAACTTTTCCACCCAGATGGCCGCACTTCTTTGCCGAAGAGAGCTGATCCTCGAAGTGAACGCAGGCGGCGCCCGCCTCGATCATTCCTTTCATCAGTTCGAAGGCATTCAGCGTTCCACCGAATCCGGCCTCGGCGTCGGCGACGAGCGGTGCGAACCAGGTCTGCGCCGGTGGGACCTTTCCTTCTGCGTGATGAATCTGGTCGGCACGTTGTAACGCGTTGTTGATGCGGCGGCACATATGGGGAACACTGTCGGCAGGGTAAAGGCTTTGATCGGGATACATCTGGGCTGCGTTGTTGGCATCCGCCGCGACCTGCCATCCACTGACGTAAATGGCCTTTAGACCGGCCTGCACCTGCTGGACGGCTTGGTTGCCGGTCATCGCGCCCAACGCGTTGACATAGGGCTCGGTCTGTAGCAACTGCCACAGGCGCTCGGCGCCCATGCGAGCCAGCGTGTGCTCGATGTGGACCGAGCCCCGGAGACGCAGCACATCTTCGGCCGAGTACACTCGTTCAACGCCCTTCCAGCGCCCATTGTTGGCCCAGTCGTAGCGCAGGCAATCCTGAGCCAAAGCATATTGTGCCAGGCGCTCGGTTTCACCAAGGACCGGCTCCGTCTGGTTGTGGTGGCGCCGGGTTGCGTGCTTTCCTTTTCCGTTTGCCGACATGGGTTCACTCCTGAAGTTGGATTTGGGCGGAGACTTATACCGGGTTGAATTCTCCATTCACGATCATGGCCTCGCTGAGTTCGCGCGCCCGGCGGAAGCGATCCGCTTCTTGCGGAGCGGAGTCAGAAGCAAGCTCGCGAAGCAGGCGATTGAGTTCTTCGTCGAACAGGCGTGTGATGAATTCCGGCGTGTGCTTCACGCTTAGGCCTTGCTCGTCAATGATGCCGCCGAAATCGCGATGCAACACGCGCTGCGCGATCATCAGACGGTAGATGCGGTCGGTTGCGAGGTCTTCCATGTAGCCATCGAGCAGGCTTGCGCCTTTACCGCCGAGTACTCCGTGGCGATAACGGATGACAGTCCGTACCGCCGCGCGTGTTCCGTTTACCGTGCGCTCGCCAATGCCTTCGGGCGCGGGCCGCAGATTTGGATAGCGCCCCGGATTCTTGGGTCTGGAGAGAAGCTGGTTCGGGTAAGGGAACTGCGCGACCGCGATAGCATTTTGATCGGGGTGCCCGGTCCAAGCTCCATCCATCAAACAGGCGGCTTCATTTTTCTTGTCTTGTTCCAGCACCGCCAACGCGCGGGCATTCAGTTCGGGATCTTCGCGGCTGGGGTACAGCGCCGTCATTCCCCCGATTGCGAGAATCCCGCGACGATGGCAAATCTCGGGCATCAGCTCGCGCAGATTCTGAAAGAAGGGGACATTGTGGGGAATGGTGTTGCGATCGGGCAGTACCCAGGAGGGGTCTTCAAGATTGAAATGAATCAGGCTGGCCATGTAGTCCCAGCGTCCCAGATCAAGACCCAAGAGGTGATCGCGCAGGTTGTAGGCGAATTCTTCCATCTGAAATGCCAGCGGGTGTGATTCCACCAGCGCCATGCACTTGACGTAGTCGTGCGGCAGGCCACGCAACTTCGCCAGAGCCTGGAACAGATCGCGCCACCACAGCGCCTCTTCTGCCGATTCAGACTTGGGAATGTAGAAGGAAAGCGGATGCTTCAGCTCAGCCGGATCGACGCCGTAGAAAACGCGCGCCACATCGAACAGGGAAGCGGAAACCGCTTCGGAGGGCACCAGCCCGGCTTGGCTCATGTGCAAGCCACGCGGACGAGTGAAGATCACCGTGCTGCTGGGTTTGATGGAAACGCTGCGTTCACGCTTCTTGTCGTAATAGGTAAGGTCACCGCGCAGGCAGGCAAGAATATTCTGCACGCCGTTCGCATGGTGCTCCCACTCATTTACGCAGGAGTCTTCCAGGTCGAGCATGACTCCAGGCGCGCCCGAGTTCAGCATTTTCACGCACAGGTCGGCATCGTCGGCGGGTCCGGTCATCTGATTGCGCTGATCCTGACACCACTCGGGCAACTCAATGCGCCAGCCGTTACGAACCGTATCGGAAGGAAAGCTGTGCGCAGGCTTTTCGCCTTCGAGCGATGCCTGGAGTACCTCAAAGCGCTGGTACGCGAGTCTGCGCTGCCAAGGCGTGAAAATGTTGTGCAGGGGGAGGAAGAAATCCAAAAAGCCCGCGGGCAGATCGCGCCTGGGATCGAAGGGTTCGGGCGTGGTGCTGATGCGGCTGACTGGATTGCCGATTTCCGATGCCGTGGCCGTCATTTGCAGCTCCTGCGGTGGACTTGCGGATTCTATGTTGTGCAATATGCTGAACAACAATTCCAAATACCGGCCGATCCTAGGACACCTCCGAGGGTTGGTCAAGCCTGTTGTTCAATAGGTAGAACATACATTCAATTTGTTGTCCGCCTAGGGGTTTGTTACCATGACGCTAGTTATGCCTCCACCGACTGATTCGCCCTCCGTCGCGGTTGAGCGGGCGCTGGCCATGTTGGAATCCGTGGCGGAGGAATCGGAAGGGCTCAGCAACGCTGATATTAGCCGTAAGTTGAAGATTCCAAAGAGCTCTGCCAGTTACATCCTCCGCACCTTGGAAAAAAAGGGGTATCTCAATCGCGAGCCGGGGACGGGTAAATACCGTGTGGGGCTGAAGGTTCTGAGCCTAAGCCGGGGAGCGCTAAGCGGTTTGGACGTGCGCGAGGTGGCGTTGCCCATCATGCGCCGGCTCATGGAACAAACCAGCCTGACCTGTCACCTGGCGATTCTCGACGGCCCCGATGCGGTGTACATCGAGAAAGTCGAGCCTCAAGGATTCATCAAGATGGATACCTGGGTCGGTCGCCGTATGCACGTGCACGCGACCAGCGTGGGTAAGGCGCTGGTCGCTCATATTAGCGGAGAACGGCTGGAAAAAATTCTCCGCGATCAAGGAATGGAGAAACGCACGCCCAAGACCATCACCACTGTGCCGCGACTGCTTAAGGAGCTGGAAAAGGTGCGTCAGCAAGGTTACGCGGTGGATGACGAGGAAAATAACATGGGAGCGCGCTGCGTGGGTGCGCCCGTCTTCAACCAGCATGGGAGCATCGAGGCGAGTCTGGGGTTGAGCGGCACCATCAACCAGGTCAACGCACAGACCATGCCGCGAATTTTGCAAGCGCTGAAGGACGCCGCGCGTCATGTCTCCATGCAGCTGGGATATCGCGGAGCCCGGCGCGCCAGTGGGGCCTAGTGGCGCCAGCACCCGTATTATGGCGATGAGCAGAAAGCAGTCCGGCCCAGCGAACAGTGTCAGTACTTCACAATCGCGGCGAAAGATTTAGGCTCCAGCGAGGCGCCACCGACCAACGCTCCGTCAATTTCTTCCTGCGCCATCAGGGCAGCGGCGCTTTCTGGTTTCACCGATCCTCCGTACAAAATACGCAGGCCGGCGGCGAATGCTTCTCCGAACACTTCACCGGCCTCGCTGCGGATGACCGCATGGGCCTCGGCCGCCAGTTCTGGAGTGGCTGTTTTACCCGTGCCGATGGCCCAAACCGGTTCGTAAGCCACCACTAGCCTCGCCGCCTTCTTGGCGGAAATTGCGTGGAAAGCCCGGACGCATTGTCGCCGAAGAACGTCGTCGGTAAGCCCCGCCTCGCGCTCCTCGAGCACTTCGCCAATGCAGCAGATGGGGGTGAGTCCGGCTTCCAGTGCGGCCTTCAGGCGCAGATTGACGGTGTCGTCGCTCTCGCCGAAGTACTGCCGACGCTCGGAGTGGCCCACAATCACGTGAGTGACGCCGAGGGACAGCAGCATGGGAGCCGAAATTTCGCCGGTGAACGCGCCTACGTCTTTCCAATGCAGGTTTTGGGCGCCGACCGCAATATTCGATCCCTTGGCTGCTTCCATGGCAGCAGCGAGGTCAACGTAGGGTGGGCAAACCACGACCTCATCGCGGTCGTGACCTGAGACCAGCGGCAGAAAATCGCGGAAGAAATCGCGCGTTTCATCAGGGGTTTTGTACATCTTCCAGTTGGCGGCAATGAGCTTGGTGCGCGGCATCAGTTCCTTTCAGGTGAGTGCGGGTCATATTGCGGTTCGCCGATCGTTCGAGTAATCCTGAGCGTCACTGGAGTGGATCTTCGAATCCCATGCTGAAGATTGTCTAGCGTTTGTCAGTGAGGGCCTCGACCCCGGGAAGTTTTTTCCCTTCCAGAAATTCCAGCGAGGCTCCGCCGCCCGTGGAGATATGCGTGATCTTGTCCGCCACCCCGGCGGCGCGCACGGCGGAGACAGAATCCCCGCCGCCCACAATGGAAGTTGCTCCCACGTTGTCCGCCACGGCCTGAGCGATTTTGGTGGTTCCCTTCGAAAATGCCGGCACCTCGAAGACGCCCATCGGGCCGTTCCATACGATGGTGCGAGCCCGCGAAATCTCCTCCGAGAATAATTCGATAGTCTTGGGACCGATATCCAGTGCCATGAGATTTGAAGGGATTGGCTGGCCTTCGCCAATTTGCTGCACCACTGCGTTGGGTTCGATCTTGGCCGCGGCCACGTGATCGACCGGCAGCAGAAATGTCAGCTTTCTCTTCTTGGCTTCCTCCAGCAGGGTTCGCGCCAGCTCAAGCTTGTCGGCCTCCACCAGCGATTTGCCAACTTCCAGCCCTCGCGCCTTGAGAAATGTGTAGGCCATGCCACCGCCGATGAGGAGCGAGTCCACCTTGGTCATGAGATTTTGAATGACTCCGATCTTGTCGCTGACTTTAGCGCCTCCTAGAATCGCGATGAACGGTTTCTCGGGATGTTCGAGGACCTTGCCCAGATATTGCAACTCCTTCTCCATGAGCAGCCCGGCTGCGGCTTTCTGCACGAATTTCGTAATCCCCACGGTGGACGCGTGGGCCCGATGTGCGGTGCCAAAAGCATCGTTCACATAGAAGTCGGCGAGGCGGGCCAGTTGCCGGGCGAAGGGTTCGTCGTTGGCTTCCTCCTCAGGATGGAAGCGAAGATTTTCCAGCACAAGCGTCTGGCCTTTTTCCAATTGCCGGGCGACTTCTTCCGCCTCGGGACCGACGCAATCCGGCGAGAAACCCACGTTTTCGCCCCGCGCCAGTTCCTTGTCGAGCAGCATTCGCAGACGCTCGGCTACCGGCTTTAGGCTCATCTTCGGATTGGGTTTTCCCTGGGGCCGGCCAAGATGTGAAGCCAGGATCAGACGCGCGCCATGGCGGAGTGCGTACTCAATGGTGGGCAGAGTTTCCCGGATGCGCGTGTCGTCCATGACGCGTCCATCCTCTAGCGGGACGTTGAAGTCCACACGCATGAAAATTCGATGGTCATTGAGTGGAAGATCACGGATGGAAAGCTTCGGCATTCGATTCAACCTACTGTCAATGTTAAGGAAACGAGTGCCCACCCCCTCGGCAAGGATGGGCCCCCTTCTTAAGACAGCGGTTACAGACCTTTAGCGCCGAGATAATTGATCAAATCGCGAACCCGAGACGAGTATCCCCACTCGTTGTCGTACCACGAGATTACTTTGACGCAGGTGCCGCCGACCACCAGGGTCATGGGTGCATCCACGATGGAAGAGCGCGGGTCTCCGCGAAAATCGGCCGAGACCAGTTCCTCTTCTTCATATCCGAGATAGCCCTTCAGCGGCCCTGTTTCTGAGGCTTTCTTCAGTGCCGCATTCACTTCTTCCTTTGAAGTCTTCTTCTCGACGAAAACCACCAGGTCGACGACCGAGACATTCGGTGTCGGCACGCGCATGGCGAAGCCGTCCAGTTTACCCGCCATCTCTGGAATCACGAGTTTCAATGCTTTGGCGGCGCCGGTTGAAGTCGGAATCATGGAAATCGCCGCCGCACGCGCGCGCCGCAGGTCTTTGTGCGGGAAATCAAGGATGACCTGATCGTTAGTGTAGGAGTGAATCGTCGTCATCGTGCCGCTGATAATCTTGAAATTGTCATGGACGACCTTGGTGATCGGGGCCAGGCAATTCGTCGTGCAGGATGCGTTCGAAATGATGTGGTGCTTGGCCGGATCGTACTTGTCGTGGTTCACTCCGAGGACGAGAGTCACGTCCTCATTCTTGGCCGGAGCCGAGATGATCACTTTCTTGACCGAACCGTGCATGTGCTTCTTGGCATCTGCGGCGTCGGTGAAGCGACCAGTGGACTCGAGGATGACCTGCGCGCCCACGGATTCCCACGGAAGCTTCGCGGGATCCTTCTCTGCGAAAACCTTAATCGTCTTTCCGTCCACGTTAATGCTGTCGGTGCCGGCAGAGATCTTGTTCGGCAAATTGCCCAGGATGGAGTCGTACTTCAGAAGGTGAGCCAGCGTTTTGGGATCGGTGAGGTCGTTGACGGCTACGAAGTCAAGATTCGAGTCTTTCAGGGAAGCACGCAGCACGTTCCTGCCAATGCGTCCGAAACCGTTGATGCCGATTTTGATAGCCATGTTCCTCCGTTGTTTATGAAGACGAGATCAGAAAGGTGCCGGAACTGATCTGTAAACAAATGATGTTAGCAGGGACAGGGAAGCGGCGTAAATGAGCGCGGTCGCACCCTTGAGGTCGCACCAGCTCTCAGGGAAACGCGATTTCTATATAGGCGTCCGTTCTGCTCCACAACAGGGGCAGGCGCGCTAGCCAGTACTTGCGATTGATGGCCTGGCGTGCGCGGGAGTGTTCTTCCGCCGGCAGTATGCGTGCTATTGCCGGGGACTCCGGGCCCGTCGCTCTGCCTCGAAACGTGCATGGCGCAACTCGAACCCCTGGGTGGTTTCGGATTCGCTTGTACTTGCCGAAAATCGATCGGGTCATGACGTAAAGCTTGCCATCCCCTTCGCCAAACCATACCGGGGTCCGAACCGCGGCCCCGTTCTTGCGGAACGTGGTGAGAGAAATGTATTTCTGGCCTTGCACGGCTGCCGGAATTACGGACAACGCCATGCGCACATTGTATCGGCTTGGCTCGGTGATTGTTCACCGCAATGGGTAACGGTTCCGCGTTCACGAACCCGAACGCGGCGATCTTAAGCGTCGGCTGGGGGCTACGGAAATGTATTGGTCACTCTCAGACAAGTCCATGGTCATTCCCAGACAAGCCCACAGGCTCGCCTCAGGCGTATTCTGTAGCGCAGCAGTTCGACTGTATGGTCAGACTTGCGGCGTAAGAGATCGCGGTTTTCACTTGAGTTCCTGGCCACGAGCCGTCCCGTTCCGCTCGGTCCTGATAAGGAATTTCTGGGCAGGAGGGCTGTACATGAAGTCGACAAAGCAGTTTGCGATTCTCTCGATAGTGCAGTTGCTGGTCACGGCCAGTCTCACCGTCGCCCAGACCTCATCCAGTTCGCTGCAAGGCACCGTAACCGACCCCAGTGGGAGTGCCATCAGCGGCGCCAGTGTCCTGCTTTCCAGCAACGAGTCGAAGCTGGAACGCACGATGGTGACTGGAACTCAAGGAGAATACCGACTCTTCGCCCTGTCCCCCGGGACCTATACCCTGACGGTGACGGCCAAAGGATTTTCCCGTTACGAGCAGACCGATCTGCAGCTCCTGGTCAACACACCGGCCACGGAGAATGTACAGCTCAAGGTAGGATCGGTGACCGAGAGCGTCACCGTTAGCAGCGAGGCGCCTGCGTTAAATATGGTCGACGCCTCGATTGGAAATTCCTTCGATCAGACCCAGGTGAGACAAATTCCACTCGAAGGCCGTAACGTTCCCGATTTGCTCAGCCTGCAGGCAGGAGTGGCATATACCGGCAATCGGCTTGACATTGATAAGAACCAGGACACACGCAACGGCGCAGTCAACGGCGCCCGCAGCGATCAGAGCAACATTACTCTCGACGGCGTGGACGTGAACGATCAGTCCAACGGATATGCATTCACCTCGGTGCTGCCTACAACGCTCGATTCAGTTCAGGAATTTCGGGTCACCACGTCGAACTATAACGCCGACCAGGGCGGGGGATCTGGAGCCGAAGTCGCTTTGGTCACCAAAAGCGGCACGAACGCGTTCCACGGATCGCTCTACGAATACCATCGCAACACCATCACCAGCGCCAACGACTACTTCGTGAAAGGGGCGGAGGCGTTCAGCGGGCAGCCCAATAAAGCGAACAAATTGATACGAAATATTTTCGGTGTATCGCTGGGAGGTCCGCTTCGGAAGGACCGCCTGTTCTTCTTCGCCAACTATGAAGGCACGCGACAGCGGGAAGAACAGAGCACGGTGCGGACGATTCCAACTCCTTCGCTCTGTGCGGGCGACATCCGTTACCAATACTACCCGAACAACGATCCCAGCCAGCCTCTGCAGACGCAGACGCTCACCGCGCAGGAAATAAAAAGTCTTGATCCCTGGACCACGGAAGGAATCAACCCCGCCGGGGCCGGAATCAATCCGGCGATCCTCAACGGCAGCACCGGTTACTTCGATAAGACATTCTGCAGCGGGAAATTCAATACCAACGACGGTTCCGTGGGCGACAGCCTTAACTATTCCGGCTTCCGCTTCCGCGCGCCCACCAGCCTCGACAATAACGCGTTCATCGCTCGGCTCGACTACCACCTTACTGCCGACGGCAAGCACACGCTGTTTTGGCGTGGCGCCCTGCAGAACCTCGACAACCCGCAGGCGCCCTTCCTGCCGGGATTGGCGCCGGAGCAGACCGTTGCCGATCACAGCAAGGGTTTCGTCGTCGGGTACACGGCAGTTCTGAGTCCGACAATGGTCAACACGCTGCACTGGGGCTTCACTCGGCAAAGCACGGGTATTCTGGGAAATTCGAACCAGGCGTGGAACGTGTTCTATGGTCTGGACCAGGGAATCGTCTACAGCCACAATGCGCAGACCCCGGTCCACAACTTCCTCGATGATTTTTCCTGGACCAAAGGAAGGCACACGCTGCAAATCGGGGGCAACGTCGGCTTCGCGCGCAACCCACGCCTTAGCTATGAGCATTCCTTCAGCCTGGGTAAAGGAGCCACCAACTGGATGTCTCCGACCGGTTTCGCGAACACCGCTACCCACGATCCGAACAATCCATTGGCCTGTGGCGCGATAGGGACCGGTGCGGGGGGAAGTCCGCTCGACCCGTGCCATGGTGCAGATCCCAACACAGGGCAGCCCTTTGCCGAGCCCGCTTCTACGCCGCAGTTCGACTACCCGATCATGAGTTTGCTCGGAATGGTTTCCGACATCGTGGGGAATTACAACTACGACAAGAGTGGCAACCTGCTGGATCCGGGCGTTCCGGTACGGCGGAAGTACGGGCTTAACTGGTACGAGTTTTACGGCCAGGATGCCTGGCGGGTGAAGCCCAACCTGACCGTCACCTATGGGGTACGCTGGTCGTTGTTCCCGCCGCCCTGGGAAGTCAATGGATTCCAAGCGTCTCCAACTTGCGATCCCAGCGTGAATCCCGGCGGATGTCCTTCCTGGGCCTACAATCTTGGCACTGAGTTCGCGCACAATGCACAAGCTATGCATCAAGGTATTGGGTACGACGCCACGCCGCTGGTGTCGTTCATTCTTGGGGGACCGGGAAACCCAGGGCCTGGTTTTTATCACTTTGAAAAGTCGGATTTTTCGCCTCGCGTCTCGTTCGCTTACTCGCCGCGGCCACACGGCGGCTGGCTCAAAAAACTGTTGGGCGACTCCGATAAGACTGTTTTTCGCGGGGGCTTTAGCAAAGTCTACGACCGCGCTGGCATGCAATTGTTGAGCACCTTCGACGCGAACGCTCCCGGAGGTTTGTCCGCCACTGTGCAAAACCCATGCTGCTCTGCAACCGATCCGGGTGGAACCGGCACGCCGTACGATACGGCGGACGGTGTTCCCCGCATCACCAACATCAACGTCATTCCCAAGACGAACTCGTTTGGCGCCGTGTTTTTCGAGCCCGCCCCCCGCGGCCAGTTTCCGCAGACCCCGCCGGCAAGCGGCCAAGCCATCACGTGGGGAATCGATCAATCCATCAAGACGCCGTACGCCTACGCCTTTGACTTCTCCCTTGGCCGCGAACTACCCCAGAGGTTCTCGCTACAACTCTCGTATGTGAACCGTCTGGGGCGCAACCTGCTCACCCAGCGTGATCTGCGGCAACCGATTGATCTCTTCGATCCCAAGACCGGAATCGATTATTTCTCAGCCGCTACGGCATTGGCGAAGGTGGCCCAGGCTCAACTTGCGAGCTCAGCGGGCGTCATCGATCCGAGCAAAGTCACCGACGCCATGGTTGGACCGACGGCCCCGTTCTGGCACAACATGATTCCCGCGCTCCCCAATAACACGTCGTCTTACACGAGCGTATACACCAACTTTGTCGCCACACCAGGAACGGCAGGACTGATTCAAGCGATTTACGATTTGTATTACGACCCATTTCTCTCGTATCTCGGCAACGAAGTCGTGGGGCTTGGCTACACCGACATCTACTTCGGACTTGGAGATACGAACGGGACGAGTTACGGGTTTAAGGGCCCGGCGTGTGTCCCGCAGCCCGGCGCGGCATTTTGTCCCGGAACTTCGTTGAACAATCAGGCGACCAGTATGTTCGCCTGGAGTTCCGTCGGCAAGTCCAACTACAATGCGCTTCAAGCCAGCCTGCGGAAGCAACTCGGCAATGGCATACAATTCGACCTCAATTACACGTATTCCAAGTCGATTGATTACACGTCGACCGCGACCCGGCTGGGGTTCAGTTCCAGTGTGAACGTGGGCGCACCTGGAAGCCGGCTGGCCAATGCTTTTTCTCCCAGTTCGCGCCGCGGCGTTTCGGATTTCGATACCACGCATCAGCTCAACGCCGACTGGATCGCTGCACTGCCCTTCGGCAAAGGCAGACGCTTTGCTGGGAGTTCCGGCTCAATCCGTGACGCTCTAATCGGAGGTTGGGAACTGTCAGGAGTCGCGCGCTGGACCAGTGGCTTCCCCTTCACCGTGGATAACGGCAACTTCTGGCCAACCAATTGGGACGAGCAAGGGATCGCTCGGATGGCCGCCAGGCCGCAGATTGGGCATCATAGGGATTCTGTCACCGGTGCAGTCAGCGCCTTCGCCAATCCGGCCGCAGCCTTCGCCGCCTTTGTGCATCCCTATCCCGGGCAGGCCGGCTCCAGAAACGTGATTCGTGGAGATGGCTATGCTGGCCTGGACATGGCGTTGAACAAGCGCTGGAAAATGCCGAGGGAGGGACACAGTCTGCAATTCCGCTGGGAAGTCTTCAATGTGCCCAACTTGCATCGCTTCAATGCTCTTTCGGGCCTGGGAACACAGGCCTGCGCTTGCATCGCTTCGCTGCAACAGCTGCCACAATCGTTCGGCAATTACACCGGCCTCCTAACGCAACCGCGTGTCATGCAATTCGCACTGCGGTACGAATTCTGACAGCGATGCGGCGCGCAATTCCGACGGTCATCGGCCCATGGCCGTCCGACCTCGTCTGTCGAGCAATGGCCCGCAACCGCGGTATTTTCGAATCTGGGCAACAACTTCCGTAAACGATAAGATGAGCAGGCACTGTCCCGGAACTTCACAAAACTTCTATGACCACGCTGGCCCGTAAGCTACGTTTGATCGACTACTTCGCGCTGGGTTTCGGCGTGATGGTGGGCACCGCCTGGCTGGTGGTTATGGACGACATCTTGCAGCGTGGCGGCCCGCTAGGGGCCCTGCTGGGATTCACCACCGGCGCGCTCATGTTGCTCCCGATCGGTTATGTCTACGGCCAACTGGTCCGAGCCATTCCCGATGCGGCTGGAGAAGCCGCTTACGTCGCTCGCTTCTTTCCCCCGAGTGTGAGCTTCGCGACTGGCTGGATGATGTTCCTGAGCTATTTTTTGACCTGTCCGTTCGAAGCGTTAGCCGCGGGCCGAATCAGCGGCTACCTGTTCCCGTCACTGAATAGGTTCGAGTTGTATCGCCTGGGCGGATATCCCGTGTATTTGCCGCACGTGCTGCTCGGGCTCACCATCACAATCGTGCTGATCTGGTTGAACTATCGAGGTATTCAGACGAGCGCAAGGTTAGGCAAGACGACCACTTTCACATTCCTCACCTTAGTTGTAATTTTTGCCCTGGCGGGGGCAAGCCATGGTTCCCCCGCGAATTTTCGTCCGTTGTTCAGCCACGCTCCGCTCCTGTCCGTGTTGCTGGTGTGGCAGGTTGTCCCGTGGCTGCTCTCGGGCTTTGAGTCCGTTGGTAAATGCGCCGAGGAAGCTCGGCCAGGGTTTCAGGCCCGCGACTTCTCAGTCGCGATTTTATTGACGATCTTTGTCGGCCTCGTTTTTTTCTGGGTTGTAATCTCTGCTGTCTCTTATGTTGCGCCGTGGCAAAGCCTCAACCGCAATCAGCAGTTTCCGACTGCGCTGGCCTTCGAACGAGCGTTGCACGCCCACTGGATCGTCGACCTTATTATGGCCTCAGCGCTGGTGGCATTGTTACAGGCGTTTAATGCGAATGTGGTGGCTTCGTCACGGTTACTGTTCGCCATGGGAAGGCGAAACCTGCTCGATCAAAGGATGGCGAGAGTGCATCCGAAGAATCGGACGCCCTCAACGGCCATCCTCACCGTAGGCATTGCCACGGCGTTGGCTATGTTGCTGGGCGAAGCGGGGTTGATTCCCATCCTGGAAGTGGGAGCGCTGGCTGCGGCTATGGGTTGGATGTCTGCATGTGCCGCGTACTTGCGCATGAGACCGAACTTGCGAGGTCGCGCCGCTGCGGCCTTTGGATTGCTGGTCACGGGACTGATGGTCCTGGTTAAGGTTGTGCCGGTCGTTCCGGGTCACTTTACGCGCTACGAATGGATTGCGCTCGCAATCTGGATAGTGCTTGGAGTCCTTATTACATTGCCGGTTTCTGGAACTTACCGGCAATCGGAGCAGAGGGTTCTGGTAGGACCCAATTGAGCCACAAAAACCCCAGTAAAAAGCGCTTATGAGAACCCGTTGATGGCGAATGCGTAAGCACCATTCAAACTCGGTTCGTGCATCCTGCGCCAGCTGGTTAGCCCGACATTAGAGTGTGGAGACAATCATGCACAAAGCGTGGATTCTAATCGCCGGAGTGCTATTCGTGTGCGGCCCGGCGACTGCCCAGGATGAAGACTTCACCAAAGTACAGATGAAGGTCACCAAGGTGGCCGGCAGCGTTTACATGCTGGAAGGCGCGGGAGGAAACATAGGCGCCTCTGTGGGCGACGACGGAATCGTGATTGTTGACGATCAATACGCACCGCTGGCCGAGAAGATTCAGGCAGCGCTAAAAGGAATTACCGAGAAGCCGGTGCGGTTCATCATCAACACTCACTACCACGAGGACCATACTGGCGGGAACGCATACTTTCAGAAGGAAGCGCCCATCATCGCCCACGATAACGTGCGTAAGCGCCTGGAGACGGGCGGAACGGCTGGCAATGGCAGCTCGGTGCATTTTGAAGCCAAGCCCCAACCCCGGGAAGCCCTGCCGATCATCACATTTGACCATGACGTTACGGTGCATCTGAATGGAGAAGACATCCGCGCTCTGCATTTTCCTGCCGGGCATACGGATGGCGATTCGATCATTTTCTTCCCCAAGTCAAATGTTGTGCACATGGGCGATGACTTTGTGACTTATGGCTTTCCCTTCATCGATGTGGACAGCGGCGGCAGCATTGACGGCATGATTGACGCAGTGGAGAAAGTGATTCGGGAGTTGCCGGCCGATGTAAAAGTAATTCCGGGCCACGGACCGGTCTCGAATCTGGATGACGTGCGACACTATCTGACCATGCTGAAGGAAACCCGCGACCTGGTGCAGAAAGCACTAGCGCAAAAGAAAACGCTTGATCAGATGAAGCAGGCGAAGATTCTCGATCCTTGGAAGAAGTATTCAGGAGAGTTCATCAGCGAGGACGCATTTTTGGAGACACTCTACAACTCGCTGACGGGGCAGAAGAACGGCAAGTTTATCAAGCACAATTGATCGCGTAGCTCGCCCCGAGCGCCAGCCACTCTCTCCATGACTCCATGACTCCATGCTCCCCGCACTCCGCTGTTCCGTCATTCCGCCTGTTTGGGTCTGAATCGGAAGGTGAAATGTGGAGAAAGGAGGGAGCCTCGTCCGCATTGCTTGCGGAAAGGGCAATCTTGACCGTTGCGGTTTCCCCACTCGTACAAGTTTCAGCACCGCGCACCGTAAGAGGTATCGACCTCAGCCGCGTTAGAAAAACCCTTAATCCGGGAGTTCCTGCTCACCCTCTTGTCGCCATCTCTCGATAGCGTTGGGCAGTGGCTTATTGTTGCGCGGGAGCCTCACCTACCGAGGACTGACCCATGCAGGACTGCCGAAAGGAAAGGGGCATCGACCTGCGTCTCCAAATCAGACCCAGAGTCTTGGAGGTGTCAACTTTGCGGGCTCCCCACGGATCACGAGGTGGCCCTTTCCCAGCGAACGCCTTCCGTCTGCCATAATCTTCTGATGTGTGGACGCTACCGATTGTCGCGGAGGAAACAGCTTGTCGAGGAGTACTTCGACACGGCGTCTGACCAGCCGGTGTGGACTCCGCGGTACAACATCGCGCCGACCCAGCCGGTTTCCGTCATTCGGCAGAACCCTACGCGACCCCGCCGGGAATTGTCTCTGATGCGTTGGGGTTTGATCCCGTCATGGGCGAGAGAGCCTTCAATCTCCGCCCAGATGATTAACGCCAGATCGGAGACGGCGGCGACAAAGCCCGCGTTCCGCGATCCGTTAACCAGTCGCAGATGCCTCATCCCAGCAGACGGATTTTACGAATGGCAGCGGAACGGAAAAGCGAAACAGCCGTACTGCTTTGAAGTCAATGACGGCGAGTTGTTTGCGTTCGCAGGACTGTGGGATCGCTGGAAAGACCCGAGCGGGCGGTGGGTCAAATCCTGTTCGATTTTGACAACGACGCCGAATGCGGTCACATCTGTTGTTCACGACCGGATGCCGGTCATCCTCGACCCAGCCGATTACGATCTGTGGCTCGATCCGGGGATGACGAATGTCGAGGCCGCGTCGGAAATGTTGAAGCCGTATGACGCCCGGTTGATGCGGAGCTATCCCGTCAGCACTCGGGTCAACCATGTCGCCAATGATGACGCAGAGTGCTCAACACCCGTCGAACTCGCCGAGACTCAGGCTCGGCTCTTTTCGTAGTGCAAACCTGTGAGACTAGGGCTGACGTAATAGGATTGAAC
>Ga0137415_10003033_pt1 | contig 16621 bp, 12 predicted proteins | sample CZODoug3_1_1_16f_FD_183082 | JGI IMG/M metagenome (GOLD analysis project Ga0137415, IMG submission 183082) | Vadose zone soil fungal communities from Angelo Coast Range Reserve, California, USA - CZODoug3_1_1_16fungal (Hybrid Assembly) | ecosystem: Environmental > Terrestrial > Soil > Vadose...
TCCGAAAAGTTGACGCCCGCACCATCGAGTCACTGCGATTCGGACTATGGCTTGTCGTTCAGGCAATTGAGCAGATCGTCCTCTTCGATAGTCAGGTGGCGGGGCAAGCGCGCCTATCCGAAGATCGACTTGTCGAGGAACTGGGAGCGGTGCTAGCCGAGAGGCTTCCGCAGCGGCGGCTCACTAAAGCGAACCGCAGTCAGGGCTGAGTGCGAGCGCCAAGGGCGGAGATCATCGTGCGATCACTGCGGAGAATGCTGGTTTTATGGTCGCTTATCGCGTGTACGTCGGGGTGCTTTATCACCGGCCAAGCGACCGGCGAGCACACCGAATGGCGAAAAATGGTTGCTTCCCCCGAGCAGTTTGGGATGCGCGCCGAGACGGTGAGCATCGTCTCGGGCGACGGAATAAACCTTCGAGCACTGTGGATTACTGCCGACAGCGTGGCGCGCGCCACCGTTGTGCTGGCCCACGGCCAAGGCGGCAATCGGTCGTATATGCTTTCGCGCGCCGATTTCCTGGTACGCCACGGTTATAACGCCGTCGTCCTCGACTTGCGGGATTGCGGAGAGAGTGGTGGGACGTACACGACACCAGGATACATGGAGGCTGAAGATGTGCTGGCCGGAGTTCGGTACGCCAAACTGCGACAGCCAGGTATGCCCGTCGCGATACTGGGCCATTCTGCCGGAGCAGTCGCAGTGCTTCACGCAGGGCGATCGCGTGACGTGGCGGCGATCGTTGCCGACGCGCCCTTCGCTTCGTACCGCGAGATGATGAAACGGGTAAGCGCGATGGTGCAGCGTGACAGTACGGCCACGCGTGGTGACAAGCTTGGCATGAAGGTCCTCGTGATTCCGGGAATGATGGCCTTCGCCGAATGGGTATTCCGGTTGCAAACCGGCGTTTCCATTTCGCCCAATCGGGCGGACGCGCGAGCAGCAGTGCATCGGCTCGCCGGCGCTCCCGTGCTATTCATCGCGGGTGATCGCGACTCCATCGCGACTCTGGCGGGAGTGCGCGAGCTCTACGAGGAAATGGCTCCAGGAAGCATGAAGCGGCTTGTCATTCTGCCGACTTCGCACAATACTTTCGCGCCGCCTCGCCGTTCCGAATACGAGGCTGCGACTCTGGATTTCCTGTCCGCGGCGATTCATCCCATCCGCTAGTGCTTTCTGACGGCCAGGTGATCGAGAGGGCGACGAACTTTCGCGTCGACACGCCTGGTGCGAACGTGCAGGCGACGCGGGCAAAGGTTTCTCTCCACGGAATGAATCTCCAAATCATCGTAGTTCAACTCTACCCAGGCCCATAAAATCGGAATACTCCACCCCGCTTACGGATCCGTCCGTAAGTGGGGTTTCTGCATCTGGGCGAATTTGGGTTCGCTCTCGAGTGGTGCTGTCGATTGGGTCAGCAACCTGTCCATTGACAGAGGGTGGATTACACCATACGGTAGCGTATGGCAAATCGTTTGAGCGTTCCCGACTGGATGCGAGCTGCCCGGCTCGCCCTCTTGCACAACGGTCCTGATGGCGTCTGTGTCGAGCCGCTCGCGCGCGCCCTCGGCGTCACCAAAGGCAGCTTCTACTGGCATTTTCGCGATCGCGCCGATCTGTTAGAGGCGCTGCTGGCGGAATGGGAGGCGGAGGCTTCGCTGCTCAGCGATGCCATTGGAAGCTCTGATCCCGCGGCCGACCTCCGGAAGATTCTCCTGGAAGTCGAGCGGCGAACCCACGCCAGCGAGCGCGGAGAATGGCCGTCGGATGCCGCGATCTTCGCCTGGGCCGCTGTAGACCCGATGGTTGCAAAGCGGGTCAACAGGGGCGAGGTAATTCGGATGAAGCTGCTCCGCGAGCTGACGGGACGTCCCGAAATCGCCGATCTCTTCTACTACGCGTACCAGGGGCTGTTGCACCGACGGCGGCGCGTGCCCAGTGCGATCGCGGACTTCACGAGCTTGGCGCGCCTGGGGCTCGAGCTGCTGACGGGGGACGCGTTCGCGTCTGGTTCGAGCAGTGCGATCGCCAAGGAGGAGACGAAGCAGCCCGCGTCGCGAAAGTACGGCGTCTCTAAAACCGCGCGAAGATCGCTGGTACTGCTGCTCGCGGCGCTATCGATCCAGGGATGCACGACATGGCGCATCATACGCTGGCGCGATCCTCTTCCCAACGTGCAGCACCTCATCTTCGACGAGCGTGTCGTGCGTCACGCCGACTCGCCATTCCGTTTTTTTGTTTCGCCGTCGCCTCGGACGGATCTGGACACGGTGATGGTCCGAGACACGGATGGACAGATGCGCCGGTTCGACCAGTACGTCGCCAATCATCGGATACGCGCTTTCCTCGTCATCCGCAACGACACCGTGCTGTATGAGCGATATAACGACGGCGTCACCGACTCGACTCGATGGAGTTCTTTCTCGGTCGCGAAATCGTTCACCTCCGCGCTACTAGGCGTTGCTATCGGACGGGGCGCAATCGGAAGTCTGGACGATGCGATGACTTTGTATCTCACCGAGTTCAATCGCAATCCTGCCTTCAAGGGAATCACTCTCCGGCAACTCTTGGCGATGGGCTCCGGACTCGCCTACACGCGCACGAACGGAGAACTCCTCCATGACCTGCGCTCCAGCGACGCTCATTTCTATTACACGACCGACAGAATGCGCTCGCTGTTGGGGATGCGCCGAGAAGAGCCGCCAGGTACCCGCTGGGCGTACAAGGATAGCGACGCCGAGCTCGTGGGCCTCGTTCTCTCTCGCGCTTCCGGCAAGACGATCGCGGCGCAACTCGAGGAGTCGATTTGGCGCCGCATCGGTACGGAGCACGACGCAACGTACAGCCTCGACCATCGGAATGGCGTCGAGAACGTGTCGTCGGGATTCAACGCCACCGCCCGAGACTATGCGCGTTTCGGGCGGCTGTACCTGAATGAAGGCACCTGGAACGGTACCCAGATCATTCCGCGCGATTGGGTGCGGCGCTCGACACAGATGGACACTTCGCGGACTGAGCCGGAAGTGGTCACGTGTTATCGGATGCAGCACAACATGTATTGGTGGATTCCGATGCATAACTGGGCAGCGGAGCGGGACTTCTTCGCGGACGGGTCGCGGGGGCAGCGAATCTACGTCCACCCGCCGACGCGGACGATCATCGTTCAGCTCGCGGAAGACAGCAATCAGGACTTTCCGTTCCGGCGGATCGCGCACTACCTCGCGAATGAGCCCTATCGCTATCCGCGCGGGATCCCCGGTCTCGTTCTGGAAGCCGCGCGCGCCTACGGTGCCGACTCGGCTCGAGCAGCCTTTCTGCGACTGACGGCGGAAATGCGCGCCGCGCCGGAGAGCTACGTGATGAATCAAGTCGCTCTGCTGAACGTCATCGAAACGCTGCGGCAGGAGGGAAAACCGGATGCGGCCAACGCGCTGGTGGTCCTGGCGGAGAAAACCTATTCCAGATCGCGACGCCACGACCCTTGAGCGAAGCCAATCGCTGCTGTCGATTCTGCTGTCGATTGACTCCGACATTATACGGCATCGCGAAGGACGAATAACGGCGGATCACACTGTCCGTCAACGATTTAACGATTTCTTGCCGGACTTCTTACACCCTTCGGTCGCCTGATAAGCGTGAGGTCGGTAGTTCAACTCTACCCAGGCCCATAATCTTCAACTAGTTCCCGCATTGGCTTACGGCTGGTGCGGTAATTTTTTTGTCGAGCGCCTGAGGTGTCAGTTGGCCAACGTCGCCGGATTACAAGTGAGCCATCCGCCTTGCAACGGGTTGACTCACCTAAGGTGCCGGGACGCCTTTTTCATTTGGTCGCGTGGCTAGATAACGAGCGAAAGCTGATTTCTCGTTTCCCTCCCCGTCACCCCGGCGCGGGTATATGGCTCACACTCTCCAGGGTTGATCGTCTGACTCTGCGAATTGTGCTGGGTGCGCGTTGGCCAGGAGGTCGAGCTCATTCGCCAAGCGACGATGACTCACTTTCTCAGGTTGTCCCGAACAGGTGAAGAAGCGCGAGGAAAGAGTTCGTCGTTTCAATCCTCTCATTGTAGTATCCCGCTTCTGCGTCGTACATTGATGCAGCTCCCGGCGACTTGAAGGTATGGTCACCGAGCGGCATACGCGCTACGTAAGCCGCCGGCTTCGCTTAGAGCAGTGAGGGCCGATGAACGATTCGCTCGTACAGACGTACATCGTCGCGATCACGATTCACCTCGCCGGCGTTGGCATCGGGTTCTATCTCTGGACCGAGAACCGCGCCGAGCGCTTTCTGCAGTTCTGGACCTTGGGATGGACGGCGGGACTAGTGCGCTGGCTGCTCCACTATCCGGCGGCGTTCAGCCCGCCGCTGCGAGCGATCGAGGTGCTGTTCATCTCGGTGACCATGTTCTTCATGGTCCTCGGATCCTACGATCTGATTCCCGGCAAGCCCTGGAAGCAGAAGTTTGTGGTTGGGGCGACGGCGTTGGTCCTTCTCGCCTACGGCGTTGCGGCGAACCTTGTGGAAATGCCGCTGGAGCTGGGATACGCTCTGTTCGCCGCGGTGCTGGCCTTTGTCGCCGGCTGCATGTGGGTGGCCTACCGTTCGACGCGCCTGCTGGGCTATGTCTTCGCCGCCGTGACTTGTCTCTGCCAGCTCGTCCTTGTCGGCGTAATGCTGGTCGAACGAGGCGAGAAAATCGCCGACAGCATAATCGTGCCGTTGTACAACATTCCGCTCATCCTCAGCATCGTCGTGATCGCGCATCAGCGAGACCGGTGCCAGTTGCGGGCTTCCGCGGCTGAGATGCGCCAGCTCTACATGCGCCTCGCGAGCGCCGAGGACGACGAGCGGCGGGCCCTGCACGCCGAGCTGCACGACCAGGTCGGCGGGAACCTCTCCGCGCTCCGGCTGGAGCTCGACGTCGCGGCGAGCCTGCTGTCCCGGAACGATGCTTCGAGCGCTGAGCGGCACCTCGGCGGCGCTCGCCTCGTCGCCGCCGAGACGATAGTCATGGCGCGCGACCTGATGGCCGGGCTGCGCGCGCCAGCCCTCGACGACTTCGGGTTGGTCGCGGCACTTCGCAACCTCGCCGAATCACAGTCGTCGCGGCTGAATCTCCGGATCGACGTTGCTGGGGACGACGTGACACCTCGACCCGGCCGTTTGGTGGAGAGCTCGCTGTTTCGCATTGCGCAGGAGGCTGTGATGAATGCCGCGCGCCACGCATCCGCGACACGCGTCGCCGTCGCGATTGCAGAACGCGACGGCCGCGTCATCCTGACTGTCAGGGACGACGGCGTCGGCTTCGATCTCGACGCGCCGAGTACCGATGCGGATCACTGGGGCCTCAAGAGCATGCGCGAGCGCGCCCGCGCGATCGGCGGCATGCTTCACGTGGAGAGCGCGCCCGGCGCCGGCACCCGGGTGACAGCCGAAGTGCCGCGCGAGGCGACGTGAAGATCCGGGTCCTGCTCGCCGACGACCATGCCGTTGTTCGGTACGGCCTGCGCGCGCTTCTCGAGCTCTCGGGCATGCAAGTGGTCGGGGAGGCGGGCGATGGTCGTGAGGCGCTTCGTCTCGCCGAAGAGTACCAGCCCGAGGTGGCGATTCTGGACGTGGCAATGCCGGGGTTGAATGGCATCGACGCCACCGCTGTTCTGAGAGAGCGCTGCCCGCGTACCCGCATCGTGATCCTCTCCATGCATTCGGATGCCGAGCATGTGCACCGTGCATTCGCAGCTGGGGCGTCCGGCTATCTGTTGAAGGGCTCCGCGAGCGATGAGATCGTGGCGGCGGCGCGTGCGGTGCTGCACGGACGCCGATACCTGAGTCGCGAGTTGGCACACATCGATCGAGCGCGCGCGGAGCGCTCCGACGAACCCGGGCCACTGGACAGTCTCAGCGTGAGAGAACGCCAGGTCCTTCAGCTCGTGGTCGAAGGCCACTCGAGCGCGGGGATCGCGGCACTCGTGAATCTCTCGCCGAAGTCCGTCGATACCTACCGAAGCCGGCTTATGAAGAAACTCCGCGTGTCCGACGTCCCCGGCCTCGTGAAGTTCGCCATCCAGCACGGACTGACGCCCGCCGAGTAGCTCGGCCGCGGGCAATTGTACAGAACTCCCGACAGAGGAACCCGAAGGGCCGACGCAGATTGGGCGGATGATCATTCTGATCGTCGAGGATAACGCCCACATGCGTCACTTGCTGATAGAAATAGTGCGCCCGGCTTTCGCGCCGAGCACGGTACTGGAAGCGGCGGACGCGAGCAGCGCAACTAGGCTGTGTCGCGAGACCCGTCCCGAGCTCGTTCTGATCGACGTGGCCCTGCCCGATGGCAACGGCATCGCCCTGACCGCCGAGATCAAGTCTCTGTTTCCGACATCAAAGGTCGTGATCGTCTCCAACCACCGCTCGCGCGCGTGGCAGGACGCGGCCGCGACGGCGGGAGCCGCAGCCTACGTCTTCAAGGACGAGATCCTCGACAAGCTGCTTCCGGCGCTCGCGCTGGTCCTCGAACAATGACGGCTGCTTCGCCAGGCGCGCTGTGCCTCTCGCGGTAGCATGTCCCCGTCGACTACTGGAGAAGAAAGGTTGGACAATATCTGGCAGCTATTCGCGGAGGGGATTCCCGACATTCTGGTGCTGCTGTCGGTTGATGGAACCATCCTGCACATAAACAGGACTCCACCGGGACGGACCCCGAGCGAGGTCCTGGGCAAGAACGTGTTCGAGTTCCTGGTTCCCGCATCCCGGACCGCCGTTCGCCGAGCGCTGGATGAGGTCTTCGCGGGCGGCGATTCGCGGGTTCATGAGATTCCCATGCATGGCGACGATGGCAGAATCTGCTGGTTTGCGGCTCACGTGGGCCCGATCGTCATCGGCGGACGAATCGTGGCAGCCGCAGTAATCGCGCGTGACATCACCAGTCAGAAGCACGCCGAGATTGCGCTTCGGGACAGCGAAGCCCGTTATCGCACACTGGTCGAGAATGCGCCGGAAGCCATCGTAGTTTTGGATGTCGACGCGTTTCGATTCGTCGACGTCAACGCAAACGCCTGCCTCTTGTTCGGGCTGACCCGCGATGAGCTTCTCACGCGAGAACCGATCGAATTGAGTCCGGCGAAGCAGCCCGACGGACGCACATCGAGTGAAGCGGCGCACGAATACATTCGCCGAGCACTCGATGGCGAGGCGCCGGCATTCGAATGGATCCACTGCTCGGACTCGGGTGCTGACATTCGGTGCGAGGTGCGGCTTGTGCGGCTACCTGCAAAAGGAAAGCGGCTGGTGCGAGGAAGCATCATCGACTTGACCGGCCAGCATCAGCTTGAGCGTCAGCTCCAGCAGTTCCAGAAGCTGGACACGCTGGGTCAGATGGCGGGCGGGATCGCCCACGACTTCAACAACATCCTCACCGTCATCACCAGCTCGGCGGAGATGCTGCTGCTCGACCTCGATCCGGGCAGCGAGCTTCGCGCCGACGTCCAGACAATTCGGGACGCGAGCAGCCGCGGCGCCCAACTGACCCGGCAGATCCTTTCCTTCGCTCGCGGGCGCGACCCCAATCGCGAGCCGCTCGACCTGAATTCGGTCGTGCAGCACACGGTTGCCATGTTGAGGCGACTCATGGGCGCCAACGTCGCACTCGTCGAGCAACTCGACCCTTCCGCGCTGAGCATACTCGGAGATCGCGGCCAGGTCGAACAGATTCTGGTGAACCTGCTGCTGAATGCGCGTGACGCGGTAGGAGTTGCGGGCACGGTGACGGTAACCACCCAGCGTTTGCTGGATGAATCCATCGCCATGCTGGTCGCGGACGATGGCGTGGGCATTCCTGAAGGCATACAGGCAAAGATCTTCGAGGCCTTCTTTACCACCAAACCGCCGGGACAGGGTACCGGACTGGGCCTCGCCACTGTGAGTGCGCTCGTACGCTCCCATGGAGGGACCATCGCCGTAACGAGCCGGGTTGGAGAGGGAACGACTTTCGAGATCATCTTCCCTGCGACCGCCATCACGGAACCTCTGGAGATTCTGTAGTGCAGACCGTGCCCAGTGCCACAAAGAAACCGCTCCGGATTCTGCTACTCGAAGACAACGCGGCCGACGCGGCGCTCATCTCGCACGAGCTGCAACAATCGGGGATGAGGATTCTGGTGACGCAGGTCGATTCAGCCGAATCGTTTACCGCCGCCCTAAAAAGTTTTGCGCCGGATGTTGTCCTATCGGACCATTCACTCGCCGAGTTTGATTCGCGAGCCGCGCTGGAGGTACTGCGCGACGTACGGCCAACCGTGCCCTTCATAATTATTACTGGCGCTCTCGTCGGCGGTCAGGCTGGCGCGGCAATCAGAGCTGGAGCTGAAGACGTCATTCTCAAGACGTCCACGCGGGGACTCGAGGCATCGATCAGCACAGCGATCGCGGTGAGGCGTCTGTTGCGCGCGCTTACCGACCGTCAAATCCAGGTGCTCAAGCTTGTCGCTGAAGGGCATCGGACGCGCGAAGTCGCCAAGCGGCTCGGCCTCAGCATCAAGACGGTGGAAAGCCATCGCGGCGAAGTCATGAAGCGCCTGCGCATACACGACGTGGTCAGTCTGGTGCGCTACGCGATTCGTGTTGGGCTCATACCCGAGTGACCGGCTCCGACGCTCGGTTCCCCTCTCAAGTCCGGCAAATTGATGTGATTGGTTTATGCTATGTTTTGGTTGCGTCCAGAGGTCGCAGGTTCGATCCCTGTACGCTCCACTTCAAACAATCAGTTTGATATCCCTTGTCTCGAGCTATTCCTAATGCTCGAGCATGACTAGGCGCGAGCGCGGTCGACCGAGTCAGTATATCGGAAGATCGTCGAAGCTGACGATCGCGTTACCGTCGCCCTGAATTGGAGCGTGATCGAGAGCGCTCTCCGCGCGGTGCACCAGCTCGGCGACGTTGATTTTCGAAGCCGCGAGATCCGCGACGGCCGAATAGCCGACGCGCAGTCGAACCTGGCCCGCGATTGTCTTTTTCTTCGACGCGTGGTCGAGCTCTCGCTGCAGTCTCGCAACCAGCAGCCGCGCGCCAGCGGCATCGGTATCGGGCGCCAGAATCGCGAGCCGCAGGTCACCGACGTGACCGACGACGTCAGACTGCCGGCTCTGCTCGCGAAAAACGTGGGCGACGTCGGCGAAGCCGACCAGGCTCTCCTTCCACAACATGCTCGATCCTATTTCGCGATCATGCACCTGCGGCGCGAACGCCACACAGGCAAACGGCTCGTGCTTTCTGAGAGCGCGCGCGCCCAGTTTTCCAGCGAGCTGGCGGAGTCCGAATGACGTGTAGAGGCCGGTTGTGGAATTTACGAAGTCTTCAGTGCGGGCCACAACGAGCTCGCTGCGTGCATGAAGGAATGTCTCGAGCTTGATGAAAATTGGCTCGAGGTCGACTGGATGACTGCAGTATTCCCATGCGCCCGCGTTGAACGCCGCGATGCGCGCATGTGGGTCGACTGGCGTGGGGGATGTGATCACCACGGGCACCGAGTGATCGAACTGCGAGCCCTCCCGAATCGCCCGGCACACGTCGATCGCCCGCACATCGCTGAGGGATTCGTCGAGCACCAGGAGATCGTGATTGGCGAGCCGCGCCAGCTCCATGGTTTGCACGCCCGAGCGTGTATGCGCGACGACGTAGCCGTGCTGCTGAAAGACGCTCTCTAAAGCCCTGCTCATCCAATCGTCGCTGCAGGCAATCAGGGCAAGCGGCGGACGTTCCCGGGACAGTTCCATCTTGGCTCCTCTTCGGTAGCCCGACTGGCTTGGCGCTTTCAGCGCGTTAGCCTCGTGGCTTTGCGTCTCCACCTTTCGGTGGGTTTGCCGGTTTTCGGAGGTGCTAACCTGTCCGACCTTGGCCGCGGACAAGCTGAGCAAGGGGTCTATTTTTGAGACGATTGAGCGTGCGCCGGGATACTCGGGGGAAACCCTTTGGCGGATCGCTCTAATGGAGGGCTGGAGGTGCTAAGTCGTTGTTAAATATAAGCTTACTGCATCACTGGCAGCGAGAGGACGAACGAGAAGCGCGTCCCTTCGGTACCGGTGTCGACCTGCAGCGTGCTCCCCATCGCTTCGACCAGTGTGCGGACGATAGCGAGCCCGAGACCGGCGCTCGAGAAGCGAAGCTTCACGCCTTCGGGCGGAAACCCATAGCAGAGTCTCTCGAGCACTTCATCCGGGATGCCCGGCCCGGTGTCCTCGACCCAGAACTCGACCCGGTCTGCGGAAACTTCGGTGCAACCCATCGCGACCGATCCCGCATCCGTATAGCGAAGGGCATTCGACGCCAGATTCAGCAGCGACTGCTGGATGGCGGACGCGTGTCCGATTCGGGCGTCGTTCTCGGGGAACTCAACTCCGAGAGGAATGCCTTTCTCCTCGCACATCGGCTGCACGATTGCGCTCACGGAGTGCATCGTCTCGCTTACGGAGAAGGGCAGCGGCTGCCCCTGAACCAACCCGTCGCCGCGCGCCGCGCCGATGAGATTTGAAACCGTCGTGCTCAGACCGAATGCCGCCCCATAAATGAGTCCGAGCTGCCGCTCCCTGATCGGGTTGGGTGACATTTTTTCGGCGCGGCGCAGCGCGTCGACCAGAAGGAGGATCGAGCAGAGCGGGGACCGAATGTCGTGAGCGATCGCCACGACCGCGTCAGCGCAATCAGCACCGGTGAGGCGCGCAATGAACTTGCCGCGGTCCGTACGCCTCCATGCATCTTCCGCCTCATCGAGCCTGATCAGCGTGCTCACCACTTCGCCGGCGTTCAGGTCCGGCGTCGCAGCCAACTCGGTGAGAAAATTCACCTTCAGGGTGGATACGTATTCTCGGGCGATTACTGGAGGAACAGGAACCGCGCTCTGCGTGGTATTGCGCAGGCTCGCGATCAACCAGTTCACAACTTCGTTTAGGCGTTCGCGAACTTCGCGACGTGTCTGCTTCGTGCCGTGAGCGATGGTCGTCGCTGTGCGGTCTGCAGCCAGCTCGAGTGCCCGGACGAGAGAGCTCACAGTGGTGGAATAGAGCGGGGCCGATTGAGGTGGTGCGCCGTTGTTTGCTCGAGCACCTTCGCCAATGCTTGGCGGCGACGAAAACGGCGCATAGTCATGGTAGCTATCCGCCGATGATGCCGACTTTGTTGCAGCTGGGTCCATCTGCGCCATGCGTCCCTCATCCCCGATTGACCCACTCGCGGACGCCCAAGTTGGGGGGAAGTACGCACAACGTCAATAGCTGGCTACATATGTAGCCAAAGCGTGACGTTCATAAACCCTTTGCCGGCAGCGATAAACGGCCGAATTGATCGACCGGGACGCCGGCCCTAGCTCAATGAAGCCGCGGCCGCTCAGGACAAAGGGAGATCATCGAAACTCAACACCGCTTCGCCGAGTCCGCTCATCGGAACATGCGCGAGAGCGCTTTTGGCGCGGAGAACCATCTCGGTTATATCGATGTTTGCGGCAGAGAGATCCGACACCGCGCAATAGCCCGCCCGCAAGCGGAACGAGCCCGGGTGGGTCGTGCGCTTCGACGCCATGTCGATCTCACGCTGAAGGCGCGCGACAAGCAGGCGGGCGCCGGCGGCGTCCGTGTCGGGTGCGAGAATCGCGAGCTGAGAGTCGCCGGTCTTTGCCACCACATCCGATTTTCTCGCCTGCTCGCGCAAGAGATGCACGACGTCGGCGAACGAGTCCATGTCCTCACCGCGACGACCCTGACCCGGTTCGAGACCGGTCGGCTGCGAGGAGAACGCCACACACGCAACAGCCTCGTGGTTGCGCAGTGCCCGCGCCTCTACTTGCTCCGCAACTTGATTCAAACCGAACTGCGTGTAGAGGCCGCTTGCCGGGTCCATCAGTGACTTCACCTGCGACGCCGCGAGCTCATGGCGGGCGCGAAGGAAAGTTCCAAGCTTCAGAAAAAGTGCGTCGGCGTCGAGAGGGAGGTGACAGTACTCCCATGCGCCAGCCGCGTATGCAGCCATTCTGCCAGGCAGCGTCCGATGTGATGAGGAGATTATCACGATGGGAACAGCGTGGTCGAAGAGCGGGTCGTCCCGCAATGCAACGCAAACATCGACTCCCGTGAGCTCGTACAGCTGCTCGTCCAGCATCAAGACATCGTAGCCGCCACGCCGGGCCAGCTTGAGCGCCTGCTTACCCGATCCCGTACGTGTGACGTCGTATCCTTTCTCTGCGAAAACGCTCTCGAGCGAACGGCACATCCATTCGTCGTTGCATCCAATCAGAGCGACTGGTCGTCGCAGAGCCGGCTCGGTCATGACGTCGCCAGGGTGAGGGGTGTTCCGGCGTGGTGCGGAGGAATGATGGTTGGACCAGTGAGATGGCGAGACATCGCGGCGACCGTGCGACCGACGGTTGTCCGCGCTCGCTCCACATACCAGTCCAGGGCTTCATCCAGCCCTTGAGCGACAGTGTGCGTGGGTGAATAGGAAAGCATCTGCCGGGCCTTCTCGATAGAGGCGCTTGAGAACCTGATGTCGCCCGGACGGAAGGGGTCGTGCTGGGGGAGAGCGAAAGAGAATACCGGATCTATGAGCGCCAGCCGGGCGCGCATCACCTGAAAAAGATGATTGAGCGTTACCGATTCCGCACATGCAACGTTGTAGACCTGACCAGTTGCGTTGACGTCTTCAACCGTTGCCGCCAGCAGGTTGGCCTGGACGACATTGGCTACATAACAGAAATCGCGAGTGGTCTCGCCGTCTCCGAAGATCCGGCAACGCTCGCCCCTCAGCAGGCTTGCTATCCAGCGCGGGATTACAGCCGCGTATGCGCCGGCAGGATCCTGACGTCGCCCGAACACGTTGAAGTAGCGCAAACCGACCGACTGAAGTCCGTAGCTCATTTGGAACGCGACGGCATACGTTTCGTTTGTCGTCTTGCTCGCGGCATACGGAGACAACGGGCGACCCAACCTCGCCTCGATTTGAGGATGATCTGGCGTGTCCCCGTACACGGCGCTCGATGAGGCATAGACGAAGCGTTTGACGCCCGCGTCTTTAGCCGCGACCAGCATATTTACAAAGCCGTTGACGTTCACCGCGTTCGTGCGGAGCGGATCATCCATCGACCAGGGAACGGAACCGAGCGCCGCGTGGTGAAGAACGTAGTCCGCGCCCTCGCAGGCGGCCCGACACGTCTCGAGATCTCGAATGTCGCCCTCCACCATGCGGAAGTCCGCATCTCCATTGAACGGGGCAAGGACTTCGTCGAGATTCGCGCGATGGCCTGTCGAGTAGTCGTCAACACCGACAACTGTTTGTCCCAGGGCGAGCAGATCCTGAAGGAGATTTGAGCCGATGAACCCGGCGACGCCGGTGATCACCCAGACTTTGGGCGCAGCAATCAGTTGGTCGCGAAGACGGGGGTAGTGTGCAGAGATCACGAGCTCTCAGTGGACAAGTACCCGCCGGGCCGATTCAGAGCAGTCGTGCGCGGGAGCACGCCCACCCGATCATTCGCGCCGCAAAGCGCGGCATTCTGGAGACGCGACAAAGCATCTTCCATTCCGGCGTTGCCGCATCGCGCGACATTTATAAGTTGCGCAGGGACAGCACCTTACCATGCATCAAGAAAAAGAGGATTGGTAAGCGCTGGATTCCTTGTCGCGATACCGCCCCATTCTGTGGTAGGCGGCCCACAGACAAACGAGCGACGCTGCTCAACGCGCCGCTATTTGTTTATACCCGGACCCAGGGATCTTGACGTGCCTGGATTCTCAGGCCGTCGGACTCCCGACCGCGATCGGCTTTTCGAGGATCGGGGCGCGTCCATGACCCAGGCGTTCGAGAAGTGCTCCAACTCCGACGGTGAGGAATCGGTTGCCCCCTCTCACGTTCCACACTGATGCCACCGCCGACAATAGTGCTATCGAGAAGAGAAAGATGAGCGGCCAGAACGGCGTGTAAGGGAGGCGCAGCGAACGCAATACGACCACATAGACGTAAAACTGGACGATATATACGAAGAACGACGCCAAACCGATCTGGCGTAACTGATTCAACAGAAACGGCTGCACGCCCCTGCGCCCTGCTTCCAGGACACCCGCGACAAGCAACATCCCGGCTCCGCCGAAAAAGAAGAGATAATCCGGGGCCGGCGGAAATTTTTGGTAGAAGGACAGCAAGTGAGTCAGAGTCGGGTACGTCGCCACAAAACCGGGAGCCGATCGCACAGCAAAAACCAGGGCGATCTTGATGCATAGCGTAGATACAACGCTGATGATACCAATCTTGGCCAACAGGCGATGCGCTGATGTTTCGTTCTTGCTGACGTAGTAAGCCCCGACGCGCTCACCAATTGCGGTGCCGACTAGATAAACGACAAACCACGGAATCACCGCAAAGTCGCCAGCGGTATCTCCCCATCGTCCGGGATTGACGACACCGACCAGGTACTGTTTTGCGAAAGTTGAGATGCCATCGCCTGGCGTCCAGAATAAAATCGCGCCCCAATTCAATACGAAAATTGTTGCCGCGAGTACAAGCCGCAGCCTTGGTCGAAGTGTGACCACGAGCCAGGGACCGATCAGGATTGCAAAGCCTATCGCATCGGTGATGTACTCGATTCTGTAGGCGTGAGAAAATCCGACTCCCGTAAGAGTGCCAGACAGCGATAGGATCAGGTGTCCAACTAACAGCAGGAAAAGGCCACGGTCTATGAGTTTGCGGCGAAGCTGAGCGAAGGAGCTCCGACGCGTGACGGCGAGAAAGCCCGCGACGAGCCCGCTGACAGTGACGAACGTCGGGGAGGCTAGCATTCCGATAGCGACGAGATTGCTGCCGATGTCCTCCCTGCCGTTCAGGAAGAAATACGAGTTGGTGAAATGTGCGAGACAAACGAAGAGCATCGCCGAGCCGCGCGCCGCATCGATGGATGCGACCCGCGAAGATCCGTACGGCCGGTTGGAAGCTGTCGGTGTGCCCACCTCAATTTCCATCTTCGGCTTCATTCAGTTCCACTTCAGGCGCATGACGACGGTTCAGGCTAAGAATGACCCGACTCGGAAGCGAAGAGATTCCATCGTTGCGACCCGACGCGGAACGAGCTCGCTGCAGTTTTCCACGAAGGATGAAAGCAAGTCCTACGGTGAGAAAGCGATTGCCGTTGTACCGATCCCACGTAGCAGCTCCGCGCGCCAGAATTACGAGAGAAAAAAGGAAAAGCAAGGGCCATAGTGGCGTGTAAGGCAGGTGCAGCCTGCCCATCAGTGCCACATACAGGGCATACTGCGCAATGAACGTGAAGAGTGAGGCACGACCCACCTCACGCAGTTTGTTCATTACTCTGGGGAGCGCGCCCAGACGATCGATCTCGAGGATTGCCGCGAGAAGCATGATTCCTGCGCCGCCAAAAAAACCCAGGTAAACTGGCCCGGGGGGAAATTTCTGATAAATGGCAAAAAGGAAGGTCGGGTTCCAATCCGCGCCAACTTGCGCACGACGCATTGCGTCTGTTGCCCAATCGAGGAGGCCTGCGACGACGAACGAGACACCACCAATCCGGACAAGAAGAAGATGCGCTCTCTTTTGCTCACCGCGCGAATACATCTTTCCCAGTAATTCGCCGAGTACGGTTGCCGCTAGATACGCGGCAAACCATGGAATCACCGGGAATCCCAGAAATTCCTCCCCGGCAGACATGCTCGGTATGCCGACCAGATACCGCTTAACGCTCACGAGAGCAGCGGCCGCCGGATGCCACTGAACAATGGCAACACAGTTCAGGAGAAGCACGCTCGCTGCGATCGCGAGGCGCGGCGCGGCTTCCAGTTCGGACATGAGCCACGGGACGATAATGATAGAGACCGCAATGGCATCCGTTATGAAGCTGCTCCGATAAGTCGCGGCAAAGCCCGCGAGCGAGCGAGTTACAGTGATGGCGAGCAGAAAGTGTCCCACGAGCAGCAGGAACACCCCGCGGTCTAGCAGCTTGATTCGAAGGTCGCGAAAGGCCGCCGGATTGGTGGCCGAGAAGAATCCGACCATCATTCCGCTTACAGCGACAAAAGTCGGCGACGCAATCATGCCGACAGTGCCTATATAGCTCGCCAGCTCACGGGGGCCTGCGCTCCACAAATAAATGCCGGTGAAATGCGCGAGACACACGAAGATCATTGCGGTTCCACGTACGGCGTCGATTGAACCGATCCTCTTTCGCTTTTCTGACGCGTCCGAAGCAAGCGACAGAGTCGAGACAGCGACGGAAATGGTTCGCTCTACTCTCCCTACACGATGCTCGGGTCGAGCAACTCCGGCAGAATGAGTTGGCCAGCGAAGTTTGAACGAACCGCCAACAGGGAGATGCTGGCGAACTGAGAGAGGTGTTGCGGTGGTTTGATCGAGTTGCGAAATCATCGAGGTCGCTCGTGAAACGATTGAAACTGCGAGCGCGGTGGAGAGGTGCTTCAGCCGCTGCTTGTGCGCCGGTTGCCCGACGGCTACGAGCTGATCGCAGGCGAACGCCGCTGGCGCGCGGCACGCGAGGCCGGCGTTGCCACCGTCCCGGCCGTCGTGCGGGAGGCGGACGATCGCGACACGCTCCTGCTGGCGCTGGTCGAGAACGTCGCTC
>Ga0137415_10003035_pt1 | contig 16619 bp, 16 predicted proteins | sample CZODoug3_1_1_16f_FD_183082 | JGI IMG/M metagenome (GOLD analysis project Ga0137415, IMG submission 183082) | Vadose zone soil fungal communities from Angelo Coast Range Reserve, California, USA - CZODoug3_1_1_16fungal (Hybrid Assembly) | ecosystem: Environmental > Terrestrial > Soil > Vadose...
GCTGCCTCCGCTCGTGTTTGCTCAGCGGCAACGTTTCCAGAATCGCCATGATGTTTTGTTCCACCGTCATTTTGCGGAAAATCGATTCTTCCTGCGGCAGGTAGCCCATGCCCAATCGCGCCCGCTTGAACATCGGGAAAGTGGTCACGTCTTGATCGCGAAAAATGACGCTCCCGCTCTTCGGCCGGACCAGGCCGACGATCATATAGAAAGTCGTCGTCTTCCCTGCACCGTTCGGCCCGAGCAGGCCAACGATCTCGCCGGCCTTGACGTTAACGTTGATCCCATTAACGACGGCGCGGCCACCGTAAATTTTGACCAGCTCGCGAGTGGACAAAACATCCGGCGGCACGGTTGTTTTCGCGCTGATCGGTGAAGGTGCAGCGGTCGTGCTAATCATGGTTTCGGCGACGGCGCTGGGGATCCCGGTTTTTCGTCCTTGGGTTCCTGGCGAATTTCGGTCCGGCTTGGGCCATGGGTATTAAGCTGTCCGTCCTGATTGATAATCATGACTGTGTCCGTGCTGGTAGCAATGTGCATGTTCATTCCTTGTTGGACTTTGGGCATGCCGGTCAGTTCGACATTTCCATCGGTCGCAGTATAAACTGCGTGCTCGGACCGGCCGACAGCATGCGTCGGCGGACCGCCGTTCGGATCTGGCCGATCCCGCACTAAGCCGACGTTTCCGTCCGCGATCGCTTTCTCCAGTCCCTGGTCTTCACCTTTACGCAAATAAACCGTTAGCCTGTCCGATTGCAGATTGAATCGCGGATCGAACACTTTTACGTGTCCGGTAAAAACGCCGACGTTCTTGCTCGAATCGAAGGATGCTTCATCCGCATAAATTTCAGTCGTGATCGGACCTTCGTTTTTCGATTCGGTCCCGAAAGGAGTTTTGTTGGTTTTGTCGGTTTTCTTTTTCGGAGAACTGGTTGGTTTGGAAGTTTGGGCCGCCGTGGTGACGACCTCGGTTTGTGCAAAAGCACTAATTGCGAATCCCAGGATTGCGAGCGCGATCAGCTTCATGGCGATTTTTGCGGCCTCAATTTGGATTGATCGGTGATCACCATTTTCACGTTGCCGGTGATGGTTCCGTGTCGCGCCGCGGTGTCAAAGCGGGCGGTGTCGCCCACGATCTCGAAATCGGCGCGTTTAATCGTCGTTCTTTGTGGTGAACTAAGGACATGCGTATTCAAGTCCAGCACGGAATCTGCCATCGCGATCTGAAGATCGATCTGATTGTCCTCGGTGTAAGTGGTAATGTTCAACTCCCGAAATTGCATGTGGTCCTGATCGACGCGTCGCGCGGTTCCGGCGACGAACCGACCGCGCAAACGTCCATTTTCATCAATATCGGGTAGGACGAGTCCTTTTGCTTCATGGCCGATGGGCAAGGGGACCTGGGCGCCTGATTCGGGGCTGGGAGTAGCTGATTGCGCCGCTGCTTCCTGGTCCTTATTTTTCTTTCCGCCATGCTTTTTCGATTGCTGCGCGAAATCGGCCGGCACGACGAGAAGACTTGCGCCCATCAGACCGACAAAAAAAACGCGCCGCGGGGGACCGTTACGAAACGGCAGCATGAACAGCTTTTAACACGCGGAGAACCTTCGGCAAATTTTTTAGAGGCAACTGGTTTGGGCCATCGGACAAGGCGGCTGCCGGATTTTCGTGCACTTCCATGAAAATGCCGTCGCATCCGGCTGCCATTGCCGCGCGCGCCAGCAAAGGTGCGAGTTGGCCGTCGCCCGAAGTGGAGTCGCCGGCGCCACCGGGGCGTTGCACGGAATGGGTGGCGTCAAAAATCACGCGGTAGCCGGCTTCACGAATCCAGGCCAGCGAGCGGAAATCGGCGACGAGATTGTTATAACCAAAAGTGGTGCCGCGTTCGGTAAAGAGAAATTGTTTCGCGCCAAACTTCTCCAGCTTCTCCGCAATATTTTTCACGTCCCATGGGGCAAGAAACTGACCTTTCTTTACGTTGACAGCGCGGCCGGTCTCCGCGGCTGCCTGCAGCAAATCAGTTTGGCGGCAAAGGAAGGCTGGGATTTGCAGCAAATCGATGAATTGGCCCGCCATTGTCGCCTCGGATGGGGAATGCACGTCCGTCGTTACGGGAATTTTCAGTTCTCGGGCGATGGAAGCGAGGATTTCGCACCCAGCGCGAGCGTCGATGCCGCGAAACGATTTCACCGAGGTGCGATTGGCTTTGTCATAGGACGCCTTGAAAATGAAGGAAACGTTTTCCGCGTCGCAAATCTTCGCAATTTTTTGCGCCATTCGTCGGACGAATTTTTCCGATTCGATCACGCACGGCCCGAGGATAAACGCTGGCTCGCGCCCGCCGATGGCGACTTTTCCGATGCGAAAGCGGTCCATATTGCAATATGTGATTGTAGCGGCGGTCCATGACCGCCGAAACTACTAAGATCGGCGCTCATAGAGCGCCGCTACAGAAATCTTTCTTCGCGCAAAGTCGTAAATGGCGAATGGCAAATACAGGATTACAAAAAATGCGAGCGCGAGCACGTGCATTTCGAAAAGATAAAGCGGGTGGTTGTCCGAGAGAATGTTGAGCAACGTTTTCGCCTCCGGTTTGTGAAGCAGAAAGCCGTAATTGACCCCGGTGATCTTGTCCGCCGCCAGCGTGATAATGAAATAGAGCTCCGTCCAGGCAAAGACGCGGATGATGGAAAGGGGGCGGGGCCGTAGATGATGCACCAAGATTAAGAAAATAACGCCCATGATGATCACGCAGTGAGAAACAAAAAAACTAAAGAATCGGAAATCTGGGAAACCGTAGGGCAGGTTCGGGGTCAGGACCGCCTGCACCGTCCCGCCGATTCCCCAAAAATAGGCGACCTCGAACCAGCCCGGCCGGCGTGTCCACATGGCGATGATGATTACGACCATCGCCCAATCGCAAAGTTGGAGTGGTAGCAGTTGCTCCCAGTTGACGGCGCCGGATTGCCGCACCAAGCGCAGGTAGACAAGATAATTTAGCACCAGCGTCAGAGAGAACGCGCCAACGATGATGCGCTCTACCAAGGAGGATTTCGTCCAACGGACGAGCGCTGCGAAGGCAAACGGTAAGGTAATCGTGAGAAAAATCACGAGAAGGTGCGCAGTGCCGTAAGGATGGAATGGTGGAGTGGAATTCATCGGTCCGAGCCAGACTGGCGGTTGAAACGCAAGGTCCGAGCCGGACAGGCGTTGCGTGCGCTCCTCCACCTCAGCGGCTCACCCAAAGATTGCAAGGAATAACGTCCATGAGCCATTCCAGATTAGGCGGCAATTGGCCAGCGTTTTTCGCGGGATCGAGCGGCACCACCAGCAAATCCGCCTCCACCGATTTCACAAAATCGGCCGCGGCAAACCCGGTGTTGCCGCGAATGCAGCGCACTTCGATCGGCACATCGGTATGGCCGAGATCAAGAACGAAATGCTCCAGTTTCGCATCCTCATCCGCTTCCGCCGGGGTGCCTTCCTTTTTCGCGCGCGCTTCATCGAAGGTGGTGATAAGCCGCACCACATAAACGCGTTCCGAATTTTCGCGCGCCGCCAGGTGCAGCGCCCGGCGCAGGCTGTTGGAACCGTGCTCGGAATATTCCACCAGGAAGACGATCTTGCGCAAGGGCTCTGGTTCACGCGCCGGATGGGTAAAAAGAATGACCGAGCTACGGCCTTCCCGCAAAAGCCGGCGAGCGACGTTTCCCAGGAAAGGATGAAGGACTACCTCTTTCTCGAGCGCACCCGCCACGATCAGGTCGACATCGTGTCGCTCGATCGCCCGCAAAATTGCAGTCGCTGGATCGCCCTGCTCGTAATGGATAGGGGAATTCTTCGGCAATGAGATCCGTTCCAGCGCGGCGGCAAACTTCGCACTCGTCTCCTCGCTTTTTTCACCCACGTAAACCAGGCAGAGCTCGGAGTCGAATCGGTCCCGGATCCGTTTCGCCTCCGCCAATACCTGCTCAAAGCGAGGCGAGAAAGTGCTGGCAACGGCGACGCTGCGATAAGGCGACGGGTCAATCATCTGGACGTGAATACTTTCCCCGCTTCGCCCTTATTCGGCAACTTGGATGCGTGAAAAATGACGAATGACGAATGACGAATGACGAAGCTCGAATGCAAGACGGCATTGCCGATCAAAGGTGGTGTTGCGTCCTGTTCTGGGTAGCGCACGCGTCTCGCGTGCTGGCGGTCGCGTCCTCGCGATCGCGGACTTTCCTAAAGATGATTGTTTCGGCGAGACGCCCGAAACCAGCACGCGAGACGCGTGCGCTACCGAATCGCCTGAGTCGGGCTTCAATCAGCGTTGCAACTGTGCTTTCCTGCACGATTTTCTGCCGGTGCGACGCGCGATTTATCCCGGCAGCTTCGATCCCGTGACGAACGGCCATCTTGATGTCATCGAGAGGGCCCGCACGCTTTTCGACGAAGTCATCGTGGCGGTAGCGATTAACGATCAAAAGCAACCCCTCTTCACGCCGGACGAGCGGCTCGCCATGTTGCGGCAAGCGATTACGATCGATGCCGTGCGAGTCGCGCCCATGGACGGGCTGCTGGTGGAATTCGCCGCCTCGGAGGGCGCGCACGCCGTCGTGCGCGGATTGCGAGCGATTTCCGATTTCGAGTTTGAATTTCAAATGGCCCTGATGAACCGAAAGCTCGACCCTGAAATTGAAACTATCTTCCTCATGCCGAAGGAAGAATACACTTATCTCAGCTCGCGAATTGTGAAAGAAATCGCCAGGCTCGGGGGCGATGTTTCCGCGTTTGTGCCATCACTGGTGGCTGAGGCACTCGCAAAAAAATTTAATCCTGAATTGGGAAACGTTGCAGCCGTGATCTGAACTTCGAAAAACTTGCCGCGTGAAAATTCATTTGAATCAAATTCCGCCGGGAGGCCTGCATCTGGACGGCGAAGAAGATTGTCCGCTCGGCGACATCGCGACGCCGGAAATTCGCTGCGTTGGGCCGATGCGTTACAGCCTCGACTTTGGAATTTCCGATGGCGCGCTTTGGGCCAATGGGATGATCGCGCAAACGGTTGAGCTGAGCTGCGTGGCCTGTCTCGAAAAGTTCGAGCACGAAATCAAGGTTCCGGCGTTTGCGCTCCACACCGAATTGCACGGGCCGGAGAACATCGATATCACGCCCTTCCTGCGCGAAGATATTTTGTTAAATCTGCCACCCTATCCGCATTGCGATCGCGATGGAGCGCGCGTTTGCAAAGCGGCCAAGCTTGAGACTACCGGCGACGCCGGCACAGCGAAAGCGGATTGGAGCGCGCTGGATAAGCTGAAGATCGAGAAACGTTGAAGGGTTGAAGCGGTCGATCCGTTAAATTCCCCCGCTTCAACCCTTCCACGTTTTAGCGTTCCAACGTTGCCTTTCCGCCAAACCATGCTTTCGTTCCCGCTCGCTAATTATGGGCGTCCCCAAACGTAAAACCTCGAAGATGCGGTTGCGCACGCGCAAAGCGGCCAATCGGTGGCATGCTCCACAGCTGAGCAAGTGCGCGCAATGTGGCAGCACCGTGCCCTCGCACACCGTCTGCCCTTCCTGCGGTTATTATAAAGGGCGACAGGTTTTGAGCGTGGGCGCGTGAACGCTGCGCGTTCTGTCACATCGTGAATCGTTAAACCGTTATCGATTCACGACTCTCGATTCTCCCTCGCTCGATTTTCGTTTTGCATTAGCCGCGTGATAAACGCAAACTGCTACCTCGCATGAAAATCGCACTGGATGCGATGGGCGGCGATTTTGGCCCACCCAACCTTGTCGGCGGAGCCGTTCTCGCTTTGCGCGAGTACTCCTACATCAGCAAACTCTTTCTCGTTGGCGATACTGTTCAAATCGAAGCGGAGCTGAGGAAACTCGGTTGCAACGACAGTCGGATCGAGATCGTGCATTCGACTCAAGTGGTCGAAATGAGCGACCGAGCCTGGTCCGCGGTGCGCCGGAAAAAAGATTCGTCCGTCAGTCGTGCGGTCGATCTGGTCAAGCACGGCCAAGCCAGCGCCATCGTCAGCGCTGGCCACACCGGCGCGGCCGTGGCAGCGAGCATGATTAAACTGCGCACTTTGCCCGGAATCTATCGCCCCGGCATCGCCGCGGTCCTGCCCACCGAAACGAATGTCTTTGTTTTAATGGACGCGGGCGCGAACATCGATGCGCGGCCTGAACATCTTCTCCAATATGCGTTCATGGGCTCGGTTTATTCCAGTCACGTGCTCGGCTACAAGAATCCAACAGTCGGCCTGATCTCGCTCGGGGAGGAGGATGTGAAAGGCAATGAGATGACCAAGGAAGTCTTCAAAATGCTCAAGAAGAGCTCATTGAATTTTGTAGGCAACATCGAGGGACGGCATCTCTTCGAGGATCCGGTGGAGGTGGTGGTGTGCGACGGATTTGTCGGGAACGTGATTTTAAAAACCTGCGAATCGATCTCGGTGGCAATTTTTCAGTGGCTAAAGCACGAACTGTCGCGAACGCCGATGCGAAAGGTGGGCGCGTTTTTGGCGCGAGAATCGTTTCGCACTATCAAAGATAAAACCAACTACGAAGAATACGGTGGCAGCCCGCTCCTCGGCGTCAATGGCATCTGCATCATCGCGCACGGCTCGAGCACGCCGCTTGCCATCAAAAACGCGCTGCGCGTCGCAGCGGAGTCGATTGAACACCAGGTGAACCCGCATATCATCGAGGAGGTTCAGCGTTATCATGAAGCAACAGCCCCGCTCGAGCCCGCGATCCGCTAGGAATCAACGGACGGTTTCAATTATCGGCACCGGTAGTTACACACCGGAGAAAATTCTTACTAACGAAGATCTCTCTCGCATGGTCGATACCAGCGACGAGTGGATCACGACGCGCACCGGGATCAAGGAACGGCGCGTCGCGGCCAAGGACGAAACGACCAGCGACATGGCGGCGAAGGCCGCGCTCAAAGCAATCGAGCAGGCGAAAATTTCGCCCGAAGAAATCGATCTGCTCCTCGTCGCCACCGCCACGCCCGACATGATTTTTCCCGCGACCGCCTGTTTTGTTCAGAAAAAAATCGGCGCCAAAAATGCCGCCTGCCTCGATGTTTCGGCCGCCTGCGCTGGATTTCTGTTCGCGGTTGAGATCGCGCAGCAATTCATTACTTCGGGGACCTATGACACAGCGCTGGTGATCGGCGCGGACAAGCTGACGTCGATTACCAACTGGACCGATCGAAATACTTGTGTGCTTTTCGGCGATGGGGCTGGGGCCGCGGTGCTGGGTCATCGCGGTAGCGCGCACGGCGTCATTAGCACCAACATGGGAAGCGACGGTGAGTATACCGACATCTTGTTCATGCCGGGTGGGGGATCAAAGACGCCGATCACGGCCCAGAACGCGCATCTGAATCTGCAAACGATCCACATGTCAGGAAAGGAAGTCTATAAGCAAGCCGTGACCGCAATGCTCGCGGCAGCGAGAAAAGCGATTGATCAAGCCGGTCTCACCGTAGATGACATCGCCTGCGTCATTCCGCATCAGGCGAACTTGCGCATCATCGAGTCGATTGGCGAACGACTTGGGATTCCGCGCGAAAAAGTTTTCGTTAACGTAGATCGCTATGGAAATACTTCAGCGGCGGCGGTGGCGATCGCGCTCGATGAAGCGAACCGCTCCGGCCGGATAAAATCCGGCGATTATGTGTTGATGGTGGTATTCGGTGGCGGATTGACCTGGGCCAGCACGATTGTCGAATGGTGACGGCGAACGCCGTCATCCCGAGCGAAGTCGAGGGATCCCGCCGCGTCAGCTTAAAGATTGCGTAACGGGATTCCTCGACTGTCGCTCGGAATGACTGTTTGTTGACGAAATGGAACGCCGCCTCAGTGCCATTCTTGCCGCCGACGTAGTCGGATATAGCCGGCTGATGAGTGCGGACGAGGCCGGCACGCTCACAGCACTCAAGGACGTGCGAACTGGTTTCATCGACGGGAAGATCGCTGAGCACCAGGGACGGGTCGTTAAACTTACAGGTGATGGCATTCTCGCGGAATTTCCGAGTGTGGTGAATGCGGTGGCTTGCGCGGTGGAGCTGCAACGTGGGATCCGGGAGCGGAACGCCGATGTGCCCCGGGATCGCCGCATCCAATTCCGTATCGGTATCAACCTCGGCGACGTGATTGTTGAGGGAGCCGATATCTACGGCGATGGCGTCAACGTCGCCGCGCGCCTGGAAGGCATGGCGAAGCCCGGCGGGATTGCGGTCTCGCACTCCGTGCGCGATCAGGTCGGCAACCGGCTTGATCTGGTTTTCGAGGACACGGGCGAGCAGAAGCTCAAGAACATTGAAAGGCCGATCCGTGTCTACAATGTTTCCATTGAGCAGGTCGCTGCGCGAAACAGCAAGGGCCGTGCGCCAGCATCGGAAGAACGTCCCTCAATCGCAGTGTTGCCATTCAACAATATGAGTGGCGACTCCGAACAGGAGTATTTTAGCGACGGGATCACCGAGGACATCATTACTGATCTATCGAAGGTTTCCGGGCTTTCTGTGGTGGCGCGACATACCGCATTCACCTACAAGAACAGGCCGGTTAATGTGCAAGAGGTAGGTCGGGAGCTTGGGGTAGCTTATATTTTGGAGGGAAGCGTGCGCAAAGCTGGAGCACGCGTGCGCGTGACCGGGCAACTGATCAACAGCACAAACGGAAATCATGTTTGGGCCGATCGGTTTGACCGTGAGTTGACCGATATTTTTGCCATTCAGGACGAAATCACCCACGCCATTGTCGAGCAACTAAAGGTCAAGCTTCATCCTCAAGAGCGGAAATCTATCGCCCGGGCCCCGACGGATAACATCGAAGCTTACACCTATTATTTGAAGGGCAGGGATTTTCTGAATCGGCGTTCCAAACGTTATCTTCACTTGGCGCGGCAAATGTTCGCCAAGGCGGTGGAGTTGGACCCGATGTATGCCCGCGCCTATGCCGGGATGGCCGATTGCGATTCCTACCTTTACATGACGTATCACGAGAAGGTTGTGATGGACGATGTTCTCGCCACGACGGAGAAGGCGCTCTCGCTCGATGCCAAGCTCGCTGAAGCACATGCTTCACGCGGAGTCGCGCTTTCCGCCGGACAACGATATGAAGAAGCAAAGGAAGAGTTTGAGAAAGCGCTGGCGCTTGATCCCGATTCCTACGAAGCGCACTACTTCTACGCGCGCTCGAACTTCGCACAGGGTAATCTTAAGCGCGCTGCCGCGCTCTTTGAGCGCGGCGCGGAAATCCGACCGGACGATTACCAAATCCCGTGCCTTCTCGTTGCCATCTACAAGTCGCTAGGTCGGGCGCAGGATGCTCAAAATGCAGCTCGAAAAGGGGTCGAACTAGCCGAGCGTGAACTTACTCTTCACCCCGAAGACTCGAGGCCGGCACAGATTGGGTCGGGGGCATTGTTTGCGCTTGGGGAAAAAGATCGCGCCAGGGAATGGACAGCCCGTGCCCTGGCCATCGACCCAGATGATCTGGTCGCGCAGTATAACGCTGCGTGTAATTACTCGTTACAGGGAGATGTTGACGCCGCCCCTGGACCTGCTCGAGCAATGCCTCCCCAAACTTGGCCACGAAAAGGTCCAGTGGGCTAAGTACGATTCCGATTTCGACCCGCTCCGCCACCATCCACGCTACCAGAAGTTATTCGAACGGATCGATAAAGCTTAAAAGCGATGAAGAGTTGAACCGTTGAAGCGGTTCCTCTCGCGGGTTAACATTTTTGGATTCTTCCCTTTCAACGCTTTAACGCCGCAACAATGGAACGTCGTCTCACTGCCATTCTAGCTGCCGATGTGGTCGGATACAGCCGGCTCATGGGCAATGACGAAGCCGGGACGCTCGCGGCCCTGAAGGCGATGCGGACTGAATTAATCGACGGAAAAATCGCCCAGCATCAGGGACGCATCGTCAAACTCATCGGCGACGGTATTTTGGCCGAATTTCCCAGTGTCGTGAACGCGCTGGCCTGCGCAACCGAGGTGCAACGCGGCGTTCGCGAGCGAAACACAGATGTGCCACAAAACCGCCGCATCGAGTTTCGCGTCGGCGTCAACGTCGGCGACGTGATGGTTGAAGGCGACGATATTTACGGCGACGGCGTCAACGTCGCGTCACGGCTGGAGAGCGTTGCCGATCCCGGCGGCATCACTGTTTCACAAGCGGTGTGTGAGCACGTCGGCAACCGCCTCGATCTCGCTTTCGAAGACCGGGGCGAGCAGAAGTTGAAGAACATTGAGAAGCCGGTTCACGTTTATAGCGTCATATTGGAGGACGCCAACGACGGGAATATGACTTCGATGAAACAGGACCGCCCATCAATTGCCGTCCTGCCGTTCAACAACATGAGCGGTGACCCCGAGCAGGAGTATTTCAGCGACGGTATTACTGAGGACATCATTACTGACCTGTCCAAGGTTTCTGGATTGAGCGTCATCGCGCGGCACAGTTCATTCAGCTACAAGGGAAAGCCGCTAAAGGTCCAACAAATCGGCCGTGAGCTGGGCGTTGATTTCATGTTGGAAGGCAGTGTGCGCAAAGCAGGCGCACGGGTACGCGTAACTGGGCAACTGGTTAATTGCAAGAAAGGCAGTCACGTTTGGGCCGAGCGCTTTGATCGCGATCTCACCGACATTTTTGCAATTCAGGACGAGATCACTCATGCCATCGTCGAACAGCTCAAAGTCAGGCTCCTACCGCAGGAGCGGGAAGCGGTCGAACAAATTCCGACGGAGAACATCGAAGCATACACTTACTGCTTGAGAGGACGGGATTTTTATCGTCGATACATTAAACATTACCTCCAGCTCGGGCGGCGCATGTTCGCTAAGGCGGTTGAGTTAGACCCGCTTTATGCCCGCGCCTACGCCGGCATGGCTGACTGCGATTCGTTCTTACGTTATTACTACCGCTTCGATATCAGCACCGACAGCATTTTAGCGCTCGCTGATAAGGCCCTTTCGCTTGACGAGGCGCTGCCTGAGGCGCATGCCTCCCGCGGGTTTGCATTGTTGCTTGCTCACCGGCCCGACGAAGCCGTTGCAGAATTTGAGCGAGCTATCGCACTCGATCCGAGTTCGTTCGAAGCGCATTATCTTTACGGCCGACTTTGCCACGGCCAGGGAAAAATGGAGAAGACAGCGGCGCTGTTCGAGCGCGCAGCCGAGATTAATCCGGACGACTTGAACGTCCCCACGTTTTTGACCCACGTTTATCGCTCTCTTGGCCGCGATGAAGCGCGACAGAGATGGGCCCGGCGCACTGTCGAAATAGCCGAGCGGCAGCTTGCGCTTTATCCGGATGATGCCAGACCACCATGCATGGGGATCGAAGGGCTTATTGAACTCGGCGAAACTAATCGTGCCAAGGAGTGGATATCCCGAGCGCTCGCTCTGGAGCCTGACGATCCAACCGTCCAATACAACGTTGCCTGTGGCTTAACTAAACTCGGCGAGTTAGAGTGGGCGCTTGATCTTCTCGAACACAGCCTGCGCAATGCGCCGCCAGAAATGATAAGTTGGGTTAAACATGACGCTGATCTGGATGGTCTTCGTAACCATCCCCGATATCAGAAGATCCTCGAATTGATCGAGCAGACGTGATGTCTCGAGTTAGCTCGGCATAACAAAATGTTAGTCGAAACCCACGCCCACCTCGATTACCCCGATTTCGCGCCCGACTTCGACGACGTCTTGCGACGCGCGACTGAAGCTCGTGTCACCCGCATCCTCACCATCGGAACATCTATCGCGAGCAGCCGGCGCGCGATCGAGATCGCGGAAAGATATTCGAATGTCTTCGCGGTCATCGGGGTTCATCCAACGTATGTCGGGGAATCGGGGGACGACGTCATAACGCCTTTGCGCGAGCTGGCGAAGAGTCCGCGCGTAGTTGCGATTGGCGAAACGGGTTTGGATTATCATTCGTTGCCGAGTATCGCGACAGCGAAGGACAAGAAAGTGCAGGTCTTCGCCAATGCATTGCAAGGTGAGACGGAAGAACAAATCGACGCCAGCATCGAAGATGGCGCTTATAAATCGAAGCAAGCGGCGCTATTCGAGCAACAACTCGATTTGGCGGTCGAGCTCGGCCTCAATGTCGTGATCCATCAGCGCGATGCGTGGGAGGATACCCTCGAAATAATGCAGCCTTACACTGACAAGGTTCGGGGCGTATTCCATTGCTTTGGCGGCACGCTGGAACAGGCAAATGAAGTCATCGATCTTGATCATCTCGTTTCCTTTACCGGGATCGTGACCTTCAAAAACGGAGCCTCTGTGCGTCAGGTCGCGGCACAAATTCCGCTCTGGAAATTCATGGTGGAAACCGATTGTCCTTATCTGGCGCCGGTGCCCTTTCGGGGTAAACGGTGCGAACCTGCTTATACCCGTCTCGTGGCCGAATCGATCGCGAGTGCACGAGGGATTCCGCTGGAGGAATTGGCGGAAGCGACGACCGAAACCGCGGAAAAGTTTTTTCGGTTTAATCGATGATGAGGGCAATTTCCAATCGGGGAGGGCGCCGCGCTGTCGGCGCCCTAATGTTAGGGACGCGACAGCGGGTGTTGCTCCAATTTGCGGCTCTGAGCTTATTGTCCTTGTTAGCCTCCTGCGCCACGCCGAAAGACATGCAGCATCACGTCGTCATCAGCGTGAAAGACCAGAAGCTCGCGCTGCTTGATCGTGAAAAACTAGTCGCGATTTATCCGGTCTCGACTTCCAAATATGGACTTGGCGACTGGCGGGGAAGCTATCGTACGCCGTTGGGCGAAATGGAAATCGCGCAAAAAGTTGGCGCCGGAATGCCGCCGGGAACCGTCTTCAAAGATCGTCTTCGGACCGGCGAAATCGTTCTACCCAATGCTCCCGGGCGCGATCCGATCGTTAGCCGCATCATTTGGCTGCGTGGACGAGAGCCGCAAAACGCGAATGCCTTCGGCCGTGATATCTACATTCACGGAACGCCGGAAGAACGAAACCTGGGATTGCCGGTCAGTTACGGTTGCGTGCGAATGAGTTCGAATGACGTAATTACACTTTACGAGATGGTCGGACTGGGCGCACAGGTCACGATTGTCGATGCACCCCTGGATAAAATTGTGCCTGAACTCGCTGACGGGACGCGAATCGCCTCGACCGGTCGCCGCGGAATAATGGGGCGATAGTTGTCCTACCCGATTGCCACCAGGTAATGGTAGGGCAGGCGTCGCCTGCCGTTCTCAAGATTGGCAACCGGGAGCGGTTGCCCTACAAATCAGTCTGCCTTGCTCAAAATGACGATCACGGCTGGTCGCCAAGATGCTCGCGCACCGTTTTGCGCTCGAGCAATTCCATATCGGCATCCACCATTAGACGCACCAAATCGTTGAATCGCGTCTTCGCTTCCCATCCAAGAATCTTTTTCGCTTTGGTGGCGTTACCGATGAGAATGTCCACTTCCGCTGGACGTTCGTAGCGCGGGTCATGTTTGACGAACTCTTTCCAATCGAGATCAACGTGCCCGAAAGCGGCCTCGCAAAACTCGCGTACTGTATGCGTCTCGTTAGTTGCCAGCACAAAATCGTCGCCGCTGTCCCGCTGTAGCATCTGCCACATTCCTGCCACATACTCCGGCGCGTAACCCCAGTCGCGTTTCGCTTCCAGATTGCCGAGAAATAATTCGTTTTGCAGCCCACGCTTGATGGCCGCGACCGCGCGCGAGATTTTGCGAGTCACAAACGTCTCGCCGCGCCGCGGACTTTCGTGATTGAAAAGAATGCCATTGCAGGCGTTCAAGCCGTAGCTTTCGCGGTAGTTCACCGTTGCCCAGTAGGAAAAAACTTTGGAAACGCCGTAGGGACTGCGTGGCCAAAAGGGTGTTCGCTCCGTTTGCGGAACTTCCTGCGCCTTGCCGAACATCTCGCTGCTCGATGCCTGGTAAAAACGAGAGCGGATTCCGGTTTCGCGAATCGCTTCCAGAATGCGAATGGTTCCGACGCCGGTCACATCGGCGGTATATTCCGGAATATCGAAGCTCACGCGGACGTGGCTCTGCGCCCCGAGGTGATAGATTTCGTCCGGCTTCAATTCATAAAGCAGCTTCACCAGATTCACCGAGTCCGCGAGATCGCCGTAGTGCAGGAACAACCGCACGCCGTTAATGTGCGGATCGACATAAAGATGATCGATGCGGGCGGTGTTGAAGGTGCTCGCCCGCCGGATTATTCCGTGAACCTCGTAGCCTTTTTCCAGCAACAGATCGGCCAGATAACTTCCATCCTGGCCGGTGATCCCGGTGATCAAGGCGCGTTGCATTTGGCGTCTGGCATTAAATCAAATCGAGCACGCGAGCAAATAATTGTGGGGGAGGGATGGGCTCTGTCCCGTCCCAAACATTTGAGACGACACGGCGGTCGTCCCTCCATTAGGTCGGTGCCGTAACCGTCAGCAACGCGATCGTGTTCCGCTGCGCCGCGATCAAATCGCGGATTCCCTTATGTCCGAACGCCAGCATTTCCCCTAACTGGCCCTGTGTAAAAGTGGCTTCTTCGCCTGACCCTTGAATTTCCACAAATTCGCCATCTTCGGTTGCGACCAAATTCAAATCGACGGCGGCGGCTTTGTCCTCTTCGTAGTTAAGATCGACCATTGCGTTGCCATCAACGATGCCGGCGCTTACTGCCGCAATCAGCTTGCGCATCGGCGAGGACGCAATCTTCTTTTCTTCCAGCAGCTTTTTGCAGGCAACGGTCACTGCCAAACTCGCTCCCGTGATCGCCGCCGTACGCGTGCCGCCGTCCGCTTGCAAGACATCGCAATCGATCCACATCGTGCGGGGGCCGAGCTTCTCCAAATCAATCACGCTCCGCAACGAACGCCCGATCAGTCGCTGAATTTCGGAGCTCCGGCCATCCAGTCTCCCCTTAGCGATGTCGCGTTGTTTCCGTGTCGTCGTGGAATAGGGCAGCATCGAATACTCGGCTGTGAGCCAGCCGCCAGTGACCCCCTGGTCTTTCATCCAGCGCGGCACGATTTCGTCGATCGTTACGCCGCAAATGACGCGGGTGTTTCCCATCGCGACGAGAACTGAACCACTGGCATGCGGCGCAATATTTAATTCGAAAGTGATAGGGCGAATTTTATCCGGGGCCCGGCCGTCGCTGCGTTGCATGGTCGTGATTCTAACGCGAATAGCAACACCGCGCGAAGCGCGAAATGCCAGTCCCGCTCGGGACTATCCGTTCACAACGCGGCCGCCATTCGGATGGAGCACTTGACCGGTTATATAGGAGGAATCGTCCGAAGCGAGAAATACAAAACAGGTCGCGACTTCTTCCGGTTCGCCGGCCCGGCCCAGGGGTGTATCCGAACCAAAGGTCGCCACTTCCTTGGCGGGGAAGGTCGATGGAATCAATGGCGTCCAAATTGGCCCAGGCGCAACGACGTTTACCCGAATTTTCTTTTCCGCCAGAGCTTGGGACAAGGAGCGAGTGAAAGCGACGATCGCGCCTTTGGTTGAAGAATAATCCAGCAACTCGGGACTGCCCTGGTATGCAGTAACTGACGCGGTGTTGATGATATTTCCGCCGTTCTTGAACTGAGGCATCGCGGCTTTGGTCATGAAGAACATCGAAAAGATGTTAGTGCGAAAAGTTCGCTCGAGCTGTTTCTCCGTGATCTTGGTAATTCTCTCCTGCGGGTGTTGCTCTGCGGCGTTGTTGACCAGGATGTTGATGCTGCCGAGTTCTCGTCTGGTTCGCTGAACCGCATCTTTACAAAACTTTTCGCGACCAACGTCGCCGGCGAGCAACAGGCATTTGCGCCCTTCAGCTTCGACCAGCTGCTTCGTTTTCCTGGCATCCCTGTGCTCGTTGAAATAAACGACGGCGATGTCCGCTCCTTCCTTCGCCAAAAGAACTGCAACGGCACGGCCAATTCCGCTGTCACCGCCGGTGATCAGCGCGATTTTACCCCGCAGTTTCCCGCAGCCAATATATTCGCGGGCACCGGAGCGCGGCTGCGGCCGCATTTTGTACTGACGACCAGGTTGCCTTCGCTGGTGCTGCGGCGGCCGAATTTTATTTTCCTTTGGCATACAAAGAAGATTTTCGCCGCTCGCGAGTGCCTCAGCCGTGTGCATTTGTGAAAGAGCACGCGGCGGGGAAAAAAATCGCGAAAATCCGGTTGACGCCAGGCTGGCTCGGGTTATTTTTTTTATCCCGCTGATGCGGGGGACTCCTCTAATCAGGAGATCGTTCTACGTACATTTGGGACTGCAAATTGGACTCAATTTTGTCCCGGCAACGATACCCGGAAAGCCGCGGATCGAGGGTCGGGGAGACAGGATTGAGTTTTTTTGTCGCCTGAAATGGACGTCAGGGCTGGTTCTTTGACATCTACATACAGGGTAGTAAGAAAGTACAACTTTAAGAGCTGAGTCTGAAATCAAGGCGCTGCTAAAGAGCAGCGAGAGAGTTTCAGTTATCAAAGAATCTTCTGTCCAGCCGCTGCTTGCGGCTGCGATGGAAACAGATTGATCAAGCTACAAAGAGCGCATCATGGATGCCTTGGTGCCAATAGGCGATGAAGGACGTGGTAAGCT
>Ga0137415_10003037_pt1 | contig 16615 bp, 14 predicted proteins | sample CZODoug3_1_1_16f_FD_183082 | JGI IMG/M metagenome (GOLD analysis project Ga0137415, IMG submission 183082) | Vadose zone soil fungal communities from Angelo Coast Range Reserve, California, USA - CZODoug3_1_1_16fungal (Hybrid Assembly) | ecosystem: Environmental > Terrestrial > Soil > Vadose...
CGCTGCATCGCATCGTGCAGCGATTGTTCGCACTCCGGCAGCGTCCGAAGCACTTCATCAAGATCGACGACTGACAATCCGGTCTGTCGCTTGCGATCGACGGTGTACCCATGCCCTCCGACCTTGAGCCAGCTTTGGTTCCTTAGTTGGCCGATCAAGAAATCCTGACCCGGATCGACCCCAGCAATTTCGCCGAGTCGCCCCCGAAGTCGGGCGTCTCGGATGATGGCCATAGCGGCGGCCAGTTGGGTGACCATGTCGGTGCGGGCAGCGCCTAGCAGTTCGACCATCCTTTCGATTTCGCCATTCACCTCCAACATCTCGCCAGGTGCTCTCGTCGTTTCCGGAAACGCTCGATGGAGTGCGGTCCAGAAGCGCTAAGGCTAGGCGATCAAAGCTGAGCGCTAAACGACGTTTTGCCCACGTTTCGGGACATCCCATGTTTCGACACGGCGACGGCGCAACAGCAAGCACCTGGAAGGGGTCCTTCTCGACAGAAAAAATTCGAAACACGCCAAATCGTCGAACGATATTTTCTATGAATGCAAGCCGACAAAGCTAAAAACTTCCAAAGTCTGGGGCGGCATTGAAAGTCCGTTTGATTGAGCCACAAGGAATCCCGGCAATATCGCGAGGCGAGGAGACAATCGCAGCCCAATAGACGCGCCCGACCAACTAACGCCATTCCCGGAACAGGCATTCGTCTGGGCTGCCGTCTGGTGCCGGAATTGGCCAGTGGCCAATTCCGCAATCGGACTTACATAGAGCCTGGGTTGCTCGATCACCGAACAACGTAATGCTTATCACGGATAGTGGGAGGTTTGCTTGCAGCGAATAGGAGTGGTGACCTTTCCTGATTTTCACGTGATGAGTTTCGCGGCGCTGTCCGTCTTCGAGGTTGCGAACTCGGAGTTTGGTGAACGCCGCTACGACGTTCATATTATTTCGGAGACCGGAGGGCCGGTTCGGACATCGGCCGGGCTAATGGTTGGGACCGAACCGTTCGACGATTCCCTCTTCGATACGCTTATCATCGGCGGCAGCACTGAACCGTCGTTCACTCGGTCTGATGGATTGTTGATGTACCTACGGAAGGCTCCCGAGATATCCCGTAGGGTGGCCGCGACCTGCGTCGGAGCGTTCACACTGGCCGAAGCAGGTCTTCTCGACGGAAAACGGGCGACGACGCACTGGGACTACGCGCGCGAACTTCAGATGCGTTATCCGAAGGTAAAGGTGCAGGAAGATCGGATATTCGTCATCGACGGCTCGATATGGACATCGGCGGGCATGACTGCGACGATGGATCTTGTACTTGCGTGGTCGAAAGGGATATCGGTCCGGAACTCGCTCGGACGGTCGCGAAGAAAATGGTGATCCATCATCGGCGTGGCGGCGGACAGTCGCAGTTATCGGCCCTTCTCCAACTCGACCCGAAGTCCGACCGAATTCAAACCGCTCTCGCCTTCGGCGAGGAAAATCTCCATACTAAGCTTACCGTTGAAAAGCTCGCGGAGGTGGCCCATCTGAGCCCCCGCCAATTCAGACGAGCGTTTGCAGCCGAGACCGGCAGGTCGCCGGCAAAGGCCATCGAGAAACTTCGTCTCGAGGCCGCCCGGTTGATGTTGGAAGACAGTCGCCATTCCATCGAGACCATCGCGCGGCAGACCGGCTTTGCGGATCGCGAAAGAATGCGGCGGGCATTCGTGCGCGTGTTCCGCCAGTCGCCGCAGGCGATGCGACGACAGGTTCGGAGGGCCGTCCAACTGGGCCGCAAAGTCCCGTCGGGCTCGCTGCCCGCGCTCCGTGATGCCGATCTGATCGTCACCCAGGAGCCCGCCACCCTGCAAGGCAATGCGCCGTCATTCCGGGAATTTCTCGCCGAACATCGGTAATCGCTTTGCGACTAGGCGCTCGTCGCTCCGTCCTGCTGTACATCCCAATGTTCGGCGAGGACGCCGTGGGCGATACGCACGATGTCCGCACCAATCCAGTTCTTCGGTAGCCCGATGTTCGAAAATCGGCCGTGGACGGCGATCAGCGACTGGTGATTGCCCGGGGTGCCGGAGACGCCCTGGGCGCAACCTCTGACAGCAAGAATCCGACGGGGCGACCGGCGCTCACACATCCTGAGCCACAGACGGGGGTTGACTGCCGCTTCTAGCATCTGTCAAGTTAATTGAGGTTAGGTGTGGTAAAACGAGGTCAAATTGGCCGAGCGGTCCGCCACCTCAGCCGAGCGTGCAGTTTCGTTCGGTCCCTTCCGCCTCCTTCCGGCGCAACAGCTTCTGCTGGAAGGTGAAGTCCCCGTTCGTCTCGGGAGCCGTGCCCTCGAGATCCTGACAGCGCTGGTCGAGCGCGCGGGCGAGTTGGTTACCAAGAACGAGCTCATGGCGCGCGTCTGGCCCGACACGGCCGTCGAGGAGAGTAATCTCAAGGTCCACGTCTTTGGGCTTCGACGGGCGCTCGGCGACGGCCAGCCAGGTCGTCGATACATTGCCAATGTTCCGGGGCGCGGCTATCGCTTCGTGGCAGCGGTCATCCTCGCCGAGCCAAAAGAGCACTTGGTGCCAAAGAGCGCGGTCCCGGAGCGGGTAGGCACGCACAATCTGCCGATCTCTCATTCGCGCGCGCTTGGCCGCGCCGATACGATCAGTGTGCTTCGCGATCTGTTGCCAAGCCAGCGGTTCATCACGATCGTAGGAGCAGGCGGGATCGGAAAGACGACGGTGGCCCTTGCGCTGGCCGAGGCGATCGTTCCCGCTTACGAGCACGGGATCTGGTTTGTGGATCTTGCCCCGCTCGACGATCCACAATTTGTCTCGACCACGCTCGCTTCCACACTCGGGCCTGCGATCCGCTTGGAGAACGCGGCCACCGGTCTCGTCGACTTCTTGCGCGACAGGCGGATGTTGATCGTCCTTGATAACTGCGAGCACGTAATCGACGCCGCGGCTGCCCTGGCAGAGCAGCTGCTGGGCGGTGCTCCCGGCGTACATATTCTGGCAACCAGTCGCGAGCCGCTACGCGCGAGAGGCGAGCGTGTGCACCGCTTGTTGCCGCTGGAGGTCCCCCCCGACCCATCCGGACTTACGTCATCGGAAGCGGGTGTTTACGCCTCCGTCCAGCTCTTCGTGGAGCGCGCGGCGGCGATCGTAGACGGCTTTGAACTCAGCGACACGGACGCTCCGGTCGTCGCCGACATATGCCGTAAACTAGGCGGCATACCGCTGGCGATCGAGCTCGCGGCCGCTCGTGTCGACGCGTTCGGCGTGCAGCAACTATCGGCGCTGCTGGATGATCGATTCGGGATACTGAATCAAGGGAAACGCACCGCTCAGCCACGGCATCGAAGCCTGGTCGCGACGTTCGATTGGAGCTACGGGTACCTGCCCGAGAACGAGCGCGCCATTCTGCGCCGTCTTGCGGTTTTTGCCGGCATCTTCACCCTCAAATCGGCGGTTGCGGTGGCAGCGGACAGCAAGACCGATGTCGTCGAGGGCGTGGCGGGCCTAGTCGCAAAGTCGCTGATCTCGGCCGATGTCGGAGGGCCGGTTGCGCGGTATCGTCTGCTCGACACGACACGCGCCTACGCATTGCAGAAGCTCACCGACAGCGGCGAGTTCCAGGAGTACGCGCGGCGCCACGCGGAGCACCATAGACACTGGTTCGAGGGAGCGGAAGCCGATTGGCTTACACGGCCTCCCACCGAGTGGCTGCAAGATTATGGCCGCGCGATCGACGATGTTCGTAGCGCGCTGACCTGGGCTTTTTCGCCAAAAGGCGATGCGTCGGTCGGCGTAGCGCTCACCATCGGTTCGACTCGGTTATGGCTGCAGTTATCGCTCATGGACGAATTCCGCGAGTACGTCCAGCGGGCGCTTGCTCGCCAGGCGGCCCTGCCGACGCACAGCGAACAGGACGAGATGAAGCTCCTCGAGGCACGTGAGTTTGTGTTGCTATATGCAACAGATCAGCTGCCCGAGAATGACGGTCTCTGGACAAAGGTGCTTCAGATAGCGGAAAAGCTCGGGGATGATGAGTATCGGGGCCGGGCGCTTTGGGGACTATCCGTTTATCACTTGTATAGAGGAGATTTTCGCGAACTGCTTAGCATCGCCCAAAAATTCAGCACCATCGACAAAAGCAGTAACCCTCTTCCTGGAGTGATGCACAGTTTCATGACGGCTACCGCGCTACATTATTTGGGAGATCAGACCAGCGCACGTCAGCACCTCGATTCTATTATCGATCAAAATTTTACCCCTGAGCGCCACGCGCTTTTTGGGCATAGAGCGGCCGCCAGCGCCAAGCTTTCAATTATTCTCTGGATGCAGGGTTTTCCGGATCAGGCGGTTCGCAGGGCGCAAAGCGCTATCGATGACGCCCGATCGCTCGGTAATGCGCTATTGCTGTGCAATATCCTGGCCCACGCAACGTGCCCACTCGCTGTATATGTCGGCGATTTGGCGACGGCGGAATGTTGGGTAGCGATGCTCCTGGACCGTTCAAGCAAACATGCGCTGACGGCACGGAACGCACAGGGCCGCTGCTTGCAAGGGATGCTGCTTCTCGCGCAGGGCGATATCGCTGGCGTGCAGCTCCTTCGAAACGCTCTCGACTGGCTTCGCCAGGCAAGGTTCGGTTTTGGCCATGCGATATATCTCGGTGCACTGGCCCAAGGCCTGGGTGCTGCTGGCCAGATGGCGGAGGCACACATTGCCATCGATGAAGCCCTCGAACGGTCCGATCGCAACGAGGAGCGCTGGTGCATGCCGGAGCTGCTGCGCATCAAAGGAGAGCTCGTTCTGTCGGATGGACCGGCAGCCGCAGCTGAGACGGCCGAAAGCTTCTTCCTGCAAGCTTTGGACTGGGCACGCCGACAGGGAGCTTTGTCGTGGGAGCTGCGCACCGCCACGAGCCTGGCCAAGCTATGGCACCAGGACGGCAAGATGTCGGAGGCGAACGACCTGCTCTCTGCTGTCTACCAGCGGTTCGATGAGGGCTTCGACACGAGCGATCTGATTGCTGCCCGCGCATTGATGGATGAGTTTCGCGCGACGTCGACTGTCAATCGGCGTTGAACTTTGCGCGCCGCTTGACATCCAACCTCTTCCTCCAGCTGCCTTATCTGTCGACTGAATGGTGGCTGCACTATATCCGATTCGGTCGCCGCATGGGTGAAATTGAGGGTGCGGGCTTGGCCGCAGCGGTATGCGACCTGGTATCGGCGCTCTTTTCGGGGCTCAGCATTGAAGCGAATTTGGCTTTGGATCCATCGCTCGCCCTTGAAAAGGTAGCAAACTTCGCGAGAATGCTGCGGGCCTTTGATGAGTCCAATTCCGCTGCGCAAGCCCATTATCGCGGAGACGACGCCAACCGAATGGCGCGATCTCGAAAGGTGCAAGGCGGACCGCTATTTCCCCAACGCGGGCGGGGGCATTGGGCGCGAGGAAGGCCCAAGACTGGCAGAGCTTCGATGATGGCATCCACGATTCTGCTGTGTTACGATGTTGGGAAGGCGGCTTCGATCGCCCACTTCATGCGATGGAGCAAGCCTGCTGAACTCGAACCAAGCAGGTCCCGAGCGCTCCGGGAGCGCTATCTCATTGGCTCATAGATGATGCAGAAGCTAGATGGGGAATATCTGCCATCCAGCGAAATCATCTCGTTCGGGTCATGGCGGTTGTGCCCACGGAGACGATGGCTTGAGAGAGACGGCGTCCGTCTTGAACTCGGCGATCGCGCTCTGGACATTCTTATCGTCTTGGTCGAACGCGCCGGCGAGGTCGTCACAAATAACGAGCTACTTGAGCAAGTTTGGCGTGGCGTCACGGTGAGCGACGGGAGTGTTCGCTTCCAAATCGCCATGTTGAGGAAGGCGCTCAATGACTTCCCTTCGGACGTCAAGTACATTGAGAATGTTCCCGGCCGCGGCTATCGCTTTGTGGGATTTATTTCACGATCGACGCCTCCAGAGACGGCGCATCTATCTCATGAGCCACGTGCTCGGGGCAGGTTTGCTGTTCGGTTGGCACGGATGGTCGGGCGAGACCAAGATGTTGCTGCGATTTCAAGGAAGATAATCGATCAGCGTTTTGTCACGATCATAGGACCGGGCGGTATTGGCAAAACGACCGTCGCGGTTGCCGCATCTCAAGTACTTGTTCAATCCTTTGATCTGGCCGTACATTTTGTAGATTTCTCGGCCTTGCGTAATCCACAACTCGTGGCCAGTACGGTTGCATCCCTATTTGGGTTGCAAGCAATGTCTGGAGATCCAACATCGTTTCTCATCAATTATCTTAGACACAAGCGTATGTTGATTGTGTTCGACTGCTGCGAACATTTGATAGATGCTGCTGCAAGCCTGACCGAAAAAATCTTCAGGTCCGCACCGGATGTTCATTTGCTTGCGACTAGTCGGGAATCGTTGCGCGTTGAGGGTGAGCACGCTCACCGCTTACAGCCTCTTGATGTTCCTCCTCCTAAAGCCGACATTTCCGCCCAGGAGGCGATGGCCTTTCCCGCAGTTGAGCTCTTTGTCGAGCGAGCCGCGGCAAGCTCAGGTGGATTCGAACTCGATGGCGTCGTTGCTCCATTGGTCGCCGAGATTTGCCGCTTTCTCGACGGGATTCCCTTGGCGATCGAATTGGCCGCCGCACGAACCGGTGTGATGAGTGTTGCCGCGATCGTAACGAGCCTTAAGGATCTTTTTTCACTATTGGCTGGTGGCCAGCGCACCGCATTACCACGCCATCAAACGCTGCGTGCGACTCTTGATTGGAGTCATGAGCTTCTGCCGCCAAACGAGCAGATAATATTGCGCCGCTTAGGTATCTTCCGAGGCAGTTTCGAGCTTAATTCAGCGGTCACCGTCGGAAGCGAAGACGCGTTGCCCGTCAGCGAGGTTAAAAGTGGTATAGGTAATCTGGTCGCAAAATCGCTTCTAACGGCAAATGCGAGCCGAGATATCGTATACTACAAGATGCTCGATACGATGCGCGCCTACGCACGCGAAAAGGTCGCCGATAGCGGCGAGGCTTCCGAAATCGCGCGGCGCCACGCCTTTCTGTACGCCGATCTCTTCAGGAACGCCGAGGCAGATTGGGATGTCGGGCCGAAAGAAAAATTTCTTGAGTTATATGCCGGACGTATCGACGATCTTCGCGCCGCGCTCGATTGGGCGTTTTCGTCTGAGGGAGATGTTTCGGTCGGCATAAAATCAACAGCGGACTCCAGACCGGTCTGGTTCGCTTTGTCGCTTGTCGAAGAGTACCGCGGTCACGCAGAGCGAGCTCTCAAGCATCTAAAGGAAGCATCGCTGGTAGGCTCGGAACAAGAGATGAGGCTTAGCCTGTCGCTTGGCTTGGCGATTTACAACGCCTGGGGCCCGGTTCCGTCTATGGCCGCTGCCGCAGCTAGAGCGCTGGAAATCGCGGAGCGGCTTGGCGCGACGACCTATCGGGTCCGCGCGCTCTGGCAATTGGCCCGCGAGCGGGCGAATAATGGCGACTATGCCGGCCTGCTTGCGCTCTGCAAACGGTTCGATGAACTCGCCCAAACCATCGCCGACGACGCGATCTCGCTTGTTCGCGACCGGATGACCGGTCTGGGCGTGCATCTGGTTGGTCGCCAAGCGGAAGCGCGTGTCTATGCGGAGCGAGCGTTTAATCATCCCTCTGCGTCTATGCACTCGACTCAGACGACCCTGAAAGATTATGATAATAGGATCGCATCGCGTGCACTTCTTGCGCGGGTTCTCTGGTTCCAAGGCTTTCCGGATCGGGCGGCCGCTTTGGCAGCCGAGAGCGTGGAATGCAGTCTCAGGCTCGGCGATGCGTTGCCTGCATGTTACGTACTGGCGGATCCAGCGTGCCCGATCGCGTTCTGGATAGGAAATAGGTCCGAAATTGCGCGTTACCTACGGCTACTCAGGGAGCAATCGACGAATTTGCCGTTTGGCCTCTGGCATTCGTGGCTTGGCTACTACGAGAAGGTTGCCGCGCTGGGCGAAAATGACGGCACATCCGCCTTCCAGGATCGCTCGAATGCGATCATTGATGAATTGAAGGGGCCGATCATCGACATGATCGGCACGTTCCGAGAAGAACTGACCTGCCCGGAAGCGGTCGCCCGCACGGCAGCTGGGATTACCGGCTGTTACGCGCCGGAAATACTGCGTGCCGAGGGTGCGAACCTGCTCCGGCGCCGCGGGCAGCAAATGGCCGAAAAGGCGGAAGCGTTGTTTAAGCGATCCCTGGATCTGGCCCGTCAACAGGGAGCCCTCTCATGGGAATTGCGGAGCGCGACAAGCCTGGCGCGGCTCTGGCAAAAGCAGGGGCGGAGTGATAGGGCGCGAGCGCTGCTTGCACCGGTTTATGAGCAGTTCAGCGAAGGTTTTGCGACCGCCGATCTGTTAGCAGCCAAAAATACATTGGATGATCGGCCACCTATCTGAGGTTGATAGATAAGCCAGACGGGTCCGCGTTAGCGATTGGGTAGCGTCGCCGCCGCCAGCCAGCGTGGGTCTGGCCCATCTCACTCGTGGCTCGCCGAAAACATAGCCAGTCGCAGGGGTCAAAACGAAAACGATTTACACCGCCTAACGCGAATTTTCCCGAATTAATTGGCATTTCTGCTTGGTCGCACCGATGCTGAAGATGTTTCCGGAGGAGGCGAAGGCAATGTATGTGGCGCCAATTTCACTGCTCCAGGCTGAAGTATCTTTGCGCGGTGTCAACGACCTAACCTTTAGCCTCATCAAGCTTCTTGAGACGGCATCTAGAGAAGTAGATACGGACCGGGCGGCAGCAAAGGCATCTATCGCGCAAGCATCTTCACTTTTACAGGTGCAAGTTGAGCGGACTACCGCCAGATCACCTAACAATCGGGCATTAGGAGGTCTGACCACATGGCAAATCCATCGGGTGTCAACCTTCGTGGATGAGCATCTCGAGCAACCCATTAGGGTGGAGGATATGGGTCAAGTGCTGCGCCTGAGCGTGACTTACTTCCGTCGTGCCTTTAGGCGCAGCTTCGGAGAGACTCCGCACGCGTATTTGATCCGGCGACGCTTGGATTGGGCGCGTCATCTCATGCTGACCAGCGATATGGCGTTGAGTGAAGTTGCTCAAGCCTGCGGGTTTGCTGACCAATCCCATCTTTGTAGGCAATTCCGCCAATGCATCGGAGCAAGCCCGGCATCGTGGCGTCGCGAGCGCCGAGATCCGGATGCGCAATTGACCGAGCGCAACATAGGCAGGCAAGAAAATGGACAGTCTTAGCGCGCTTAGCGCCTTTGTGCGCGCCGCCGAGGTGCGAAGTTTCACAGATGCTGGCCGACAGCTGAGTCTGTCGTCGTCAGCGATAGGCAAGGCGGTGGCGCGATTGGAGGAGCGTCATGGTGTTCGCCTATTTCATCGCAGTACGCGATCTATCACCCTTACTCAGGAAGGCAAGCTGTTCCTCGAAAGCTGCCGGCGAATCATTTCCGAAATCAAAAATGTAGAGTTGGAATTTGCTCAAACCAAAGGCGCTCCGAAAGGCAAGCTTTGCGTGAGCTTGCCGCTCCTGGGGATGCTAATGATGCCAACGCTCGATCAGTTCATGAAGGCATACCCGGAAATCGACCTAGACTTGGATTTCACGGACGAGCCAGTCGATGCTGTCGATAGCGGATACGATGTGGTCGTAAGAACTGGAGATGTAATCGATTCTCGACTGATGTCACGAGGACTCGGTACTTATCAGTTTGAAGTTGTCGGATCGCCAGATTATTTCGCGCGAGCTGGTTTGCCGCTAAATCCGGAAGAATTGGCCGCGCATTCGTGTCTCCATCGGAGGTGTGCAACAACCGGAAAGCTGGAACGTTGGCCGATCGTAGCATCAGAGCGAAGCGCCCCTCCGCCCTCGACGCGGGTTGCTGCTAGTGCCTTTGAACCACTGATCGCGCTTGCCGAACTGGGCGCCGGCATTGTCTGCGTACCCGATTTCGCAATTCGATCTCAGATCGAGGATGGTTCGCTTATACCCGTGCTTCGGGATTATATCGCGAACACCGAAGCAGTCCGCGCTTTGTGGTCGTCAAACCGCTATCAGTCTCCTAAAGTTAGAGTGTTCGTGGATTTTCTAGCCAAGCATTTGTTGGCAAAGAAGCGCGGGAACAGTCCATCAAGTGTCTTGCAAGGCGCAGCGCCTAGTTGTAGTCGGAAGGCGGTTACCAAGTGTAGGCTGCAATTGGCGAACGAGAGTCGGATAACTTCGGAAGCCGCTTCTTAAGGCGAGAAATCGGGTCAAGAAATGCCGATCACGCCATCGTGAAAAATCCCACCGGCGGCGCCAGCCACGGAGAACTGCCGACCAGCTTTTTGAACTAGCATTTGCACGCGGCTTCCTAAGTCAGGAGTCGGTCTTGGCGCCCGCTCGGCAGCACGGTTGCCGGATTCGCCTTTGCGAGCATACGAGTGTGCGGGATGAGAGAGGCGATTTGGAGAGAAAGCGGCGGGGCGACCGAGTCGGGCACGGTCGACGAGCAGGCTCGGACATTTGGCCCGTTTCGTCTTCTGCCTAAGCAGCGAATGCTGTACGAGGCTGGCAGGCCCGTTCGCGTAGGCAGCAGGGCCCTTCATATCCTGGTCATACTGGTTGAGTGCGCCGGCGAAATTGTCAGCAAGGATGAACTAATATCTCGCGTGTGGCCTGAGGCATTCGTCGACGAAGCTAACCTGAGAGTGCATATAGCGGCCCTTCGGCGGGTGCTGGGGGATGGTCAGAGCGGTACCCGCTATATCGCAAATATCATCGGTCGAGGTTACAGTTTCGTAGCGGATGTGTCGCTCGAGCGAGAAGCGTCGCAAACGGCGGAACCAACTGTTGCGGCTGAACCGAGTTATAACCTGCCGCCGCGATTGAGCCGAATGATCGGCCGTGCAGAGGTCGTGAGTACGCTCGGTGCCCAGGTTCGGCAGCGGCGATTCGTTACGATTGTTGGATCGCCGGGAATCGGAAAAACAACTGTTGCTCTCGCGGTTGCAGAATACCTGACCGATTTCTTTGAGCATAAGGTTAGGTTCGTCGATTTTGGTTCGGGTTCTGATGCGACGCTTTTGCAAAGCGTTCTTGCGCGCGTTCTGGGCATTGCGGTACTGACGGAGAACGCAACCCAGGACATATTGAACTTTCTCATCGATAAAAAGGTTCTGCTGGTTCTCGACAATTGCGAACATGTCGTCGACGCTGCCGCGGAACTATCGGAGAACATCCTCAAAGGAGCTTTAGGGGTCCACATTCTCGCAACAAGCCGCGAACCCCTCAGGGCCGAGGGAGAATGGGTCCAACGCCTTGAGCCACTCGGCGTGCCGCCGGCGTTAGGCAAGCTTAGTGTCGCCGAGGCTATCCACTTCCCAGCGATGGAACTCTTCATCGAGCGCGCCTCTTCGAGCCACGATACATTTGAACTTACTGAACCCGATGTGGAGGTTGTCGCCCAGATCTGTCGGCATCTTAACGGGATTCCGCTCGCAATTGAGCTGGTTGCAGCGCGCGTCGATATGTTCGGGGTGCGCGAACTTGCAGCTCTGATCGAGGATCGCTTCCTTTTGTTGACGCAAGGCCTGCGCACCGCCCTTCCGCGACAACAGACGATCGGCGCGACACTCGATTGGAGCTACAGCATCCTACCCCCATCTGAGCAGGCGATCCTTCGACGAGTTTCCATTTTTTCAGGAGCCTTCACTATGGAATCCGCCACTGCCGTCGCGGCCTCCGGGAATATCGACAAGAGCCAAGTATTCGAGGGGGTCGTGAGCCTGACGCAAAAATCACTCATCGTTGTGGACACCACCGGAGACGAAGTGCAATACCGGTTGCTTGAGATGACGAGAACCTACGCGATCGAGAAACTTTCTACTACTGAGGAAAGCTTGGTAATATCCCAACTGCACGCCAGGTATTTCTGCGATTTTATGCGCTGGGCGAAAGCCAAGGTTCAGACCGGACCCAAGCCGGAATAAGCTCTGCTTCGTTGCTCGATCGACTGCTGTGTCGAAGCGGCGCGCGAGTGATCGCAACATTCCTGATCGCAGTTCCGCAAGTTCTAAATTGGATCGGCATCGTGCCGCCGCGATAATACGGACACTCCAGTCCGAAATGTTCCGACGCCGACGGGGCTACTCGCGCGTCGGCGTACCAACTAGTTTTTCCTGCGATACACGCAGCGGACTTCCAACGGCAGCTTGGTTTTCCGAGGCGACACCCGATATCGATCACAGCTCGCTGGTGACTGGGAGCACCTGGTCTGTACTCCAACCAGCAGGTCGAGGGCTAAAAGAAGATCACGGCCGCAGTCAGAGCAAGCAATATGTCGACGAGTCTGCACAATAGTTTGCCTGAGACACTTGCAATCCCGCGAACCCGACCGTTGTTCGTCATGCAGTTGAAGGTCCGCGAACTGCTAATCGTCGGCGCAACGTCGGGTGCGCATCGTAGGGTCGGGATGGTCTTCGGTGGTTCATTCGGCGGCGAACGGATGTCCGGCGAAGTGCTGGATGGAGGCAATGACTGGCAGACGCTACGCAGCGATGGCTCCCTGACACTTGATGTCCGGCTAGTCCTGAAGACAAAGGATGATGCCCTCATAGCAATGACATACCGGGGTATACGCCACGGGCCTCCGGGCGTGGTGCAGAGGATCGAGCAGGGCGAGGTGGTCGATCCGGCAAGCTATTACTTCCGCATCAACCCCTTATTCGAGACCGCCGCCGCGAAATACGATTGGCTAAATCGCGTAGTCGGGATCGGTATCGGCCACCGCCAGGTCGCCGGTCCCATCTACAGCGTATTTGAAGTGCTATGAGAGGCGAAGACGAGACCAATTTCTCGACTGAAGACCAGTGGCTGCTGAACAACGCGGTGCCATTGACCTTGGATGACGTTTCCAGCCGCTTAGGCTCGGCGGATCGGAGACACGATAATCCGGTTAGGAAGAGTAAGGTCGCACAGCGAAAAAGGAAGAGAACAGAACGGCCGTGGAGGACTTCCGAACTGAGATCGGTGAATCGACCACATGCGAAAAAGCCGCTTCCAAATCAATAGATCCCTCCAATCACATCGGACCCGAATGTACGAAATAGCCTTTTCGAGCCCCCCGCTATTTGCGGCCGGGTTTTCAACCGGGGAAGGTTACGATCGATGTTGACCCTGTCGGTTCAAACTTTTGGGTGACTTCGCCATTGAGAGCCTTCGTGAGAGCTCTTACGATCTTCGTGCCTTGGCGAGGCTCGATCCGCCCGTTAGTCGTTCCATTGTCGATCACGCGACATTCAATCAAAGCCCCGGTGAACGAAAGTGCGACCCAAATTGTTCCTCCAGCCGGGCTAAATGCGTGGCGCGCAGCATTGGAGATCCACTCCGAAATGATCATGCCGAGTATCCAGCAACGCTCTGAATCCAATCGCACAGACCGCTCCGTTAATATCAACTCGATGCCACGGTGCGCCAGCTTAGATTTGCTCATCGATTGACAGAGCGAACGCATGTAAGCGGAGGCATCCATCGAACGTCTGTGCAAAGGAATTTCAAGGGCACGATGGACACGTGCAAAATTGTAGAGACGATCATTGACCGCGGCGAGTACGATCTTAACCTCTTTGTTCTTAGAACGGGCGGCGTTCAGCGAAACCATGCTGATCGCCGACGCTAATTCATTATTTATCCGGTGCGTGATTTCCCGCAGGAGCAGCTGCTGATCCTCAAAGTTGTCAACTAGATTTAATCCCTTCATGATGGTCTCCCGCTCGCGACGATCGCGCGGCCTCGATCGGCCGACGTGCTGCGTAGTCGGGACAATAGCGGTCGGACGCCGTTAACGATTGGACGGGCCGACCTTTACTTTTGAATTTCGATCCAGAACTGAAGGAAAAATGCGCGACCGATTGGCGCGAATGATTTCCGTGGGACCGTCATTCTTGATATGATTGAAGGGACCCGCGAGCCCAGATTTGGTGAAAGTTGTCCGATATTTTAGGACGTAATGGCGCTTGCTTGGATGTATTTGAATGCGGCGGGCGTTCGTGCGCGTATTCGGCCTGCCACCGCAGGCGATGCGACGACAGGTTCGGAGGGGCGCGCAACTGGCCCGCGACGTCTCGTCGGGCTCGTTGCCCCGCGCTCCGCGATGCCGATCTGGTGGTCACCCAGGGGTCCGCCACCCTGCAAGGCGATGCGCCTTCATTCCGGGAATTTCTCGCCGAACATCGGCAATCCGCTTTGCGACTCGGCCCTGGTCGCTTCGTCCTGCAGCACATCCCAATGTTCAACGAGGACGCCGCCGGCGATACGCACGATGTCCGCAGCAATCCAATTCTTCGGTAGCCCGATGTTCGAAAATCGGCCGTGGACGATCACATGGTCGTCGTTGGCAAGTATTAGACCGGGTTCGTAGCGCAGCGAAGCCGGTGTGCCCCTAATCAGATTGAACAGACCGTCCCGTCCGGGCTGGATGTGCGGGCTATGCTGAACGTAGTTCGGCGACCAGTACTTATCCGCCGCCTTGTAATCCCTTTTATTGAACAGCGTATCGAACGCCTCGAGAACCAGTTTCTTCTTCTTTTCTTCCGAATTGGTAGCCATTTCTTAACTCCATCGCTTCCATGTTTTGCCGTTGTCTAGGTCTGCGCCTCCGGCGACAAAGTCCGAGCGGCTTACGCCGAATGCGCGAGAATCAGCACGACGATTTCTGGGTTTCGAAGAATTCGAGAACTTCTAGCCCTCCAGCTTTGGTCAGCTTGGTTGATATGATGTTGAATTCAGCCCGTCTTCGCAGGCTTAACTGCCCGGCTCCGGACGAACTCACGTCGTTCGGCAAGCTTCCGCTGCGCATCGACAGTCATATTGTCGGGTTGCCAATTCGCGCCATGGTCAAAAGTACATTTGACGCCGTCGATACCAGGAATACCGGCGAGCACACGCTCGACTTCCATCTGGAAATACGGCAGCGCCTGACACATCGGCGACGTCATACGAAGGGCGACAATCACATTGCCCGATGCTAGCTCCACATTCTCGACCATTCCCATCTCGACAATCGACAAAGGGACGTTGGTGGCCGCGCTGCAAGGGTCAATTATTTCGTACAGGCGCGAAATCACATCTTCTTTCGAACAGGTCGTCACCTTGCAAGCCCTTTCGCGTAAGTGGTCGCGTATGGCTTTGGTTTCCCTTTTGACCGCTCAACTGCGAATTCATCACCTTCGATGTTCTGCGCGAGAGCTTCCGCATCAAGCCCATGCATTCGAAGATAATTAAGTCCAAGAATGTTTCTCTTAATCTGTTCAGTGATTTCCGGAAGGCCCTCTCGTTCGCGCATTTCATGCGAGAACTGAAATCGTTCCCAGAACCACTGGAGCGGCGGTTCAGGGTGTAAAACACTGGCACCCGACGCCCACACGATCCGGTCGAGCGCTCCTTCTCCGGCTTGGCCGATAAGGCCGGCCATGACCCTCTCAAACACGGCCGGTTTGGCTACCGCAAGGTTCGCTGTGGTTTCGAGATTCACCCAGACGTTCGAAAATCGCGCGAGTTGAAACGCCGTCTCCTCGATGAATGCAAAGCCACCGTGCACGACCTCAAACTGCAAATCGGGAAACGCTGCAGCGGCCGCATCGATGTCGTCCATCCGGTAGTGATCCATTGGCACAGGCCCAAGAGGTATGGCCTTATGGATGGCGACGGCCTTGAGCCCTAGATCGAGGGCCCGCTGAAATAGCGGAAATGCGATCTCCGGATCATCCATATGCCATCCGACGGCGCCGTCTGCAGTGTAGCTGTTCGGATAAAGCTTGAGGCCGACCGGACTCAACTCCTCGACCTGCTGCTCGAGCGAGTCGAGCGCCTGCTCCGGAAATACCGGATCCACTCCAGCATAAACCTGGAACCGCCCGGGCCATCTTTCGCGGGCCTCCCGGGCTTTCTGTATGCTGCACCCGCCGTCCTTGAAAGCGTTTATCGGCGTGACATGATGACATGCGAAATCATAGTCGCTTTCGACGAACAGCATCTTGGCGGTTTCCGCGAGCTTCCAGTCGCGCGCGAAGTGCTCACGTGGAATCCTATGTCCCACGGGGGACAGGGCATAGTGAGCGCCATGGAAGGCGTCGACAACGGCTTGCGAATACCGACCTGCAGCATAATTCTCTTCTCGAAGATCGTAACTGTGCGCTGATGCATCGACAACGAATACGTCTTGGATCATGTATCTCTTCCTCGAGTAAGCGAGGCGATCGGCGTGAGATTTTTCTCGAAATGCATTATGCACGAGAGGACAGCCTGATCGCTCCGAGTTGAATGGGAGAAAGAAGCTTCAATTCAGTAGAACGGTTCATCCTAGACTCCATGCTATTCAGGCCGCCCAAACGTCTTTTGCCGACAAAAACATTGAAACATGACGCACAAAGAGTTCGGGATATTGATAGTGCGACCCATGATTGGAGTCGGGGTAGAGGATGAGTTGGGCATTCGGAAGGTTCTGTTGCAGGATGAACGAGTTTACGGTGTAGATGATCACGTCATTGCTGCCGTTGATCACCAGCGCCGGCTGGCGGATCGACTTCAGATA
>Ga0137415_10003038_pt1 | contig 16612 bp, 15 predicted proteins | sample CZODoug3_1_1_16f_FD_183082 | JGI IMG/M metagenome (GOLD analysis project Ga0137415, IMG submission 183082) | Vadose zone soil fungal communities from Angelo Coast Range Reserve, California, USA - CZODoug3_1_1_16fungal (Hybrid Assembly) | ecosystem: Environmental > Terrestrial > Soil > Vadose...
ACGCCACCAGGTGGCGGCGGACGATGTCGTGCAGCGAGCAGGCGACGAAGAAGTACTGCTGCTTGAGGCGCAGCTCCCGGCCCCACTGCTTCACGTCACTCGGGTAGAGGACCTTGGAGATGGTCTCCGAGCGGTTCTTGTCCAGCACCGCCTTCTCGTAGTCGCCCTCGTTGAAGTAACGCAGGTCGAAGTCGGAGCTGGCGCGCGCGCGCCACAAGCGCAGCGTATTCACGCTGTTGCAGCCGTAGCCGGCGATCGGGGTGTCGTACGGCATTCCCACCACTTGCTCGCCGCCGATCCAGCGCACGCGCAGGCGTCCGTGGTCGTCGGTGTGTTCCTCGACGTGCCCGCCGAACCGCACGGGAACGCCGTACTCCGGCCGTGAGATCTCCCACGGGTTTCCCAGCCGGAGCCACTCCTCCGGCTTCTCCACCTGCCAGCCGTCCTTGATGTCCTGGTCGAACATCCCGAACTCGTACCGGATGCCGTAGCCGTATCCGGGGATGTCGAGGGTGGCCATCGAGTCCAGGTAGCAGGCCGCGAGCCGCCCCAGGCCGCCGTTGCCGAGCCCGGCGTCGACCTCCTGCTCGAGGACGTCGCCGAGGTCGAGGTTCAACATCTTCATCGCGTCGCGCGCGGTGTCGTAGAGGCCGAGGTTGATCAGGTTGTTCGCCAGCGCCCGCCCCATGAGGAACTCGGCGGAGAGGTAGTACACGCGCTTGGCGTCCTTCTTGTAGTAGCGCTGCTGCGTGCTGATCCACCGCTCGATCAGGCGGTCGCGGACGGCCAGGGCCAGCGACATGTAGCGGTCCAGCTCCGTCGCGGAGTACTGGTCCTTCGCCAGCGAGTAGAGCAGGTGGTTCGTGAAGGAATGGAGCAGCGCGGCCGCCTCGTTCGGGGCCGCGGCGCGGATGGGGCGGTTCATGGCGCGAGTGTACACCGGGCAGCCTGGGAGGGGAGCTTACCGGACGTTGAGGAGATACCCGAGCATGCCCTGCACCGAGCTGGTGCTGCCGGCATACTGCGCGACCCGTGACGGCGACCAGTCGAACTCGACCTGCGCCAGTGCGCGACCCGGGCCGATCCGGTATGTCGCGCCCAAGGCCGTCGCCAGGCGCGTGGTGATCCCGGAATCCTCGAAGCGGCCGAGGTTCAAAGGAAGCGTGGTGCGCACGCTCTGGGACTGCAAGCCCGCGCCCACGGACGCGTGCACGTTCAGCGCACGCAGGACTTCGTAGCTTCCACGGATGCCCACCTGCGCCAGCCACGCGTGCGTCTTCGATCTCTCCGCCAGTGACGGGGCCCCCGTGTATTGGTCGACCTCCGAGAGAAAGTTCCCGCCGAAATCGAGGAGGGCCTCCAGCGGCGAGGATTCGAGGCGCACGGCCACTTCGCCGAGCATGCCCCCCGCGGTCGCGCCGTCGAAGCTGCGCCCCAGTCCGCCCAGGATTCCCGCCGAGAAGCTCCAGGGCCCGTGCGATCCCATGCGCCAGAACGAACGGCGCGCGCCCGGCTCGCCGGCGCGCACGGGGACGTCCAGCGTCGCGAGCTGCCCGTTCGCCTTGGCCTCCAGACGCGCCGACCCGCTCTCTCCTTCCGCCGGCACGTACTCGGCGAGGTACACGCCGGGCCCGATCCGCCCGCGCATGCTCGTCTCGCCGTCCGGCGACGAGAGCGCCACTCGCGCCTCGTCGTCGGGAGTACCGTCCGGCTTCACCACGAAGATCTCGACTTCGAGCGGAGAAGACGCTTCCGCCGCCTCCGCCCGCGCCGCCAGGCGCACGCGCGAGAACGGCGGCGGTTCCAGATCGAGCGGCCTCTCGGTGGTGTTGCCGAGCTTGTCCGTGATCTTCAGCGTCGCCTGCCGCACGCCCGGAGGCACCACCATCGGCAGGCGAACGGTGCCGTTCTCGGCCGCAGCCACCGGTCCCACCATCTGGCCGGCCACCGTCGCCTCCACCCTCGAGCCAGGCTTGGTTTCGATCACCATCGTGTCCGAGCCGGAGAGCGGAATGGAGACCCAGTAGAGATCGCGGTCGCCGCCGTCGTCGACCTGGGCGAGGACCAGCGCGACCGAGGGCACCCGCAGCGGCGGAGCGTTGAACCGGGCACGCACGACGCCACCCTGGTGCTGAGCGCCGCTCACCGTCCCGACGGTGGTGGAAAAGGTGACCTTGGCGCCCGAGGAGGCGCGGATCTCGAGGTCGGCGCCGGAGTCCTTGCCGAGGACCAGCTGGGCCGGCTGCGCCGAGAGGGAAGCCGCGATCAGGACTGCTAGCGCCATTGCCACAACCTCTTCTTCACCTTGATGTCGGGGAGGGAATCGTCGCGAAGCACCACGCTCTCCACCTCCTTGCGCCGGCCGAGCGTGTCCACCGTGACCACGGCGATCTTCTGCTTGCCCTGGCGGAGCGGAACCTCGGCGCGGAAAGTTCCTCCCTCCTGGACCTCCACCGGCTCGCCCTGCACGAAAACCCGGCTTCCCGGTTCGACACGGCCTGCGATCGGGAACGTGGCCTTGTTGGTCTCCATCTGGTTCGGCCACTGCACGTTGAGCAGCACGCGGCGGAGGGCGGCGACCGGAACGCTCGGCTTCGGTTGACTCTTGGTGATGCGCGTGACCTCGCCCTTGCGCAGGTCGATCGACCTGCCGCCTCCGGAGACGTTCACCGTGCCGGTGACGGAAGCGACGGCGACCACGCCCCGGCCGTCGGCGGTGACGAAGAAGTGGCCGCCTTGGCTGTGCGCCAGGGCGTCGCTGTTCTCGATCTCCACATCGAGATTGCCCTTCTGCTCCACCTCGGATTCGACGGTGCCGCGCACGCGCGCGCGCAGGTTCTTCTGGCCGACCTGCTTCAGCTCGAGCCGGCTTCCCTCGTGAAGCCGGACCCGCACGCCATCCACCGCCACGTCGGCTTCACCCATCTCCGTGCGCAGGGCATCGCGGACCGAAAGCCGGTCGCCGACCTTGGCCTCCGCGACCGACCCGTCCGCGGCCCGCAGCACCTGGACCTTGCCGTTCTTCGCGGTCACCACGGCCGCGGCGCCGGCTGCCGCACCGGCAGAGGCCGTGGCGATCGGGGGCCGCGAACCCTCCTGTTTGCAGGCCAGGACGGCCAGGATCAGGGCAAGGATCGCGGCCGCGCGCAGCACGCGTCGACTGTACGAAGTCGCGCCGTCTGTAAGCAAATTTCGCGAGGCGTCACGGGTGGGTCCGCGCCCTACAGCAAGGGGAGCTGGCTCGCGCGCCCCGGCCGCCGGAACGTATCTGCCTCCAGCGCGGACTGAAAACCCTCGTTCATGTGCAGGCGCTTGACGGTCGCATCGAAGAGGGCGCGCGCGGCTTCCGCATAGGTCCCTTCGCCGCGGCCGCGCACGCCCCAGCGCGAGTCGTAGAGCTTGCCCCCTCGCGCGTCACGGACCCGGTTGAGCACCCGGTCGGCGCGCAGCGGCAGCGATTCCCGCAGGCGCTGTTCGAAGACCTGCTTCACCGATCCGGGCAGGCGAAGGAAGACGAAACCTGCCCGCCGCGCTCCGGCCGAGTATGCGGCCTCGAGGATGCGGGGGATGTCCGCGTCGGAGAGGCCGGGGATGACCGGCGCGACGTTGACGCCCACATCGAGTCCCGCGGCGGCAAGGCGCTCGATGGTCTTCATCCGCCGCAGCGGCGTTGCGACGTATGGCTCGATGGCATGCGCGTGACCCCGGTCCCAGATGGGGATGCTGACGCTGACGGAAACGCGCGCGCTCTTCTGCAGCTGCTGAAGGACGTCCAGGTCGCGCTCGATCAGTGGGGACTTCGTGATGATCCCGGCTGGATTGCAGTACTCGGCGCAGACCTCCAAGCACCCCCGGGTGAGGCGGTAGCTCGCCTCGAGCGGCTGATAGCAGTCGGTGACGCCGGAGAAGACGACCAGCTCGCCTTTCCAGGAAGGGCGCTCGAACGCCTCGCGTAGGAGGCGCGGCGCTTGCGGCTTGACGGTGATCTTGCGCTCGAAGTCCGTGCCGGCGCCGAGTCCGAGATATTCATGGCTCGGCCGGGCATAGCAGTTGTGGCTGATGACGCCGTTGGCGATGAAGTCGCCGGTGCCGGTGGTGATGTCGTACATCGGCAGGTCGATTCCCAGCGCTTCGACTCGCGCAACTCCGAGTTTCGCGGCGCTCTTTACTACTTGTCCTTCGATGTCTCGTTTCCTGGTGATGCACGGACCGACCATGTGGAAGAAACGCAAGTGCTCGCGAAGTCCACCGCGTACGCGCACGTTGCCCGCGCGATGGTTGGAATTACCCGGCTCCAGTACCGCATCGAACCCGGACGCTTCCAGGCAACGCATCGCCTCTTCGAGGATTCGCGAGTCGGTATTCGAGATACGGAGAACCCCGCGGCTGTAGCTACCTTCCGCGTCGAAGATCCCCGCGAGAAAGCCGAGGCGCCAGTTCGGAGCGGCATCGACAGGCCATGAACACAGCTCGGTGATCCGCTCAAAATGTGGTCGGGCGTTCGTTCGAATGCCGACCATCCGCCGATGCGTCCCGAATGCTTCCGCGACCAGGAACTCGCGGGTTGTTACTTCGAATTTCTGCAAGTACTCGCGTGCACGTTGCAGTGGTTCCAGATCGACGAGCGCGAGACGGAATCGATACTGATCGCCGTGAGCACGACCAGCGCGAAAGTAGCGGAAGATGCGAAGCAGTGCGTCTCCCCGGATCAGGCCGCACAGGTAGCCTCGCTTGTACTGAACGTCGATGTGGGGCGGCGGTGCAAATTTGCCGGTACCGAGTAGCGAGTTTCCGGTGGTCAGGTGCGGACGCTGTTCCGTTCCGCCCATCTTTCCGCTCACGTGTTTCCAGCCGCGTTCGGTCAAGAATCGGTGGTCGCCGCTTGCGATGAGGGTCGTGCCATCTTGAAGCGTGATCCGGAATGCTCGCTTCTTGGTTTGCCAGTGCGCGAGAACAGGAGTGCGCACGTACCGCCTGTAGCGGCCACGCGCAACGGTCCCGTAGATCACGTCTCCGGCGCGAATGTCCGCTAGCGGGAGAGTGGTCCCATCCCCCATCAGGATCGGCGTGTCGCCGGAGAGGCAGTACGCGCACGCATGAAAACATCCGCGGTACGGGTTGACGCTCCAGCTGAAGCCGACGTCGGGGCTGTCGTTGTGGGCGAGGATCTCGCGGGTGTGGTCCTCGTAGACCTCGAGCTCGGCGGGCGGGATCTCGTCGAGGTACTCCACTTCCGTCGAGAGCCAGGGATTGGGCGGGTTCGAAATCGGCCGCGCGAGCATCCCGCAAGCATGGACCTGAACCCATGTTCAGGCAAGTCGGCAAGTTCGGGGTTGCCAGCGCGCCCGCCGTCTGACAGAACGCGCCGGCACAAGGAGGAGCCATCATGCAGAGCCGCGCGACGACCTACTGGGAAGGCGATCTGATGTCGGGCAAGGGAAAGACCACGGCCGCAAGCGGCACTTTCCGGGACGTGAACCTGAGCTGGAAGGCGCGGACAGAAGGTGTGGCGAGCAACACCACGCCGGAGGAGTTGCTCGCCGCCTCCCACGCGAGCTGCTTCAGCATGGCGCTGTCCCACGCGCTTGCGCAGGGTGGCCACGCCCCGCAACGGCTGGAGACGACCTGCACGGTGGAGTTCGGCCCGAAGGCAGGCGGTGGATTCGAGGTGAAGTCCTCGTCGCTCGAGGTGCGCGGCCAGGTGCCTGGCATCGATCAGGCGGCCTTCCAGAAGGCGGCCGAGGGCGCAAAGACTGGATGCCCGATCTCGGCGGCGCTGAAGATTCCGATGAGCGTCAAGGCGACGCTGCAGGGCTGATCACTTCGGCTCGTCCGACCGGGTCACGGACCGATCGGGCGCGTCGCTCGCGGCGGAGGTCGCGCCGACGTCCTCGATGGTCGGATTCACGGTCTCCGCCGCCGCCTTGCCCCCGAGGCCGCCTGCCACCGCGCCCACCGCGGCCACCACGACGCACCGATCGGGCCCGCCGACAGCAGCCCCCAGGGCGGCGCCCGCGGCGCCTGCGCTCGCCGCCCCCGCGCCGACACTTACCGGATGCGCGCCCGGCGCGTGGGTGACGGGATCGCGGTGCTCCGGATCGGCGTGCGCGCCGCTCTTCCGACTGGCCATGGACGCCTCCTCATTTCGGTAGGTTGGGCGCGGAAACCGCTGTTCGGAAGTGCACGTCGACCGGGGGGACATCCGACGAGGCCGCCGATGCGATGCGGATCGGGGCCGGCGTCGGGCGCGCCGGCATCCGCCGGGCCTGAGTCGGATGCTTCTGACACGACGACGGGGCCCGCATCCGCGGGCGAGGCCGGCGGTCGGTTGCAGCAGGGGAACGGCGACGCCGGCCGTCGTGCTCCCTCCGCACAAGGGAGCACGATCCGCCGCTGCTGTTCGTCCCGACCGATCGGGGGCTGGCAGTGTTTCGCAGCATTCCCTGACGCGAACTTTCCGCTGATCGCAACCGCTGTGCGGTAATCTGCGCGCCCGTTTGTCAGAGGGAGCGGGGAGAGCGGGTGAACAGCGCTCACGAGGCCGCCTCCGGCGGCAGGGACATGCGCCGGGCGGTGCTCGCGGTGGCGGGAGCGGCCATTCTCTGGTCGACCGGCGGGCTGTTCATCAAGCTCGCGCCCATGCCCGCCCTGGCCGTCGCCTGCGGCAGGTCGCTCATCGCCGGGCTGTTCTATCTGGTGTTCCTGCGTCCAGACCTGCGCGCCGCGCGGTGGACGACGGCGGCGGCTTACGCCGGCTGCATCGTGACGTTCGTATCGGCGACCAAGCTGACGACTGCCGCGAACGCCATCTTTCTTCAGTACACCGGGCCGGCCTACGTGCTCGTCCTCTCTCCATTCCTGCTGGACGAGCCGTTCAGGCCCATCGACGGCATCTGCGTCGCGCTGTCGCTGGCGGGCATGTCGCTCTTCTTCGTCGGCAAGGTCGAGTCGGGGCAACTGCTCGGCAACCTCCTCGCCATCGCCTCCGGAGTCTTCTTCGCCCTCGCGGTCGTGCTGCTGCGCCGCGATGCCAAGACCGGCCGCGGCGACGCGCTGCCTTCGACCACGTTGGGCAATCTTCTCGCTGCGGCCCTGACCGCGCCCTGGGCGCTGAGCGCCGCGCCGGCGATGCTCTCGGGCCGCGGCGCCGCGGTGCTGCTCTACCTGGGGATCGTGCAACTCGGGCTCGCCTATCTGCTGTTCGTGCGCGGCGTGCGGCGGGTGCCCGCGGCGGAGGCTTCGCTGATCTCGATGCTCGAGCCCGTCCTCAACCCGGTCTGGGTGGTGATCGGATTCGGCGAGCGACCGGGCCGCTGGGCGATCGCGGGCGGAGCGGTGGTGATCGCGGCGGTGGTGGTGCGCACGCTGGTCCCGCAGCCTCAGCGCGCCTCGACGACCAGCGTATAGAGCGTCCCCGCCATGTCGTCGTACCACCAGTCCAGCGGCCGGCCCGTGCCCACCGGGCGCGGCGGAGCGTTGTTCACGGAGGAGGGGAACGCCGCCTTCCCGACCGCGAAGTAATAGGTGACCGGACCGAGCTCCATCTTCCAGGCGCTGCGCGAGACCCACTGCGGCCGGGGCTGTCGCGCGCGCGAGATCTTGTCCTGCGCGATCTCCTCCGCCGATTTGCCTGCCCAGGCTTGCTGCAGCTCTTCGATCCGCGCTTGCACCGCAGCCGGCGACACCGGTTCCCACGCGAGCGCGGGGAGCGCGGCAGCCAGACCGAGCAGAATCGCCCGCAGCCGGAGAGCCATGTCGCGATACTAGCGCCGCTCAGCGAAGGACGTCGCGCCAGACGAACTTCGTGCAGCCTTTCTCACCGGTCGAGCCGACGGCGGATCCGTCGAGGCCGATCGCCACGCTGCTAACGCCTGGAAACGTGACCGTGCCGCAGGCATTGCCCTGGACGGAAACGAGGTCCACGGTGTTGCCGGCCTTGAGGAGCGCATACGCTTTGCCGGCGCGCACGGGCACGAAGTCCGACGAGCCGACAAGCCACGCCGGCGGCGGGTGCAGCGTCGAGTCGCCGGGCTGGATGATGCCGGCCCGGGAAGAGTCGAGACGCACCGCGATTCCGCCTTCGAGCAGCGGCCGTGCGATCACCGCGCTTGCACTTCCGATGGCGAAGGGCTGGCCGCTCGTGCGATGCGTGAGGTCCACCCACAGCCCGCTCACTTCTGTTCCGGTGCCAGTGAGCGCCAGCACGGCGCCGCTGGCATCCTCCGCCGCGGCACGCGCGGTGTAAGAGCCCGGGACGGTCACGCTAGGGCCCTCGGAAGCCTGCGAGTCGTGCTTGCGCACGGTGAGGTCGGCGGTTGTCGTCGCGAGTGAGATGACGCCTGGTCCGAACGCCGGTCCCAGCACGTTGACCACTGCCCCAATGGTCGTTGCGGCGTCGAGCGTCCAACTCGTCACCAGGAGCGCGTTCGTTGATGTCGATAAACCGATGAACCCTTTCGGTTGTGCGAAGAGAACCGGAGACCTGAATGTCAGTGCATGGGCTCCATTCGGACCAAAGACGTACCAAGTCGTGAACGATGCGGACTCGGCGTCGGCGGCCACCGCCCCTTCGCCGTCGATCGCAACGCCGCTGCAGCTCTCGCCGTTCCCCGGCTGCACGTCGAAAGCCATCGCGGTACCCGGTGGAGGAGGCAGAAGCCAGGTGCAGTCCGCCGTCGGACCCCCGTCAGGCGTGATCACCGGATTGGGTCCGCCGTCCCCGGCGGCCTCCACCGACGCACGTCCGCCGCACGCTAGCGCCGCCACGCAAAACCAAAGAAGGCAACCCGCCCAGCGCATGCCCGCCCCCCAGCGGCGGGAACGGTGTGCATCAGGCAGCCCTCGGGCTAGACCGCGCCCATCAGCGAGATGGCCTCGCGTTCACTGGTCGGCAGATCGAAGAACGCCGCAAGGACCTGCGCCGCCTGCAGCCGCCGCTGCTCCTCGAATTCCAGCCGCCCCCGCCAGCGCAGCTCGGCGCAGACGGCGTCGACGATCTGCACCGGCGTCGGCGCCGAGGGCAGCCGCAGGCGCACCACCCTGCGCAACTCTTCGGCGTCCTCGGCGCAGAAGGCGGCGCAGAGCACCGCACGAATGGCGTTGTCGATCTCGTCGTCCGTGGAAAACTGGATGTCCGTCATGACCCGGACAGTGTGCCGCGAATCGGGGACGCGCGCGCCTTTTCTTCCCGGCGCCGTCTGCGTGCTCTGTGTTGGGCGCGCTAGGCGATGGCGACCGGCTGCACGGAGCGGACCGCGCTATACCGGTTCTTCCCCGACCGCTTCGCACCGTACAGGGCGCCGTCGGCGGAATGCACCAGGTCCTCGGGCGTCTCCACGTCGTCCGCCGGGTAGTACGCCAACCCGAGGCTCGCCGTGACCCGGCAGCTCTTCCCGTTCTCGTCCTGCAGGATCAGCTCGGAGATGGCGCGCAGGAGCCGCTCGCAAACCCGCATCGCGCCTTCCGGCGGAGTCTGCACCAGGATCACTCCGAACTCGTCGCCGCCATAGCGCGCCGCAATGTCCGAGACGCGGACGCTCTTCGCGATGGCGTTGCCTACCGCGCGCAGCACCTTGTCGCCGAGCACGTGGCCGTACTGATCGTTGATCGGCTTGAACGAGTCCAGGTCGAGCATCGCGAACGCGAGCGGCTCTCCGTGGCGGTCGGACCGCTGCATCTCCTGCAGCAGCCGGTCCATCAGATAGCGGCGGTTGTGCAGCCCGGTGAGAGGGTCGTTCACGACCATCTGCTCCAGCGCCGCCTGCAGCTTGCAGATGCGGTCGTGCGTCTGCTTCGTGCGCAAGAGCGCTCGCGCGCGGGCGAGCAGCTCCGCGGGATCGCAGGGGCGCGAGATGTAGTCGTCCGCGCCGAGCTGCAGCCCCCGGACCCGCTCCGCCGTCTCGCTTCGGTTCGAGGCGACGAGCACCGGGACGAACTCGAGGTCGGGCGACTTCAGGCTCGGCAGCAGGTCGAGCCCGTCCATGTCGGGGAGCGCGCGGCCGAGGACGACGAGATCGGGGCGGTCGGTGGCGAGAAAGTCGAGCACCTCCGCGCCGGTCCCCACCTCGATCACCGACATCCCTGCCTCGCCGAACAGCGACTTCTGGAACGCCCGCTCGGACGATTCTGCTTGCACGATCAGGACGCGGGTCGCATCCGCCATACCAGTCCCCCCTTGCAGCAGATGCGTCGTGTTGTAGCAGAGCCGCCGAGCGCGAGGTATCCCACTCGCGCTCACGTCTTACTTGCGCGCACTGGCGCGCGTGGTATCCCACCGCGAAATCCAAGGGCGAAATCCAGGGGTCACCATCAAGACACCGTGATCTTGCGCACGCCGCGCGCAGCGAGCAGCCCGGGGAGCCGCTTTCGCTGATCCCCTTGGAGCACGAGCGCGGTTCCCTCGATGACGCCGCCGCAGCCCAGGGCGGCTTTCAGATCGTTCAGCCATGACTGCAGCTCGCGCGGCGGCAGCTCGAGCTGCTCGATCGCGGTCACTTCCTTTCCGCCCCGGCCCTTGCGCTCCATCCGGATCACGGCGCGCGCCGGACCTTTGGGCGGCGGGGGCTCGCGCGGAGCGGGACCGGCCGGAAGATCGCCGAGCTTGTCACCAAGGCCAGCGAACGGATTGTGGAACGGCTTCTTCTCGTCCCTCATGGCGCCTCGGGACGGACGCGATCCCAGACCGAGGCGAAGAACCCGTCGGTGCCCTCGACGTGCGGGAGCGTGCGCCAGGTCGCGACGCGGCGCAGCTCGGGGTGCGCGCGATCGAACGCGGCAGCCAGTTCTTCGTTCTCCGCGCGGTTCAGGGTACAGGTGCCGTAGACGAGTCGCTTCGCCGCCAACGGCGCGGCGGTTTCCAGCAACTCCCGCTGCAGCAGCGGCAGGGAGGCGAGCAAGCCCGGATCGATCCGCCAGCGGGCGTCGGGTCCGCGGCGCAGCGTCCCCAGCTCGGAGCAGGGCGCGTCCACCAGCACGCGATCGGCTCGCCGCGGACGGTCGACGATCTCGATCAGCTGGCTCGCCCGCGCGCGCCGCGAGCGCATCCGCAGTCGTTCGAGGCGCTCGCCGTCGACGTCGTGCGCCAGGACGCGGGCCCCCCGCGCGGCGAGGAGCAGCGACTTCCCCCCGGCCCCCGCGTACAGGTCGAGCACGGTCTCGCCGGGCAGCGGTTCCACCAGATTGCCGAGGAGCTGGCTGCCCTCGTCTTGCGGCTCGAACAGACCCTCGCGCCACGCGCGAGTGCCGAAGAGGTTCGCGCGCGATGTCCGGACGAACACGCCATCGGGAGCGCGCGGGGTTGGAGCGGTTTCGATCCCTTCGTCGAGCAGGCGCGCCACGAGCTGGTCGCGCGTGCAGAGCAGGCGATTCGCCCGCAGGCAGACGGGCCCGGGAGCTGCGATCGCCGCGCAGAACGCCTCCGCGGCCTCGCCAAGCTCGGAGATCAGGTGCGCCTCCAGCCAATCCGGGAGCGACCAGCGATCTGCGAGCCGCTCGGGTGCCGCGTCCCTGCGGGGTGCCTGCGCAGCGCCGGTCAGCGCCTGCGCGCGAGCCTCGGAGACGCCGGCGAGATCGCGCAGCAGCGACGCGAGCAGCACCGCGGGCGAACCCGCTCCGGTCTCCCAGCGCAGGCGCCGACGCCAGAGCGAGACCCCGAAGATCGCTTCCACCAACGCGGTCCGCTCGTCGCGCGACAGGCCGCGATTGCGGCGCAAGACGCGGTCCACTTCCCGCTCAGCCGGGACGCCCTCGAGCACGGACGCGATGGCCGGGACCGCGACGCCGGCGCGCAGCGCGTCCCACGGCACCTGGCGCAAGCGGTCCATGGCCGCAGTATGTCGCATGAGCGACAAGGCGGCTGCCCGTTCCTGCACGCGCCCGCGCCCATCCGCATCTTCAGGGCCGATGGACGACCCTCGGGAATTGCTCGGCGAAGGCCGGTTCGAGGAGCTGGCAAACGACGACCATCCTCTCTGGCGCGGGCTGGCGCTGCTCGAGCTGAAGCGCTGGCCCGAGGCTGCCCGCACGTTCGAGGAGGCGCCGGACGCCAGCCAGAGCGGAACGATGCTCGAGCTCGCCGGCGCGGCGCGCTGGCTTTCTGGCGAACGGGAGACGGCGGTCGAGCGGTGGCTGGCTGCATTACGAAGCGGCCATCGCAAACGAGGGCGCCGGCATGCTCGAGGTCGAGCACCACCTCGCGCACGGCGAGCTGGCGCGCTGATCATCAAGCTGCGGCGCGCGCGGGCGCGGGATATCGCGCCCTCTGTCCGGCAGCGATGTCGATCACTCCGGCGCGCGCGAGCAGCTTCATCACCTGCCAGGTCGGGTCGATCTCGAACCAGCGGGCCGCGAAGTCGGGGCTCATCGCGTACTTGTGGTGGTTGTTCTGGAACAGCTCGCCCATCGTCAGCACGTCCAAGGGCAGCGTGTTGCGCGAGCGGTCGCCGTTGTCGAAGTTCTGGTAGCCGTACTTGTGGCCGGCCCAGTTGACGATGGCGCCGTGGATCGGCCCCATCACCCATTGCACCGGGAGCAGCGCCCATTGCCAGGCGTGGGTGGCGAAGAGGAAGTACGGAATCGAGTACAGCGCTCCCCAGGCGATCCGCAGCGGCCATGACTGCCCGAGCGTCTCGTCGACGAGCTTCCACTCCGGATAACCGCCGAGAAACCGCGCCTCCGGCTCCTCGCGGCGGTACGCATAGGCGTCGTACCGGTGTTTCGTATCCAGCATCATCGAAAGGACGTTGCGGAAGTTCCACGGCGAGTGCGGGTCGCGCTCGGTATCGGAGAACGCGTGGTGCTGCCGGTGCAGGATGGCGTAGCCGCGCGGAGAGAGGTACGAGGGTCCCTGCACCAGATACGTGAGCAGATGGAACACCCTCTCGGTGCGAGGGCTCATCGTGTACATGCGGTGGGCCGCGTAGCGGTGCTGGAAGAAGCTCTGGAAGAACACGCTGGCGATCCAGTGCCCTAGGAAGAAGACGTAGATCATCGAGTTCCTTTCGACCGGGTATGTCCCACCATTGTCCACAGCCAGGTCATGGAACGGTCATGACGCACCGCGGCGCAATGCCGCAGCGGGTCGCCGTGCAGCCGGCTGCCTGGCCGGCGGCTAGAACCCATTTCGAACCCGTGCTCGATGGGTTCGCGCTCAGGCGAAGTCGCTAAGCCGCCTTCGGCGGCCGCGACTAGCTCACATATCCGGAAGCTTGCAGGCGGAAGAGGTGCGCGTACCGTCCATTGCGCGCGAGCAGCTCCTCGTGGGTGCCCAGCTCTTCGACCCGACCCTCCTGCAGCACCGCGATCCGGTCGGCGCGGCGCACCGTGGAGAAGCGGTGCGAGATGAGGATGGCGGTACGGTCCGCCGCGAGCTGCTGCAGGCGGATGAAGAGCTCGTGCTCCGATTCCGCGTCGAGCGAGGCGGTGGGCTCGTCGAGGACCAGCACCTCGGAATCGCGCATGAAGGCGCGCGCCAGCGCGATCTTCTGCCATTGCCCGCCGGAGAGCTCGTGCCCTTCCTCGAACCAGCCGCCGAGCATGGTGTCGATCTTCTGCGGCAGCTGCTCGATGACGGAGCGCGCGCCCCCGTCCTCGATCGCGCGCTCGACCCGGGCGCGGTCCTCGAGCGCGGGCACCCAGCCGATCCCCACGTTCTCCCTGGCGGTCCACTGATAGCGGACGAAGTCCTGGAAGAGAACTCCGATCCGGTCGCGCAGATCGCGCACGTCCATGTCCCGCAGATCGGTCCCGCCGTAGAGAATCGAACCCTCGCTCGGGTCGTACAGGCGCATGAGCAGCTTGATCAGCGTGCTCTTGCCCGCGCCGTTCTCGCCCACCAGCGCCATCTTCTCGCCTGCCGCAAGCCGCAGCGAGACTCCCCGCAGCACCCACTTGTCGGTTCCGGGATACCGGAAGGACACGTCGCGAAAGACGATCTCCTGCGCTCGCGCGCGGGCCGGGGCGAGCGGGGGCATGCGACGTGGCAGCTCGCCTCCCGTCCCGATGTCCAGGTAGGCGAACAGGTTGGACATGAAGAGCCCGTCCTCGTACAGGCTGCCGATCGACGCGAGGGCGGACTGGATCGCCGTCTGCCCTTGCCGGAAGACGGAGAGGTAGAGGGTGAGATCGCCGAGCGTGATCGCCCCCATCGCGGCCCGGACCGCCATGAACGCGTACGCGCCGTAGAACGCGGTCAGGGAGACGAATCCGAGCGCGAGCCCGGCCGCGCCCTTGCGCAGCGCCAGCGAGCGATCCTCGGCGTAGAATTTCTCGAAGAGCGCCCGGTAGCGGCGCAGGACCAGCGGCGCCAGATCGAACAGCTTCACTTCCTTCACGTGAGAGTCGCGGGTGAGGATCCACTCCAGGTAGTTCTGCCTCCGGCCCTCGGGCGCGCGCCAGGTATTGAGGCGGAACGACTCCCCGGAGAAGCGCGCTTCGGCGATGAACGAGGGCACCGAGGCGGCGACGATCAGCAATACCGACCAGGGCGAGAGACGCGCCAACAGCACCGCATAGCTGGCGAGGATCAGCAGCTGCTGCAGCAGCGAAGCCGTCTCCAGCGCCATGCTCAGGGGCCGGATGCTCGCCTCGCGACGCGCGTTCTGCATCTTGTCGTAGAAGTCTGCGTCCTCGAAATGGCGCAGCTCGAGGGTAGCGGCCTTCTCCAGGATCAAGGTGTTGACGTGGTTGCCGAGCGAGGCGCGCATCAGGTCGCGCAAGAGCGACTGTCCGCGTGACATCGCGGTCGAGACCGCCATCAAGCCCGCTTCGAGCGCCACCAGCCGCAGGACCTGCCAGCGCTGCGCGGGATCGCCGCCGCGCGCCGCCGCCACCACCGCGTCCACGATCAGCTTGCCGACCCAGGCCATGGCCGCCGGCAGCGCCGCCTGGCCGATGAGCAGCGCGATCAACCCTGCGGCGAACGCCCGCGAAGACTCGCGCACGAGGCTGAAGGTCCGAGGCAGGTACTTGAGGTACTGCAAGGTGAGCCGGGCCCGCTCGCGCAGCGACTCGGGCGGGGCCGCTCTGATCACGCCGTGCGCCATCAATGCTCGAGGATCGCTTGCACCTTCGCCTTGTCTTCGCGGTAGGTGAAGTGCTGGTAGAGCCAGAAGGCGTTCTCGCGATCGAGGATGCGGTCCTTGAGGATCGGCACCGCCGCGAGCTTGTTCTCCCGGTAGACGATGTGATCGATCAGCACGCCCGCCATGGCCGCCGTGAACCACTGGCGTGCCGCGGCGCTGCTGAGCAGGTTGAGCTTCGCCTGGTCTCCCGGTTCCTCGTCGAGCGCCTGGAGGAAGCCCTTGAACGCTTCGCGCGACATCGCCTGGGGTCCTTGCGGCACGTCGACGAAACGAAGTGAGGCGACCTGACCGGCGCGGGCCTGGACCTTGGCCTCGCGCGCGGCGCCCGAGGGCAGGCGGGCCGCCACCATGTACCAGTGATCGGCCTCGGCCTTGATGGCCATCGGGGCCGTATCGCGGCCGATCAGCGCCTGACCCTCGCGCACGTCCACGCGGGCACCGGCGGGCGCGGCGATCTCGATCAGCGCTTGCCCCTCGGTCTGCGCGCGGTACTCGACCGCGACCTCGTCGCCGACCAGAGGCGGGGGAACCACCGTCGCCGCGGACGCGGGCGGCGTCGGTTCCTTGCGCGCCTCCTGCGCCGGACCCTTGCACGCGGCGACGCAGACGAGCAGCAGGGCGAGCCTTCTCATGTGGCTTCTCTTAACGGATCTTGAGGACTTCGCCATTCTTCATCACGAAATGAACGTGCTCCAACGCGGAGACGTCCTTGAGCGGGTCGGCGGAGACGGCGATCAGATCGGCGAACCTGCCCGGCGCAATCGCGCCCACGTTGCTGCCCTCGCAATTCACCGCTTGTGGCGGGCAGAGCGGGTCCAGCATCGCCGCGGCGACGCTGGTGGCGGATTGGATCGCCGCAATCGGCGTCATCCCGTACCGCACCATCAACGACAGCTCCTTCGCCTGGTTCTCCGTCCAGGCATAGCCTCCGGCGTCGGTGCCATAAGCGATGCGCACGCCGCGCTTCACCGTCTTCGCGAATGCCTCGCGCTCGATCGGGATCATGTCCGGCCAGATCCCGCCGCGTCCCTGCGCCACCCAGATCCCGACGTAGATCGTGGGGCACCAGCAGACGTTCTGCTTGATGACCCGATCGAGCAGATCGTCCGTGAGCCCGTAACCGTGCTCGATGCTGTCGACGTGTGCGGTGAGCGCGGCGTCGATTCCGTCCCAGGCCATCGCGTGCGCGGCGACTTTCTTTCCCAGCCGGTGCGCCTCGTCGACGATGGCGTCCATCTCCGCCTTGGTGAATTTGACGGACGAGCGCAGCGGCCGGCGCGGGTCGCCGGTCTTGTAGTACCTGCCGTCCGCGTAGAACTTGATCCAGTCGGCGCCGTACTTGACCTGATCGCGGACGGCTTTGCGGACGCCTTCGACTCCGTCGGCGATGAGGACGCCTTCGGGGACGCGCAGCTCCCAGGCGTAGCCGGTGAGCGGGTACATGCCCGTTGGTGCCATGGCGAGGGTCGAGGCGAAGACTCGTGGGCCGGAAATGACGCCGCGGGCAATCGCGGTCTTGAGATCGACGTCCG
>Ga0137415_10003040_pt1 | contig 16608 bp, 15 predicted proteins | sample CZODoug3_1_1_16f_FD_183082 | JGI IMG/M metagenome (GOLD analysis project Ga0137415, IMG submission 183082) | Vadose zone soil fungal communities from Angelo Coast Range Reserve, California, USA - CZODoug3_1_1_16fungal (Hybrid Assembly) | ecosystem: Environmental > Terrestrial > Soil > Vadose...
AGTGGCACAGACTTCAGTCTGTGCGGTTTTGGTTTTGAATTTTGATCTGCGTAACCCGGATAAAAGCACACAAACTGAAGTCTGCGCTACACAACCATGTGGATCGTAACCGGCGGCGCCGGATTTATCGGAAGCAATATTGTCCAGGCCTTGAATGGCAAGGGACACAGCGACATTCTGATTGTGGACCGGCCAAAAAAGGATTTCGGCAACCTCCGTGATTTGCGCTTCGCCGATTTGCTGCAGCCTGAAGAATTCATTGAGATCCTTCACCGCAAAGCCTTGCCTCCCGGGATCGAAGCCATCCTGCATCAGGGCGCGTGCGCGGATACGACTTGCACCGATGAACGCTTCATGATGGACAACAATGTTTCATTCTCCAAAGCCGTGCTGCACTTTGCCATCGAAAGAAAAATTCCTCTGGTCTACGCCTCAAGCGCGGCGACTTATTGTGCGAATATTAATTTTCGGGAGGCTCCCGAGAATGAGGCTCCACTCAATCTCTACGGCCGCTCCAAACTGATCTTCGACAATTACGTCCGGTCGATTCTGCCGTCGATTGCGAGCACCGTCGCGGGCTTGCGCTACTTCAACGTTTATGGGCCGCGGGAAACATATAAAGGACGCATGGCGTCGATGATCTACCAATTGTATGGCCAGCTCCGGCGAGACGGCCGCGCGCGCCTTTTTGAAGGCAGCGGCGGTTTTGCGCCGGGCGAGCAACGCCGCGATTTCGTTTCTGTCTTCGACGTCATCAACGTCAATTTATTTTTTGCGGGCGGCCCGGTCCGCAAAGGAATTTTCAATGTCGGAACCGGAAAGGCGCGGACGTTCAACGAAGCGGTGAAGCAGTTGACCCGATCTCTGGAGAAGGGCGCGGTTGAATACATTCCATTCCCGGACGGTTTGCGCGAAAAATATCAGAGTCACACGCAGGCGGACATTGCGGCGCTGCGCGGTGCCGGATATAGCGATGACTTTTTGTCGCTCGAAGATGGAATTGCCAGGGCGGCGCAAGCGTGGCAGAACGAATAGCTTTTGTAGCCCGCGTCTTTAGCCGCGGGGATTTTCCTTGCAATTGGCAGCCAACACCTCGTCGCGGTTAGGCCGGGACGAGCTACAAAATTCCACAAAACATTTATTTCAAGGAATAGGAACGGTACAGCGTGTCGCGTTGCGCCGGAATGTATCCGGCGTCGGAAATAATGCGGCGCAGCTCGCCTTCGTTGGTGCGATTGCGCACGCCGGCGGCGAAGACGACGTTTTCTTCTATCAGGATGCTGCCGACATCATCGGCGCCAAACTGCAAACCGACCTGGCACACTTTGATTCCCGGCGTCAGCCAGCTCGATTGAATGTGATCGATGTTGTCGAGATACATCCGGCTGATGGCCAGCGTTTTCAAATAATCGACGGCTGTCGCTTCCGGCACTTTTTTCCCCAGCGGAGTATTTTCAGGCGCGAACATCCAGGGAATGAACGCGGTGAAGCCTCCGGTGTCTTCCTGGATGCGGCGCAGGCGTTCGAGATGATTCACGCGGTGGCGATATTCCTCGCCGCAGCCGAACATCATGGTGGCGGTGGTGCGCATACCGAGCGAGTGCGCCACACGGTGCATGTCTTCCCATTCATCGGAGGTGCACTTGAGTCGTGAAATGCGCGCGCGGATTTCATCGTCCAGAATTTCCGCGCCGCCGCCGGGAATTGAATCCAGCCCCGCGGCCATCAAGCGCGCGATGGTCTCGCGCACACTCAGGCCGGAGACTTCCGCGATGCAGCCAATTTCCGGCGCCGAAAAACAATGCAGATGGACTTGTGGAAAGCGCTGTTTGAGCGAGCGCAGCAGATTTTCGTAATATTCGATGCGCAGGTCCGGATGCAGGCCGCCTTGCAGCAGAATGCCGGTGCCGCCGAGTTCCAGCATCTCCTCGATTTTCTGGTAGATGGTTTCAAAGGAGAGCAGGTAGCCTTCCTTGGACCCGAGCGGGCGATAGAACGCGCAGAATGAGCAGTACTCGGTGCAGAAATTCGTGTAGTTGATGTTGCGGTCGATCTGGTACGTCGCCACGCGAGGATCTGTTTTTTTGCTGCGCACTTCCATCGCGGCCATTCCAATGCCAATCAGGTCATCGGAGCGAAACAGGTCCAGCGCTTCCTGCTGTGTCAGTCCCATCGTCGTTCAGTCCTTATGAATGACTTCCTCACACGATTCAAAATGTCCTGTCATTCCGAGCGAAGCGAGGAATCCCTCTTTCCTTTGAACGTGCAAAACGGAGGGATTCCTCGCTTCGCTCGGAATGACGGCCATTAAACACCGCGCGACACTCATCTGAACAGCGTACACATCATCTCGCTACTTTTTGCCGCGCCGTGTTATCCGCTCCTATGAATTCAAGTTCCCGGAATTGCGGAATTAAACCTGCGCGAGCGCATTCCTCGAAATAATGGTTCAGACCTGCAAGATTCTCGTCGTCGAGCGAAAAATCGATATTCTCCGTCAGGTAGCGCTCCAGCGCGCGTGGCGGCAAATCCAGTTTCAACGCCGCGCCTTCCGCGATTTCACCGATATGCGCGAGGCCATATTCGCGCGATGCTTGAAAGTCCGCAACTATTTCCGGAGTCACCGCGCCACGGTGGGCCACCCAGATGGCGAGTACGCACGCGTGTCCCGTCATCTCGCGCCACTGCTGCGCAACGTCGTAAACAAACATCGTCTCAACACCTTTGATCAGAGGTTCGTCGTCACCTCCGCAGCAGAAGCCTTCGCTGAGCGGTACTTTTGCTTCCAGCTCATCCAATCTTATTCGCAGGCGCAGCGCCGGATCGCCGATGATCAATGCGGCGTCGGCTCGGTCCAGCATGGCGTCAATATCGGGCGGCATGTCGATGAACTCCGGAGCGATGTTCCAGTGCCGACTGCAGAGTATTCGCGCGATCCCAACCGAACTGCGTGAATTGGTATCCAGCGCGAAACTCTGCGCCAGTTCGATGGGCACTTTGGAAATCACGAGGAGACTGCGGACTTCATTTTTGGATGCCACCGCCATTCCCGGCAAAGCTACCACGTTTTCCATGCGCTGATATTCGATAGCCGGAATGATTCCTACGTCAGCGCGCCCTGCTTTCAGGTCTTCGGCGCATTGCGAAGGCACCGCGAACGAAAGATCGTACCGGCCGGCAAGCGGACCATCCGTGAAGCCCCAGACCAGCGGCGCCGTGTTCAGAAATTCAACGATAGAGATGCGCAATTTATCCATATTCACTCACGTACGGGGGCAATTCACTATAGCACAGCACGCAGGGCCGCCGAATGGCGCGGGAATGCGGCCGGCCGGAGAGCCTGCGAAGAATTCAAAGAGCCGAGGTACAGCTTCGCGAGATTCGCGGCAACGCAATATCACATATGCCGGAAAATCCGATCTTTTCGATTGAAATGATGAATTTGACAATCAAGTTGGCTGTAGTTAGCATAATCTCAGTATAAAAGCCTATCGGTTTTGGGGGGCTTGTATGACTCGTGAATATGACCTCTTTGAGAGATTCCCCGATGGTTCTTCCCTTTGGCGGGCTTCGGTTTCTGGACTCGGCAATGCGCGTATCCATTTACATGAATTGACCCGCAAATCGAATAACCAGTTTTATGCAATCGACATGACGGGCGGAAAGACGCTTCACCTTGGCAGCGACCTTACGATGACTGGTTTCCGCGCGCCCAAAAAGACGCGAAGCGAATTCACTGAACAGATCGCTTAGATCCGCTACAACTCCGCTGGAGAAGACGTCCGTTCCGTGTTGCCCCACCGAGTGTGACCCATCGAAATGTTGCGTCCTATTTTTCTCTTCTTGGGGTTCAGGTGTCCCCCAAACAAAAAACAAACACCTGCCCCAAAATCGGGCGGCCTCTACATATGCCGCTAACAGAAAAGATTTTGTAGAGCCTTTTGGTCCCCTGTATTCCGGGACAGAGACGGCAGGGCTCGTTTCATACTGAGTCATTAATTGATTGCGCGATTCCTTGACTTCTTCGTCGAGCGGAGGTAATCAAGGACTGCGAATTATCACCGAAAGGCATTCAAGATATCGGCATCCGGGAGGAGATCATGCGGAATCGCAGGGATTTCTTAAAAACTGTCGCGGGCGCAGCTGCGGGTGTGCTTGTTACCGGGGGCAGCTTCTCGGAAGCCGCTCTACAAATGCCTCAGGCGGCTGACGTCAAGCGCCGGGAAGTGTTTGTGGGCGGCAAGCGTGTCAAGGTCGTCGATATGCATGCTCACTGCGTCGTGCCGGAAGTTTGGGATGTTGTGAAGGATACGAATCTGGCTTCGACTGCGGGGAATCGAGCCCGCGGGACGAACGTCATGGGGCCGGAGCGTCTGAAGTCGCTCGACGAGCGGGGAATTGACGTTCAAGTGCTGAGCATCAATGGTTTCTGGTTTTATGCGGCGGACCGGGAACTCGCAAGCAAGATCGTAAAAATTCATGACGAAAAACTTTCCGAATGGTGCAAGGCCCACTCCGATCGCTATGTCGGTTTGTCGTCGGTCGCGCTGCAGTTTCCCGACCTGGCCGCCGAGCAACTCGAACATGCCGTGAAGGAATTGGGCATGCGTGGCGCGGCGATTGGCGGTCACGTCCTGGGCGAGGATCTTTCAGATCCCAAATATGATCCGTTCTGGGCCAAGGCGCAGGAACTGGGCGTGGTGGTTTTCATGCATCCTCAGTCCGCGGAAAATGTGGTGAAGCCCGATGGTCTCAAGGGAAGAGGCGACCTGGGCAACATCATTGGGAACCCGCTCGAGACCTCCGTCTTTCTCACTCACATGATGTTTAATGGAACCCTGGATCGCTTTCCGGGATTGAAAATCTGCGCGGCGCATGGCGGCGGGTACATGCCATCCTACCTCGGGCGTTTTGAGGTGGCCTGCCAGGTTCGGAATAATGCCAACTGTGTGAATAAGAAACATCCCAGCGAATATTTGAAGAGCCAGATTCTCGTTGATTCAATTGTCGTTTCGGAAGAAGGCTTGCGGCACCTGGTGGCGGAAGTTGGGGCCGGCCAAGTCGTCTTCGGAACGGACGAGCCGTTTAACTGGCCCACGAGTGTGGACACAATTCTTAACGCGTCATTTCTGAGCGATGCACAGAAGGAAGCGATCCTCGGCGGAAATTGCACAAAGATGCTGCGGCTATGATCGCGCCGGGATTTCTTAAAGCGTAGCCCGATCGGAGTTTGATCATCTTCCAGTTTTTTGATTGGGCATGAACCAGTGATTTGAACCATGGCGAATATTTGCCAACCCCCGGCCCCGAAAAAAACACATTGTCTGCCATCTGATCGTGCGCATCGTGCGCCTGTTCGATTCCTGGGCTTCGCAGCTTCGCTGCTATTGTTTTTCCTTTTCTTCCTGACAGCTCACGCCTGTCGCGCCCAAAGCCACGATGTAATTTGCGACAAGGGCGCCGGGGACTTTGAAGCGGAATTTCGCACAGGCGTTAAAGTGCACGTTGGGGCGGCGAGAAACGGGGAATTGGCGACGCGGCTGTGCGATGCCGCGGTCAGTTGGGACAAGGGAAACCTGGCCATTGCGGCCGGGGCCTCGCAGTTGGATGTTGACGCATTTGGTGTTGACCTGGGCCTGGGCGTACCTGTTGTCGCTTTTCAAGTCAAGAAATCTGCCGCGGAATGCTGCATGGAATACAAAATTTATTCCTTGCGGACCCCCGCGGTGTTTCTGCGCAGCATTACGGGAGGAGAATTCTTCAGCGCCGCTGACACGGATATGGATGGCCGCGTCGAAATCTGGACCGATGATGCCGCCGCGGTGAAAGGATTCGAGAATTTTCTTTTGAGCGAACTGGACTTCGCGCCGCCCGTCGTCCTGCGCTTCGTGCGCGGACGTTTGCTGGACGCAAGCACCGAGTTCCAACCTTATTTTGATCGCAAAATTGCCCAGGAACGCGCCAAGCTTAATCCATTGGATCTCGACGATTTCAAAAGCAGTGACGGCAAATTGACGTCCTCCGCGAGTGTTTCAGCCACCCACCTGTTTCATCTGCGAAGCGTCAAAATGAAAGCACTGGAAATCGTATGGTCTTACCTTTACAGCGGCCGCGAAGAGGAAGCCTGGCAGACGCTCGCCGAAATGTGGCCCGCCACGGATGTGGATCGCATTCGCGACGCGCTTTTGCGCGCGCGTGCTCGCGGGATCCGCGCTCAAGTCGATGGTGTATCGACCGAAGTTCGCACGGGGCGGGAAACGCAAACGAAAATATTCGACGCCACAAAGGTTCCCGTCGCCGCGCCGGAATTGACGCCAAAAGGTTTAGATCCCAAACTTGAAATAACCACGCCTAAAGCCATCCTGATGCTGCGCCCTCCGCCGGCGAATGCGATGGAGCTAGGTCTGGCGCAAACAGAATCGCAGCTCGAACTGGTGATTGATTCCGCGGGAAAAGTTCGCTCCGCCGAAATGGTCGGCGCTCATTTGCCGGACGAAGGTCTGATGAATTCAACTTCAACATGGAAATTCATTCCTGCGTTCAACGCGGGCAGGCCCGTCGCCAGCCGGATTCTCCTCGGCGTTTCTCTGAAACGGTGAGTTTCAAGTTGTAGGGACATGGCATGCCATGTCCATGCAGACGAAGCGGCTTACGTATTGCGTTCAACCATGACCGCGGTTCCGTACGCCAACACTTCAGTCACGCCCTGCATAATTTCGTTGGCGTCGTAGCGCATGGCGATGACGGCATTGGCGCCATGCTCTGCGGCATGCTGCATCATCAATTCGTATGCATCTTCGCGCGTCTTTTCGCAAAGCTGGGTGTACAGCGTAATGTTTCCTCCGATAATTGTTTGGAGTCCCGCACCGAGCGATCCTAAAATACTTCGTGAGCGGACAATAATGCCGCGCACGATACCGATGTTTCGCACGATACGGTAGCCGGGCAATTCTGTAGCGGTGGTCACCATCATGGGTTCTACGCGGACGGGCATGGGTTTTCTCCTCGTGTACGAATTGAATACGTTTCGATTCTAATTCCGACCACGCACTGCCGTGCGGCCTGTTTTATCTGATATGCTCCGCGCTGCACGCTTGGCAAGCGGCCATCCATGCTTACACTCTTCTACGTCCTCGTTGTGGAGCAGATCCTGCAAGGGTTCTACAATTTGTGGGACGGGCTGCGCTGGCTGCGCATGGCGCAGCGGAGGATTGGCAGCCACACTGGCTTTTACGCGCCTCGCGTTGCCCTGATTTGTCCCATAAAAGGCGTGGAGCCTGGGCTCGAGCAAAATCTGGCCGCGCTCACGTCGTTTGATTATCCCGATTACGATATTTTTTTCTCCATGGCCAGCGGCGAGGACCCTGCCCGCAAGATTCTCGACAAACTGGCGGCTTCCAGCAAGCGCAAGGTTCACATCGTAATCGCCGGACGTCCCGAAGGATGCGGCGAAAAAGTGAATAACCTTCGCGCAGCCGTGGAGCAAGCCAAGCAGGGATATGACGTTTTTGTTTTTTGCGATTCGGACGGACGCCCAGGACGCAACTGGCTGGCGCACCTGGTAGGGCCGCTGGCGGATCCAAATATCGGCGCGGTTACGACGTTTCGCTGGTTTTTTCAGCAACGTCACGGATTCTGTAGCGCCCTTGCCTCCGCCTGGAACGCCCCCGCCGCGACATACCTTGGCGAACACCGCAATAATTTCTGTTGGGGCGGCGGCACAGCCATCCGCAGCGAACGGTTTGAGCAGGCAAACGTAATGGAATTCTGGAATGGGTCAGTCAGCGACGATTTATCGCTCACGGCGGCGTTGCGCCGCATGGGCGCTCCTATCAGCTATGCGCCCGAGTGCCTGGTTCCCACCCTGTTCGATTGCGACGCAGCGGGGCTGCTCGAATTCACAAATCGGCAAATCATCATCTTGCGCGTTTACGAACGCAGGCTTTGGAAGCTCGGCGGGCTCGCGCATTTGTTGTACTGCGGCGCCGTGTTGTCGGGTGTCGGACTGTATTTCGCCGAATTGATTCAGGGCGCACCGGCGATCCACCTTCTGGTGCTGGCGATGTTGCCGCCCGTGCTTTCCATGGCGCGAGGAGTCCTGCGCCTGACAGCCGTAATGGAAGTGCTGCCGGACTGGAAATCGAAGTTATTGGCCGATAGTTGGGTATGGACCCTGATGGCGGCGGCCGTGCCATTTTTGGCTTTGTGGAATACCACGGTCGCTTTGTTCAGCCGGCAGATTCGGTGGCGCGGCATCCGTTACGAGCTCGTCTCACCCCAACAGACACGCATCCTCACGCGCTGAAAAAACAGAACATGGGTAGATTTCAGTCTGTGCCACTTACACGCCCGAAAGAAACGGGTAGTGAGCTGACGCGGCCATGAAAAAAATCATCGGGAAACTCAGCCAGAAATTAATTTGCATGGTGAGCGTGGCCATTTGCCCGAGTTTCAGCGCTTCTGGCGGCATGGGGGTTCCTTGCGCAACCGAGGCTCGCGTCCACGCGATCAGCCGTTTCTGGCAGCGCCAGGCGATACCCCATACATTAAAGAACAGAATAGTCCCCAAACCGCCACCGATGGAAATCGAAAGCGTGCGGTTGCTCACGCCCGGCTGCGCTAATAATGAAACGACAAGCCAGGCGGTTGTCGTCATTACAAAGAGCACAAGCGCGCCAACGATGAACTTATTGCCTAGCGCACCCTCACCGGCACGAATTAACACCATCTCGATGGCAAAGGCGGCCAGCCAACAGACGATCCAGATGCCGATCCATCCGCCCCATGCATGAGGCCGTCCGGCATTCACAGCGTCAGTCTTGGTCAGAATCATGAAATACCGGAATCCCATGAGCCAGGCGACTACGGAGCTCCAGCGGAGCCACCACAGTCCGCGTGAAGCCAATTCAGGAAAAACTTTCGCACGGATTGCCGGATCGAGCGATTTCAGCGTCGGCGCGACCGCAAGAATAAAGAAACCGAGAAATCCCATCCAAATAATTCCCGCTACAATGTGGATCCATCGCACAACGATTTCCTCAATGCTGAGGGCGCCCGCAGGAAAGCTCACATTAAGCTTCCAGAACGCGAAGTAAGCTGGCCACCCTGTGGATAACGCTGAATCAATCATGATTCCCCCTGAATTCTCGGCCCAATGGCTCCGGCTCAGGCATTCTATGCCAGATGGTTGACCTTCACGAGGGTTCAACAATATTTCGTGAAAATCCAGAAGGGGAATCGGTCCGAATCGGCACGCTGTGGAAAAAGAATGTGGGCTCCACTTGTTTACCCTGAATCCAGAAGGGAACTACCGGAAAAAGGTGTGGGTTTTACTCGGACTCAAACCAGGAAATCCTGACTGCAGAACGGGAGCACCGCGTAAAAGCGTGGAAATTTTCCTCGGTGGCGGCAAACTCTACCATGTGTCAATCAGACAAACGAACGTACAGCTGCCAAGCCCCATCATTTGTGTGCAAATGATTGACCCATTGTGGCAAACCATTTGCTCATAGAAACCCCGGCGTGGTGCTTCTAAGCAGTTGATTTTTTTTAATATATGAACTTCGAGGTGTGCCTCCGGCAGGAGATTTCGCTTCTGAAGTAGTTCCCTGTTCTTCTCCAGCTGCCGGGAACGTCGAGAATTTCCACGCTATATCAGCATAAGCACCTTTACTGTGGAAAACGTACGATTGCCATACACTTTGGTCCGTTGCCTGCATCGGACCTGGAAACGAGGCCCATTTGATTCGCAGACGAAAGCATTCCTTGTCTTTGCGCGTGCATAAAAAAGAGATTTCTTTTCGGCCCGAGAGTTTCGTACTTTGTGAGCGGTCTTCAGGCGCTGTACGATTTCGAGTGCAGGCGGAGCCGGATGGAGGCATGCCGGTCGAGCAAGTTGCAGGTTTGTTGGCCATGCATTGCCTGGTGCGCGGCCAGGCGCCGGATGATTTCGAAGTCATGGTCGTGGCTCGAGAGTCGCTTCTTCAGACTGTGTCCGAACGCGCCGAGCAGCTTCTTGCCGCGGGACGCGCCATTGGCGCCGGCGTGAAAATCAGCCGACGCGAGCAGGAAGTTCTCGATGGTGTGCTTCAAGGACTTGGCAATAAGGAAATCGCGAGCAGGCTCAACGTATCGGAGCGTACCGTAAAGTTTCACGTATCTTCTCTTCTGGCAAAGTTTGGCGTTGCCGATCGAATTGCGTTAACCCGGGAAGTTTCTCTTGGCCGCATACCGGCAAGTCCTTTGGAATTGCAGACTTCAGTCCCCACACTGTTTGGCTATCCTGCGGCTGATCGAGAAAATAAAATGCAGGATCAGCAATCGGAAGATCAAACCGCTATGGAAGTCCGGCGGACGCGCAATCGCGTATTTTCATCAATGTTCCCGCGAGAACGCTTCGCCACCTAAAATCAGCCAGTCAGTCGCAAAATGAAAACGGCCCGTTCAGGAATGAAGCTGAACGGGCCGTGGAGTTTCTAGGCTCAAAAGCTCCATAGGGGCACAGCAATACTGTGCCCCTACACGGCACAACCCACTCGAGAATGAAGTGTTGCGCTCTTACTTCTTCGCAGCAGCGTAGTTATTACCGATTTCTTCCCAATTGACGACATTCCACCAGGCCTCGATGTAATCCGGCCGGCGGTTCTGATATTTAAGATAGTAGGCATGCTCCCACACATCCAGACCCATGACGGCTTTTCCGCCAGACATCAGCGGATTGTCCTGATTGGGAGTGGACTCAATCGCCAGTTTGCCGTCCTTGATAATCACCCAGGCCCAGCCTGAGCCAAATCGGCCCACGCCCGCTTGCGCAAATTTCCCTTTGAAATCGGAAAAGGAACCAAATGATGCCTTAAGCGCATCGGCAAACGCGCCAGTGGGCTCGCCACCGCCGCCCTTTTTCATGATTTTCCAGAACATGGAATGGTTCCAGTGGCCACCGCCGTTATTTCGCACGGCCGTGCGAATGGCTTCCGGAACCCGGTCCAGGCTTGCCATCAATTGATCGATCGAGAGAGCCTGAAGATCGGCATGTCCTTCCAGAGCCTTGTTCAGGTTGTTGACGTAGGTGCCATGGTGTTTTCCGTGGTGAATCTCCATCGTCAGCTTGTCAATATAGGGCTCCAACGCATCGGGTGCGTAAGGGAGCGGGGGAAGAACGTGGGCCAAGGGACCCTCCTTTTGTGGTGTAGCGGCCTGTTGTTGTGCCATCGATGCCTCCTCAGTGCGGATTGGATGATAACGCCAGGCACTTGGCATTCTATCGCTGCTGGCTGGGCGGCACAACCTGCGGCGCCGAGGGCTGTGGAAGTTTACTCGTAAGCCGGTCGAGCGCCCAGCGCGCATGTTCGGCGATGATGGCGTCATCTGCGGCGGCCAAGTCCGCAAGCCTGTCGCAGATTTCCTCGTAGCGTGGATCTCCGGCGCGCAGGGCGGAATTTCCCAGCGCCACGCAGGCATTCCGTATCAAGCCTCTCCGTTTTGTGCGCTTCACTGGACTGCGTCGGAATATTTCGCGAAATTCTTCCTCGGTGAGCGAGATCAGCCATTCCAGATCAGGTGAAAAAAGCGAATGCTGCGCAGTGCGGCGAGGTTCAAAATTTGCGAGTGCATTGACAGGCGCGCGGCGATTCCACGGACAGACGTCCTGGCAAATATCGCAGCCAAAGACATGCCGCCCCATCGGTTCGCGCAGTTCTGCCGGAATCGCGCCACGCAGTTCAATCGTGAGATACGAGATGCAGCGGCGCGCGTCGAGAATGTAGGGCTCGACAATGGCGGCGGTCGGGCACGCATCGATGCACAGGCGGCAATTCCCACAAAGATCCGCCGCCGGAGTGCCGGCCGGGCCGAGCGACTCCGCCAGATCGAGCGTCGTTACGATTACGCCCAGAAAAAGCCACGACCCCGATTCTTCGTTGATGAGACACGTATTCTTGGCCAGCCACCCGAGCCCCGCGTATTTTGCCGCAACTCGTTCGACGACAGGGCCGGTATCCACGTAGGCGCGAGCTTCAAATGGCTCCGGGAATTCCTTCCGCAGCGCATCGACCAGCGCATCGAGCTTTCCACCAAGCACGTCGTGATAGTCGTCGCCCCAGGCATAACGTGCGATCCATCCATGCGGGCCGTCTTGAGATGCAATTTCATGCGGCACTTCCGTGGAGAGAGGCAGCGAGGTGTTGTAATTGAGGGCGCAGACAATGACGCTGCGCGCGTTTTGAACAACATGGGCAGGCGATTGGCGCCGTGCGTCGTGCAGATAACGCATGTCGCCCGCGTAGCCTTGCGAGAGCCACTCTTCGAGATGCGCGAGTTCGGGAAATGCCTCGGCCGGGGCAACTCCGCAGAGATCAAATCCCATTTCGCGCGCGATCTCGATGATCTTCCCGCTCCGTTCGGTTCTGGTCATTGCTTCGATTCTGCCGCAGCTTCGCGAGGAACGCGAGCGGGCAGTCAGTTACGAAAGTGTTTCTTCATCCGTCGTTCTCGTTGCTTATCCGCGCCTATCGCTGGCCCCGCACCCGTGCGGCTGATACAATGTCAACCAGTGAGCGATTGGCGACAGATTCAGGCGCGTATCCGTAAGGCGCGAACCAGCGCGGATCCCCCCGGACAGCTCGCGGCGTTGTATGAACGCACACGCGACGCTATGGTTGCGTTTGAACTCGCGCAGTTCCATGAGAAGATCGGTGCGAACATAGAAGCGGTTCGTTGGTATACGGCCGCCGCCGAGCGTTTTCGCCGGGCGCAATGGAAACAAAAAGCGGAAGAAGCTCTTACCCGCCTTGGAGCGCCAATTCCCGTGGCGCCTGCTGCCGCATCCGTGAGCGAATCCGGAGCCGAGCCCGCAACTCGATTGGAGCCTATCATTTCTGAATTTTCTGAAGGACAAATTCCCGAAGCCGCCGGCGAACTGGACGGTGGTCAGCAAGAATCAGTTTTCGAACAACCGCAAGAAGTATCAGCCCTTGCGCCAGTCACCACCGAGGCTGTCCCAGGCCATCGCCGCAAACGTCGCGGCCGCAGAGGCGGGCGGGGCCGGCACAAAGGCACGCGCGTTGCCGCTCCTGTAGCCGGAGCGCCCAACCCGGTTCCCATTGCTCCGCCTTCATTCGAACGCGCGGCGCTAACGCAGCCTGCACCTATCGTTCATCCTTTTGTTTCCCAGGAATCATCGGAAGCCCGGACGCGCGAGCCGGAACCTGTCAGCAGTTTTGAAATGGCCGCTGCGGGCCCAACATTGCAGATGCGCGCTCGTGCCGGCGATCCCGCGCTTTCCTCGCGCATGGCCAAGCTCGAATCCCAGCTTCGCCGCCTGCTTGCCTGCGCGTTGCATTCCGTGGAGACGGCGGAGGACGCGCCCGCCGGGCCCGGCGTTTTTCTCATTACCGACACCGATCAGACTTGCTACTACTACATCGAATCCTGCCAGACGTTGCGTGTGGGCATCGGAAACCTGCTGCGGAGCGGGCGCAGCAGCCGTGAAGGCGCGAATCTGAAAGAGAAACTAGCCGAGCACCTCGGCATCGGCGAGGCTCGCGTTGGAAAATATTTGAAGGACAATTGCGTCGTGCGCTGGCTGCAGCTTGATGAAGGCGCTCCGCTGCTCGCACATTTTGCGATCGCGGTCTTGCGTCCTGTGGCGAACGAATAAATTTTCCTCTCTTCCCCAAACTAAATTCTTTACAGCAATGAGCGCCGTGGACAAGCGGCGCTTTGCGCGTCTAAACTCTAGCCGTTCTTCGCGTACTTGGCAGCCGTCGAGAGGGAGAACTTGCGCACGCAGATCGGAATTGTCGGAGCGGGGCCTGCGGGATTGCTGCTTGCGCACCTGCTTCACTTGCAGGGAATCGATTCCGTCATCGTGGAAGCCCGCAGCAGGCATTACATCGAACACCGCATTCGCGCAGGCGTGCTCGAGCAGGGCACTGTGGACATGATGATCGAAACAGGCGTTGGAGAACGCCTGAAACGCGAAGGGCTCGTGCATCACGGAATCCACATGCGCTTCAACCACCGAGAGCATCGCATCAATCTATATGAACTCACGGGCGGCAAGGCCATCACGATCTACGCACAGCAGGAAGTTGTCAAAGATCTCGTAAGCGCCCGGCTTGCGGCCGGGGGACAGATATTTTTCGAAGCCAAGGATGTAAGCATTGACGGATTTAACGGCACGACTCCCTCGATTCGCTTTTCAGCGGACGGCAAGTCCCACGAATTGAGCTGCGATTTCATTGCCGGGTGCGATGGCTTTCACGGTGTTTGCCGGCCAAGTATTCCCCCGGGAGTGCTCACCTTTTTCGACAGGACATATCCGTTCGCGTGGCTGGGCATTCTGGTGCAGGCGCCGCCGTCATCTGACGAATTGGTTTACGCGCATTCCGAGCGCGGCTTCGCTCTCTTGAGCATGCGTTCCACCGAGATCGGACGCCTCTACCTGCAGGTTCCGCCCGACGCGGACCTGAAAGATTATCCGGACGATTGGGTGTGGCGGGAACTGCACGCTCGTTTCGCAATCGATGGAGACTGGAAGCTCACGGAAGGCCCGGTACTTCAGAAGAATCTTGCGCCGATGCGCAGTTTTGTCGCGGAGCCCATGCAATACGGCAGGCTTTATCTGGCAGGAGATGCGGCGCATATCGTTCCAGCAACAGGCGCGAAAGGTTTAAATTTAGCCGCGGCGGATGTTCGCCTGCTGTCCCAAGCTTTCACTGATTACTATTTCTCCGGCGGGACTCGCCTGCTTCAACAGTATTCACAAAGATGCCTGCGGCGCGTGTGGAAGGCGCAGCGCTTTTCCTGGTGGATGACCACCATGCTTCACCGCTTCGATACCGACAACGCGTTCGATCAGCGCCGCCAGGTTGCGGAACTCGACTATCTGACGGGTTCGCGCGCCGCGATGACGTCGCTTGCGGAAAATTATGTTGGCCTGCCTTGGGACTAAGACCTCGACAGCCCGGCAAAATATTCGCACCAGATCGTAGCGCAGGCGTCCCGCCTGCTCTTTGTTTGTGCGTCCGAATAAAGTAGGACAGGCAGTGCCTGTCCTACTACACAATTTTCATATTGATGAGTTTTTCCGCATTGCGATGATGGACCGCCTCGAGTTGCGACTTCTCCAGGTTTAGATGAGCGACGCCCTTACGCGTTGAGGCAACCGGCCCAAACGGCGCGTCCGTTGCGAAGACGACGTTATTCGCGCCAAAGAAATCGAGGCCGCACGCCAGGCCGCGCGACTCGCCGAACAGCGCCGTATCGCCGTAGAACATGTGAAAATAATCGATGAGCGGCCGCTTGAGCGACGGCAATACGCCTGAATAATCTTCCGTCTGCGTGCGAGTGCCCAGCAAAGCCATGCCATCCTCAATCCGCTTGTCAAAGTAGGGAATCATTCCGCCCAGATGATGAGTGATGATTTTGAGCTTTGGATAGCGGTCAAAAATTCCCGAAAGAACCAGGCGCGACATGGCCACCGACGTTTCGTACGGCCAGCCGAAGCACCACCACATCTCAAGTCTTGACACTTTTTCGGAAGCATAATCCGTCAGGGACGCGGTGCGCGCGGGATGAAGCCAGATCGGGAAGTCGTATCCCGCCATGGCCGCGAAAAGCGGCTCGTACTGCGGATCGTCGAGCGGCCGTCCGTTGACGTGCGTGAAGATTTGAACGCCGCGCGCGCCCAGCGTCTCAATCGCGCGTTTCAATTCCTCCATGGCCGACTCCACGTTATGCAGCGGTAGCATGGCGATAAACGTGGGAAACCGCGAGGGATGGCGCTGCACCATTTCGGCCATGGCGTCATTCGCAATCCGGGCCAGATCGCGTCCCTGCTCGGGAGTCGTCACTGTTTCGATGGGCGGATTCGGTATCGAAAAAATTTGCCGGTACTCGCCAAACTCGTCCATGGCGCGAAACCGGGCATCCAGATCATGCAATTCGCGAATGGCCGCCATGCGCTTCACGAGCCCGGAACTCGATCCCAGCTTCTCCATGGATTTTAAAAATTCCGGCGGCATAATGTGCGTATAAATGTCGACAATCATTCGAATAGGCTCCTGGCCTTGAAATTGTGCGCCAAAATTCCAGCCGTGGAACAGTATCAGGACATCAGCGGCAGGTCCAGAGCGCTCATTCAATACTGGTTCCCGGCATTTTTTGCAGTGACATGCTCGCTGCGATTTTTACGCGGCTCTCATCACCAATCGTCGATGCCGGAATTGCGGATTGTGATTCCCCTCGCCGCAAGTTCTGCGAGCAGTTGCGCTACGGCCGATGAAACTTCGCCATCGCCCGGAACGACCACCGCCCATTCAAGATTTTCCCGGAACTCGCGCGTGCTGATGCTCCATTGTTGCAAGTGCAAAAATCAGCAACTCCTTCATGCGGGGCTGCATAGTTGTAGCATGCGTAGCTGATCGGAGCAGAGCTGGGATCTGTGGTTAAGCTCGTGGCTGATGGTGTTATCGTCGGCTGTGGAACAGAGGACGTTTGATTAGTGAGGATGGAGCTCGCGGTGGAAGACAATGAAGCGAGGCCTGTCAACGCGGGAAGTGTTAGTGTGTTATTTCTTTCTCCTGTGGAGGATCAAGACCGAAAGCT
>Ga0137415_10003042_pt1 | contig 16604 bp, 14 predicted proteins | sample CZODoug3_1_1_16f_FD_183082 | JGI IMG/M metagenome (GOLD analysis project Ga0137415, IMG submission 183082) | Vadose zone soil fungal communities from Angelo Coast Range Reserve, California, USA - CZODoug3_1_1_16fungal (Hybrid Assembly) | ecosystem: Environmental > Terrestrial > Soil > Vadose...
TACGACCCTCGGGCGAAGGCCATCTGGTTCGGCACCGACAACAACACGCTGGGCCGGGCGATCGTGCCGCCGCGGACACCGCCGGCGCAGACGCCGTAGACAAACGTAGGGGCGCAGCATGCTGCGCCCCTACCTTACCGTCCGGTGGCCGCGCGATATAATAGCGGCTCACCTCTAATCGGAGACCCGCCGTCTATGTCCCGCCGTCTTCTCCTCGCGGGTTGCCTTCTGGCGCTCGCGAATTCGGCTGTCGCTCAACGTCGCGCTCCATCCCCCACAGCTCCTGCCGCCGGCTTCGATACATCGCTCTACAATGCGCTCGAATGGCGCGAGATCGGGCCGTTCCGCGGCGGGCGGGTCACGGCGGTCGCGGGCCACGCCGACCAGCCGCTGACGTACTACTTCGGCGCCACGGGCGGCGGCGTGTGGAAGACGACCGACGGCGGCCTCACGTGGGTGCCCATCTCGGATAAGGACTTCCGCGCCGGCTCGATCGGCGCGATCGAGGTCGCGCCGTCCGATCCCAACGTGATCTACGTCGGCACGGGCGAGTCGCCGATCCGCGGCAACGTATCGCCGGGGAACGGCGTCTACAAATCTACGGACGCCGGAAAGACGTGGACGCACATCGGACTCGGGAACGCCGGCCAGATCGGCGCGATCCGCGTGCATCCGGCCAATGCCGATCTCGTCTACGTCGCCGTGCTCGGCCATGCCTTCGGGCCCAATCCTGAGCGCGGTGTGTTCCGCTCGAAAGACGGCGGCAAGACGTGGGAGAAGGTCCTGTTCCGCTCCGACTCCGCCGGCGCCGTCGATCTCGCGCTGGACCCCGCCAATCCGCGCATTCTCTACGCGGCGATCTGGCAGGCCCGCCGCGGACCCTGGAACATGTCGAGCGGCGGACCGGGCTCCGGGCTCTTCAAATCCACCGACGGCGGCGACACGTGGAAAGAGATCACGCGGAACGACGGCCTCCCCAAGGGCACGATCGGGAAGATCGGCGTCACGGTCTCCGCCAATCACGACCGCGTGTGGGCGATCGTCGAGTCCGACTCGGGCGGCGTGTTTCGCTCCGAGGACGGCGGCGACACGTGGCGGCGCACGAACGAGGAGCGCAATCTCCGGCAGCGCGCCTGGTACTATTCCCACATTCACGCCGATCCCAAAGATCCCGAGACCGTCTACGTGCTGAATACGGGCCTCTATCGCTCGGTAGACGGCGGCAAGACGTTCACGCAGCTGCGTGCGCCCCATGGCGACCACCATGCCCTGTGGATCGCGCCGAACGATCCCGCCCGCATGATCAATAGCAACGACGGCGGGGCGAACGTCAGCTACAACGCCGGCGCGACTTGGACGGGGCAGGACAACCAGCCGACGGCACAGTTTTACCACGTCATCGCCACCACGCACGTCCCCTACAAGGTCTGCGGCTCGCAGCAGGACAACAGTACGGTGTGCATCGCGAGCCGCACCGATGGCGGCTCGATCGGTGAGAAAGACTGGTACGAGGTCGGCGGCGGCGAAAGCGGCTGGATTGCCGCGCGGGCCGACGATCCCGACATCGTCTACGCCGGCAGCTACAGCTACCTCTCCCGCCTCGACGTCCGCACCGGCCAGGAGCGGAACATCTTCCCCTGGCCCGACAACCCGATGGGCTGGGGCGCCGGCGACCTCAAGTATCGCTTCCAGTGGACGTTCCCTGTGGTGCTGTCGCCGTTTAACCCGAACGTACTGTATGCCGGCGCGAACGTCGTCTTCCGCACGACCAATGAAGGCCAGAGTTGGGAAGCGATCTCCGGCGACCTGACGCGAAACGACAAATCGAAACAGGGCCCTTCGGGTGGCCCGATCACGAAGGACAACACCAGCGTCGAGTACTACAACACCGTCTTCGTCATCGCGCCGAGCGCGAAGGACTCTGGGGTAATCTGGGCGGGGAGCGACGACGGCCAGGTACACGTGACACGTGACGGCGGCAAGACGTGGACGAACGTGACGCCGGCGGCCCACGACCTTCCCGAATGGTCGTTGATTTCTTCGATCGAGCCGTCCCCGCACGACGCGGGGACCGCCTACGTCGCGGCCACGCGCTACAAGCTCGACGACTTCAAGCCGTACATCTTCAAAACCTCAGACTTCGGCCGCACCTGGCGGGCGATCGGCGGTGGGATCCCGGACGGCCAGTTCATCCGTGTGGTGCGTGAGGATCCGGCGCGGCGCGGGTTGCTCTATGCCGGCGGCGAGTTCGGGATGTATGTGTCGTTCGATGACGGCACCCGTTGGCAGTCGTTGCAGCGCAACCTCCCCGTCGTGCCGATTCACGACCTCGTGGTCAAGGACAACGACCTCGTCGCGGCCACGCACGGCCGCGCGTTCTGGATCCTCGACGACCTCACGCCCCTGCAGCAGCTGGCCGACTCCGTCGCGCGTGCCACGCGCTTTGTTTACACGCCGCGCCCGGCGTACCGCAGGGGCCTGGGAGGCGGATTCGGCGGAGGCGGGGGCGCTCCAGTCGGCGTGGGCCGCAATCCGCCGGGCGGCGCGGTCGTCTTCTTCTATCTCAAGACCGCCCCTGATTCAGCGACCAACGTGAGCCTCGATTTTTTGGACAGCCGCGATTCCCTGGTCCGGCGGTTTACTCCCAAGCCCCGAGCCCCGAGCCCCGATTCCCTCAAAGTGCGCGCCGGCATGAACCGGTTCGTCTGGAACCTGCGGTACCCCGATGCCAGCCGTTTTCAGGGCATGATCTTCTGGGCTGGGGGCACGGCGGGGCCGGTGGCGGTGCCGGGCCCCTACAAGGTCCGGCTGACGGTGGGCGACTGGTCCGCGACGCGCGAGTTCTCGGTGCGGCCCGATCCGCGCGTCAAGACGACGCCGGAGGATTATCAGCGCCAGTTCGACCTGCTCGTGAAGATCTCGGGCCGCGTGAGCGCCGCGAACGATGCCGTGCGGCGGATCCGTGAAGTACGCGAGCAGCTCGATGGCGCCGCCGGGCGCGCCCGCGGCCTGCCTGGTGATGCCGGGCGGCGCATCGCCCAGCAAGCCGACTCGATCAAGGGACGGCTCGCCGCGGTCGAGGAGGCGATCTATCAAGTGAAGAACCGCTCGAACCAGGATCCGCTCAATTATCCGATCCGTTTGAACAACAAGATCGCGGCGCTCACGGGTGTCGTGGCGAGCGCCGAGGCCGCGCCGACGGTGCAGTCCGTGCAGGTGTTCGACGAGCTGTCGGCGGCTCTCCAGGTGCAGCTCGACCGGCTCAAGGCCGTGCTGGACGCGGATATCCCCGCATTCAACCGGCTTGTGAAGGAGAGTGACGTTCCGGCGATCATTCTGCGGTGACGCCTACAGGCGGTAGCGCAGCCCCAGTCCCACGCCGTAGCGCCACGTGACCTGTCGCTCGTATTCGGGCGGCAGGTCACCAGCATCGAACCACGATTTGGAAATCATCCCTTCCAGACGGAGCGCGCCTGAGAAGCGCCGCGCGACGGGCCATTCATAGGCGGTGGCGACCATGGCACCAGCCCGCGAACGCATCTCGTCGCCGCTCTTCCAGAGGTGGAGGGAGGGCCCCAATTCCGCTCGTATCGCTCCGCTCGACCCAATCCCCACCACCCGGAAGTTCACCAGCAGCTGTCCCTCCAATAGTTGTCCGGCCGAGTTGTCGGTAAGCGTCAATCCCGGACCGGCCGCCGTGAGGCCTACACCCGCGTACGATGCCTGTAGTCCCAGGCGCGCTCCGCCAATCGCTCGATCGACGCGCAGTCCAAACGTCGTGGCATTGGCCGGCCGGAAGGTCGAGGGACCGCCACTGCCGGCCGAATCGTGCGACGATCCGCGATAGTGAGTGGTGCTGATCTCGAATCCAATGTCCCACTGTGCCGTTGCAGGGACCGTTGTGACGGCCACGAGAACCAGTAACGCCATACCACCACGCATAGTCGCTTGCCCTCAGTACATGACCAGGTTGATCCAGCCGTTTGTGATGTTATCGTCGCCTTTGACGAACCAGTTGTAGCCGGGATACGTGGTGCCGACGATGTCATCCTCGACTGCATTGCCGACCAGGTCATCGTTGGTCCTGAAGAACGACGCGATCGCCTGCCAGAGATTCTTGGCACCTCTGGCGTACTTGTACGCCCGCGTGACTGGGCCGCTGGAGTCGTTTCCGGCGGAGAGGTCGTGATACACACTGTCGACAACCCTGAAGAGCTTCTCCGCGCGTCCCACGTCGGTCTTGATCTGGCAGGCCGTGTCGTCGTCCTCGACGATGAAGACGCGAAAGTTCTGCTGTGGATGCTGCGCGTTGTACTGATCGAGCTGCGTCTTAGAGAACAGCAACACATTGCCTGACCAATCCAGATCGTTCTGGTCGAACGTGTACGGTCCGCCGGCATGCTCGCCCGCGCATTGATAGTCATACAGGGAGTCGCTCTGCCCTTTTTGACCCAGCATGTGTACCTCAAATTCGGGCGACCCCTTCAACCAGCCTTCAAAGTCTTGTACGAAATGGCTTTTGGTCATGTACAAGCCCGGTGGCGGCGGAGGGGGAGGGACGACGCCCCCAATAATCCCGCCGCCGCTGCAATCGACGGTGCATTCCATCACGCGCGCCGGCCGAACGGAGAAGTCGGTTTCGATGGGCACGAGGGCCAAAACCGGAGTGGCCGGCGGAGTCTTCAGATCGAGCACCTGCCGCCGGCCTTCGGGATCGAACGCGATCGGCGGATCGTCGTCGGTCACCGCGGTGGCCACCAGCACGTGCTCGTCGCCGGTCCACGCCGCGCGGTGGCTGGGCACGGGGAAATAGACCTCGAGCGCGATCGCCGCCTTGGCCTGGCGCGTGAGCGCTTCTTTACTCGTGCCGTTCTCCATCGCGATCTCGCCGAGTGCTCGGCTCCCGTTGGCGGCGAGGAAGGTCTCGAATTGCAGCTTGTGCTCGCGATAGGGCGAAGCGTCGAGCTGCGCCTTCAGGTAGGCCCGAAACGCCGGGTTCTTGAGCCCCTTCGCGAACATCTTGGCGAGCGCCTCGGGACGCTTGGCATTTGCCGCGATGGCGGCCACCGGGGTTTCCGATGGCGGCGTCACGGCCCGGTCGCTGCAGGCGGCGATGAGGATCAGCGCCACCACAGCGCAACTGCGGTTCAACATGAGTCCTCCTGGTAAGAGTGGAGGCTCATTGTGGGGGCGGACGCTCGGGGAGCATCGTCCTTTCCTTGCGACTCGGGCCCAGAACACGCGAGATTCACGGGCCATGCTTCCACTCGCGGTCGATTCGACGTACTGGCAACAGCGCGTCGCGTACGAGATCCTCGCCTCAGTCGACGAGCCGAGCGGCGTGCTGAGTGGCAATGTCCGCATCACGTACGTCAATCAGTCGCCGGACACGCTGCGCGATTTCTACGTCCATCAGTACCTGAACGCCTTCCGTCCGGGCTCGCGCTGGGCCGCGGCGGATTCCGCGGAAAGCCGCGTGCGCTTTCAGCACATGCAGGATCCCGATTACGCGTTCGAACGGATCACGCAAGCATCGCTCGGCACACCGGATTATCCGTACGCGCCCGACTCGACGATCGCGCACTGGCGCTTGTCCCGCGCGCTCGCGCCGGGCGATTCGATCGACGTCACGATCTCCTGGAAGGCTCGGCCCTCGACGTTACCTCGGCGACAGGGCAGGCAGGGCCGGCGATTCGACTTCGCGCAGTGGTATCCGAAGGTGGTGGTATACGACAAGTACGGTTGGGAACACCATCCGCTCTATCCCGCAGGTGAGTTTTACGGCGAATTCGCGAGCTACGACGTCTCGCTCGATCTCGCCGCTGATCAGGTCATCGGCGCGACCGGAGTTCCGGTTGAAGGTGACCCCGGTTGGCAGAAGGCACTCGTGGGCGGAGGGCCAATCGATTATCAGCGCGACTTCTACCACGCCCCACGTACCACGCACGCATGCACGGCGTCTCAAGGCCGCAAGTGCGTCCGGTTCTACGCGGACTCGGTGCACCACTTCGCGTTCTCGATGAATCCCGACTATCGCTACGAGCAAGGCCGCTACAAGGACGTGGTCGTGCACGTGCTCTACCAGCCCGGCGACAGCGCGACATGGGGGAAGGGCATCGCGGTGAAAGGCACCGAGATCGCGCTGGCCTGGCTCGATTCCCTGTACGGCAAATTCGCGTGGCCGCAGATCACCAACGTGCACCGCATCGAGGGCGGCGGCACCGAATTCCCCATGATGATCATGGACGGCAGCCCTGGCCTCGGCCTCATCGTCCACGAGCTGGGCCACAACTACACGATGGGCATCCTGGCCAACAACGAATGGCGCGAGGGCTATCTCGACGAGGGCTTTACCAGCTTCCAGACGGGCTGGTTCTTCGAGGCGCACGGCGGCGAATCGGAATACCCCAGCATCGAGAGTGACATCCTGTTGTGGGACCTGGACCGCTGGAGCGAGCCGGTCTCGATGGTCAGCGAGCGCTATCGCGACTTCGCCACATACAACACGATGATTTACGAGAAGGGCCAGCTGTTCTACGAGCAGCTGCGCTACATCGTGGGCGACGATGCGATGCGGAAGATCCTGCGCACGTATTACGCTCGCTGGCGGCTGAAGCACGTGGATGAGAACGCATTCCGCAGCGTCGCGGAAGAAGTCTCGCACCAGGACCTGAAGTGGTTCTTCGGCCAGTGGCTCCACGGCACGCCCTTGATCGATTACAAGATCGGCAAGGTGAAGCGGAGGAAGCTGGCCGACGGCAGATGGCGGACGGCGGTCACGATTCAGCGACTCGGTGACGGTTGGATGCCGATCGAGCTCGGCTACGGCGACTCGATCGTGGCGCGCGTCAGCGGCCAGCAGGAACGAGAGCGCGTCGAGTTCGTCACCGACCGAAAGCCGAAGCAGCTGGTGCTCGATCCGCGGCAGCGCGCGCACGACTGGAATGCCCTCAATAACTACTATGGCAGGCGCCGCATGCTGGTGCGGCTCGACTATCTGAAGCGCGTTGAGCCGCCGCGCGACCGCATCGTCACGAGCTTCCTGCCGGCCGTCTGGTCCAATGATTTCGGCGGCGTCACGATCGGGATGCGGTCACGGCAAGACTACCTGGGCCGCTTTGACAAGAACTTTCTCGTGGCCTCCTACGCGTTGGACCCGGACTTCGCCGGAGCCTCCAACTCGACGCAGCGCCGGTACGGCTTTTACCTGCGGTTGGGCAACCCGGTCAGTCACCCGATGCCGCGCACCGATGCCTCGGTGGCTGGGTGGAGCGTCGAGGGGCGCGTCGGCGCAGCCATTCACACCGATCGCTCGCTCCGGAAGCACCTAACCTTCGGCCCCGATGTCCACGTCGGCTTCGACGCGATCTGGATGGCCGTGAACGATCTCGGCTACGTGGACCGCCGGCTGTGGGACAACGCCGGCACGATCGAATTGGGACCGTGGTGGTCGAAGACGAGCGTGCGCGGCAACCGCGTGTGGCGCGCCCGGGCCGGCGTCACGGGCGGCATCGTGTACCGCAATCCGGGCGCAGGCATCCAGGCGAAGAGCCGCTACGATATCGAGGCGTTCGCCCGACCCAAGGGCGAAATCAGTCTGCGGACGCCGGCGCTCGGCGTCCGACTCTTCTTCGGCATCTATGCGGCCGACACCAACTTCGCGACGCCGCTGCAGCGCCGGATCATGGTGGCCGGCGCCGATCCATACACCACGTTCACCAATCCATTGCTGCGGAGCCGCGGCGCGCTGTTCGTGCGGCCTGATTTCCACTATCAGTCACCGGGCGACGCCAACCTCCGCGCCTTCCGCCCCGACCTCGGCGGCCGCTGGGCCCTCGCGTTGAACGTCGAGGGTACGAAGACCGTGTACCGGCGAGAACAAGGGGGGTTGCTGGCCGCCGTCACGTTCGAAGCGTTCGCGGACGCAGGTCTGGTCGATACCCTTGCCGTGCCGGCGTCAGGCCGTCACTCTCAGACGACGCTGTACGACGCGGGCGTTGGTCTCGTGACGCGGCACCGCATCAACGACCTCGCGTGGACGATGCGCTTCGAGGTCCCCTTGATCGTCAACCGCTGGGACTACGCGGCCGGCGGCACGGACAAGCGCGTGCGATTCCGCTGGCAGGTGAGCCTGGAGCCAAGCTTTTGAACGAGCGCCGCGAGTTCTTTCAGAGCACGATCGGGAAGCTGCTTCACGAAGTGGCGCGGCGCACCGAGGAGCGCGTCGCGCCCAGGCGGTGGTTTCGCCCGCCGGGCGCGGCTGATGAGGTGGCATTCGTCGCCGCCTGCACGCGATGCGGCGACTGCATCGACGTCTGCCCCGTGCACGCGATCCTCAAGACACCCGCGAACGGCGGCGGCCTGGCGGCCGGCACGCCCTACATCGATCCGACCACGCGCGCCTGCATCGCCTGCGAAGACATGCCGTGCGCCGCGGCCTGCGAGACCGGTGCGCTGACCAAGGTCCCGTGGGACACCGTCCACATGGGCATCCTGGAGCTCGATCCGCAGCGCTGCATCACGTTCCAGGGCGCCGAATGCGGCGTGTGCGCGCGCGCCTGTCCCATCGGTGAGAAAGCCCTCGCGCTGGACGATCGCGGCCGTCCCGTGCTGAAGCCGGAAGGCTGCGTCGGCTGCGGCGTATGCGTGACGGCGTGCGTGACCGTGCCGTCGTCCCTGAAGCTGAGGCTCGCATGAGCGCGATTCCTTACAGGGTAGACAAGCCGTGGGGCTACGAACTCATTTGGGCAAAGGCCGACCGCTACGTCGGCAAGATCTTGCACATCGAAGCCGGCCAGGTGCTCTCGCTGCAGTATCACAACGTGAAAGACGAGACGATCTACGTGCAGACGGGGGAGATCATCCTCCGCCTCGGCCAGGGCGGCGATAAATTGAGCGAGCGCCGGATGAAACCGGGCGAGAGCCTGCACATTTCTCCCAAACAGATCCATCAGTTCGAGGCCGTCGTCACGAGCGACCTGCTCGAAGCCTCCACGCCCGAAATCGACGACGTCGTCCGCCTGAAGGATCGCTACGGACGGGTGCCACTCAAATGAAGGTCATCATGCCTATGGCCGGCAAAGGCACTCGCCTTCTGCCGCTGACCAAGCGCGTTCCCAAGCCGCTCGTGAATGTCGCGGGCCGGCCGGTGATGGATTACGTGATGGATGCGCTGCGGCGGGCCGGAACGCTCGACGAGCTGATCATCATCACGGGCCATCTGAAGGAGAAAGTCGAAGCGTACGTGCGGAAGAACTACGACATTCCTGCGCGCTTCATCGAGCAGAAGGTGCTCGACGGGACCGCGGGCGCGGTCAATCTCGCGCGCCCGTACGTGGACGGACCGGTGATCGTCATCTTCGTGGACACGCTGTTCGACGCCGATCTGAACATCGTGAAGACGACGCAGGCCGATGGCATCATTTGGACGAAGGAAGTCGAAGATTATCAGCGCTTCGGAGTCGTCGTGACGGATAAGCAGGGGCATATGACGAAGATCGTCGAGAAGCCGAACACGCCCATCTCGAAGCGCGCCAACATCGGTCTGCAGTACGTCCAAGACTGGCGCACGTTGTTCGATGGGATCGAGCACGTGCTCAAGAGTCCCCCCGGCAAGGGCGGCGAGTTCTTCCTCACCGACGCGTTCCAATACATGGTGGATAAAGGAAAGACGCTCTTCGTCAGCGAAGTCGGCGGCTGGTACGATTGTGGCAAGGTCGACACGCTGCTCGAGACGAACCAGCACCTGCTCGAGCACGGGCGGGGCAAGCGTCCGGCGAAGGTGCCGGCCGGTGTGCAGATCAAGGAGCCCGTCTACATCGAAGACGGCGTCACCCTCAAGGACGCGACGATCGGTCCCAACGTAGCGGTGGAGGCCGGCAGCAGCATCGTGGGGAGCACCGTCGCCAACAGCATCCTGGGCAAGGGCGTCCAGGTGAAGAACGCCAAGGTCGCAGGCTCCGTGATTGGGGACAAGCAGGTGATCGAGGGTCGGGAAGTGAAGGATTCCGTGATGGATGCGGGGGAGCTGGCACCGGCTCGGTAGGCAGTTGACAAGTACGACAATTCTAGTATGATCGAAGTGTGGACGCCACGACCCAGGCGCTGCACTTCGCCCCCAAATTCGCCGCCCTCGGCCACGAGGCGCGGCTCAGTATCGTGCGCTGTCTCTTGTCATCGCATCCCGACGGAATGGTCGTCGGGGAGATCCTGGAACGTCTGGATATTCCGCCGTCCACGCTCTCCCATCACCTCGATGCCCTGCAACGCGAAGGCCTCGTCGCCATCACGAGGGAAGGGAAGTTCCTCCGCTATCGTGCCGATGCGGCTGGCCTCAAGGAGCTGCTGGCATTTCTGTACACAGAATGCTGCACCCGGAGCAGCCTCGTTCCCGTTTCCGCGCTGAAAGGAGTTCGGTCGTGAAAGTCCATGTTGCGCTGAATACGCCCCGCTTTGACGAGTCCGTCCGTTTCTATCGGACCTTCCTCGGTCTCGAGCCGGTGAAGCTCAAGCCCGGCTACGCGAAGTTCGATGTCGCAGAACCCGGCTTGAACCTCACGCTGAACGCCTCGAGCCAAATCGATGGCCCGGGGGCGCTGAACCATCTCGGCATCCAGGTCGCTTCGACCGGGGCTGTCAAAGAGGCGGCCGAGCGGCTCAAGGCTGAGGGCCTGGCGACGTTCGAGGAAGAGAACACCGATTGTTGCTATGCGTTACAGGACAAGGTTTGGGTGACGGATCCCAATGGCTATCGGTGGGAGGTGTTCGTCGTGAAGGTAGGGGACACGGCGCCGGAGGTCGTTGCGGCGTCCGAAGCCTGTTGCCCAACGTGCTGTCACGCGTGAACGAATTCCTCGAGCTGTTCGATTACAACGCCTGGGCGAACCGCACGATCTTCGATGCAGTCGCCGAGCTGCCCGACGAGCAGTACTTCCGCGACCTGAAGAGCAGCTACGGCGGGGTTCACGGAACGCTCTGCCACATCGTATGGGCCGAGCAGCTGTGGCTACACCGCTGGCTGGGCAAGCCGAACCCTGCCGTTCCGCAAGGAACCGATCTGCGGTCGCTCGCCGAAGTGCGCAGCCGGTGGGAAACCGTCGACGCGGAGCGGGGACGCTTCGTCGCCGCATTCACGGAGAACCGTCTCGCGGACACGCGGCTCGTAAAGCCTTCCAGCGGCGGGGAATACGTCCACACCTTCCGGCAGATGTTTCGCCACTTCATCAACCACTCGTCCTACCACCGCGGTCAGATCGTGACATTCATCCGGCAGCTAGGCGCGAAGCCCCCCAGTACCGACCTCATTTTGTACTACCGTCGGAGGGGTTGACGCTGGGCAGGGAACCGTTTTACTTACTGACCGTTCAGTAACTAAATCGGAGCCCATTGATGCCGAATGCAATCGCCAAGCCACGCTGGCGTCGCCGCAAAAATGCCCGTCCGGAGGAGATCATCAGCGCCGCGCTGGAGGTCTTCGCGGATCGCGGCTTTGCCGCCACCAAGCTCGAGGATGTCGCGCGTCGTGCCGGCGTCACCAAGGGCACGATCTATCTCTACTTCGAAAACAAAGAAGCGCTCTTCAAGGCGCTGATCCGGCAAACGATCGTTCCGGTGCTCGCCCAGGGCGAGGAGCTGGCCAAGTCGTTCACCGGCAGCGCGCGCGAACTGTTCGAGCGTCTCGTCCGCGAGTACTGGCGCCTCGTCGGCGAAACATCGCTCGTCGGCATCCCGAAGCTGATGATGGCGGAAGCGAACAATTTCCCCGAGCTGGCCCGCTTCTACTACGAGGAAGTCGTGACGCGGGGCCACCGGCTGATGGCTGGCGTCCTGGAGCGGGGCATCAGAGCGGGCGAATTTCGGCCGGTGAACGTGGCGGTCGCCACCAAGCTCGCGATGGCCCCCGTGATGCATGCCGTCATCGCGCGCAAAGCGTTTTCGGCTTGTATGCCCGAAGGCTTCGACGTCGGCAAATACCTCGACACTCACATCGATCTCTATCTCCATGGTATCAGCAAGTAAGCCACTGATCACACTGATCCTCGCGTTGACCTGCGCAGGCTCGCTCGCTGCGCAATCGCCGGCACCGCTCCGTCTTTCGTTTGCGGACGCCGTGCGTCAGGCGACGGGAGGCTCGCAAGCCGTGCCACCATCCGTTTCGATCGCCGGCTTCCGCTCCGACGCCGCGGCCGCGCGGGTCCGACAAGTGCGCTCGGGATTGCTTCCCGATCTCACGGTGTCCGGCTCCTGGGTGAACCGCTCCTTCAATTCGAAGACCCTGGGATTTTCTTTCCCCGGGCCCGTCGTGATCCCGACGAGAATCGGGCCGTTCAGCGCCTATGACGGCCGCGCGCGGCTGACGCAAACGCTCTTCGACTTCTCGAACCTCGGCCGTGTGAGCGCGGCGAAGGGGCAGGTCCGTGCCGCCAACGCGGAGCGCTCCGCCGTCGTCGAGACCAGCGCCCAGAATGTCGCGCTGGCGTACGCGCGCGCGATCAGGGCGCAGGCGGTGGTCACGGCGCGCGGCGCTGATTCCGTGCTCGCCCGTGAGCTCGTCGGTCTCGCCGTGGCGCAGCAGCAGGCCGGCGTCAGCGCGTCGATCGACGTCACGCGTGCCAAGTCGCAGCTGGCCGAAGCGGCGGGGCAATTGGTCGTCGCGGAGAATCAGCTCGACCGCGCCAAGATCGATCTCGCCCGCGCGCTGGGGCTCGATCCCGCCACGCCGATCGCCCTCACCGACACGCTGACCGCACAGCTGGGCGCGGCGGATGTGCCGGCCGACCGCGATGCAGCGGTGGCGCAGGCGGTGGCGGCGCGGCCCGATCTGGCGGCCGAAATCGCACGCGGTGCAGCCGCCCGCACGTCAGCGTCGGCGATCTCCGCGGAGCGGCTGCCGCGGCTCGACCTCGAGGCGGACTACGGGCTGAGTGGCCTACGCATGCCGGATGCCATCACGACCCGGCAGGTCGCCATCCAGGTGACGGTGCCGATCCTGGATGGTTTCCGCCGCGAGGGCCGGATGGCGGAGCAGCAGGCGGTGGTGCGGGAATCGGACGTTCGTTCGCGCGATCTGCGCCTGCAGGTCGCGGCCGACGTGGACGCCGCCCTGCTCGACCTGCGCTCGGCAGCCGCCCGGCAGGGGATCGCCGCGGACCGGCTCCAGCTCGCGGCCCAGGAAGTGTCGGAAGCGCGCCAGCGGTTCAAGGCGGGCGTCGCCGGCAACATCGAAGTCATCAACGCTCAGTCTTCACTGCTCCGCGCGCGTGACGCGGACATCGATGCGCGCTTCGCGGCGGTAACGGCGCGCATTGCGCTGGCCCGCTCGGTGGGCAGCGCGCGGACCCTGCATTAAGGAACAGGACAATGGCTACGACGATGGAACCGGAAACAGAGACTCCAGCCAGGCCCGCACCGCGGCCTTCGACTGCAGCGCGTCCCAAGAGCTCACGCCGGACGGTCTTCATGATCATGGGCGTGATCCTGGTTGGGATCCTGATCTTCGGCGTGCGCAAATGGTGGTTTAGCCGCTCGCACGTCTCGACCGACAACGCGCAGGTCGACGGCCACATCGTGCCGATTCTTCCGAAGGTCGGCGGCTTCGTGGCAGAGGTCCGCGTCGAGGAGAATCACGCGGTCCAGGCCGGCGACACGCTCGTCGTGCTCGACGACCGTGACCTCCGGGCTCGGCTCGCGCAAACCGAGGCAGACTTGGCGGCGCTGCTCGCGACCGTCAGCTCGCGCGGGCGCGTAGGCCAGGCCGAGGCGGCCGTCGCGCAGGCGCAGGCGCAGGCAGTCAAAGCGATCGCCGACCTGCAGCGCATCGAGCCGCTGGCCAGGCAGGAAGTCGTCAGCCAGCAGCAGCTCGACGCGGCGCGCGCCGCGGCCGCGGCGGCGGAGGCGCAGCTCGCTGCCGCGCAGGCGATGCTGGTGGGTGCGGATGCGCGGGTCGCGGCGGCGCGTGCGACGCGCGATCAGGCGGCGCTGCAGCTCTCGTACACGCGGATCACGGCCCCGGCGAACGGCGTGGTTTCGAAGAAAGCCGTGGAGCTGGGCCAATTGGTCCAACCCGGCCAGCCGCTGATGACCGTCGTACCGCTCGAGGATGTGTGGGTGACGGCGAATCTCAAGGAAACCGAGACGGCCGATGTGACGCCCGGTGACTCCGCCGATATCACGGTCGACGCATACCAGGGCGTGCATTTCCGCGGTCACGTCGAGAGCCTGTCGCCCGCGACGGGTGCGAAGTTCTCACTGCTGCCGCCCGACAACGCAACCGGAAACTTCACGAAAGTGGTGCAGCGCATTCCCGTGCGCATTCACCTGGATAGTCCAGTGGACCCGGCTCACATGCTGCGGCCGGGGATGAGCGTGGTCGCGACCATCAAGACGCACTAGCATGACGGCGATCGCGCTGCCGGCAGCGCCGGACAGATATCGGTTCAAGTACCTCATCGCGATCACGGTGTCGCTCGCGTCGGTGCTGGAGCTGCTGGATACCAGCATCGTGAACGTCGCGATTCCGCACATGATGGGAAACCTGGGGGCGACGCTCGATCAGATCGCCTGGGTCTCGACCGGGTACATCGTCGCCAACGTGATCGTGCTCCCGATCACCGGCTGGCTGTCGGCCTATTTCGGCCGGCGCCGTTATTTCGCCGGTTCGATCGCGCTGTTCACCCTGGCCTCGTTCATGTGCGGCAACGCCGGCTCGCTCGGCGCGCTCGTCTTCTGGCGCATCATCCAGGGGCTCGGCGGCGGCGCGTTGCTCTCGACGTCGCAAGCGATCCTGTACGAGGAATTTCCGCGCGAAGAGTACGGCACGGCGATGGCCATCTTCGGCGTCGGCGTGATGGTCGGACCCACGCTCGGACCCACCGTGGGCGGCTGGATCACCGACATGTACGGTTGGCCGTGGATCTTCTACATCAACATCCCGTTCGGCATGCTCGCGCTGGCGCTGACGATGTCGTTCATCACCGACTCGCGGCATCAAGAGCGCGCGGAGCGGGTCGATTGGCTGGGGCTGGGGTTGCTCGCGGTCGGAGTCGGCGCGCTGCAGATCATGCTCGAGCGCGGCGAGCGGCTCGACTGGTTCGCGTCGGGGTCGGTGCGGCTGCTCGCGATCACGAGCGCGGTCTCGCTGATCACGTTCATCTGGCACGAGCTGAACACCGAGCATCCGGTCGTGGATCTGCGCATTCTGAAGAGTCGCCAGCTCGCCGTCGGGGTCGTGTTTGGTCTGGTGCTGGGCGTCTGCCTCTATGCGACGATATTCGTGCTGCCCGTCTACCTGCAGCAGGTCCGGAACTTCACGGCGAATCAGACCGGCCTGGTCATTCTGCCCGGCGCGCTGGCCAGCGCGTTCACGATGGCATCCATGGGGCGCCTGACGGGGAAGTTCGACGCGCGATTATCGATCGCGGCGGGCGTGGGAATCTTCGCGCTCTCGATGTGGAAGCACGCGCATTTCACGACCGAAAGCGGCATGTCCGACTTCTTCTGGCCGCTCATTTTCCGCGGCGTGGGCCTCGGCCTGATCTTCGTGCCACTCACGAACCTCGCGCTTGCCGATTTGCCGATGTCGAGGATCCCGAACGGGACCGGCCTGTTCAATCTGATGCGGCAATTGGGCGGCAGCGTGGGCATCGCCCTGTCGGCGACGCTGCTGCAGCGCTTTACGGCGATTCACCGGGCCGACCTCGCGCCCAATGTGACGATCTACGCGGAGGCCACGCGGGAGCGGCTCGCGGCGATCACGCAGGTGCTGATCGGCCGTGGTGAGCTGCCCGCGCTGGCGCAGACGAAGGCGATCGGATTCTTGGACGGGATCGTGTCGACGCAGGCGAGGATGCTGTCGTTCGAGCAACTGTTCCTGCTCTTCGGAGCGGCATTCGTGTTGTCGCTGCCGCTGCTGCTCCTCATGCATCGCAGCCGGGGCATGCCGGGGGCGGGATCGGCGGCGCATTGAACGCGAAACAGGTTGCGGCACGGCTGGGCATCGTGGGCGGCGTCTGGACGCTGCTCAACGTTTACGTGGGTGCGCACCTGCTCGGCCCCGCGCCGCTCGCCGGTTTGCTGCGGGTGCTTGCCTGGGGCGCGGTGCTGGTCGTAGCCTGGTTGCCGCTCGTGGCCATGTTCACTGCCCGTCGACGCTCAATACCGAGCCTCGACTGGGCTGCATACACGGCGATGGGGCTGTCCTCGTTGCTGATTGTCGCCTTCATCGCCACCGATCTGCTCCGGGTGCCCGACACCGCCAGGGTCGTCCTCGCGGTGGTCAGCGGTGCGGCCTTTCTCACGCTGCTGGGCATCGTACGCGCACGGCGGCCGCGCGTGGTGCGCGTGACGGTGCCGATCGCGGATCTGCCCAGCGACCTCGCCGGCTTCCGCATTTTGCAGCTCAGCGATCTGCATATCGGTCCCACGATCCGGCGTCCCTTCGTGGACGCGGTCGTCGATCGGGCCAACGCGCTCCGGCCAGATCTCGTCGCGGTCACGGGCGACGTCGCGGATGGGCTCGTTCCCGAGCTCCGGGAGCATGTGGCGCCCCTCGGCCGGCTGCGCGCACCACACGGAGCGTACTTCGTGACCGGTAATCACGAGTACTA
>Ga0137415_10003043_pt1 | contig 16604 bp, 16 predicted proteins | sample CZODoug3_1_1_16f_FD_183082 | JGI IMG/M metagenome (GOLD analysis project Ga0137415, IMG submission 183082) | Vadose zone soil fungal communities from Angelo Coast Range Reserve, California, USA - CZODoug3_1_1_16fungal (Hybrid Assembly) | ecosystem: Environmental > Terrestrial > Soil > Vadose...
CGCGCCTCGGGGTGCTCCGTAGTTACTGCTTGCCCGAAGTCGATTAGAACGGGGTATCCGTCTGGGATCATTATGTTGTACTCGCTGAGGTCGCCGTGCACGAGCTTCGCTTCATCATACAGTTGCTTGATCAACTCAATGATTTTCTTGTACCAATCTGCTGCCGCCTGAAGTCGCACTTCTCGAAGGACCGGAGCGGGGATTCCATCCTTCCCGATAAATCCCAGAATCAGAACATTTTTCTCCACGTGGATGGGTTTCGGAACTGATATTCCTGCATGGTGTGCTAGTTCTAGGTTCTTGTACTCTTTCGATGCCCATTGATCTACGAGAGATGTCGTGTCATGCGCAATATCCTTGAACCGAGGGTCTCCTCGGATGTACTTCAATCGGCCATGTCGGAATATGTTGGATGTTGTTAGGAAGATCTTCACGGCTACTTCATTGCCCTTGGGGTCTATCCCGTGGTAGATCTTGCTCTCCTTTCCCGATTTCATTGCGCCGTGGAGTTCTTTCAATATGCCAGTGTTCAGCATCTTGAGAACTGTCATTATTGTTCGTCGGTCGAAGACCTCCTCAAGAGATTCTGTATCCTCGCTCCACTTTATCCTCACTCTGCGTTCTCTATCGTATCTGACCTCTCGCCGTCGAACATTTTCGTCGACCTTGTCGCTCAAGGAGACCCGGTCTTTTCTATCGAGAGCTAAGAGGATATCTGCAGTACAAATTGATTGGTTTCGCCGCGGGAGCTAAAGTCGCTAGCGGTCCCAAATCGAATTGTATCCGTTTCTTCCGTGCAAATCGATAGAGCCAATCGTGAGGTCTCGATTAGTATGTAGCGGAATCCGCATTGGCTTCGTTAGATCATAACATGATTTTGTCATATTCCTCCCCCGGAAGCTATTTTCGAAGCGTTTGCAAAGTCTTAAATTAACAATAGGGCGCAAATCAGCCTTTCTAACGAGACACCTTGGCAGAAGAGAAGTTATTCGTCCGAAAAGCAACCGGCCTAGTTAGAGAGATTGGATTACTCACCTCCATAATCATTACACTGAGCTATACCATCGGACTTGGATGGCAGAAGAGAATCTTTCAGTTTTCCGGCAAAGCGATCGTACCCTCGAACCAGTATCTATTCGGCATCAATCCGATGGTAATGGCTTTCCTTCTGGTTGGGGTTGTCGTACTCTTCTCCATCTACGCATTCGGCGCGATGACCGCAGCGATGCCGAGGTCAGGTGGTGGATACGTTACTATTTCGCGGGTTGTTCATCCATTCGTTGGGTATATGGGGGCTTGGTTAGAATACCTCGCGACAGCGGTCTCATTCGGGTTGATCGCTGTCGCGGTTATGGAAGTCGTGATCTTTCTCTTTCCCTCGCTTATCGGCTTCAACAATTCCTGGTGGACCGCATCCGCGAACTCGGGCTATGCAGAGGCCGCCTTGATAGGAGTTGGAGCACTTGTAGTAGCCATCTTTACGGGAATAGCAGTATTTGGCGTTAATCTGACGGGAAAGCTTCTTCAGGCTATGTTCTGGATCCCAGCCGTGCTTACCCTTTCAATCTATGGGTTTTTGATTTCTTCTACACCCGCTGCTTTGACAGCAGGACTCAGCACGATTTACAGCGTCTCGGACCCTGCCAAAGTAACGCAGTCTGCCCTTTCTCAAGGCATGGCCTCGAGTTTCACTGGAGGGTATTGGGGAGCGGTGTTCGTGGCAACACTGGGTGCGTACTGGGCTTATGAAGGGTACGCCGCTTCAACTTTTGTTGCGGGAGAAATAAAGGAAGCAAACCGAAATCTACCCCGATCACTCTTTATTGCCGCCATCATCATAGTCGCCGTTTACACAACCGCCTCAGCGTTGCTCTACAACTCTGCAAGCAGTGTCGGAGTTGTGACCCAAGGCGGGAATACCTACTCGTTTTTCGACGCTTGGTCTTGGATGTCGTATGGTAACAGTACGGCTCTGAGCACTTTCAACACAGCAACTGGTGCCCAACTGCCGAAGGCATGGCTGCCGTTTGACGCAGCCGGAGTTGCGTCTGGTATCGGAGCGGGATGGTTCCTTCCTGCGCTGGTAATTTTTGCTCTCTTCTGGGTAATGAACGACATTCCTCCGTTCATATTGGCTGGCTCACGAATAATGTTCGCCATGTCCTTCGACAGGATACTACCGTCAAAACTGGCGAATGTCAACGAGAGGTACCACTCTCCGATTTGGGCTATTGTAGTGACAGGGATTATCGCATTTGTTGGAGTTTTGGGAGAAGCAGAGGGCGACTACCTCCAAATTGCCAACATTAGCCCAGCTTTGAGTTCCATCGTAGCTGCCGGGGTTCCAACAACCGACCTCTGGGATATGGCCTTCTTTGCACTGTTTGCTTTGACCGCGATTATTCTGCCTTTCCGAAGAAGGGACATTTATGACCGCTCGCCGTTCAAACCGCAGATTGGGAAACTCCCGCTCCTTGCGGTGATTGGCGCTATTGCTTTTCTTGGCAACGTGGTTCTGATGGGAGTCGAACTATACACGCCATCCGGCTATGACCTCAAGGACTTGTTGACCGCAAGCTCCGGCGGACTGTTCGATCCAGCTGCCTTCAACTCTGGTGCATCAGCACCGTTTTGGTTCACGATTGCCTTGCTGATATTCTTGACACTGTTCTACGTCGCTTACAGGGCCCGAAACAAGAAAGCCGGAGTCAACTATCAGACGATCTATACTCAGATTCCGCCAGAATGAAGAAACCTCTTTTAGAAGATTATTGCCTACACCATCTGGAGCGTTGAGGACAACCCCAGAGCTGGACTTTCTAGAGAAACTAGAGCACGAGCTGATAGAAGGCAAGGCAAGATGGCTCGCTGAATTCAACGAGTCATTTAGAAACGTCCGCCTTCTCCATCTAGACTTCGACATGGTCGTTGAGGGGTCTACTCGAGGGAGGAGTGGCTACTTGTTTTCAGCCATACTTTCTCGAACTATGCTACCGGCTTACGCAGCTTCGTGTTTTGTCAAGAGCTTGGGAGGAGACAATAGTTTCGATGCCGCTGAACTAGACAAGTATGTCACCGGACTGCAATTGTACATAAAAGATAAGGAAGCAAAGTGGTCATTTCTGATTTTGGTTCATTCAGGGAATGCCCTTAGAACCCTGAGAGAAAGGATTCAGTCGATCAACAATGATGCGATAGGTGTTGCTTTAGTGAACATCGTAACGATGGAAGTTTTGCATAATTCATCTCTCATTGGAAGGTCGGCCGAAAGGATACTCCCCAAGAAACAGAACACCACGAAAGCAAAAGCGGACGCGGCTTCGCAAGGCGTTCCCGATCAAGCCCAGGCCAGGCAATGGAGTAAACTCGCATTTGTGTTTGGGCTAGCTTTGCTCGGACTTACATTTCTTTCCTTTCTATTTTCGGCGTTTCTAACTGGTTCGCTGACTACCAATCGGGGCGGTCTGTTGATAAACATAGGTCTGGCGTCAGTAATTACCTATTGGTATTCAAGAGGCAAGTATTACAATCGAATGTCCTTGGACGATAAGGGAATAACAGTCCAAACTGGGAGAGACAAGCCCAGTTTCGCCAAGTGGTCGAGTTTCGACCTGGTGTCTCTCAAACACTTGGGAGTCGGTCAATTTGATGTCAGGCTCTACAGGGTGAACAATCATACTGAGTTTCTCTCGGTTCCAGTTTCCGGAGTCAAGATCGACCCGAGTGGTTTCCGGTGGAAGGCTATGGAGCTGTGCGGTCACGGGATGAACCGCTACGTTAGAATCTGATCTCCAAAGGTAGTAGTTTCAGCCTTCAATTCGCTGGAGACGAGCAATCCTCCCATCTTCGAATTCAATTATGTACGCTTTGAGTAGCCCCTCTGCATACTCGCTACCGGGGTTAACGCAAACCGTTCGCCCGATCTTGTACACCCCCGGGCTTTCATGTATGTGTCCATGTAGCCCGATGAGCGGCTGGTGCCTTTCGATTGCTTTCCTGACTGCCTTCGAACCCACCGGTATCGTAATTGTCCTGCCTCCCTCCACAACGACTCGCAAATTTTCGTCAAGTCTTGGGGCCTTATCGATCTGGCTATCGTACGGCGGCACGTGAAACGCGAATATCGCATCCGGCATATTCCGAACATTCGCGAGAACATTTTCGATGCGGATTTCAAGCTCTTCTTCCGGTGCTTCCCGAGGACTATCCCAAGGAGTTGGGTTAGACCAGCTGAAACATGCCATTTCGTGTCTTTCGTCAATCTTGACCACCTCTTCGTCAGCGTAGACGATTGCAGGGTGGTTTCTCAATACTTCGTCTAAGGCCAGCTTGTCGTCGTTTCCGGTATTCATTATTAGCTTCGTTCCCTTTGGGAGCTTCTGCGGGACCAAATCACACCAATCCTTGAGTGTTTCGCGTTCGATTTTTTCGAAAACCCTCTCGACTTCTTCTGGGTGTTCACTCAAACGACGGTGCTCTTCTTCCGAACAAACGTAAGGGATGTAACTGTAGGTTCTCACTCGTTTTTTGAATTCCTGAAGGTCTTCTTCATTGATACGGTACCTCTTTTTCATTAGAGTAGCAGTGTACCCTCCCTCTGCACGTCTTATGATGGGAACCATTACTTTGCCGGTCATGTCTCCCCCGCAAAGAAGTACATTGCAGTCAAAAATCTTAGCCGAGTTTAGGAACTTGCGCCAGACTGTTTCATTACCATGAAAGTCTGACGCGAACAGTAGTCGAGTTTTAATCAAGGCGGTACCCATCCCAGAATTTCGACTCGGGAGAATCATATTCTCGGCTGAGTTCAACCAGTTTAACCCACCCGCAAAATCGGTAGGTGGCAATGTTTCCGTAGCTTTTCAGCTCGGTTAGATCCTTAGACATCTATGGACGTGGCATGTGAACAGGTTTCTAGATCCGGACGAGCCATCCATGGTATTTCGTGGCTGATTCCTAATAACGTTGAGTGCAAACCCGACCAACAGCCGCCGGTTATACCACACTTAAGTAGATTGTAGACACGTCTCTGGACCTTAAACGTAGACGTCGCACATGCAAGCAGTCGTTACTGATGAAGCAAAACGCGTTGTCGACGAAGCGACGTCGAGGGGGATAGTCCTCAGGCTTTTTGGCGGGGTTGCCGTAAGACTCCACTGTCCTAGTGCGACCCACAGGTCCCTTCAGAGATCTTACCCTGATCTAGACTTCTTCGGAACGGGGAAGCAAAGTCGGATGATCAAGAAGCTACTCTTGGATCTTGGTTATGAGCCCAATCAACGATTCAACGCTCTTCATGGTGCTACCAGGCTGATTTTCGAGGACTCGAAAAATCAGAGGGTTGTGGACATTTTCTTGGATATTTTCAAAATGTGTCATACACTATATCTCGGAGATAGGCTTACCCTTGATGACTACACAATACCCATCTCCGATCTACTGCTAACGAAACTCCAGGTCGTTGAAATAAACGAGAAGGATATCCGGGATTTGATCGCAATTCTTCGAGACCATGAAGTGGTCGACAATGATCCTCTCGGAGAGAAGGAAGTAATCGATGCCGGTTATGTCTCGGGCTTGTGTACAAACGATTGGGGATTGTGCAAGACCCTTTCTTTGACGTTGAGGAAACTTCTGACCTTCCTTTCGAAATACGAACTAGAACCTGAAGCTAACCAGATCCTCGAAACCCGGATCGGCAAGCTTCTGCATGCAATCGAGACCGTTCCAAAGTCGTTCAAATGGAAATTGCGGGATAAGGTTGGGGAGAAGAAGCGTTGGTATGATCTGCCCGAAGTCCCAATTCGGACCCAATAAGGTCACTCTAACGCGACAACTGAAGGTTGAAGGGTTTCCCTTCCTTCAATACTCTAGGTGGCGCGTTCTCTTTCCACTTGCTTAGCCAAGATAGTTCGTCCCTCTGCTCCCGTAAATCGTCGGGAAGCAGCTGGGGTATCTCATCCATAATTGGATACCAGCGCCCACACTCTGAACACACAAGCAGTCCTTCCACAATCTCCTCTTTCTCTTCGAAGACATGCAGATCGAGAGGGTAATGCTTGTCAATAGGACAAGCGAGGATATCCATCAACCGTCTCTTCATCGCGACTCGCTGGACCCTGGCGCTAGGCTTTCCCGGATAAGGGTAACTATGAACGTGAATTGAGTGCTTCAGACTCAAGTCTTGACTCGGTTTCCTTCTTCCGACGCACAATGATTCTATGGTCGTCCTGTTGCAAGGTAGGTGAATCCTGCGTCCTCGCACTCCATCCGAGTTCGAAGATTTCTCGTATCGTAAAGGATGGGCATATCATGCATAAGTCTCCTTATTTTCGAAAGGTCAACGCTTCGGAACGCGTTGTGTGCAGTTGCGATGATCAGCGCGTCCGCATCTCGGACGGATTCCATTTCTGAGCTGCTGGACTCGTAGGCTCTACCTCCAACCGTCACATGTGGAACGTACGGGTCAAAGACCCGAATTTTTGCTCGGGATTGCTTTAGTAGCTTGAGAAGCTCTAAGCTCGGGCTTCTTCGAGAATCTTTGACCTCTCCTTTGTATGCTAAGCCCCATACGACCACAGTAGCATTTGCTAGACTCCTCTTGCTGGCTCTCAGTGCGCTGCCCAATCGTTCAATCGTATGGACGGGCATCATTTTGTTAATCGCCTTGGATGCAGATACTAGGCGCAGCGAGAATCCAGCTTGCTTTGCTTTGAAAACGAGATAGAACGGGTCCTTTGGAATGCAGTGGCCGCCAACTCCTGGACCTGGATAGTGTGGCATGAATCCGAATGGTTTCGTGGTTGCTGCATTGATCGCTTCGATAAAGTCAACACCTAAGGTTTCATGGAGGACTGCCAGCTCGTTTACTAGCGCGATATTCACATAGCGGAATATGTTCTCCAGCATTTTTGTTGCTTCTGCGACTGACGGGCTCCCTACGGTAACGACAGGCGCGTCCAAGATCGCCTTGTAGAATTCAGCACCTAGTTGAGTTGACTCATCGTTGATGCCTCCTACCACTTTTGGAATGTTTCTAACCCCGAAGTTTGCGTTACCATAGTCAATTCGTTCGGGAGAGTAAACGAGAGCGAAATCTTTCTCAGGTCTCTTTCCGTCTCGCCGGAGAAGGGGTTCGAAGATGTCTGTAGTGGTCCCGGGAAAGCTGGTACTCTCAACGATTACGAGTTTGAATCCTGAGAGATTCTTCGACAAGTCTTTAGCGACGGACTTGAGGAACGAGAGATCTGGATCCCCTTTGGGGTTGAGAGGAGTCGGCACACAGACGATCACTATGTCAGAAGAAATCGCCCCATCGGAGAGGCTATCTGTGGCGGTGATCCATCCAGCCCTTACAAGGTCAGGCAGATATTTTTCGCTGTAAGCGTCTTCGACATAGCAAATACCCTTGTTGGTCATGGAAACCCTTTCCTTTTCCACGTCGACACCGATTACACCAAAGCCTGCTTGCGCAGAAGCGACGGTGAGCGGGACACCGACATAACCCAGACCCACAACACACACTTTCGCCTTCTTGGACCGTATCTTATCCAACAAGGCAGTAGTATTTTCGCTCAAGGTCTTCTACTTCCCTGCTAGTTTTACAGTGCTAAGAATCTTGGCGACTGGGTCTTCCATCTTGGCTAGAAGTTGTTTTCCGCTTCTCTTTCGGCCTTCAAACGCCTCCGGATCGGTGAGCATTCTATGAACCTTAGATGCGATCTCTCGAGGCGACTCAATTGTCTCGACTAGGTCGAGCCTCTCCAAATACTGGATGTACAGGGGTTTAGGCCCTGGAAAGCAGGAAATTGATGGTATTCCCAAGAGCGCAGCCTCCACAGTCATGGTACCCCCCGATCCGACGAAGGCTGACGAATACGAAAGCAAGCTAGTGGCATCGACTATCCTGTCAACCACGGTCACTTTTTCACCAAATCGCTTCCTAATCACGGGAGCTTGCAACCCGTACCTTGTCGATACGACTACTTGGCATTCCAATCCCAGCCTCAACAGTTCATCGATGACTGGCGCCACGACAGGCTCCTTGTCACTTGATTTCCCCATGAGATACGACGCGAAAGCCTCCTCTGTTCGGAAAACAACAATCGGTTCATTCTTCTTCAAGTCCAACTGTCTTAGAACGTTATCGTTCGGACGATGACGTTTGAGCCAAGCTGCCGGGTCCAAAGCTCTGTAAAGGATAACCCGCCTTAACGGTCCGCCGAACTCTTCCCAAACGCTTCGACCAATGATCCACGGACAGCAAAGGAAAGTCGTCAGGGGTATCGTCAGTCTAGCTACCATCCAAGAGTGTGGCGAGTCGTTGGCGGCAACATGAGGAATTCCCAAGCCGAATGCGACACGAGACGCCTCTACTGATGAGAAGGAGACCGCGACGCTTGGCCTCCACTTCTGAATCAGGTTCGCGAGTTTTGTAATTCTCTCGGCGCTCGCGAGGAGTTTTCCAAAAGCGGTTCCGCCGCCGTGTCTTCCCACTACTGAAAATCGCAGTTTCTTCAACTTTAGGGTCTGTTCGGCCTCACGGTAGACACGCGTTGTGATCAACGCCTCATGTCCTTCCCGCTTCAGCGCGCGATACAACGGCTCGAAGAAGAGCGCCTGTTTCGGTGTGAGAACCTCAATCCAGACTTTCATAATCAGTTTTCCGAGCGGTCACTGAAGGCCTAACGACAAGTAGATAAAAAGATGCAAATAATTCGCGCCCCGAACTATTTCCACGAGGAGGGCTAGCTCCATTCGTGTTAACTGGCTATTGACGCCGTTTCGTGAGGACGGCAACTTCGCTCTATCGACTCTGCAATATTGTAACAGATTCGTACCAATTCGTTAACCCACTCAAGAGACTATTCGCAGTTCCCCACGAGATTATGGGTGGTTTCGAACGAACAATCAACTCTCCGAGTCTAAGATTGCAATCGTTGGAAACCAGCCAGAAGCCCTCTTGATCTCAACCCTGTTTGCTGAGGCAGGACAACAAAATTGCCTTGTGGGACATTTCGATGAAGCCAAGACGAGGAGAACGGAAACTGGCGGGCTGGCCGAGGCTAGATGGCTGCTCGGGGTTCACCGGAAAGCGGGAACTACACAGCTCTTATCAAACGTCGAAGAACTCTCCACAATTCCACCCTCAATTGTCATCCTAACTAGCCACGCCGTGAGCCAGAAAGAGCTTAGCGAGCTTGAGAGAACCACCCGCGCCTTATGCAAGTTTCTCCCTCAAGGGGCTAGCCTCACTTTCACTGGCTTGTGCCGGCCGAACTTCACAAGTACATTTCTCCGAGAGACGATCGAAAAACACAGCGGACACACAGTTGGTAAAGACGTTCAACTAAACTACATGCCCTTGTTTTGGGGTGGCGAGACCCTTCAAAAATTCAGAGAGAAACCTAAACTCGTCGCTGGATTTGGGACAGAAGCACCTACGCGAGCTCAGGAAATTTTTCTCTCGATATTCCCTTCTATGAGTACCAGCGTAAAGCTTAACGCTGCAGAGGCGGCCGGGCTATTCGAACCCATATACCGAGATGTCCTGCAAGCTTTGGAGTTCGAACTCGCGAGCATGTGCGAAGTAGATGATGTGGACTACGCCGAAGCTCTCGATCTATGCAGACAATCTGGAACCGACAACTTGGGAATCCCTAGAACCTTCGACGCGAGGGATGTGATTGCGAGCAACATCGCAATCAGCGGCACCAGTCAGCGAGGAAGTATTGGCGTTGTTAGGGCAGCTCGAAGGATCAACGGAGCCGGGGAGCAAAGAGTGCTGGATATGATCAAGAATGCTTTGTCTCTTTGTGGAAAACGTTTTCGCCATTCTAGAATCGCAATCTTGGGTTTCACCGGACTGGAGTCTCCCAGAGATCCGAAACCGAATCCGCCACCGATCCTTCAGACGCTTGAAAGAAGGGGTGCAATACTTTCGGTATACCCAGGCAGGGACATTAGGTGGTTCGAGGGAGGTGTCCTGAGCGATAGCGTTAGAGTAGAGAACACGCCGCTGAGGGCTGCTTCGAAGGCAAGTTGCGCATTGCTAGCGTTGGACAGAATGGACTTCGGGGAAATTAGTCCGCAGAAATTGGCCTCGGAAATGGGCCGTCCAGGAGTAATTTGCGATCTGTCACGGGTTCTGGAAGCTTCAAATGTGGTGAGAGTGGGCCTCTTCTATACTTCGATTGGAAGAGGCAGCTCGGGGATTTGAGACGTGTCGGCGCTGGCGTAGTAGGCACAGGATTCTGGGGCGAGAACCAAGTACGGGTTCTCCGTCAAAGCCCCAAATGCAGTCTTATCGGAATCTGCGACTCCAATCGGGAACGAGCAAAACAGGTCGGTTCCAAATATTCGGTTCCATGGTACACGGACGCTAAGGAGCTGCTTCGGATTCCGGAAATAGAGGCAGTGACTGTCGCCACCCCTACGCATACGCACTTCCAAGTAGGGACGCAGATTCTAGAGGCGGGAAAAAATCTCTTGGTGGAGAAACCAATGACGGGTAATCAGGTGCAGGCCGGCAAGCTGGTCACGATGGCCTCAAAAACCGGATTGAAGCTTATGGTGGGATTCATAGAACGTTTCAACCCAGGTGTTCGATTTGTCAAGAAGCTACTTGACCAGAAGGCCGCGGGAGATGTCATCATTGCTACAGGCAGGCGTGTAGCTCGGTGGCCGGTCAGAATCGGTGACGTGGGAGTGATCAAGGATACTGCGATACACGATATTGACATTATGAGGTTCCTGTTGGAGGACAAAGTCTCCGTAGTCTACGCTCAGACAGGATCCTTGAAGCACTCTTTTGAAGACTATGCCGAAATCATGCTGCGGTTCAGTCGCGGTGTTACAGGCTTCTTGGATGCAAACTGGTTGACTCCGCGAAAGGTTCGCACGCTCATAATTACTGGGAGTGAGGCGACAATAAATCTCGACTACATATCCCAAGAGCTTAGCGTTGAAAACTCGAAAACAATGACCAAACCCTACATAGGTTGGGATGAACCACTACGATTGGAACTTGAGTACTTTATGAAAGCAGTGAGTGACGACTTGGACCCAATCCCTTCGGGGGAGGACGCGATAGAAGCTATTCGAGTGTGCGATACTGCCTTGAAATCAGGCAAGACGAAAACGGCCTGTCAAAACTGAGCGCGTGGATCCGCTCCGGAGAACCGTTTAGCCCCATGAGAGCTATCGCTTCGATGATCCCTCGATCCCTAGTACTAGTTCTGTCAAGATCTCATTGGTAGGGGTCTCGATCCCTTTCGTCTTTCCCCTCGAGAGAATTGCACCGTTCAATTGTCTAATCTCCGTCATCTTCCCTCTCTCAATGTCTTGGAGCATTGACGATTTGTTGGCTTTGGTTGACAACAGAATTCTACGCCAGAGTCTTCTCGGATCCCCCGCCAATCTGACGCGTTCTGCTTGACTAACCGATATTCCCTCGTCCATTACACGAAAGCCGATCTTCCGGATCGATAAGCTCTTAGCTAGTGCCCCATTGGGGAGTCTCGTCAAACCTGACAGGGGATTTATGGCAGAGTTGAGTATGGCCTTAGTCCATAGCACTCCTGCCATGTTGGGACTGATTTTCGTTTGAAATCCTGCCTCTTCAAAGGCAATCTTGATTCGCGAGCAGGCGTCAGACTTCTTCCCTCGATGGTCTCCGATAATCGTCAATCCTTTCCCCGTGTGTAAAACAGAGCTTGGACCCAATGAGAACGCTCCTTCGGTAGTAGAGCCTGCAATGAGTTCGTTCTTGAGCACAGATTGCAGTGTCTCAATGTTTCCTAGCCCGTTTTGAAGGCTCAAAACTGTCGTCTCAAGCGGTACTATCCTACGATAACTTGCCGCCACTGCATTGGTGTCATAGGCTTTCACTGCGATGATGAGAACTTCAGCTGTAGGTAACTGGGTAGGGCCTCTTCGAACGGACACTCGGACCTTTGTGACCGTTTTGTCAGTCTCTCGAAGAATAACGCCGTTCTTCTGGATTGCTCGAACGATAGACAGGTCCCGGTGTATTAGTGTCACATCGTGGCCGGCCAGGCTTAAGCTTGCGCCGAATAGGCAACCAATGGCCCCTGCCCCGACAATGCCGAAGCGCAAGTCTTCAAGACTTCTGGCGTAAGTCTAGCTTGTCTCGCTCCGCGCCGTCCATTTTGAACACGTGTTTCTCCTCCGGAAAGGTGCCTTGACGGACGTCAGATGCGTACTCGGCTACAGCTTTTTTTATCGTTGAGGCAAGATCTGCATATTGCTTCGCGAATTTTGGCACGAACCTTGGATAGAGCCCTAGAATGTCGTGCAAGACCAGGACTTGGCCATCGCAGTATCTGCCTGATCCAATGCCGATGGTTGGGACCGAGACCGTCTGTGTGATTACTCTGGCCACTTCTTCTGTTATCATCTCTAGAACAATCCCGAACACTCCCGCATCCTCCAGCGACTTGGCATCTTTCACAAGGCTCTCGCTAGAGTCGGCGTTCTTGCCTTGAACTCTATAGCCTCCGTGGAGAGTTGCGGTCTGTGGTGTTAGACCAATGTGTCCAAGCACGGGGATACCTGCGTTCGAAACCGCCCTTGCTATGTGTGCCATTTCTCTTCCTCCTTCGATCTTGACTGCTTCCATTCTTCCTTCTTTGATGAAGCGTCCCGCGTTTCTTATGGCATCTTCTTCAGATATTTGGAAGCTTAGGAACGGCATGTCGCCGATCAGTAATGAATGGCTCGCGCCTCTCCTAACTGCCTAGCATACTGGAAGAAGCTCTTCCACCGTTACCGGAATCGTCGTATCATATCCAAGAACTACCATGCCGTAAGAGTCTCCGACTAGGATCGAGTCAACTCCAACGTCATCCGCGATATTCGAAGTTGGGTAGTCATATGATGTTACCATCACGATACGCTGACCGCGAGTCTTCATTTTCGAAAAGTCGGCAACCGATACCTTTTTTCTCTCCGTGCGAGAATTTCCGCTCAACTCTAGGCCCATCCTCGCATGTATTGGATCATGTCCTTCATCACACTTGTAAGATTCCTCTCATTGTCAAAGCTCGAGGCTATTGCATTCAATCGGGGTCTCGAAAGGGGTTTCATTCTCAACGTGATCCGGACCAATTCCGGAATAGCCCTGATGATGTTATCGACAATAGTGACGGTCGCGGCCCGGGAGGTTCGTGACATAGGATTGAGGTCTATCGCTATCACCATCTTGCCTGCTTTTCTAAGTGCTTCCGCTCGGTCACCATCTTCAAGCGGGACCAATACAACATCAGCGTCTCCGATCCCCTTTGCGTCGACGCTGCGCCTTAGGCTCGCAACCCCTGGTATCCTAAGTCTGGAGGTTGCGTTCACTCCAAGCACTTGACTCGCTCCGTTGTGCTCGAGCAAGGACGCGATCCCTCGCGCTCGTGCGAGGCTTCTGTGAAACAAGTTTACCTCAAGCCCTGCCGGGACTGAACGCGCGAGTTTGACGATATCTCGCGGTACCAAGGCCGCAGTGTTACCGTTGATGGATATGACTGGGTTTTTTGCGTTCAATAGAAGCGCGACCGCAGCTCTCATGGCCACTCGGGAGGATTCTGGTGTGATTTCACCAAACAGGTAATCGAATGCCTCTCCACGCCCGTGGGCAATCAAGCCTTGAGGAGCAACTATCCCGCTTCGAAATCCTCTGACCAGGCGCTCTCTGGTCTCGAGGGATCTAAACCGTGGGTGGTTAGGTGAGATTCTCATAACACAACAGCACCGTGTTCAGCGATTTTGCTAACAATCGGGGTAAGTCCCACTGATTTGATCGTCGACTTGGCTTCAGAGACGAGTTCTCTTCGAACTACGGTGAAAAGGGATTCCCCAATCATCATCATACTAGATGTAATCCGTCTCCGTTGCATTATCGAAATGGCTTCACGCAAGCGGAGAGAGAGTATTCCGAGGCAATCGGCGAACCTTCGTGATAATCTGATGAAAGTATTCGTCTCAGGGCCCTTGATTTGAAGAGAGACAAGTCCTCTTCCGCAGAGATTGATTCTTTTCTTCAAGCCAGAGTTGGATAGAACGCCCGCCGTTGATATAGGTCCGAACGCGCCTGAAACAACTCTCAGCGAAGACGGGGGTATGATTTTCTTGACTTCTGCGAATCCAGGCGCACCCGGCCGGGTTCGGATCACTAGTCCTCCATAGAACGCGGACGTAACGGTCCCGAGGCCAGTCATGTACGTCACTTCCGCCTTGTGTGCGATCTGTGCAGCCTCGATGTGACTCAAGTTGGAACCCAGCGCTTCGTTGAGCGCGAGAGATAGGCTGAGGGCTCCCGCGCCGCTCGTCCCGTAACCGCAACCCATTGGGAGGATGCTTCTGTGGTCGATAGTCACTCGCAATGCTTCCGATGATCTGTCTAGGAGTTCTTGAGCGACTGTCCGCGAAACCACTGGGTGGGCGAGCGGCTTGCCGTTGAACGAGATCACAAGTTTCGTTCGCGACGCTCGGCTGATTCTTACTGCAGTTGTCACTCCCTGCTGAAGGGTTACTCCGGCCCCGGTCGATCCGATCTTCAACGGATCACTCGTGGTATCGTGTATGCGAAAGAATCCAGTAATCTGACAAGGAGAGAATGACAATCCGGTCTTGACCATCAGGATCAACCTTCCAGCTTGTTCTGCTGCCTGTTGCTCTTAGACATCGGTAATTCCAAACTATTCTGTGTCCGGCTCTAAAGACAATATAGGGGACTTACGAATCGAAAGCTCACGAGTTGCAGAGGATAGAGTTGAGAGGTTTGATACTTGCAGGAGGTTTCGCAACCAGATTGCGACCTCTCAGCTGTTCTAAACCGAAGTTGCTATTCCCCATTATAGGCGTGCCGCTCGTTGAGTCGATGGCTCGTTGGCTGAGCTCCGGCGAAGTTGACCAGATTATCCTAGCAGTCAATCATCTTTCAGATAAGTTGAAGATCGAGATAGGTCACCACGTAGGAGGCGTGAGGGTCGCGTTTTCCGTGGAGGAGACGCCTTTGGGAACTGCAGGTCCCATTCGGCTTGCAGCCAACCTTCTCAGCAAGGACGATCCATTCTTCGCGATAAACGGTGACATTGTAAGCAATATCGACATCAGAGGTATGCTAGCGCTGCATGAGGAGAAGAAGGCGGACGCAACAATTGCGTTGGTCTCTGTTCTCGACCCTTCTCCATACGGCTCAGTCACGACCGATTCCGACGGAATAGTGAGGAAGTTCGAGGAAAAATCGGCGGTTCCCTCAGCCACTGGTCGTGTAAATGCGGGAGTGTACGTGCTTAGTCATAGCGTGGTAGGTTCCATTCCAGTTGGCCGATCCGTCAGCCTGGAGAGGGACGTTTTCCCTAAGTTAGCTCGGAATGGACGGATGCAAGCATGGATACATGATGGATTCTGGTACGACATTGGGAGGGTTTCGGAATATGTACGGGCCAACAGAGAACTCTTGGCGAAGCAAGAGCTTAAGGCCGGAGAACCTGATGACAGGCAAAACGGGAGGCAAATCATCTGGCCCACATATTTGGGAACAAAGGCGCGCTTGGGGGTAGGCGCGAAAGTGGGCCCTCTCACGATTCTCAGTGACAATGTCACTGTTGGAGATGGTGCCATCGTGCGGAATTCAATAGTATTTGAAGAGACTACGATCGGTGAGAAAACGATTGTCGAAGACGCGGTCATAGGCGAAAGGGTGGTAATCGGTAGAGGATCGAGAATAGGTAGTGGGTCGATAATAGCTGGACAGCTAAGCATCCCACCAGGATCAGTGGTGTCTCCGAATTCGGTTATCTTCTGCTAGGATTAGGGAGAAGGATGGCTAGCAAAATGGTGAAAGTACCAAAGCTTTTCGGAACCAACGGGATCAGAGGGGTCGCAGGCAAAGAGATAGGCTCGAGCCTGGCCTTCCGAGTCGGTTCAGCTCTGGGGACTCTGTTTCCAAAAGAGAGAGTACTGATCGGGAGGGATGGTCGTCTTTCTAGTCCTATGCTTCTCGAAGGAGTAGCGGCAGGTTTACTTGCCGAAGGAAGCGACGTGGAAGATCGTGGTTTGATCACTACCCCCGCCTTGGAATTCATGGTAAAGAATTCTTCCTCTTCGGCCGGAGTGATGATCACTGCAAGTCACAACCCGCCAAAGTATAACGGATTCAAAGTAGTTGATTCAGATGGGATCGAGATCCCCCGTGTTAAGGAGGAGAAAATGGAGCTGCTAATTCAACGAGATAACTGGCGGACGAATTCTCAGCCGGGTCAGAAGGTTATCGTGGAGGGACAATTAAGACCCTATTTTGAGAAGATTGAGAGCCAAGTGCTTTCTAGGGACGAAATCGGGAACTTGAAGATCGTCATCGATACAGGAAACGGAGTTTCTGCGCTCACGACCCCTGTGTTGCTCAGGAGGTTCGGAGCACTTGTGATCGGCGTTAACGATGCAATTGACGGCGAATTCCCTGGTCGGAATTCGGAGCCGCGGCCTGAAAACCTAGGTGCTCTCTCGAAGATTGTGAGGGAGGAAAAGGCTGACTTGGGAATCGCTCATGATGGGGACGGCGATAGGGCAATCTTTGTCGATGAGACAGGCGT
>Ga0137415_10003044_pt1 | contig 16604 bp, 14 predicted proteins | sample CZODoug3_1_1_16f_FD_183082 | JGI IMG/M metagenome (GOLD analysis project Ga0137415, IMG submission 183082) | Vadose zone soil fungal communities from Angelo Coast Range Reserve, California, USA - CZODoug3_1_1_16fungal (Hybrid Assembly) | ecosystem: Environmental > Terrestrial > Soil > Vadose...
GATCTGCTGCAGTGCAGTTACCGGTCTTCAGCGGATCCTTGATGAACACTGGAATGTTGGAGCCGTCACGGGTCTGGGAAAAGTTGCCTTGCCGCTCCAGCAGTGTTGGAACCGTGATTCGCATCGGAGTGGCGGCGGGAACTCTGGACCGTCCCCATTCATGCGACATGAAAAAAAAGAGTTTGCTCTTGTCGCTGTTGAATTTTCCTGGAATATAAACCGGGCCGCCGACGTTATAGCCGGCCTGCATTTTTCGATAAATCTGGCGCGGAACCCCTGAGCGATTATTCGTAAAGGTGTTGGCATTCCATCCTTCTTCACGTTTGAAATAATAACCGCCGCCATGGAACTCCTGAGTTCCTTGCCGGGTCGCTACCTGAATCTGAGCGCCGGAGTTGCGTCCGAATTCAGCGCTCTGGCCGGTCGTGGATACCTTGAACTCGGCAACGGAATCCATGCTAAGCCGGTAGCCGAAGTTGATCGGATTGTTCACACCGGAATCCGTGAAAGTTTGGCCGTCCACCATAAAGTTGGTCTGGTTGTCCCGCTGGCCATTGATGCTGGGCATGCCCAAACCCGCATCTGCAGGAGCGCCGGGAACGGTCTTGAAGAGGGCCGTCAAATTGCGGCCGTTCAAGGCGATATCTGCCATCTGCCTCCCCGTAACGACGCCGGACCGTTCGCCCGACACTGTTTCAAGCTGGACGGACTGGGCTTCCACCGTAATCGACTCCGCCTGAGAGCCCACCTCGAGTTGAATCGCGGGAAGACCCAGTTTGTCATTGACGAACAGCTTGACGTCCGTCTTCTTGTACGTTTTGAAGCCCGGTAATTCCACTGTTACTGTATACGTAGCAGCGGGCAGCGCGCTGAAGAGATAAATGCCCGCTTCGTTCGTAATAGTCTGTCGCGCTTCCACACCCTGGTCCTGGTTGATCAGCGTGACCTGGGCACCTGGGATAATTGCCCCCTGCGTATCCTGCACAACCCCGGTAATCGATCCAGAACTAATTTGGGCGATCACCGGTAAGTTCCAGGTGAGCAGGCAAGCCACTGCCATGAGAGACACTGTCGCTGTCGTAATTTTCTTCCTCGAAAACATTGGTTTCCCCCTTCGGGGCGTAGTTTAATCTCGACGCGACCCTCTTGGAAACGTTTTCGTTGAACGGAACCGGCGTATCGCATACGCTTTAGGCGAATTTTTGGCAATCAGCTCCCCTCCTAACTTAGGAGGGGTGGCTGCGCCATCAAAAAAATGCTGCGAAGCCACCGAAGCCGGGCGCAGACGGGGTGGTTACCTGAGGAACCACCCCGCCGTTCGCTAAAAAACGCGCGAACGGCACCCCTCCTAACTTAGAGGGGAGTTCAAACGCCAACCCATATGCAAGTATCTCGACGAAGCTTTATTAAAGGCGCACTGACCGGCGGGGCCGTCACAACTGCCTTCGGTTTCGACGTTCGGCCGGCGCTGGCGCAGGCTCGCGAACTGAAGATTGCGCGCACCACGGAAACCCACAGCATCTGCCCTTATTGCGCGGTGGCGTGCAGTGTGATCATTCACACGCTCGGCGACAAGGCTCACAACGTCACACCCAGTGTCGTCCACGTCGAAGGTGATCCGGACAGTCCGATCAATCGTGGAGCCTTGTGTTCGAAGGGAATTACGCTCCGGCAGTTTGTGGTCAATGACCGCCGGCTTACCCGGCCGCTCTATCGCGCCCCGGGTTCGCGTGAGTGGAAAACGATCTCCTGGGACGAGGCTCTCGACCGCATGGCACGCCTCATCAAGAACACGCGCGATGCCGGCTTCGAGGAGAAGGACGCCGAGGGCCGCGTCGTCAATCGTCTCACCAACACAGCGATGATCGGCGGCTGCACGGACACGAACGAGATCAACTATCTGCTCGGAAAGTTTCGTTTCGGGCTCGGAGTCGTGGCCTACGAGAATCAGGCGCGTCTTTGACACGGCCCAACGGTGGCCAGTTTGGCCGCCACATTCGGCCGCGGGGCTATGACGAACGGCTGGACGGATGTCGCCAACGCCGACGTCGTCCTCGTCATGGGCGGTAATCCGGCGGAGAATCACCCCGTCGGTTTCCGGTTCGTGATGGAAGCAAAGCGAGTCAGGAAAGCCAAACTTGTTACGATCGATCCGCGGTTCAATCGCACGGCCGCCGTTTCGGATATTTATGTGCCGATTCGCGCGGGCACGGACATCGCTTTCCTTGGCGGCCTGATCCACTATGCCATCACGCACGATCTCTACCAGCACGAGTACGTAAAGCTTCACACCAACGCCTCATTCCTCATCAGGGAAGGGTTCTCATTCGAAGATGGATTCTTCTCAGGCTGGGACGAAAACAAGAAGGCGTACGACAAATCGAGTTGGAACTATGAGCTCGACGCGGCCGGTTACGCGAAGGTCGATCCGGCCATGGAACATCCACGCTCCGTATTTCAACTGATGAAGCACCATTACTCGCGCTACACACCGGAGATGGTGGCCTCCATCTGCGGCTGTTCGGCAGCGGACTTCGAGAAGGCGGCTGCGATCATCTGCTCCACGGGGAAGCCGGACCGGCAGGGAACCGTTCTTTACGCATTGGGCTGGACGCAGCACAGCCACTCCGTGCAGCTCATCCACACTGCGGCCATGCTTCAGCTCATGCTGGGCAACATCGGAATGCCCGGAGGCGGAGTCAACGCGCAGCGCGGCCACTCGAATATTCAGGGCGCAACGGATATGGGCGCGTGGAATATGCTGCCGGGTTATCTGCGTCTGCCGCGCGCCAACCAGCAAACGCTTGCCGATTATCTCAAAGAGACCACGCCTAAGGCGTTGCGGCCCGATTCGATGAACTACTGGTCGAACACGCCGAAGTTCGTCGTCAGTTTGCTGAAGGCTTATTATGGCGACAAAGCGACGAAGCAGAACAACTTCGGCTATGACTTCCTCCCGAAACTCGGGGAAACGGACAACTATAGCTGGGGATATCTGTTCGATCACATGTATGCGGGCCAGATCGAAGGGATGATCTCGTTCGGTATGAATCCCGTTGCGAACGGCCCGAACACGCCGAAGATGCTGGCCGCGCTTTCGAAGCTCAAGTGGCTCATCGTTGCCGAATGTTTCGAAACGGAGACGGCATCATTCTGGAAGGCGCGCGAGCTGGCGGAAAAGTACTATTCGACGGCGCTGGATTCGTCCGGTATCAATACTGAAGTCTTTCTTCTTCCCGCGGCATGCTTCGCCGAGAAAGACGGCGCGTTCGTGAACTCGTCGCGCTGGGCGCAGTGGAAGAACGTGGCGGTCGAGCCGCCGGGCCAGGCGTGGCGCGACCAGGACATCATTGCTCGACTGTTTCTGAAGATTCGCGAGCTATACGAGAAGGAGGGCGGCAAGGCCCCCGAACCACTGCTCAACATGGCCTGGAACTGGCAGAATCCTGCCTCCCCGTCGCTCTCGGAAGTATCCCGCGAAATTAATGGCCGCGATGCCGCCGGCAAACAACTGGCGAGCTTTGCTGCGCTTGCCGATGACGGTTCGACGGCGTGCGGCAACTGGGTCTATACGGGTTCATTCACAGAAGCCGGGAACATGATGGCGCGGCGCGGTCAGGAAGATCCGACGGGCCTCGGTCTCTTTCCCAACTGGGCATGGAACTGGCCGGCCAATCGACGCATCCTTTATAACCGTGCTTCCGCTGACGCCGCCGGCAAACCCTGGGATGCGTCGCGCGCGCCGCTGCGATGGAACGGCACGAATTGGACTGGAGATGTTGCGGACTACAAGGCGGACGCTGCTCCCGGCGATTTCGGCGCATTCATCATGCTGCCCGAAGGCGTTGCGAAGCTCTATGCTTCCGACTTCGTCGAAGGTCCCTTTCCCGAGCACTATGAACCGGTGGAGTCGCCGGTCGAAAACATTCTTCACCCGAAGGTCAGCTCCAATCCGTTAGCGAAGATTTTCCGGACAGATCGCGACCCCATCGGCTCCGCAGCAGAGTTTCCTTACGTCGGTACGACGTATCGGCTGACCGAACACTTCCACTACTGGACAAAAAATATTGCGGGCACGAGCGAACTCCAGCCTCATTTCTTTGTCGAAGTGCCGGAGGCGCTTGCAAAGACGAAGAACATACGCAGCGGCGATATGGTGCGCGTTCGCTCGGCGCGAGGCGCGGTCGAGGGAAGGGCGATGGTCACGAAGCGAATGCGTGGCCTGCAGGTCAGCGGAAAGACCGTTTATCAAATCGGTCTACCGATACATTGGGGTTTCATCGGGCGCGTGACCGGCCCGCTGGTGAATAATCTGAGCCCAAGCGTGGTCGATCCGAATTCAGGTACGCCGGAGTACAAAGGGTTCCTGGTCAACATCGAGAAGATATGATTGAAGCGTTCATCAAGGCGATTTCGGCGACACCGGGCAAGCCGGCCGGTGTGTCCAGGCGAACCGACACGGTCGCGAAGATGATCGACACGACCACGTGCATCGGCTGTAAAGCGTGTGAAGTCGCCTGCCAGGAGTGGAATAACCAGCAGGTCACCTTCGGCAACTTCGAAGGCACTTATCAGACAATGCCGGACCTCGCTCACAACTTCTGGAATCTGATCAAATTCAACGAAACAGAATCGGAGATAGGCACGCCGCTGTGGCTCATGTCGAAGTATCAGTGCATGCATTGCGTGGACCCGGGCTGCCTCAAAGCGTGTCCGGCGCCCGGCGCCATTGTTCAGTACACCAACGGCATTGTCGACTTCAATCACGACGCGTGCATCGGCTGCGGCTACTGCATGACCGGCTGTCCATTCGATGTTCCGAAAATGAACCCGGCGACGAACAAGGTGCACAAGTGCACCCTTTGTACCGACCGCGTTTCGGTTGGACTCGAGCCCGCATGTATCAAGGCCTGTCCCACGAATTGCCTGAGCTTCGGTACGCGCGAGGATCTGATACGCAAGGCGGAAGATCGAGTTGGCACGCTGCAATCGGACGGATTCCCGAATGCGGGAATCTACAATCCTCCCGGGGTTGGCGGCACACATGTCGTTTATGTCCTCGCTCATGCCGACCAGCCGGAAGCTTACGGGCTCCCAAAGGATCCACACATCCCGTGGACCGTTGCCCTTTGGAAAGGACCTCTGAAGTGGATCGGGAATGTCCTGTTGATCGGAGGCATTCTCGGCACCTTCTTCCACTATGTCCGTTACGGACCGCAGCGCGATGAATGAACCCAGGGTCACCCGCTTCAGCGTAACCGAACGCGTCATCCACTGGCTGGTGGCGCTCAGCTTTCTCTACGTCGCATTGACGGGGCTGGCGATCTGGTCGCCGCGGCTCTATTGGCTCGCTGCCGTGTTCGGCGGCGGCTTCACCGTGCGGGCGTGGCATCCATGGGCCGGTCTTCTCTTTGGGGTCTTTTTCACCGCGATGTTTCGGAACTGGAGAAGGCAAATGCGGCTGGACCGCGATGACCGCCGCTGGCTTCGGCTTTCGCATCGCTACGCGGTGCACGATTTCGCGGGATTACCGGAAGCGGGACGCTTCAACGCCGGACAAAAGTCGCTGTTCTGGATGCAGGCCATCTTCGGTCTCCTGCTGATCGCCAGCGGAATCGTCATCTGGTGGCCGGCAGTCATGCCACGGCTTCTTCGTGAGATCGCTGTTCTCATTCATCCGACTGCTGCCGTGATTTCGATCGGCGGAATTATCCTTCATATCTACATGGGTACGGCAGCCGTGCCGGGGTCTTTTCGTGGGATGATTCAAGGATGGGTGACGCCCGGCTGGGCCGCATCCCATCACCCCAAATGGTACCGAGAACATGTGGGATCAACGGGCACAACGCGCTCGCCTTCTCGCTGAACGCTACCAGGCCTCGCGAGAAATCCTGGTCTTCTACGACGGTCTCGCCTCCTGGCAGGGGCGGATTGCAGCAAGAGACCTGGACTCGATGAAGTGTTTCTTTCCGTCTTTGCTCGAGCTCGTCATCCGCACCGGTCCAGCCGATCTGGCGGATGCCGCCCGCAAACTCGACAGCACACAATTCGACCAGATCGTCCACAATTACTGGGACGCTCCAGGCGTATTCTCTGAGCTCGAATTCTTCGCTCGCGCCCTTCTTCAACCGTATGCTTCGAGCTTTCCGGAAGGCCTGGACTGTCCGTGGTGCCGGGAGCCTCCCCAGGTGGGTTGCCTGCATCCACAGGGCGATGGTCTCGCCTTCACAATCGTCTGCCCGTTGTGCCTTCGCCGGCGCGCGTTTCCACGTACCCGCTGCCCGGGCTGTGACGAATCGTCCGAAAAAAAGCTCGCCAACTACAGCACGCCCGAATTTCCTCACCTTCGGCTGCAGGCATGCGACACGTGCCGCGGATATCTGATGATTGTGGATCTTTCCAGCGACCCCGCGGCTATTCCTGAGGTTGACGAACTGGCGGGTTTGCCGCTGGATCTCTGGGCCATCCAGGAAGGCTTTCACAAACTTCAACCGAACCTCGCCGGAATTTAACAACTTCTCCTGGTAACCCTTTTCTCAATTTTCGGTTCTATATCTGTAGCGGCGGTCTATGACCGCCGGCGCTACAACAACCTGCGGCATGGTCGGCGGTCATAGACCGCCGCTACAGACAAAAACGTGAACGTCTTGTCGACTATCATCTTGTCGTTTGTTCTGACCCTGGCCGGTCAGGATTCCGAGTTCGACAAATTCCAAAAACTGGTGGAACTCGGAAGACAGGCCGAGGCGAAGGGTAACTATGCGGAGGCGGAGCGGCATTTCCGATCGGCCGTCGATCTCGCCGATGCCAGCGGAGCCTCGACAGCGGACAGGAGCGCGGCTTTCTCGGATCTCGGGCACCTCCTTTTGAAGGAAGACCGTTTTGCCGAGTCGGAAAAGTTCTTTGATCGCGCTCTGGAAATCGCGCGAAGCAGCCCTGGTGGAGAGAACAACCTGCCGGTCCTTCTGAACAACCTGGGAGCGCTCTACAGCATGACCGGCCGCTACGCCCGCTCCGAGTCCCTTCTCAACGAGGCTAAGAAGTTGACCGAACAGAAACTGGGGCCGGAGCAGCCGCCCATGTCGGAAATAATGAACAATTTCGGCATTCTCTACTGGGTGACCGACAAGCCGAAACTGGCTGAAACCCACCTCAGAAAAGCCCTTGCACTGAATGAGAAACAGGTGGGGCCAAATCATCCCACCGTGGCACTCGTTTTGAATAACCTGGCAGATATATACGTGAAACAGAAAAAGTGGGATGTTGCTGAACCGCTTCTCCGGCGGGCACTGCAGATTATCCAGACGTCCTTCAGTCCCGGGCATCCGGATGCATCCTTCACTTTGAACAGTCTCGGCTTCGTGTATGGCGGCCGAAAGAATCTGCCTGAAGCGGAAAAAGTATTTCGGCAGTCTCTCGAGATTCGACGGAACGTGTTTGGGGCAAACCATTCCAGTGTCGCGGTTGCAGAGGCTAACCTGGCCGCCATTCTTACTGGCCGCGGCAAGTACGGCGAAGCGGAAACTCTGTTTGTCGATGCGCTGCAGATTCTCGAGAAAAAACCAGGAGAGCGGAGCCTCGAGCTGCCCAGCATACTGGAAGCGTACGCCCTTCTTCTCCGTCTCAAAAGTGCCGAGGAGGCCAGCGCCATGGAGGCCCGTGCCAAATCCATTCGCACGAGAATGGGGTATACGACTTCCGCCGAAGGGTTGAAGAAGTAATCGGGATGAAACCTGCGAAGAAAAGAATTAGCCGCGAATTACGCGGATTACGCGAATGGGCGCATCAAGGATCTGTGATGCGCGTGTCCCGACTCCCCATCGTGAATTGAAGCTCTTCTCCTGAATTCCCTTCACCCGCGTTCAAGGCCGGACGGAAATAATCCTTACGAACTCGATCCGGAGTTGTTTTCGGCCGGTGACACCCCAGGGCGGGCTCAATTCGACATGATCCAGGAGCCATGTACGTCTGGTTGGCGACTGGTTGAAGTAATCCAGAGCCGTCGTGTCCATCCACACACTCTTGCCGAGCTTCAATGTCCGTAAGAGATCGTTCTCGAAGGCCTGGTGATTTTCGGCATTGATGGGCCGCCAGATTGTTTGCGGATTGAAGTATTTCAGTATGGCGTCGTCACCGTTGAGTCTTTGGTAGTAGACAACAACGTCCGATCCCCACATCCGTTGCGCTTCCAGCGCCAATCGAACCGGTGGACTCGCTTCGGCCTTTGAGTACGGATAAATCATGAAGGTGAAATTGCTCAAGACAAGCACCATCAGGAAAATCGGCACGGCGTGTGTATTTCGCAAAGGCTGAAACAGTCCGTATTTCTTGAGGAGGAGCCCGAGCCCGATAATACCGCCCGGCAGGTAGAACAACCGGTAGTACGGGAATTGCGTCAGCCAAAAGAACTGGAATAAGAAGAAAGGCCCGACCCACCACAGAATGAAGTTCGATGCTTCGTGTGAGAAGGCCTCGACAAACTCATCATCCTGGAACCAGGCCTTGACTGCGCGAACAGCAGCCGCCAGCAGTGCGATTACAGACACGAGCAACGCCGCCCCAGCTACGACCTGAATCCTTAAGTCGATGTGCTTAAGGGCCAGGGAGAGACTGCCGCCGAAAAACACTCGAACGCTGCTGCGAACCGTTTCCCACGTGTTTCCACCGAGGGACGCAAACGCCCATTCCTCGTGTCCATTGGCCGTTATCCATTTCCAAAACGTTCCCTGATAAATGCCGCTAACGAACGTGAACCAGACCCAGGCGTAGGCCGCCGCCACGCACAAGCTCGCAGTGATGCTGTAGATCAGAACGGAACGCACCTTTTGATGGTTTCCGCTCTGACGTTCCCGCATCCACAGAGCAGCCACCACGGCGGGAAAGAAAAAGATCGCGATCTGGTGCAGCAGCATGCTCGCGGCGTGCAGCAGTCCGATTGCAGCGGGATCCGCCGTGTGCCGGGTATCAGTAAGACGATCGGTTGCAAGAACCAGGAACAGGACGCTGGGAACATAAACATTCGCATCTGTGGAAAACTTCCACCAGGTTGCCGAAAAGGCAAAGATCAGTGTCAGGCATGCGCTGTAGTACTCGTTGTGAAGGAATCGCTGAAGAACACGAAATAGCAGGTAGCATGCGAGTACACTCGCCGCGGTGTTGACGGCGCTCAACACCGCATGCGCCCGCAGGACGGGCCACAGCGCGTGTAACGGCCAATACAGCAGCACTCCAAGCAAATTGCCAAAAAGATGGTTGGGGTTAAACAGTTTGATCGTGACGCCGCTGCTTTCTTCGATCGTCAGGGCGAACAGAATTCCGTCCCAATAATAGTTGCGAGTCCGAAAAGCTGCATATACGACCAAAACCAACGCACTGATGGTCAAAGCAACCCGATTTTCTCGACGCATAATACTTTTCTCCATGCCGGCTCCTCCGCCTGTTCAGAAAATGTTTTGCGTTAAAGTGCGAGACACGGTGGTTCCCAGATTCGTCCAGGAAAACGCCTTGATTGCGGCTGGACTTCTATTTTTCCTAAGAATGCATCCTAGCGCGGCTGAAGCTAAAAATATAGCTTCGTATCGGGCCGTCGGAGTCTTCTCAAAGAGAGTCGGTTACCAATACTCCGGAGTGAGCGTTACTTCAGAGGAAAACCGATCATGTGGCCGAGTGTTCATGAATCCATACAAGTGGACGCCGTCGTCCATCAATTGTCAATCGGGTTGATGCCCTGGCGGGCCTGTGCCAAGATGTGCGTCAGCGACAACGCCGCAAGGCGAAATCATTTGGAGGAATCCATGCGGAATCACTTTATTAAAATAGCTGCCGCTTGCGCGCTCGCGGTGGTCTGTCTGGCGCACGCCGCCGGTGCACAGGCTCCGGCGCCGGGGCCTCAGGCTGCGCCGGCCGCGCCGGTCAGCAACGTGGTCGCCAATCCGACCTACATTTCCATTCCTCTGGAAATCACCGTTAACCGCCCGGCCGCCGAAGTGTGGAAGCGCGTCGGTAAGTACTGCGACATCGGCGAATGGCTGCGGATTCCGTGCACGATCACCTCGGGCAAGGACGGTGAATTCGGCGCCGTGCGTTCCGTCGCGGGCGAGATCCTCGTGGGAAAAACCGAACTGTCCTACACCTACACACAGCCCGTGAGAGCCGGCCGGCCTTACAATCTCTATCACGGCACGCTGGAGGCGAGGCCGGTGACGGCGACCACGTCGAAGCTCGTTTATACGCTGGTATTCGATAACTCGATGCTGCCGGACGACGCCGCCCGCGAAAGGGACAGGGCGCAACGGACCGGGCAGTTCACGCAGGCGCTCGAGAACATGAAGATCCTCGCCGAAGGCGGCACGCTGCCGCCCGCCCCGCCTCGCGGTGGCGGTGCGCAACCGGGCGCCCCACGGGACCGTTGAGGCTTGTGAAAGCATCGGTTTTTGTCGGCACCAGTCTCGACGGCTTCATCGCTCGAGTCAACGGCGACCTCGATTTCCTGCCCCCGGGCGGCGGCGAACCCCACGGCTACGATGAGTTCATTGCCTCGGTGGATGCGCTGGTGATCGGGCGCAAGACGTTCGAGACGGTCTTGGCGTTCGACACGTGGCCTTATGGTGAGAAGCCCGTTTTCGTTCTCAGCACTCGCGCGCTCGCGTCCGCGCCGGCCGGGGCTGTGGTGGAGCGTATGTCGGGGGATCCGGCCGAAATCGTGTCGAAGCTTGACGCCCGCGGCATTCGGCATGTTTACGTGGATGGCGGGATCACCATTCAGCGATTTCTCCAGGCCGGGCTCATTCAACGCCTGATTATCACGCGCGTTCCCGTGCTCATCGGTGCCGGGATCCCGCTATTTGGCGCCATACCGCGCGACATCCTTCTCAAGCACGTCGGTACGCGGCAGTACGCGAGCGGCCTCGTCCAGAGCGAGTATCTGATTACGGCATCGTGAAAGGGGAACGCTGGGGGAAAATAGCCGCGAATTACGCGGATTACGCGAATGGGCGCGTCAAGGAATCTTTGATGCGCCCATTCGCGTAATCCGCGTAATTCGCGGCTATTTTCCCCCGCGTTCCCCTCATCTATTACTTACAAACCCAGCCGTCGAGAGCGGGCCTTGAATCGTTGCAGGGCGCTACATTCCGGGGAGCCTGCAGCGAGTAGTAGACCTTAAAGTCATCGCCTGGCTTTTTGTTGAAGTCGTACACGTATATCGGCATGCGAGGGTCCGCATCATTAGGAGCCATGCGGTAATTCATCGAGATCGCCGCCGGAGGAATCCTGGGATTCGCGGGAACGTTGAGCGGCTCGAAGACTGAGCTTCTGATAACGGCGCTCTTATCCGGTTTGCCGCCGGCGGACTTCGGCTGATATGTCGTCGCGACCACGATCCCCACGTAATCGCGGAAGTAACTGTTCTCGATGGCGATGGAGCCGTCGCCGCGGCCCGGTTCCACACTTTGTTCCGAATGGAAAAATGGACTCGCCACGCCTGCACGCATCCCCTGGATATCGGCATTCCGGATGGCGACGCTCTTGGCAACGTAGTTTCCTACCCAAATGCCCGCCGGACTTTCCTCCGCATCGGTCAGGATCGATTTGTCGCCGCGTATCGTAATAGCGTCGATCGTCAGCTTATCGGTAGGGGTTGCCGTGAGACCATGGCGTGAAGGATTCCACACCCTGAAGTTCTTGATCTCGCCATTCCATCCGAATGCGACGCCGGTCTGGATGGCGCCATAGGCCTCGTTGTTCACGAACTCGAGTACCTTGGCATCTGTTGTGTCGATCGGCGTCGTCTCAAGATCGGATCCCATATCGGCGCCTTTGAAGGCAGGAATGCGTACGGTCTCGAGCAATCCCGCCGCAAGCTGGAACCCGAATACATCCGCATTGGCAGCGACGTTATTTCGGATGTAATTGTTCGGGCCGCGAAACCAGAACCCTCCCCCTTCTCCACCCGGATCGGGGCCGGTTCCACTGTATCCACTGCGAGGCGCGAAGTCGCCTGAGCCCTCGGAACGCATGGCGAAGTTGTGGTCGAACACGTTGTAGCTCTCAGTACCGTCTTCGGTGACGATACCGGCACCATGGGTGTTGTAGACGACGTTGTCCTGAACGAGTCCATAGTGGCTGTTATGGACGGTAACACCCCACTTCGGCGCCCCGTCGACCGCGTTTCCGATCAGCGTAAACTGGTAACCGCCGGCCGGCGTCTGTTTGGGTCCGAAGTAGTGATGGAAGTGAATCGCGTATCGGCCGATCTGGTTGACGCCGAGTCTTTTGACCTGTCCCTGATTGTCGAATTCCGTGTTATCGAGCACGCCCATCTTCGTGCGCCCCATGTCGAGCACCTCGACGAAACGCAGATCGATGTCGGAGCGGGACATGAAAATCATGTGGCCGCGCGTGCCGGCGGGATTTTCAGAACGGACAATCACGTTGCGGCTGACGTTACCGATGTGCGGCAGGAATTCGAGCTTGTCCTCCGCGTTGCGCGCGCCCTTATGGTCGTACTTGAGAGGCGTGCTCAAAGTGACCTGGTTTTCGGCGATCGACGCAATCTCGATTTTCTCGTCCTGCGCCTTGTAATTGCTTCCGCGTTCGCCCTCACGTAACTGCCGGGTATCCGGAATCACGATGCGGTCACCTGCTTTCCAGCCTTTTACGCTCTGCTCGAGCGTCAGCTTCGTCTGACCTGCCAGTGGCTCCTGAGCAAGGCGCACGAATGTGGGCGACTTCATCGCGCCATGCATCGTGATCCTGCCGAGACTCTCGATTCCCGCCCCGAGCTCCGCAGGATCGAGTTTGCGATCGATCTTCTGGTCCGCAATAATGATTTCAGCCGAAACATTCGGCGCGACCGGAGCGGCGGCGGACCCCACTTCCAGATAGCCCTCATCCGTGACCATCAGATTCGCTGTTTTCATCCGCGTATTCGCGTCCGCGCGGAAACGAAGACGCCCGCGAACCTCGACGCAAGTGAGTTTGGCGTCGCTGACCACGTCGTAGACAACGTCATGGCCGGCGGCAATCGCGACTCGATCCTCACGCGCCGGGACTTTCCCTGTGGACCAGGTCGCGGGAGCGGACCAGGCACCGCCAGCCACGCTCGTCACTGTCGGCTGGCTGCAAAAGTCGGGTACACCGCCAGGAACACCATGAACCTCACGCGTGTGATTGTGAATATCCTGCGACCATGCGACCGATGTCAGGGCAAAGACGAATGCAAGGTACCGAGGTTTCATAGGCCTCCTGGAGAAAGACATTTTTCGAACCCTAGTATGCAAGAATTCATGGCGTTAGCGCCAGAATTTCGCTGAGACGGTTTACGCGGAGATCAATGGCTGAACCACAGTTGAAATGCACTGACCTTCACTCTGGCTTCGATATCCCAGACTTCTACGTCTTTCTCGAAGGCGCCTGCGGCAACAAGCGATTTGTTCGAGGCGGAAAGGTGTCGAATCGGCTTGTTCATCGATTCGACTCCGCACGGCTGTCAGACAATCGCTCGCCGAAGTGCAGCGGCAACATCCGGTGCGATTAGTCGGCAACAGTGAACTGCAAGTACGGCTTCGATATCTTGACGATAATGTCCTGGCTACTCTCTGTCGGACTTATGCCGCCATCGCCGCCACGGCCTGGTTGGCCGACGGCCTCGAACTCAACTTCCACCTTGAAGTATGGGCAATCTCGGCTAACGAACGTACGGTGGTTGCGGGTGGAGAGTCCCCCTTCAATAGTGAAGACTTTGAGCAGAGCCCCCCGCGTCATGCCCGGCTTTATTGTCTGCATGCGTTTCAGCGCCTCTGCGACCCAGGCTATGTGGTCCGGCGACGATCGCACCTGACCCTGCGCCTGAACGGCGCCGAGAGAAGCCGGACTGCTGATCACGATGCCTGGAACCAACAGGAGTGCGAAGCAGAATCGAATCATAGGACCTCCCAACAGGAATCTTCTCTAGCAGGCTGCGGAAAAATCGGTTCGAGCAACTGTAGCGGCGCTCTATGAGCGCCGGTCTTTCCTGGAATCAAGGAAATACCGGCGGTCATAGACCGTCGCTACAGTGCGGTTTGCCTTCTCAGAGGATTTTTCCGCACCCTGCTGGTGCGGTCTAAGTCAGTTCGAGCCGCGGCTCTTTGCGGGGGGCTCCCAAGCCTTGTTCGCTGCGCCTGGCGTTGCCTGATTCACCTGACCGCCTCAATGCCAATAGCTCCATTCTCTCTGCAAAGCTCATGAAACGTGCCATCTTTCAGTTCGAGATAGATTCGTTCAAAGAGACCAAAATGCCGAAGCATGTCAGAGAGAAACGGCCCGCGCTCCACCACCGCATTCTCACTCGGATTCACAACCAGCAACCGACTTTTCAAGGTGTAACGAAGACCCATAGACGAACCGTAGCCAAAACTGATGAACTGACCGGTCCTGCCATCCAGGATCGCGTGCATCTGGCACTCGGTGCCGCACCCCCAGGTAACGACTGTATAGTGGCCGGCAAAATTAGGTCCATCTGGCGCTGCTTTGCGAATTGCCGTTCGATATTGCCACTCATTCGGTGTGAGACTTCGGTCCAGCCTGGGGACCGCAGGCGAACCCGTATAGGTTTCGTCGACGGTAAAGTCCATTCCGGACAGGCGCTGCTCGCAGGTTGACTGCTCCGTCCTGGCGCGCGGACGTACTTCAGAGTGTTGCTCGGATTGCTCCGAGTTATTGCCTTTGTGACATCCGGCCACACTGAACTGTGGTTCACGGAAAAATTTGCGCATAACGCGCAAACTGTCCTATCAGCAGTGTAAGCTCATCGTCGCAGCCGACGTGCAAAAGCCCAACCTCGCTCGTGTTTGCGTGAGATGCCATTCCATGCGGGCTTTCCGACTGTAGCGGCGGTCTATGACCGCCGGTTTTTCCTTGCCAACATGCCATAAAACCGGCGGTCATAGACCGCCGCTACAGTGGAGAAATGGTCCCGAAATTGTCAGCCACATCCTTAGTAGTCTTTTTGGAACACCCTCGCTTCCACCCCGGGAACCGGCTTTGACCCTTTCATCGGCCGGTGCAGGCCGTCATACTTGATCGGGAGACGCACACGCCATGACTTCGGATAAAACGAAAGGGCTTCCAAATGTTGTCATCGTCGGAGGCGGATTTGGAGGGTTGTACGCGGCTCGCGGACTCGCTGACGCTCCTGTCCGGGTAACGATCATTGATAAGCACAACTATCACCTCTTCCGGCCGATGCTCTATCAGGTCGCCACTGGCTTACTTTCGGCTGACGAGATCGCTGCTCCGATACGCTCGATATTGCGCAAGCAAAAGAATGTCGAAGTGCTGATGGCCGAAGTCGTCGGGGTCGATCCTGAGAATCAGGTCGTCGAAACGGTGGATGGTAGCAGCTTGCATTATGACTACCTCGTTCTTGCGACGGGAATACATTACAACTACTTTGGCCACGATGACTGGAAGGAACTGGCACCGGGTCTCGATTCGGTAGACGATGCAGATCGCATTCGCGGAAAAATTCTCAGCGCGTTCGAGACCGCCGAGCGCAAGGCCGCGGAACCCGGCGCCGACCCTCAACTACTGGAAGACCTGTTGACGTTCGTCCTGGTCGGCGCCGGCACCGCAGGTGTTGAGATGGCCGGCACGATCGCGGAGATGGCGCGTCTGGCATTGACCGGCGATTTTCGCCATATCGATCCGCGTTCCGCCCACATTCTATTGTTCGAAGCCGCCCCTCGAATTCTGCCGTCCTATCCGGAGAAGCTCTCCGATCGAGCGCATGAGCACTTGCGGCAGATCGGGGTTGACGTTCGAACGAGCGCAAGAGTCGAAAATGTCGATGCCGCTGGAGTCGTGGTCAATGGCCAGCGCATTGGAAGCCGCACAGTGCTGTGGACCGCGGGCGTCGTTGCTTCGCCTGCGGGACGGTGGCTTGGCGCGGAGACGGACAGAGCGGGCCGCGTGAAAGTGAACGCGGATCTGACTGTCCCGGGCCGGTCGAACGTGTTTGTCATCGGCGACACCGCTGCAGTTATCGCCCCCACGCGAAATCTTTTCGGCCTTCGCAAGGGCTCGCAGCCGCTTCCCGGAGTGGCACAACCCGCGATACAAGAGGGCAAATATGTTGGTCGCGTCATCCGCAGCCAGGTCACGGGCCAGTCAGGCCCGGCGCCGTTCTGGTACTGGGACAAAGGAAATCTTGCAATCATCGGCCGCACATTCGCCGTCGCCGATTTGGATTTCGTACGCTTTTCCGGCGCGCTGGCGTGGTTATTGTGGCTCGGAATTCACATCTATTTTCTGATTGGCTTTGCGAACCGTTTGCAGGTGATGCTGCAATGGGCCGTCTCCTTTTGGACCAAGCGCCGCGGCGTGCGCATCTTCCCCCTCGATCGCAAAACCGGCGAAGAAAAATCGTGCGAAGACCGGCGCGCCAGCTAGGGGGCTGCTGATTCCCCGAGAGTCCGGCTCTTACTGTAGCGGCGCTCTATGAGCGCCGGTTTTCCCTGGAATCAACGAAATACCGGCGGTCATAGACCGCCGCTACAGTAGACGGAACCGCTCTTCAACCAGTCTTGCAACACCCTCTTCCAAAGCAGAACTGTCCAAATTGG
>Ga0137415_10003046_pt1 | contig 16597 bp, 16 predicted proteins | sample CZODoug3_1_1_16f_FD_183082 | JGI IMG/M metagenome (GOLD analysis project Ga0137415, IMG submission 183082) | Vadose zone soil fungal communities from Angelo Coast Range Reserve, California, USA - CZODoug3_1_1_16fungal (Hybrid Assembly) | ecosystem: Environmental > Terrestrial > Soil > Vadose...
TGTCGCAGACCCGCCGCCGCGACGCCCATGAGGTGATGGCCGAGATCTTCAACAATTTCGACCGCCAGACCGAAACCCGTTTCATCACCTCGCTGGAAGAGGAAAACCGCGAATCCGCCGAGCGCATCAAGGCGCTGATGTTCACCTTCGACGACCTCGTCAAGCTGGATTCCGCTTCCGCCCAGACGCTGATGCGCAACATCGACAAGGACAAGCTCGGCGTCGCGCTGAAGAGCGCCAATGAGGAAGTCCGCGCGTTCTTCCTCGGCAACATGTCGTCCCGCGCCGGCAAGATGCTGCTCGACGACATGGCGGCACTGGGACCGGTGCGGCTGCGCGATGTCGATGAGGCGCAGGCGCTGCTGGTCAATCTCGCCAAGGACCTCGCCGCCAAGGGCGAAATCATGCTGACGAAAAACCGTGCTGACGACGAGCTGGTGTACTGATGGCCGCGCCCGCAAAATTCCTGTTCGACATGGACTTCTCGGCGCCGGACAACTCGCGCGAGCGTCCGGCCACGCCGGCCGAGATCGTCCAAAAGATCGCGACCGCCGAGGCCAGGGCCTATCGCGACGGTTACGAAGCCGCCCAGCGCGAGGCGAAGGTGGAAAGCGACCGCCGCGCCGCGCTCGCCCTCGAGGAGATCGCGCTCGGGATCAAGGGCATCGTATCGCGCTTCTCGGGCGTCGAGGCGCGGATGGAGACGGAAGCGGTCGACGTCGCGGTCGCGGTCGCGCGCAAGCTCTGCAGCGAATTGATCTCCCGCGAGCCGCTTGGCGAGATCACGGCGCTGGTGGCCGACTGCTTCTCGCATTTGGTCTCGACGCCGCACCTCGTGGTTCGCATCAACGATACCCTCTACGACGGCGCGCGCCAGAGCATCGAGCGGCTGGCCGCGCATAGCGGTTTCGAGGGCCGGCTGGTGATCCTGGCCGAGCCGGAGATCGCGACCGGCGACTGTCGGATCGAATGGGCCGACGGCGGCGTGGTGCTGGATCGCGCGGCGATCGAAGCCAAGATCAGCGAACTTGTCGGGCGCTACATCGCGTCCCGCCATCAGGCCGGGTGACGGCCATGAGGATTGAACCATGAGCGACACCGACGCACCGGTCCCATTGCCCGACCTCAACGCCGCCGACACGCCTAACATCGACGACGTGGCCTATAACGAGGATGAACAGGCTTCGCGCATCGCGGCCGATCTGGAGGCCGTGTTCGACGTGCCGGTGCAGGTCTCGGCCGTGCTCGGCCGCTCCAAGATGGATGTCGGCGAGCTGTTGAAGCTCGGGCCCGGCACCGTGCTCGAACTCGACCGCCGGGTCGGCGAGGCGATCGATATCTACGTCAACAATCGCCTGGTGGCGCGTGGCGAAGTGGTGCTGGTGGAAGACAAGCTCGGCGTGACCATGACGGAAATCATCAAGGCGGAACGCAACTAACCGTTTAACGATACCGCGCGCGACAGCCGCGCAGACGAACAGGAGACTATCATGCGGCTTCTCATCGTTGGCACATTGAAGGGCCAGCTTACGACCGCCACCAAGATCGCGATGGACAATGGCGCCTCGGTGACCCACGCCGAGACCGCCGAACAGGCGATGGCCGTGTTGCGCGGCGGCAAGGGCGCCGACCTGTTGCTGGTCGATGTCAATCTCGACATCCGAGACCTGGTGATGCGGCTGGAAGCCGAACACATCCACGTGCCGATCGTCGCCTGCGGCATCTCCAACGACGCCCGCGCCGCGGTCGCCGCGATCCATGCCGGCGCCAAGGAATACATCCCGCTGCCGCCCGATCCGGAACTGATCGCAGCGGTACTCGCCGCCGTCGCCAACGACTCCCGCGACCTCGTCTACCGCGACGAAGCCATGGCCAAGGTGATCAAGCTGGCGCAGCAGATCGCAGGCTCGGACGCCTCCGTCATGATCACCGGCGAATCCGGCACCGGCAAGGAGGTGCTGGCGCGCTACGTCCACACCCGCTCGACCCGCGCCAAGCGGCCGTTCATCTCGATCAACTGCGCGGCGATCCCCGAGCATCTCCTGGAATCCGAGTTGTTCGGCCACGAGAAGGGCGCGTTCACCGGCGCGGTGGCGCGGCGGATCGGAAAATTCGAGGAGGCCACCGGCGGCACGCTGCTGCTCGACGAAATCTCCGAGATGGACGTGCGGCTGCAATCGAAACTGTTGCGCGCGATCCAGGAGCGCGTGATCGATCGGGTCGGCGGCACCAAGCCGGTGCCGGTCGACATCCGCATCATCGCGACCTCCAACCGTAACCTGGCCGATGCGGTGCGCGAGGGCAGCTTCCGCGAGGATTTGCTGTTCCGCCTCAACGTCGTCAATTTGAAGATCCCGCCCTTGCGCGATCGCCCGGCCGACATCCTCGAATTGGCGCAGCATTTCGCCAAGAAATATGCCCAAGCCAATGGCGTGCCGCTGCGCCCGATCTCGGCCGACGCACGCCAGGTGCTGACGTCGAACCGCTGGCAGGGCAACGTCCGCGAACTGGAAAACACCATGCACCGGTCGGTGCTGATGGCCCAGGGCGACGAGATCGGCGCCGACGCCATCCTGACTCCGGACGGCGACCGTCTCGACCTCGCCAAGACCGCGCCCGCGGTGGCGCATGCGACGTTCGCAGCCGAGCAGGTCACGCGCGCACTGGTCGGGCGCACCGTCGCCGATGTCGAGCGCGACCTGATCCTGGAGACGCTGAAGCACTGCCTCGGCAACCGCACCCACGCCGCCAACATCCTCGGCATCTCGATCCGCACGCTGCGCAACAAGCTGAACGAATATGCCGACGGCGGCTTGCCGATCACGCCGGCAGGGTCCGGCGATTATCAGCGGTATGCGACGGCGGGGTAGTCAATATCTAACCACCGTCATTTCGAGCCAACAGGTCGCGCGATTGCGCGCCCGATGACAGGCTCCGCGAAGCAATCCATCGAGCAACGAAGGAAGAATGGATTGCTTCGTCGCTTTGCTCCTCGCAATGGCGTGGGAACTGTCGGTGCACGTCACGAATAGCTCGGCGCGTCCGGCTTGCGGAAAATGTGAATGGGATCGCCGGGCTGCAGATCGCGTCCGGTGAAAACCGCATAGGCGTACAGCGCGAGATAGCCGATCGCGAGCGCACCGACGCCGTAGAATGCCCATACTGCGAGACGCTTCATCGGTTCGACGCACCGCTCCATAACGTCGGAAGTCTCCGGCAGAGACAAGCGGCGCGTTTTAGAGGTGCAATCGAGAAAAAGCCAGCCTTGTGACGCGAGGGAACCCTTGCGAGATGTCGCTAGGTCTTGCGGCTCGTGCGCCGGGACGGCAGACTCACCTCGGCCAGCCTGACCGCATCCTCGTCTTGATCGATCGCGACATATTGCCCTTGCCAATAGGCCAGCGCGGCAGTTCGCACCGAGACCGCGACGTCGAGCACGCGGCCGATGATGATCGCGTGGGAATGGCGTTCCACGATCTCTTCGACCTCACAATCGATCGCGGCCAGCGCGCCAACGAGTAACGGCACGCCGGACGCGCGCGTCGTCCATTCGGCGCCTGCGAAGCGATCCGCGCCCTTCAGCCCGTCCTTGCCAGTAAATCGCTCGGCGATACCGATCTGATCCGACGCCAGGATGTTGACGCCGAAGCAGCCATGGCGCTCCAAAAGCGGCCATGACGACGCGGCTCGGTTGATGCTGACGACCAGGGACGGCGGATCGACCGACAACGAGGACACCGAGGTGACCGTCATTCCCGAAATGTCGCGCCCGCGCCCAACCGTGATGACGCTGACGCCCCCGGTCAGCTGACGCATCGCGCCGCGAAAATCGTTCGGGGAAACCTCGCGATGACCTGAGATATTACGAACGACGGAGTTCATGGCGGCCTCACAGGTCAAAGGTATCTTCAGTGCCTTCCAGAAGATTCTTCAGGATCGAGCCTTCCAGCGCGGCGAGTTCGGCCGAGCCACGCGGCCGGGGGCGCGGAATATCGACATTGATGTCATGCGCGATGCGGCCGTCTTCGATCACCAGAACCCGGTCGGCGAGCGCGACCGCCTCGGAAACGTCATGCGTCACCAGGATCGCGGTAAAGCCCTGATCGCGCCAGACCCGTTCCAGCAGCCGCTGCATCGAGATCCGCGTCAGCGCGTCGAGCGCGCCGAGCGGCTCGTCGAATGCCAGCACGCGCGGATGGCTGACCAGCGCACGGGCCAGCGCCACGCGCTGCTTCTGCCCGCCGGAGAGCACCGCCGGCCATTCCGCGCGCTTGTCGCCGAGGCCGACTTCGACGAGCGCGGTTTCGGCCCGCGCCTGCGCGTCGGTCGATCTGCGTTTGCTGCCGAGGCCAACTTCGACATTCGACAGCACCCGCGCCCACGGCAACAGCCGCGGTTCCTGGAACATGACGCGGATGTCCTCCGCGCGGGCCGCTTCACCAAAGGCGATGGCGCCGGCGGTTAAGGTTTCAAGCCCCGCGATCAGGCGCAGCAGCGTGCTCTTGCCGCAGCCGCTGCGGCCGACGATGGCGACGGACTGGCCGGCGGGGATATGCAGGTCGATGCCGCGCAGCACCTCGTTGTCGCCGAAAGATTTGCGCAAACCCCGGATGGTCAGCGAAAGCCCGCGCGGCGCCGCCTCCGCGCGGCGCCGCCACTGACGCGCCTGTTCGATGAATTCCGCGCGATCCACCGGCTCGGCGTCGGCAGGGATAAAGCGAAGGGCTTCTTGCATTGCAATCCTCACTATTTCTGGAAGGCCGGATGCCAGGACAGCGTCAGCCGCTCCAGCGCGCGCGAGGCGCTGTCGGCGAGCTTGCCGAGCAGGGCGTAGATCAGGATCGAGAGCACGACGACGTCGATCAGCATGAACTCGCGCGCCTGCATCGCCATGTAGCCGAGGCCGGAGGATGCCGCGATGGTCTCGGCCACGATCAGCGTCAGCCACATGATGCCGAGCGCAAAGCGCAGGCCCACGAAGATCGACGGCAGCGCGCCCGGAAAGATCACCCGGCGGAACAATTCGCCGTCGCTCATGCCGTAGATCCGCCCCATCTCGATCAGTTGCGGATCGACGGTGCGGATGCCGTGCAGCGTGTTGAGATAGATCGGGAAGAACACGCCGAGCGCGACCAGGAACAGTTTTGCGGCTTCGTCGATCCCGAACCACAGGATGACCAGCGGGATCAGCGCCAGATGCGGGATGTTGCGTACCATCTGCAACGTCGTATCGGTCAGCTTGCTGGAGAGCTGCGACAGGCCGTTCGCCAGACCGAACGCAAAGCCGATACTGCCGCCGATCAGAAACCCGGCGCTGGCGCGCCAGAAACTGACCCAGATGTTGCGCACCAGTTCGCCCGAAAGCAGCAGCTTCCATCCCGCCAGCGCCACATCGCTCGGTGCCGGCAGCACCCGCGACGGCACGAAGCCGGTGACACAGGCGAGCTGCCAGATCACGATGATCGCCAGCGGCACGATCCAGGGAATCAGGCCGTCGACGCGCGGCAATTTGGGCGCGCGAATGCGCGGCAGGCTGTCGATGAGACTCATGATTGCGATGCCTGTTTCTGCGGCCGGTATTCGTTGCCGATGGTCTCTCCAAACGGGCCGGTGTTGACGCGGATCGGCGTCACATTTCCCGACTGCGACAGCGACAGCAGCGGGAACACCAGCTCGGCGAAGCGGTAGGCTTCCTCCAGATGCGGATAGCCGGACATGATGAAGGTATCGATGCCGATATCCTGATACTCCCTGATCCGCGCCGCCACGGTCTCTGGATCGCCGACCAGCGCGGTACCCGCACCGCCGCGCACCAGGCCGACGCCGGCCCAGAGATTCGGGCTGATCTCGAGCTGGTCGCGGCGGCCGCCATGCAGTTGCGCCATGCGCTGCTGGCCGACCGAGTCCATGCGCGAGAAGATTTTTTGCGCCGAGGCGACCGTCTCGTCGGTAACATGTTGGATCAGTTCGTCGGCGGCCTTCCAGGCCTCGGCGTTGGTTTCGCGCACGATGACGTGCAGACGGATGCCGAAGGAAAGCTTGCGGCCGCGCTTGGCGGCGATCTCCCTCACCCGCGCGACCTTCTCGGCGACCCGCGCCGGCGGCTCGCCCCAGGTCAAATATTTGTCGACGCTATCGACGGCGACGTCGATGCCGGCGTCCGACGATCCGCCGAAATAGAGCGGTGGCCGCGGCGACTGCACCGGCGCAAACAGCAGCCGGCCGTCCTCGATCCGGATATGCTTGCCCTCGACATTGACGGTCTTGCCCGCCAAAAGATCGCTGTAGACCTTGAGGAACTCGCGCGTCACCGCGTAGCGCTCGTCATGGTTCAGGAAGATGCCGTCGCCCTTGTTCTCGACGGGGTCGCCGCCGGTGACGACATTGATCAAAAGCCGCCCGTTCGACACCCGGTCCAGCGTCGCCGTCATGCGCGCGGCGACGCTTGGCGATTGCAGGCCAGGCCGCACCGCGACGAGATAGCGCAGGCGCTCGGTCCAGGGCGCGACCGCGGATGCAACCACCCAGGAATCCTCGCAGCTGCGGCCGGTCGGCAGCAGCACGCCGAAATAGCCGAGCTGGTCGGCGGCCTGCGCGATCTGCCGCAGATAATTGAAATTCACCTCGCGGCCGCCGGTCGCGGTGCCGAGATAGCGGCCATCGCCATGGGTCGGCAGGAACCAGAGAATGTTGGCGTTAGCTTGCTGGGTCATGATCCCGGTCTCCGTGCGACGTCAGAAATCCTGATCGCCTTCGGCAACAGACCGAGGGCGAAGAACGCGTCCGCCACCTGCTGCTGATCGGCGATGACGCTGTCAGTGAGCGGCTTGATCCCGTAAGACTGGCGCTTCAGCGCGACCTCGACCACCGGGACCGCAAGGCCGATCGTTGGCGCTAGCTGCTCGGCGACGGCGTGGATATCGCCTTTGGCCCAATCGTCGACCTCGCTCAATTGCGCGAGCACGAAATCGACGACTTTCGCATCGCTTTCGAGGAATTTCTTCGACGAGAAATAGAACTGATAATTCGAGACGATGCCGCTGCCGTCGGCGAGCGTCCGCGCGCCGGTGGCGGCTTCCGCGGCCGCCTGAAACGGATCCCAGATCACCCATGCATCGACCACGCCGCGCTCGAACGCCGCGCGGGCGTCGGCGGGGGCGAGAAAGACGGGCTCGATTTCGGAATATTTGATGCCGGCCTGCTCCAGCGCCTTCACCAGGAGGTAGTGGACGTTGGAGCCCTTGTTCAGCGCGACCTTCTTGCCTTTCAAATCCGCGACCGATTTGAGCGGGCTGTCCTTCGAAACCAGGATCGCTTCGCCCTTCGGCGCCGGCGGCTCATAGGCGACATACTGGATCGGCGCGCCGGCGGCCTGCGCGAAGATCGGCGGGGCTTCGCCGGTATTGCCGAAATCGATCGCGCCGACATTGAGCGCTTCGAGCAGCGGCGGCCCGGACGGAAATTCCGTCCACATCACTCTGGTGCCGATCGCCTTCAATTTCTCCTCAAGCGAACCCTTGCTCTTGAGCAGCACCAGCTTGCCGTATTTCTGGAAGCCGATGCGGACGACTTTCTCCTGTCCGTAGGAGGCGCCGACCGCGGCAGCGACGATGCTGATCGACAGCACCGCGCTGGTGATCCAGCGCCGAACAAAACGCGTCATGGTGACGTCCTCTGGGTTGGCTTGAACCGATGGCAAGCGGGGTCAGGTCTGCGTGTTGCGCCAGACGATGTCACGGATCGCGATCTGCTTCGGAATGAGACCAAGCTTGAAGAAGCGGTCCGCCACGCCCTGCTGGGTCGCGATGATGTCTTCGGTGATCGGGGCGACTGCAAACGCCGAACGTTTCGCGGCGACCGTTTGGGTATCGAGCGGAATGCCCGTGACGGCGCTGAGCGATTTGGCGACTTCGTCGCGGTGCGCTTCGGCCCATTTCGCCGTCGATGTCGTGACATCGACGATCTGCTGCAGAGTTGGCCCGTGATTCCTCGCAAAATCACGGTTGGCGATATAGAACGAGTTGGTCTTGGTGATCTCGGACGCATTGACCAGAATGCGGCCGTTCTGCTTGGTCTCGCCGATTGCGAAATACGGATCCCAGATCGCCCAGGCGTCGATGCTGCCATTGGCAAAGGCCGGCCCGGCATCCGGCGGCGTCAGATAGACCGGCGTGATGTCGGCGTAGGTGAGATCAGCCTTTTCCAGCGTCTGTACGACGATGTTGTGCGCGCTGGACCCCTTGGTGAAGCCGACCCGCTTGCCCCTGAGATCAGCGATCGTGCGGATGGTCGAATTCTGCGGCACCAGGATACCCTGGCCATTGGTGATGGGCTGCCCGGCCGCATAGACGATCGCAGCACCGGCGGCCTGGGCGAACACCGGCGGCGAATCGCCGACCGCGCCGTAATCGATGCTGCCGACATTCATCGCTTCCATCATTGGCGGACCCGATGAGAATTCGACCCATTTCACCTCGACGCCTTGCGGCCTGAAATGATTTTCCAAGCTGGCCTGCTGCCGCGCGATAACCAGCACGCCGTTCTTCTGGTAGCCGATACGAATTTCCTTCACGCCGGCTTCCGCGCGCGCACGCGACGACAGCGCGGCGACGGCAGCGGAACCAAGCGAGAGTTTTAGAAATTCGCGACGCTGCATTGCAGAAATCTCCTGACGAACATGCTCGCGACGATGCGCGATCACGCAGTGCAACGATGATGGTGCTGCCGATGAAACGTGTCGAGTGCCCGGAAAAAATAGCAATGACACCACTGTCGAGCCGGTTTCTGGCGATGGGTTTATTGCCGAAACACGACAAGCCGCGGCTCATTTTTCTAGCCTCGCCCTTACGCGGATTTGTTAATCTTGAAATGAGCAGACCAGGATGCGGATCGAGCGGAACTTCTATGCGTTATCTCCGATGAAAGGCCGCTCAGAACGAGAGAATCCTTTTCCTGATTGCATCATGTGCGATGGGATCAGACTACGGCATCGGCAACGTTCCACGGCGTTCTGATAAACGGGACAATCGTTGCTCGCACGCTGAGACATTCAGTCAGTCATTTCATTGACTGCAATCCGGTTGCCCATAGGCTTTGCAGATCGCTGATTGCCTTAGCGGGCAACGCAGCGGATCAAATCAGAAAGACGGCAACCATGAATACAGATAAACCAGGAACAAAAGCCGGCACGCGCCTGCGCAATCTCGGCGCCACTCTGTTCGGCGCTGCATTGGGATTCGCGATCACGGCCTCGGCACTGGCCGCGGACACCGTTACGCTGCGTGTTGGCGATCAGAAGGGCGGCAATCGATCCCTGCTCGAAATTGCAGGCCTCGCCAAAGATCTTCCCTACACGATCGAATGGTCGGAATTCCCGGCCGCGGCGCCGATCCTCGAAGCCCTCAACGCCGGCGCGCTGGATGTCGGATACACCGGCGATCTGGCGTTCCTGAGCGTGTACGCCGCCGGTGCGCCGATCAAGGCCATCGGCGGCACCCGCGCCGACGCAAGGACGCAGGCCATTCTGGTTCGCCAGGATTCGCCGATCAGGACCGCCGCCGATTTGAAGGGCAAGCGACTGGCCGGAACGCGCGGCGGCTGGGGCCAATTCCTGATCGATGCGACGCTGGAGAAAGCGGGACACAAGGTCGACGAGGCGACCTTCGCGCCGCTCGGCCCGGTCGACGCCAAGATCGCGCTGGTCGCGGGCTCCGTCGACGGATGGGCGGTCTGGGAGCCCTACGTGTCCTACGCGACGCTGAAGGACAAGGCGCGGGTTGTCGCCGATGGCGAAGGCCTGACGCCGACCATCACCTTCATCGTCGCATCCGATCAGGCAATCGCCACCAAGCGAGCCGCCGTGCAGGATCTGGTTCAGCGGCTCAACAAGGCGCGGCTATGGTCGCTCGATCACTTAAGCGAATATGCCAAAAGCACCGCCGAACTGACCAAGCTGCCGGAAGACGTGCTGCTCAACGCCTACACCGCGCAGCGAACCAGCCCGATCGTGATTGATGCCGGCATCGTCAAGGAGGTCCAGGAAGCCTCCGACCGCGCCACCCGGTACGGCATTCTCTCCAGGACGCTCGACGTCGGCAAGGCCGTGGATCGCAGTTTTACCGCGGCGGCAGCGGGATCCAACTAGCGCCGGCCGGATCTGCACAAACCAAAGGGGCCGGCATCGAATGCCGGCCCTTTCCATTTGTTCGACGAAGCCTGCTATCCCGCCGCGACCTTCTGCGCCGGCGCGACATTGACCGCCAGCTTGCCGTAGCGGTCCCTGAAGGCTTCGGTGTCGATCTCCTCGAGCTGGATCGCGCCGCTCATCACGCCTTTCTTCCAGTCGTCATGCTCGGGATCGTTCTGGAATTCCGGCATCACTTCCTTGGCGAACAGCTCGAGCGAATCGCAGATATGCTCGTGGCTGTTCTTGCCAGCCTGGTTGAGCAGGATCACCTGATCAATGTGCGAGTTGCGGAACCGCCGCAGTTTCTTAGCGATGGTTTCCGGCGATCCGATCAGGCCGCCGCGGAGGGCTGCTTCCTGCGCCTCCGGATTTTCGCGCTTCCACTTGTTGTATTCGTCCCACATGTTGACGGTGCCGGGCGCCGGACGCGCTCGGTTTTGACCCTGGCCGTAGTAGCGCAGCGCGAACTGGAAGAAGGTCGCTCCATCGGCACGGGCGCGTGCCTCCTCGTCGGTCTTGGCGCACATGAAGAACGACACCAGCGCCATGTTCGGATTGATGTCGTAGTCGGCGAGCTTCTTCAGCCGCTTGGTGATCGCGTTGTAATAGGCATGCACCCAGGCATGCGCGGCGTCGGCGCTGACGAACTGGAAGCCGAGCGCGCCAAAACCGTGCTGGCCGGCACGTTCGATGGTCGGCAACTGCGAACACGCCATCCACAAGGGCGGGTGCGGCTTCTGAACCGGTTTCGGCACCACGTTGCGCAGGGGAATGTCGAAATACTTGCCGTGATGCTCAGTGCCGACCTTGCTGAACATCGGGAAGATCGCTGCGACAGCCTCCTCGAACACTTCCTTCTTGGTTTCCATGTCACGCCCGAACGGCGTCAGCTCGGTAATCGAGGCGCTCTCGCCCATGCCGAATTCGCAGCGGCCGTTGCTGAGCAGATCGAGCACCGCAACCCGTTCGGCGACGCGGGCGGGATGGTTGGTGGTGAGCTGGACGATGCCGTGGCCGAGCCGGATGTTCTTGGTGCGCTGGCTGGCGGCGGCGAGAAACGATTCCGGCGACGGCGAATGCGAATATTCTTCCAGAAAATGGTGCTCGACCACCCAGGCATGGTCATAACCGCAGCGATCCGCGGTCTCCAGTTGCGTCAGCGCGTCCTGGTAGAGCTTGAGTTCACCCCCGGCTTCCCACGGGCGCGGCAGTTGCAGCTCATAAAAAATGCCGAATTTCATGAAGTCTCTCCCGCAAGCCTTTTGTTGTTTTGCGCAGTGTATTCTCCGGATTGGTCGAGTCCAGTCTTGGACCCATTCCGCGTGGCGGAAGGCGGCTTGCGCTGGACGCACGAATGGTTTTTGCGTCGAACCGTCAAGCGAAAGCCCCGGGGGCATGCCCCGGGGCTCAGGCTCGCAGAGGTCGTGATGGATCGATCCGTCCTGGCGCTCAGTACGGGGCGACCGCGGGGGTCGACGCGAACCGGTAGTTCAAGCCGACCCGCACGATGTCGTCGGTGAACTTGCTGCTCGCTGTGAACGTCGCCCCGGTGGCTGCGATTCCGGACACCGAGACGGAGCCGAGATCCATATGCAGATACTCGGCCTTCCAGGTCCAGTTGTTGGCCAGCGCGCCTTCGATGCCAGCACCCGCGGTCCAGCCGAGGTTGACAGCCGACTTAGCGAAGCTTTTGGCCGTGACGGTTGTGAACGGAGGATTTTCACCAAGACCGGTACCACTCGTGGTGACCGTGGAGACGGACGTTCCCGACAATCCGACCTCGCCGTAGGCAAGCCCGCCGGTGCCGTACAGCAGCACGCCGTTCCACGCGTAACCCAGGCGGCCGCGCACCGTGCCGAACCAGGAGATCTTCGCTTCGAAATCGGTCGCGATCGTGCCGTCCAAGAAATTGGTATTGTCGACGTGATCGCTTAGGCTGAACGAATCGGTAAACCTGTTGCTGTGCTTTTGGCGGGTGGCCTGCAGATCCGCCTCGATGCCGAAAACCCCCATCGGCGCAAATTGCCAATTGTAACCGATCTGGCCACCGCCATTGGGGCCGTTGAGTTTCCCGGAATCGGAATGTGCAAACGCTGGAAGCGGATCGCCCCCCGGTCCCAAACCAAAGACATCGCCTCCGGCATCGGCGATGTCGGTGTTCGCCTTGCCCCAGCCGTAGCCGGCGTTGCCGCCGATGTAGAAGCCGCTCCAGTTGTAAAGAGGCGCGGCCGCCGGCGCCTTGTAGGCCGGTGCTTTGTAGACCGGGGCCGGCAGGTCGGCAGCGAATGCCGCGCTGCCGAGCACAAGCACCAGGGCCGTGCAAGCCGGAATTGGCTGAAGGTAACGAAGCATTGGTCAAACTCCTGCGTGTGTGTCTCGGGATCGCGACACGCAATCGCCACATACAGGAAGAGCCGGACGCATCGCGCCCATCGTTTGGTTGGCACTGACGTCACGGGACGACCAAATCGGGCCATCGAACAAAAAATGTCGAAGGCCGTTGCTGAAATGCAACGTTTGATACCCCGAAAATCGGTGGATCAGGGTCTGTCGGTCTCGACGCAAGCGTCGTGCCTTTCGATCAACACCTGCCCGCGGTCGAGTCCAGTCTTGACCAATTCCGCGCGCGCACGAATGGTTAGCTTGCGGCTCGCGAGTCGCGGTCGATTGCCGTGCGACCCATCCTCATCCGAGAACCCATGCCCACTTTCACACCGCATCAGGATTCCGCGCTCAAGGCCGTTGCCGACTGGCTGAAGGCGAAACCCGGCAAAAATGGCACGCCGCCGGTGTTCCGGCTGTTCGGCTATGCCGGAACCGGCAAGACCACGCTGGCGCGGCATATCGCCGACGGCGTCGACGGCGAGGTGAAATTCGCCGCGTTCACCGGCAAGGCCGCCTTGGTGATGCGCAACAAGGGCTGCGACAACGCCTCGACGATCCACTCGCTGATCTATCGCGCGCGCGAATCCGGCGTCGAGCAGCCAAGCTTTGAACTATGGGACGATGCCCCCGCGTCGAAGGCAAAACTGATCGTGATCGACGAATGCTCGATGGTGGACGCCGAACTCGGCCGCGACCTGATGTCATTCGAATGTCCGCTGCTGGTGCTCGGGGACCCCGCGCAACTGCCGCCGATCCAGGGCGGCGGTTTCTTTACCGATTGCGAGCCCGATGCGATGCTGACCGAAGTGCATCGCCAGGCCCAGAACGATCCGATCGTGCGGATGTCGATGGATGTGCGCGAGGGCCGCGAACTCGACATCGGCCGCTACGGCGAAAGCGAAGTCGTATCGCGCGCCGAGCTCGATCCGGACCGGGTGATGCGCGCCGACCAGGTGCTGGTCGGGCGCAACAATACGCGGCGTTCCTACAACATGCGGGTGCGGCAAAAGCAGAACATCGAGGATCCGTTGCCGGTCGCCGGCGACAAATTGGTCTGCCTGCGCAACAACCGCAAGAAGGGCCTGTTCAACGGCGGGCTGTGGCGCGTCAAGTCGCGCGCGCAATCGAAATCGAAAATCATCACCATGCGGCTGTCGCCCGACGAAGACTTCGGTTCCAAGGTGACGAAAGTTTCGGTCCGCGGCGACTGTTTTGGCGGCGCGATCGAGACCATCCCATGGGAGCAGCGCAAGCCTTACGACGAGTTCGACTACGGCTATGTGCTCACGGTGCACAAATCGCAGGGCTCGCAGTGGGACGACGTGGTGCTTTTCGATGAAAGCTTCGCGTTCCAGGACAGCCGCGCCAGATGGCTCTACACCGGCATCACGCGTGCTGCAAAGCGGCTGAGCGTGGTGGTGTAGTTCGGCGCTCAAACGTCATTGCGAGCGAAGCGAAGCAATCCAGAAACGGGCGAACAAGAAGGTTGGATTGCTTCGTCGCGTGCGCTCCTCGCAATGACGTTGAATGCAAGAGAGTATCTATTTCGGATTCGGATCGTCGAGATCTTGATCCGGCCGCTGATACTTGCCGGCGCGGCTTAGTTTCACAGCATTGCCGAGCGCGCGCGCGGCGTTGCGCGTCTCGTCCTGAAAGTCCTCGTCCTTGTCCAGCGCTTGATGCGAAGTGGCGTAAGGCTCCATGTAGCCGATGTAACCGTCCACCTCGGCGGTGCGGCTGGCCTGGACCAGCGACATATCGGTGAGCCAATCGGACAGCGAGCGCCGCAACGTCTCGGCCCCGACGGCGTCGCCGTGGACCACCACCGCGAAATGGCGTCCGTCGAGATGCTTGGGATAAGACCAGCCCTTCAATTCCAGCGCCTTGGCTTCATCAGCCTTCTTGCCGTGGGTCGAGGACGGATCGGAATTGCCGCCATCGGCGCAGACCAGCCGATCGATCATCGCCTTCAGTCCGGTCGGGGCGTGATACCAGTTCACCGGCGCCACGATCATGATGCCGTGGGCCGCGACCCACAACGGATAAATCTCATTCATCCAGTCGTCGGTCTGGCCGAGCGAATAATTCGGATAGCAACTGCAGGGCCAGTGACACAGCGGCATCGCCGTCGCCACGCAGGATTTGCAGGGATGAATCTGCTTGCCGAATTCGGACGCGAGCCGGCTGAGGTCGAGTATATCGACGGCAAATCCCATTTCCTGAAATACCGGCTCGGCGATCTTAACCAGCCGCCAGGTCTTTGACATTTCGCCGGGGCAGGTATGGTCGCTGCGCGAAGAACCGTTGATCAAAAGGATCCGCGGCGTCTCGCTGGCGTCGTCGTGACGGCGTTGCGCTGCGAGAATGGCCTCGCGCGCCGCCAGCCAATCCACGGAAATATCGTAATCGGGATCGGCAAAGCCCGGCCCCGCCTTGCGCGTCACCGGAGCTTTGCGCGAGTTGATGTAGCCGTCCCAGGCTGCCGCTATGATGGCATCGAGCTCACGCTGCAGCGGTTGGAAGACGGGATCGGCAAAGCGGCTGCGATAGCGTTTTTCGAATTCCTCACGCGACAGTTCGACGGACGGCATTCCCTTGCGAACATCGACCTGCGCCATCGCACAAATTCCGGCTGAAATAACTGAAGCAACCCGCAGCCGGTTTCCAACGCCGCCTCCTGCGCTGGGGTTCCCATTCCGCTAACCTCTTGGATATTTACGGCTTTTATTCACGAACTCGTGTGCATCACGCGGTAACAACACCCCGCTCGCTGCGTATCTTGGGCATCGGGCAGAGCCGCTATGATTGCGAACTGTGGCTTACGCCCTAGACTGCCATCCAATCCGGTCAAGCCCAGACGAACCCCGAAGGAACCCCAAATGTCCCGCAGCCAATTCAGCCGTCTTTCGCTCTGCGCCGCCGCCATCGGCGCGCTGGCGATCACTGCGTTCGCGGTCGCACCCTCACGCGCCGCGGAAGACGCCGTCATTATTCCTGCTCCTACCGCGGACACCCAGGCCTCTGATGGCATCCAGACCGCCGTGATCGCCGGCGGCTGTTTCTGGGGCGTACAGGGCGTGTTCCAGCATACAGCTGGTGTCGTCAACGCCGTGTCCGGCTATGCCGGCGGCAGCAAGAGCACCGCCGACTACAACATGGTCTCTACCGGCTCGACCGGCCATGCCGAGTCGGTCGAAATCAAATACGACCCGAAGAAAATCAGCTACGGCAAGATCCTGCAGATCTTCTTCTCGGTGGCGCACGACCCGACGCAGTTGAACCGCCAGGGTCCGGACTCAGGCACGCAATACCGCTCGGCGATCTTTGCTACGAGCGAGGAACAGAAGAAGGTCGCGGAGGCCTATATCGCACAGCTCAACGCCGCCAAAGTCTACAAGAAGCCGATCGTGACCAAGGTTGGTCCGCTGGAGGCGTTTTATCCGGCGGAAGCCTATCATCAGGATTACCTGACGCTGCACCCAAATCAGCCCTATATTGCTTACAACGATCTTCCGAAGGTCGAGAACCTGAAGAAGATTTTCGCGGAAAACTACATCGAAAAGCCGACGCTGGTGAGCAGCGCAAAGGTCACCAACTGATCGAGATCAAGCGAGGAGTTTCCATGTCCGACACCAAGACGATGACCGGCAAGATCGAGAAGAGCGAGGCCGAGTGGCGCAAGGAACTGACGCCGATGCAGTATGCGGTATTGCGTGAGAAGGCGACCGAACGGCCGTTCTCCGGCGAATACGAGCACGAGCAGCGGCCCGGCACCTACACCTGCGCCGGCTGCGGCCAGACGCTGTTCGAATCCGACGCCAAGTTCGATTCCGGCTGCGGCTGGCCGAGCTTTACCCAGCCGGCGCTGGAGAGCCACGTCGACGAGGAGCGCGACGTCAGCCACGGCATGGTCAGGACCGAAGTGCTGTGCTCGAAGTGCAACGGCCATCTCGGGCATGTGTTCGAGGACGGCCCCGGCCCGACCGGACTGCGCTACTGCATCAATTCGGCGGCGCTGAAGCTGCA
>Ga0137415_10003048_pt1 | contig 16592 bp, 19 predicted proteins | sample CZODoug3_1_1_16f_FD_183082 | JGI IMG/M metagenome (GOLD analysis project Ga0137415, IMG submission 183082) | Vadose zone soil fungal communities from Angelo Coast Range Reserve, California, USA - CZODoug3_1_1_16fungal (Hybrid Assembly) | ecosystem: Environmental > Terrestrial > Soil > Vadose...
GAGCATGCAGCAGCGTCGCGAGCTGGTTGACGATCTCCGGCTCGCCCATCCGGCTCACCCTGAACTGGCCGTCCTGGTCGCGGATCAGCACCACAGCGGCGTCGCCGCGGAGACTCTGGATCGTCTTCTCGAGAACCTTCTCGATGAACACGTTCGGGTCGAGCCCTGCGAGCGCAAGCTCGCCGATGCCGCTCATGACCTCGACGCCGCCCTGGCGGCGCTCGAGCTCCGCGCTGAGGCCCGCCGGGTAGGTCACGTTGCCGTTGCCCTCCACGCGGTCCCGCCGGAGGCGCTGGACGAGCTCGTTGACCTCGGTGATCGAGAACGGCTTCGGCAGGTAGTCGTACGCCCCGTGTCGAAGCCCGAAGACGGCCGAGTTCACCGACGGCACGCCCGTGATGAGCACGACCGGCGTGCCGGGTTGCTTGCCCTTGATGGCGCGGAGCAGGTCGAGCCCGGAGAGGCCGGGCATCTTGATGTCGGAGACGACGAGATCGAACGGAGCGTCGCCGAGTACCGTCAGCGCCTGCTCCGCGGTCGCGGCGGTCGTCACCTCGCAGTGATTGGCCCGGAACGCGGACAAGAGGAACCGCAGCACCGACGCGTTGTCGTCGACGACCAGGACACGCAGAGGCTCCGGCCGCTCCTCTCCGGTCGTCTCCAGCTCGGCTGCGGTCTTGCTCGTCACGAGTCGTCCTTTCCCTGGCGCAGAGTCTGTTTCGGCGTTATTTCGTCGCGCCGAGCTGGTTGAGGAACTCGAGCCACTGGCGCGAGAGTCCGTCTTTCGGGAGGTTCAGCGCCTCGAAGCTCGCCGGGGCCTCCTCCGTCTTGGCCGGCCCGGCCGTCGGCGCCGCCTGCGCGGTCGGAGCCGGAGCCGCTTCGGGCTCAGCCGCGGGTGTCGGAGCGGTTGGGGGGACCGCCACGGGCGCTGGCGCGGGAGCAGACGGCGCCTCCACGGGTGTCGACCCCTTCACCGCCTGCGCGAAGAAATACGTGCGGCCGGCGCTGGGCGCGGCGACGGACTGCACCGGCGACTTCGCCCAGGCCGGCGGCTGGACCGGCGCGGGCGCTCGAACGGCCGCCGGGGTCGGCGCTGGCGCAGGGGCCTCCGGCCCGTGCGCGACGATTGCCGTCCCGTCCTTCTCGGGCGCGATCGACGTGGGCTCGGGCACGGGCGCGCTCGCGGGATTCTGCATCTCGACACCGAGCTCCCTCAGGAGCGCCTGCCACTCGTCATTGCCCTCCGCGGCGACCTTCGGCGCCACGGGCTCAGCCTGACGCGCGAGGTCCTGGGCCGCTTCGAGCCGGATCTCGGGCTCCACCACCTCAGCGGATTGCTCGGGCTCGACAACGGAGGCCGGCACCTCGTCGGACGATTCGGCTACCACTGAGGCCTGCATCTCCACGGACTCCTCGACGACGCTCGCGGCCGCGTGGGCGAGGCGCTCGGCGTCGGCCGCGTCGAACGCGGACGCCGTGCCGGCGATGGGCTCGGGTTCCGCGACGGGCTCGGGATCCGCGATGAGCTCGGCGACCGCCGGCGCCACGGCAACGGGTGGAGCGGGCTCCGCGACCGGCGCGACGACCAGAGCGGCCGGCTCGGGAGCCGGCGTGGGCTCAACACTCGGAACCGCGATGCCTCGCGGCACCTGACGTGGGATCGCGATCTGCCGCGCGGGCGAAGCCCGGAGGACGCGCGACTCTGTCGCCAGCGCGACATTGCTCGCGGCGTCCGCCCGGCGGAGGCGCTCCACGAGATCGAAGTAGAGCGCCGAGGCGCCGTTGACTTCGAGATGACGGAACTCGAGACAGTCGATCTCGAGAAAGCGGAGCTGCTTGATCCGGCGAACAAAGGCATCGGTGAGGCGCTCGACGATGAAGAGGATCCGCGGCGGGCGGGTCGCCGAGATCTGCGCCGTCGGATAGAGCCGGCAGATCGTGTCCGGGTACTCGAGGCACCAGGAGTACGCGTCCATCCCGCGCAGGAGGAGACCCTCGTCGGCCGTGAAATCCAGCGCGATCAGCACGAGCGCGCCCTTGGCGTCGAGGCCGACGAGGTCGATCGCCGCCTGTCCCAGCAAAAGGCGCGAGTCGATCACCTTCAGCCCGGGCTCGATGCCCTCGACGTTCTCGGCGACCAGACGCTCGAGGTCTCCGATGTCCTTGACTTCCAGCTTTCTCAACGTGGGTCGCATCTTCATCCCCCGAGGTAACCTTGGGTTTACCTCTCGGCTCCTTCTATTAAGCAAACCCTAGACCAAGGATGGCTCATCTGTATAAGACGCTGAAATATAATAGATTTTGGACGGCATCGTCCGATCGTCAATAGTCCATTTTGGCTCATTCCTGACCATGGATCGCGTGATCTCCGGAAACCCGTTTTCGGAAAGCCCTGTATTTATTGGACTTCCGGAATTTAGACTCAGAATTGAAAATTGGTCACATCGCAGCCAGTGGAAGCAATCTGATCGCGTTCATCCTTCCTCCATGAGCTTCTTTCGGAGGGTCTGACGCGAAATTCCCAGGATCTTCGCGGCCTTGCTCTTGTTGGCTTCCACGCGCTGCATGACCTGGTTGATGTATGCGCGCTCCACCTCGGCAAGGGTCCTGAACTCCTGGGGCGACTCCCGATGGGGCACCACGTCCGCGTGCCCAGAAAACTGGACGGGCAGATGCTGCGGCTCGATCTGCTCGGAGGTGCCGAGGATCACGAGCCGCTCGATGAGGTTCCGGAGCTCGCGGACGTTGCCGGGCCATGCGTAGGCAAGCATCATCCGCTCCGCTTCCGGCGTGAACCCCTGGATGGACTTGTGCGAGCGGAGCGCCACCTCGCGGAGAAAGTGGCGGGCGAGCGGCATGATGTCCTCGCGCCGCTCGCGGAGCGGTGGAATGTAGATCGGGATCACGTTCAGGCGGTAGAAAAGGTCCTCGCGGAACTGCCCGTCCTTCACGCGCGTCTCGAGGGGCCGGTTGGTGGCTGCGACGATCCGCACGTCGACGCGGATGTCGCGCGTTCCGCCGACCCGCCGGACGACGCGCTCTTGCAGGCACCGCAGGAATTTGGCCTGCATGTTGAGCGACATCTCGCTCACCTCGTCGAGCAACAGCGTGCCGCGGTCCGCGAGCTCCATGAGACCCTTCTTCGCCGACTTGGCGTCGGTGAACGCGCCCTTCTCGTGGCCGAAGAGCTCGCTCTCGAACAGCGTTTCGGTGATCGCCGCGCAGTTCACCTCCATGAACGGGAAATCGCGCCGGGCGCTCTCGTAGTGCAAGCCGCACGCGACGAGCTCTTTGCCCGTGCCGCTCTCGCCGTGGACCAGGATCGTCTGGGCCTCGCTCCGAGCGAGTTTGCCGATGAGATCGCGGAGGGCGCGCGTCGACTCCGATTCGCCGATCAGCTGGTCGACCCGGTACTGCTTCTCCTGCAGCCCGTGCAGCCGTCGGACCTCCCGCTTGGCCCGCACTTCCTCGAGGGCGCGGGTCACAGCGAGCTTGAGCTTCTCGAGGTGCTCGAAGGGCTTCTCGAGGTAATCGGCCGCGCCCGACTTGATCGCCTCCACGGCGCTCTGGATCTGGCCGTACCCCGTGATGATGATCACCGCGACATGGGGGTAGCGGCTCTTCAGCGTGCGGAGCACGTCCATGCCGTCCATGTCCGGGAGGCGAAGATCGAGCAGCACGACGTCCGGATCCACCTCGTCGGCCATCTGGAGCCCGTCCTTGCCCGTGCCGGCTCCATGGACCTCGATCGGGTCCTGGGCGAGCACCCTCGAAACGAGGGTCCGGATGTTCCGTTCGTCGTCCACGACGAGGATGTTGTCCATAATGGCAAAGATAATCGATTCCGGAACCGATTCGCCCAATTTCTTACCACTCGAGATGCCCCCCAAGCCGGCGTAGCATCGGCCTCGACGGCCCCAAGCAGAGCTATACATTGGGGCTCGAGGAGCCGGCTCGCTCGAAATCGTCTGGCGTCTCGAGTCAGAGCCCGGTCAGTGGTGGCAGGTCACGCAGTCGAGCGGCGCCTTCACGTTGGGGGCGGCGTTCTCGCGCCGGTGGCACTCGACACACCATCCCATCGTGAGCGGCCGCGGCGGGGGCTTGAGACCGACGAGGTTCAGCAGGTCGTTTGCGAGCGACTGCCCCGTGGTGGCGCCAACCTGGCGCATGCGCTCGATCGCCCCGTGGCAGGTCCGGCACTCGAGGCCTGCGCGGAGGTGCGCTTTGTGCGGGAAGTACGTGAACTCGGGGAGCTTGAAGATCCGGACCCAAGGGATCGGCTGGCCCCGGCGCCAATAGTCGTGGACCTTGCCGATCTCGGGATTGTCCTGGGCGCCGATGATCTTGTGACACCCCATGCATCGCTCCACCGACGGGAGGCCGGCGTACTCGGACCGTCGAGCGTCGGCATGGCAGTACTGGCAGTCGATCTGGTACTTGCCGGCGTGGATCAGGTGGCTGAAGAAGATCGGCTGGCGCGGGGCGCCGGGTACGATCACGACCGTCGGCGCGGCGACGGGGGCGAACGGGGGCGAGGCGAGCGAGCGGACGTAGGCGATCACGTCGTGGATCTGGGTCTCGCCAAGGTACTGCGCGAAGGCGGGCATCCCGGGCGAGAGCCCCTCCGCGGGACCGCCATGCCGGATGATGTTCACCAGGAACTCGTCAGGCAGCGGGTTCATGAGGCGGCCGTCCGCGAGGTTCGACGGCTTCGTGGAGAAGCCCGCGGCCGAGGCACCATCGCCCTGCCCCCGATCGCCGTGGCACGCGGCACAATGGGTGACGTAGACCACGCGGCCGTTCTTGATGTAAGGGTTTTCGAGCGCGGCGGGCGCCGCCGCCCCGGCGGTGGACAACGACGGAACGGGCGCGACACAGACCGCCGACGCGAGACTCATACCGACGAGGAGCGCGCGCCCTCCCCGAGTCGGCTCCATACTCAACGCTACTCCTTGATCAGCTGCTCCCGGCGTCGCAGATACGCGTTGCGGACGGCGCTGTACATGTCGATCACGCTTTCCTCGAAGCCCTGGAAGAGGTCGAGGTTGAGCGCGCGGTCGTTGACGATGTCGCCGGCCTTCATGCCGATTCCTGCCCAGACGAACGGCAGGACGTAGGAGAGCGGGTTCATCGCCCCGTCCACGCCCTTGCCGATGCCGTCACGGACCGTCATGGGCTCGAAGAACGGCAGGATCAGGTATGGGCCCGGGCCCGAGCCCCAGACCGCCAGCGTCTGGCCGAAGTCCTCGCGGCTCTTCTCGATGTTCCAGTACTTCGCGGCGTCGAACAGTCCGCCGATACCGGCCGTGCTGTTGATGAGGAAACGGGATACCTCGCGACCGGCGCCGCCCCACTTGGCCTGGAGCAGACTGTTCACCGCCCGCGGCACGAAGCCGATGTTGTCGAAGCCGTTGGCGATCAGCACCTGGAACGGCTCCGGGATGATGACGTTGTAGACCTTCGCGACCGGCTTGAGGAAGTACCTGTCCAGCCTCCGGTTGAACTCGAACATGTTCTCGTTGAACTTCTCCCAGGGGTCGTACTCCTCCAGGTCCTCCTCTTCCTTGATCGTGATCTTCTCCCCGGGCGACCGCTGCAGCTGGGCCAGCAGCAGCGGGCCGGCGCCCTCGTCGCCGTCACCCATGCCCGCGGCCTGCCCGGCCAGGCTGGGCCACGGCCCCGCCCAGCCCGCGGGCTTCTCGCCCGCGAGCTCCCCCGTGTCGATCACCTGGTCCGGGTCGCCCAGCGCAGTCCTCTCGAACGGCTCCGCCGACAGCAGCGAAGACTCGGTACGGACGGCGCCGGAGAGGCCACCGCAACCCACGGCGAGCAACGCCACCACGGCGAAGCTCACGGCCTTCACGATGATCCGCGCACTGCCAACCCGTAAGCTGCTCAAGGCGACCCCTTTCGCGACGATCGAGCGTTCGAAATCCGTGACAATATAGCTCGGAACTTCGAAGACGGTCTGAGAGAATTTCGCCGAGGCGCCCCGGGGGCCCCGGCGTTCTTGTGCACGGTGGAACACTGGCGTATTGTCGGTGTGGGCTCGACGAGCCCGAAGGAGACCAGGTGAGTCGAGGCCGAGCACGAGAGTTCCGGTGCGAAGTCGTGTCCGAGACGGTCAACATCCGGCTCCGTCGCCTGAGCGGTTTCGGGCGACCCCAGGGGTATTTCGTCCAGTGTGACCAGCTGGACTGCCAGTACGTCGAGGAGAACAAGCCGCCCTGCCCGCTCCAGGTCGGCATGTTCGCCGAGGAGATCAAGGCCGCCGAGGAGGCGCGCCGAGCGCGTAGCGCGTAGGGTTCAGCGGGGCCCGAGGACCAGCGTCGTCACCGTCCCGAGATACTGCCGGGCGACGCGCTGGACGTCGGACGCCGTGACGGCCTCGACGGCCTGCCGGTACCGCGCCGGGTAGTCGCGTCCCTGCCCTTCCAGCTCGTAGAAGGCGAGGTACCACGCCTGCCGCTCGTTCGTGCGCCGGTCCATGACGTACCGCCCGAGGAGGTACCCCTTCGCGCGCCGGAGCTCCTCGGTGCCGACCAGCTCCCGCCGCATCCGCTCGACCTCGCGCCGCAACGCCTCCTCAGCGCGGGCCGCGTTCCCGGGGGCGGTGCCGAGATAGAGCACGAGGGCGCCGGGCCCCCGGACCGGATCGTAGTAGGACGTCGCCGTGTAGGCCAGACCGCGCTTGTCCCGGAGCTCCACGAACAGGCGGCCCGCCATCCCGCCGCCCAAAATGGTCGAGAGTACCTTGACCGCCGCGTGGTCCGGGTGCTCCAGCGAGGGCGCGAGTCCGCCGAGCAGGATCTGGGACTGTTGCGCGGGCATCTCGATCGCGACGCGCCGGCCCGGCCCCAGGGGCGCCGGGCTGACCGGCTCGGGGACGGCGCCCCCGGGGGGCATCCCGCCGAAGAGGCGCCGCGCCTCCGCGAGAACCTCGGGAGCCCCGACCTGCCCGCTCACCCCCAGGATCATCCGCGCCGCGCGGTAGCCTTCGCGGTAGGCGGCGACGATCGCCGCGTGATCGACGCGCGCGAGGGACTCGGGCGTCCCGAGCACGGGCAGCGCGTATGGGTGCTGGCCGTACAAGGCGGCGAAGAACTCGTCGAACGCGCGCGCCGGCGCGTTGTCGCGCCGCTTCTGGATGCGGCTCAGGAGAAAGTCGCGCTCCACGTCCACCTCGGCGGGCAGGAGCTTCGGCTCGAGCGCGAGCTCGGCGACGAGCGCGAGCAGCTCGCGCCAGAAGCGGGCGAGGGCCGAGGCGCGGATCTCCGAGTCGTCCATGTCGCCGGTCGCGCTGATCTTGCCGCCGAGCGCCGCGACCGCCTCCGCCAGCTCGCTCCCGCTCCGTCGTGCGGTCCCCTTCACCATCACCGCGTGGACGAAGTTGGAGATGCCCGCGGTGGCCGGCTGTTCCCAACGCGTTCCCATCTTGACCAGGAGCGACACCGCGACGACCGGGGCCACGGGGTTCTCGCGCACGATGACGGTCAAGCCGTTGTCGAGCCGCGCCTGGGTGACCTCCGCGGCGGCGGCCGGCGCGGCGAGGAGGCAAGCGGCGAGCAGTCCCGGGAGGGCGCACCGCCTCACTTGGCCGCCTCCGGCAGGAAACGGACACGCGCGTAGTTGGCGTCGCCGAAGTATTTGCGCGCGACCGCCTGGATCTGCGCAGCGGTGATCTGCCGGAGCCGCCCCAGGTACGCGAGCTCGTCCTCGAGAGTCCAGGTGGTCTCCGCCTGCCCGTACGACTTCGCGAGTCCCTCGGCGGTCTCGATATCGAAGGCGTAGCCCGACTCCGCCGTGATGATCGCCCGCTGCCGCTCGGCCTCGGTCACGCCCTCGTCGCGGACCCGACGGATGACCTCGCGGATCGCCGCCTCCGCCCGCTCGAGGTTCTGGGGCTCGAGTCGCGCGGTGATGGTGACGAGCCCCGCCTTCGCCGAGGCGACATAATTCGCCTCGATCGAGGCGACGAGCCGCTCGCGCTCGCGCAGCGTCTGATTCAGCCGCGAACTCGGTGAGTCGCCGAGGATGGTGGTCAGCAAGTCCACCGCGTAGATGTCCTCGTCCCCGTTCGGCGCGCCCCGCCACGCGAGGCCGAGGTAGGCCTGCTTCTCGGCGCGCGACACATCCTGGCGCTTGGAGCGGTCGATGGCGGGTGGCAGCGGGGCATCAGGCCGTGCCGTCCGGATGGCCGGCAGGCGCCCGAAGGTGACCTCGGCGAGCGCCTGGACCTCGCGCGGGCTCACCGCGCCCACGACGACGAGCACCATGCTCGGTGCCACGTAACGCTTCTTGTAATAGCGCTCCAGGCGCTCGCGCGTGAGCGGCTGGATGAGCTCGCGTGTACCGAGGATCGGCCGGCCGTAGGGGTGCGGGGCGTATGCGAGCTCGTTGAGGCGGCGGCCGAGGTATTTCTCCGGATCGTCCTCGACGAGGCTCATTTCCTCGAAGACCACCTTCTTCTCGCGCTCGAGCTCGTCCGCGGGGAAGCTCGCGTTGACGCCGATGTCCGCGAGCAGCTCGAGCCCGGCGCGCACCTGTCCCGCGGGCAGGACCACGTCGTAGTGCGTGTAGTCATACGAGGTGAAGGCGTTGCTCGTGCCCCCGAGGCCCTCGATCAGGTCGTCGATCGCGCCGGGCGGGCGCGTCGGCGTGCCCTTGAACAGCATGTGCTCGAGGTAGTGCGAGAGGCCGAGCTCGTCGGGTGACTCGTCGCGGCCGCCGACGCGCATCCAGAGCTGCAGCGCGACGACGTCGCTCGCGCGGTGCTCCTGCGCGATCAGCGTGACGCCGTTGGGCAGGACGGTGCGGACCGGCGACGCGGATCCCGGGCCCGGCATCGGCGAACCGGCGCCGACGGCGCACCCGGCGAGCAGGACGGCAACGAGACCGGTCGACGCGTGCGCCATGTCGGAAGAGTCTCGCCAGTCTCTACGCCGTCGTCAAGGCCGGCGGATTCACGCCGGGACCGTGCTCGCCGCGCGGCGGCGCTTGCGGGCGAACCGGACGGCGGCGTGCACGAGCCGGACGCCGAGCAGCAGCGCCAGCACGGCGGCGTGCCAGTACTGATCCGTCCGACCCACCTTCGCCAGCCAGAGGAAGTGGAAGCAGCCGAGGACGCCGGCGAGGTAGGCGAGCCGGTGGAGACGGGTCCATGTCCGGGCGCCGAGACGCTTGATCCAGCCGCTGGTGGAAGTGACCGCGAGCGGAAGGAGGGAGAGGAGGCCCAGCATGCCGAGCGTGATGTAGGGACGCTTGACGATGTCCTCCCCCATCCGCGGCCAGTCGAAGAAAAAATCGAGCACGATCCACACCGAGAAATGCAGGCACACGTAGAAGAAGGCGAAGAGGCCGAGGAGCCGCCGCAGCGCGATCGGCCACGCGAGCCCCAACACGATCCGGAGCGGCGTCATCGCAAGCGACGCGAGCAGGATCCGGAGCGTCCAGTCGCCGAGCGTATTGGTGACGAAGCTGATGGGGTTCGCGGTGAGGTCATCGGTCGCGAACCGGTAGAGCAGCCAGCCGAGGGGCATCAGGCACGCGCCCCAAACCCCCGCCTTCAGCGCGAGGCGCGCGCGCCGCGACACGACCGCTAGTAGGACTTTCTCAGGTCCATCCCCGCATAGAGATGGGCCACCTGGTCGGCGTAGCCGTTGAACATGAGCGTGGGGCGCCGCCGAAACTCGCCGATCCGACGCTCCGTCGCCTGACTCCAGCGCGGGTGACTGACCTGCGGGTTGACGTTCGAGTAGAACCCGTATTCCTGCGGCGCCGCCTTGTTCCACGCGGTCTTCGGCTGGTCGGCGACGAGGCGGATGCGCACGATCGACTTCGCGCTCTTGAAACCGTACTTCCAGGGCACGACCACACGGAGCGGGGCGCCGTTCTGGTTCGGCAGCACCTGCCCGTACATGCCGACCGTGAGGAGCGTCAATGGGTGCACGGCCTCGTCGAGGCGGAGGCCCTCGACGTACGGCCAGTCGAGCGACGAGAAGCCGAAGAAACCCGGCCGCTGCGCGGGGAACTGGCTCGGATCGACCAGGGTGGTGAACTCGACGTACTTCGCCTGGCCGGTCGGCTCGACGCGCCGGAGGAGTGCGGCGAGCGGGAACCCGATCCACGGGATCACCATGGACCACGCTTCCACGCAGCGCAGACCGTACACGCGCTCCTCCAGCGGATGGAGGTGGATGAGCTCGTCCACGTCGAAAGTCTTCGGCTTGTGCACGAGCCCGTCCACGTGGATCGTCCACGGTCGCGGTCGAAGCGTGTGCCCGAGCCGCGAGGGGTCATCCTTGTTGACGCCGAACTCGTAAAAGTTGTTGTAGGTCGTCGCCGCCTCGAATTTGGTCGGCGGTTCCCTCAGGGACAGTTCCTCGTTACGCGCGGCCTGGAGCGGCGGCCCTGGGGGCACGACCGCGGTGGCCTCGCTCGGAAGGAGTGCCAGCGCCGCCGTCGCGCCGGCGATCCACTCGCGGCGGCTCCAGTAGAGCGTCTCGTCGGTGACGTCACTCGAGGTGAATCGCGGGGCGCGTCGGATCAACATGACCTGGCCGTCTCCTGGCTCACGTCCAGCATCTCACGACGCCCAAGGCGCGAGCCGTGAGACGCGACGGCGGACGAGGATCCCTTGGCCGGCGCGGCGGCGGGAACGCGAGTCAGCTCCCGTCGGCGATGAGGCGACGGATCGCCGCCTCGGTCTCGTCGTAGTCGCCCTCACCGATGTGGCGGTACCGGACCACGCCCTGCCTGTCGACCAGCAGCATCGTCGGCCAGGCCCGCACACCCCACCGGTTCCAGATGGCGAAGTCGTTGTCCTGCACCACCGGGTAACGGATGCCGAATCGCTTCGTCGCTGTCACAACCTTGTCGTGGCGCTTTTCCCAGGGGAACTCGGGGCTGTGGACGCCGACGACCACGAGCCCTGCGGGTCCGTACTTCTCGTGCCACGCCCGGAGTTGCGGAATGACGTTCTCGCAGTTGACGCAGCCGTAGGTCCAGAACTCCACCAGGACCACGCGGCCCCTGAGCCCCTGCATGCTCAGGGGGCCGCCATTGATCCACGGCTCGCCCGTCACCTCAGGAGCCGGCTGTCCAAGCCGCAGGGCCTGACCGGCCGCCGCGCCGGCGAGAAGAACCACCGGCAAGAGGGCTCCGAGGACGAGAAGCCGGCGCAACGTCGCGGCCCTTACTTCTTCTCGGCCTCTTTCTTCTCTTCCTTCTTCTCGGCCTTCTTCTCCATCTTCGCGGCCTTCTTGTCCATCTTGTCGGCCTTCTTCTCCTTCTCGGCCTTCTTGTCCTTCTTCTCGGCCTTCTTGTCCATCTTGTCGGTCTTCTTGTCGTCCTTCTTCATGTCGTCTTTCTTGTCGCCCTGGGCTAGGGCGTAGGTGACACCGACGACATTCACGAATGCGAAGGACACCGCGACAACCGCGACGAGCATCACCACGAACCACCCTGTCAGCTTCCGCATGCCTGCCTCCTTGAAGGAATTTAAGGCTGCCATACCCCTAAAGGCCATTATTGCACGACTACACGACCTCATCGGTACGCGCGGTCGTCTCGCCGAAGCGGCCCATCGCGAACGGCGGGAGCCCTCGGTAGACTTCCTCGAGCCTCAGGTTGATCTCGCGGTTGGCCAGGGCGAACAAGCTCCGCCCCGCGCGGTCACCCTCCACGAGGAACGGGCCGAGTCGATCCACCTCCAGCACCCAAAGCGCCTGGGCGATCCCGAGCTCCTGGAGCCAGTGGACCTCCCGTACCCCGCGGATGCACCGACCGTAGGCGGCGCCCATCCCGTACCCGACCGTCGTCAGGTAGACCGCGCCGTGCGGGACGAACCACTCGCGGTAGGCGAGCTCGGTCAGTCCCGCCTTGCCGACCACGACCTTGGCGCCCGAGCGCTCGAACCACCGGCTCATGGACTTCCCGAAGCGAAAGCTCGCGGTCGCCGTGACCGCCTCGACCGCGTATGTGCCGTCGGGCCGCACGGCCGCAGCCGGCGAGCAGTGGAAGTTGACGTTGGTCAGCGCGCGCACGGAGTCAGGCAACTCCGCCCCCTGGTCCACGACCTTCCGGTAGACGCCCTCGCGCGCCGTGTAGAGGACGCCCGAGAGATAGACGACGTCGCCGAGCTTGAGCCGCGCGAGCGCGGCGTCGGCGACCGGCGTCGTCAGGTGGACCTCGTCCATCCTGACGTCGTCGAGCCGGCCGATCGTTGGCGATGGGGTCACTCGATCCCCTCGCGGCGGTAGTAGTCGGTGAACCACTTCGGGTCCGCGCGGAACTCGACGCGCCCATCGGGATGGATCCGCGCGGTCGCCCGCCGCGACGAGAGGCAGAAGCTGTGCATCGCGATGGGCATGCCGCCCGTGTGCGTGTAGGCCACCTCGACGTGCGTCGCGACGACGAGCGACGTGCCGGCGAAGCCCATGGCCCCGATCCCGACGTAGTTCCCGAGCGCCGTCAGCTCCGCCTCGAGCGCGGCCACCTGCGGGTCCGGATTGAGGCTGCCCACGACGCGCAGGCACGCCGCCTCCTTCCCGAGCCGCATGCAGGTGTCCTTCGATCCGCCGATGCCGAGGCCCACGATCGCCGGCTGACACGCCAAGCCCCGCCGGCCGAACTCGACGAGCGTGTCCACGAAGAAGCGCTTGATGCCGGCGACGCCGTCGGCCGGGAAGAGCATCCGGTAGTCGGTGCCGAACAGGCCGCCCTTGTGGACGGTGGTGAGGTCCAGCCAGCGCGCGTCGGGCTCGAAGGTGTAGGTCACCTCGGGGGCGTGGACGCCCACGTTGTTGTCGTGGTCCACGCGGGAGAGCGGGTGGACGCGGTTCGGCCTCAACGGAACCGACGCCGTCGCGTCGGCCGTCGCGCGCCGCAGCGCGCGCTCGAGCGCCACGAAGCCGCCCTCGACGGTCGCCTCGTTCCCCGCCTTGACGTAGTAGCGCGGCAGCCCCGTGTCCGCGCACATGGGTCGCCGCTCGGCGGTCGCGATGTCCCAGTTCCGCTCCATCTCGGTGAGCACGAAGCGCGCCAGACGATTCCGCTCGCGCTCGCGGGCCAGGCGGACGCCCTCGCGGTAGTCGGCAGGGATGTCGATCGCGGCGCGCGCCATGAGCTCGCGCGCCGTGTCTTCGACGAGCTTCAGGGGGATGGGCCGGGGCACGCCGTCTCCTCCGCCCTAGCTTATTACATCGGCGCGGGCTCGGTCGCCTTGACGCCGTCGGGCGCGAGCCCCCGTGCGCACCAGGCCGCCGCGAGCCCGCCGAGGCCCAGCATCACGAAGGCCCAGCCCCACGCGGTCGGGAACGGACCCGGCGCATTGGTCAGGTCGAGAACGCGACCGAAGACGATCGGGGCGACCGCGCCCGCGCCGAAGCCCATGAACGAGCGCAGCGCGAGCGCCGCGCCGAGGTGTGAGGCGCCGACCGTCTCGGTGAGGGCCGTCGAGAGCACCGGCGAATCACCCAGTGCGGCGAAGCCGTACACCGCGCCGACCACGAAGACGACCCCGATCGGCAGGCCGATCAGCCAGCCGAAGACGAGCGAGCAGATCGCGCTCGTCGTCGCGAGGCCGACGAGGACGATGCGGCGCCCGAGGCCGTCCGACAGCCGGCCCATCGAGCTCGACGCCAGGAGCCCCATCAGGTGGAACGCGGCCGCCACGTAAGAGGCCAGCTCCACGGCGCGGAGCGAGCCGGTGCCCGACACCGCGAACACGGCCGCGATGAAGGCGGGCGTCCACGCCCACATGCCGAGAAGCTCCCAGGAGTGAAACGTGTAGCCGAGGATCAGCCGGACCGCGGCGCGGTTCATCAGCACGGCGGTGCCGAAACGCGCGCCCTCCCGGCGGAGGTGTACGACATTCGGGGTCGTCCGGAGGGCGAGCCAGGCGACGACGACGCCGAGCGCCGGGCCCAGCGCGCTCACCAAGAAGGAGAGCGGGTAGCCGCCCCACCGGACGGCCGCGCCGGAAACCGCGAGCGAGAGCGCATAGCCAGCGGAGGAGCTGGCGATGAGCCATCCGACCGCGGCGCCACGCCGCGCGGGCGGATAGCGGTCGGCGCAGAGCATGATCGCCGTGGTGTAGGTCCCGCCTTGCGAGAGCGCGACGAGCGTGTAGAGGACCAGGGCCGTGGCGTAGGAACGTGCGAACGCCGCGAAGAGGAGCGCTGCGACCGCGCTGAGCCACGCCGAGCCGAGGAAGACACGGCGCGCGCCGACGCGGTCGGCCAGCGCGGAGAAGAACACGAGGGAGACCGCGTAGCCGAGCTGGAAGCCGGTAGAAATCGAGCCGGCCGCGGTCGCCGTCATCCCCCACTCGGTCCGGAGGACCGGCAGGGTCGCCGCGTACGTCATGAACATGGACGTCATCAACGTCCGCGACGCGCAGACCGTCAGGAGCCACCCGTCGAGTCTCACGGACGGCGGAACGCCACGCCGATGAACTCCTGGAAGCGGCTCTCGAGCTGCGCCGTGACCGCGTCGGCGACCTCCTCGGCGGTCCCCGGCCGCTCGGCCATCTCGCTACGGGTCCACTGCTCGAGGTACGCCTCGCTATCCAGTAACCCGAGCTGCATGGCCACGGAGTCGATCAGGGACTGGAAACGCTCCGAGAGCTGGCGCGTGACACTCCCGGTGCCGTCGCGCGCCTCGACAACCGCGGGAATCTCCCGCCAGGCGATGATCTGGTACTCGGCCATCTAGCGGAACGCGGGCCCGGCGCCGACACGCCCGGTCATCGGGAGAAGCGCTTAGCTCCCGCCCATGAACTGGCCGAGGAGCGTGACGCGGTCACCCGGGCGCAGGGTGGAGTCGAGCGTGTGCCCGATCCCCAGGACGGCGTCGTTCACGAGAACCTCGATGTGTTCGCCGAGCTCGTCCCCGTGCCAGAGCGCCGCCTGGAGATCGGGAAAGCGCCCCGAGAGCCGTCGAAGGACGCTCCGGACGGTCGCGCCCGGCGGGAGCGTCTCCTCGAACACCCGACGCCCCGTGCCGTCGCCGCCGATGAATTTCGTGACCCAGGAGACGACCTCGACGGGGACGGTCGCAGCCGTCGCGCCCGTCGGACCCATCAGGACGACGCGCAGCAGGACGTCCGGGTCGCGAGCGGCAACCCGCGCGGCGCGTCTTCGAGATCTCGGTTCAGCACGTACACCTCCCATTCGAGCCCATCGGGATCCTGCACCCAGAACTTGTCCTGGTTCGCGTGGCAGCAGTCCACGCCGAACTCCTCTCGCACCGCGAGACCGGCCGCCCGCACGCGTGCGAGCTCGCCCACGACGATCTCGCGCGATGCGACCTGGATCCCCACATGGTCCACTGGGCCTCGGCCCACCGCGGGCTGGCCCTCGGACAGGGCGAGGTTGAGCGGCCCCCAGGGCGGCAGGAACTTCACGTAGCCGGGCTTGTCCTTCACGGGCGAGACACCGAAGAAGCGCGTGTAGAACTCGCGACTCTTCGCGAGGTCCGACACCCTCATGTGCACGTGGATGCGCGGGACGTCGACCATGGGCGACCCTCCTAGCAGCAGGCGGTGAGCAGGCGGACCAGCTCCGACACGGTGTCGGGGCGGGCCGAGTAGTAGACGAAGCGCTCTTCCTTTCGGCTCTGGACGAGCCCCGCCCGGCGCAGCGCATCGAGGTGGTGGGAGAGCGTCGGGCCGGGGATCTCGAGCTCGGCCTGGATCTCGCCGGCGGGCACCTCACGCGCCTGGCGTACGAGGAAGAAGAAGATCTGGAGCCGGGACAGGTGGGCGAGGGCCTTGAACGCCTCGACGTGGTCCTCGCGTGCCTGGAGCCGGGCGACCGCCAGCGTCTTCATATTTCCAAGTCTATGGAACTATCGAAGCGCTGTCAACTCCCGGGCTTGGGCGCGACCTCAGCTTCGAACTCGTCGCGCCGGGTCTTGAGTCGCCGGACGAGCTCATCGAACGAGGTGGTGCGGATGATCTTGTCGAACTGCGCGCGATAATTGGCGATGAGGCTCACGTTCTCGATGAGGACGTCGTAGATCAGCCAGCGGTCGCCGCGCTGGAGGAGCCGTGACTCGACGGGGACCTCGGTGCCATTCTTGGTGACGACCCGCGCGCGCACGACGGCGCGGTCGCCGTCCACGGTCTCGCTGAGGTACCGGAGCCTCTCGCCGCCGTACTGGTCGATCCGCGAGATGTAGCTTCGCTCGAGCAGGTCGGCGAAGAGCTGGGTGAACTCCTCCCGCTCGGCCGGGGTCCGCCCCTGCCAGTGGCGAGCGAGGGCGCGCTTGGCCGTCTCGCCGACGTCGAAGACCTCGTGGGCGATCTTCCGCACCGCGGCGCGGCGGTCCTGAGAACGGAGCGTCGCGTCGTCGAGCACCTTGGAGACCTGGTCCGTGTACTCGCGGAGCTGCTCGGTGGGCGACTGGCCGGCAAAGGCCGCCGGCGCCCAGGCAAGACATAGTGCGAGGGCGAGGAGCCGCGTCGAGTTCACCATATCAACCGGAGTATAACCCCCTGACACGCTGGGCGACGACGGCCTCGTGGCCCCTGGCCAGCCACCGGAGCTCGCGCGCGAGCTCCGGTGGCTGGCCAGGGGCCACGAGGCCGT
>Ga0137415_10003049_pt1 | contig 16591 bp, 13 predicted proteins | sample CZODoug3_1_1_16f_FD_183082 | JGI IMG/M metagenome (GOLD analysis project Ga0137415, IMG submission 183082) | Vadose zone soil fungal communities from Angelo Coast Range Reserve, California, USA - CZODoug3_1_1_16fungal (Hybrid Assembly) | ecosystem: Environmental > Terrestrial > Soil > Vadose...
ATCGTCAACGTCGGCGGTTCCATCGGCACGATCACCGGGGATCATCTTACGGCCGTCACCGGCAAACTCGGCGCGCCTCCCGCAATGGTTCCTTTGGATCTGACACTCCTGGTTTCTGGCGCCTCACCGGCCAAACAAAAGTCGCTCCACTTCGAAATCATCAATCACCCGAAGCTGACGCCGCTCCTCGTCGCCCTTACTACCTTCAGCGGGCTCACGCAGAATTCTCTGTATGGCGAAGGCACAACGCTTCATCTTTCCGGCGAGATTCGCCTGCAGGGCCACGCGCCGGTTCAAATCGAAAACACCTTCGCTCCGGGCGATTCTCTTTCTCCCGATAGCCTGCCCCTTGCCCTCGCGATGCAAAGTGTTTTTACGCGCTTGTTCGTCAATACTTTTGAGACCGCCAAAGTGGATCACATCACGCTGCGGGTCGAAAGCGTTCCGGGGAGAAAATCATTTGCCATTGAAAGCGCGTGGCTCGAAAAAGGTGAGGCAGCTCCCGGTGAGACTCTTCGCGTCCGCGTGCTGCTGCGACCCTATCGCGGCGCCGCCCGCGTCGAAGAAACCACCGTTCGCGTCCCGGAACAGGTGTCGCGCGGCACAACCCTCCGCATCCTAGTCAGCGACGCCGATTTGCTGAATCGCGCCTCGCGCGGTTTCGCATTTGCCGGCGCTGGAAGCGGGCCAACCGGCTTGGATCAGCTCATTGCACTATTGAATCGCGAGCGCCGCAACGACCGCCTGTATGTCGGGCTCTTTGTGCCGGCTCCCACGCTTCTTTGGGACGACAAAGAGATGCCGAACATTCCACTCTCGCAAATTAACGTCGTTGACGGCCGCCCCACTCCGGGCAGCGTCCAGGTGCTGCGCGAATCGTTGGCCAGTGAAGCTTCCATCCCGCTGGGAGGTCCCGTCTCCGGCGTCATCTCTCTGAATCTGCAAATCCGGTGAAAACTATAATGCCCAAGTCGTCATTCCGGGTAGGCTTGTTCCGAATGCTTTACCTCATTAGCCTCCTTTACTTCCTTTGCCCTTCTCCTTCCTTCGCCGAGCACACCCGCCGCTGGCGCCAGTCCACCTACGAAGAATTTCTCAAAGGCGCCGCGCGCGGCGTCGCAGTGCGCAGCGATGGCCGCCTCGAACTTGCGCCGAAGTTCACTTTGCTCGCCGACGCGGATGCTTCCTATCTATGGTCCGTCCGGCTTGATGCCAAGGGCACGCTCTACGCCGCGGGCGGCTCGCCCGCGAAAGTATTTCGCTTCGATTCGAACGGCAAACCCAGTGTAGTTTTCGATTCCACGGACCTTTCCGCGCAATCCATCGCCTTTGACGCTAAGGGCGCTCTTTATGTTGGTACTTCTCCCGACGGCAAGGTTTACCGCGTCTCGGCTTCGGGTGACAAATCAGTTTTCTTCGACCCGAAAACAAAATACATCTGGGACCTCGCGTTTTCGCCCGACGGAACTCTCTACGTCGCCACCGGCGACAAGGGTCAAGTCTTCGCCGTTTCCCCTGACGGCAAGGGTGAACTTTTCTACTCCAGCGACGAAGCCCACATTCGCGTTCTGGCTTTCGACTCAACCGGAAATCTCATCGCTGGCACCGAGCCCAGCGGCCGAATTCTTCGTATCTCCCACAGCGCCTCGACGAAGTCAGCTAAGAACTCCAAAGATTCTGCGGCAGCGAAGGCTGAGGGTTTCGTCTTGTACGAAACTTCCAAGCGCGAAGTCACTTCCCTTGCCGTGTCTGCCGACGGTGCCATCTACGCCTCCGCGATTGGCGAAAAGCAGCGTGCAGGACAGGCTCCCGGCGCCATCATTACCACTCCCCAAGGAACCACTAACATCATCACTGGCGGCGTAATCACCCCAGGGCAGGCCCAGCCTCAACAAACATTTGTCCCTTTTCCCCCTCTGCTCTCCAGCAGTATTTACCGCATCAGCTCCGACGGCGCGCCGGAAGAGCTTTGGTCCTCGCGCGAGGATGTCGTTTACGCGCTCGGGCTTGCTTCCGATGGCCGCCTCCTGGCTGGCACCGGCAACAGCGGCGCCCTCCTCGCTGTCGATGGGCACGGTGTCTTCGCTCATCTCGCCAAGTCCGGCACCGCGCAAATCACGGCTATCGCTCGCAACTCCTCTGGGAAAGTTTTCCTGTGTACGGCGAATCCCGGAAAAGTTTTCTCGGTGGGCCCCGAATACGAAGCCGAGGGAACGTTCGAATCGCGCTCCTTCGACGCGCAGCTTTTCTCGCATTGGGGGCGCATCGAATGGTGGAGTCCGCCGCCGTCCCCAGCGGCAAAATCTTCAGCCCTGTCGAGTGAGCCGAGGGTGGAGTTTTTTGTGCGCTCGGGAAACACGGAAGATCCTGGCCGCGAGTGGTCGCGCTGGTTCGGCCCATACACGAAATCGAGCGCCGCGATAGAAGCGCCATCTGCGCGGTTCGTTCAGTGGAAAGCGATCATTCACGACGGCCGCCCCGGTGACGGGATTGATTGGGTAAGCCTGGCGTATCTGCCACGCAATGTCGCACCGGCCATTGACGGAATCGCGGTGCAGGATCCCGGTGTGCGCGCGCAGAGCCAGGCCGGCATCTCGTCGAGCCAGCCCGCGCCTGTGACGCTCAAGATGCCGCCGTCGCCCAATGTCTCCGGCGTGGTCATCACCCAGAGCGGCACTCCCCCGCGATTCGAACAGCCGCCGCAAGGCACGCAGCAGAAAGGTTATCAATCCGTCCTCTGGACCGCGCATGACGACAACGACGACGAACTGCGCTACGCAGTTTACTTTCGCGGTGAAAACGAACACGAGTGGAAATTATTGAAGGACAACCTCGATCAGAAATTCTATTCGTGGGACACGACCACGCTGCCGGATGGAGCCTACTATTTGAAAATCGCCGCCACTGACGCGCCTTCGAATCCTCCCGCTCTCGCCCTCAAAACCGAGCGCGAAAGCGAGCGCTTCGAGGTGGATAATACGCCGCCGGTGGTGGAAGACCTCAAGGTAGGTCCGGCCTCTGGAAAAATGAGCGGCGGCCATCCTGCATCCTTCACGGCGCGTGATGCTTCTTCCTCCATCGAGCGCGCCCAGTACAGCCTGGACGGCGGCGACTGGGTTCTCGTGACTCCTACCACCGGCATCAGCGACGCGCTTGTCGAGCATTACGACTTCGGCCTGTCGGCGTTGGTGCCCGGGGAGCACACCATCGCGGTCCGAGCCTACGATCGATTTGAAAATGCAGGCAGCGCGAAAATCACCTTTACCGTTCCGGCTGTAAAACCCTAACCTCAGGCCCGCAACGACAAGGCACGACACCAAGGCTCTCGAACCGTTCTCCATTTGTATTTGAGCGGATAAGTGAGACTGAGGGCCCCGATTTTACTTCAGCTTGCCCAGCGTTCCTTAGGCGGAACGGCTTGGAATCTTTCGATTTCGGCCCCGAACCCGATGCGGCCATCGCCGTAAGGCTCATTGCGCACGTGGACCACGCGCGCGGTGCAGCGCATTTCCTGAGCGGAGTTCCCGGTCACTTCCGCGGGCATGCGCAGGGTCGCTTCGATGGGCATTCCCACTTGGAGAGGAGCCGATGAGGCAAAGAAGAAGCCGCCGCGCGAGACATTCAAAGCCTCAGTAAAGTGTTCAGTCTTGTCCGAAGCTACTCCGAGGGCCCGGAAACGCAGGGGCGTCCGAAGGTTGAGGCGGGCCAGTTGCCGACGTTCAGTTGCTTTCATTTTGTCCTCCCCCGCGCGAGGAAGGATCTAGCGCGGACGCTCGCGAACTTGGTGGAGGGTGCTTCCAGCGTAACAGAGCCAGCCGGGCGGTCAAGTATCAATCCTGGCATGGCCAAGACGTACCAGTACCAGCCCGTGGCGCGCATCTCTTAGCTAAAATGACAGGCGGGTCTGACAGCTATTCACCATGCCATAATGCCTCTTTAACCGAAACCAAGAACGCGCTAAACGTTGAAGGGACCGGCAAGCGTTTCCGAGCCCAAGGTAAGCCCTATGAGCACTGCCCCGTCTGTCGAGACTGCCAACTACCAGCCGCCGTCTTGGGAAGCCATTCTCGCGGCGCACGCGCGCATCTCTCCCAGAATCCACCGGACGCCGGTCCTGACGTCCTCTTCCCTGAACACCATGACCGGAGCGCAAGTCTTCTTCAAGTGCGAAAACCTGCAAAAGACCGGCTCGTTCAAAATTCGTGGGGCATCCAATGCCATCCTTTCGCTGACTGATCGAGAGGCGGTGCGAGGGATAGTCACGCAATCGAGCGGCAATCATGGCGCTGCGGTAGCCTGCGCGGCAGCGTGGCGAGGAGTCCCCGCCTGGATCGTCATGCCGAAGAATGCCCCCGCCGTGAAGGCTAAAGCCATCGAGGGCTACGGCGGAAAAGTCGTTTTCTGCGAGCCGACAGTGACGGCACGAAAGGCCACCTGCGACCGCGTCCAGGCAGAAACAGGCGCGCACTTGGTTCATCCCTACGACGACGACCGCATCATCGCCGGACAGGCTACGGCAGCGAAGGAACTGCTGGAAGAGATCAGCGACTTGGACGCCGTGTTTGCACCGGTCAGCGGCGGTGGGCTACTCAGCGGCACGTGTCTCGGCGCCAAAGGGATTCGCGCCGACGTGCGCGTGTTTGGCTGCGAACCGGAGCGCGCGGATGACGCCTACCGCTCCTTGACCAGCGGCACTCTGCAATCGCAGGACTCGAGCGACACCATCGCCGACGGCCTTCGCGCGTCCCTGGCGCCGCGGACGTTTGCCATCCTGCGTCGTCATGTGGAACGCATCCTCTTGGTCAGCGAAGAGGAAATCATTTTCGCGGCCCGGCTGGTTTGGGAGCGTATGAAAATCATTATCGAGCCATCAAGCACTGTGGCTATTGCCCCATTGCTGCGGCCCGGAGTCGTGGCATCCCTGAACCTGCCAAAACGCGCCGACGGCGCCGCGCCGAAGCTCGGCGTGATCTTCTCCGGCGGAAACGTGGACCTTTCTTCCCTTCCCTGGAAGTAAGAGTGCGCCGCAATTATCTGCCACGCTTCGCAGTCCTGCTGCGCTCAGTTATATGCCCGCGGCTTAAATTTTCTTGGCCACGATAAGTCCGTAGATGAAATTTCCGGAAGCGTATCCCGCTCGCATGGCGCCGAAGGCCCGCAGAAAGTCGATAACCTCCGCGCCGTATTCCGCCGCGATTTGCCAGAGCGCTTTATTCTTAAGAATATCCAGCCCGAGGTCCCAGCTTTTGGAACAGTTCTTGTTCAGAATCTCGTTGTGCACGACCTGGAAACCGTTCGACCGGAGCAATCCCTCGTATTCCTCCATGGTGTCCATTTCGACGAGCATGCCCTTCTCAATCGGCTGGATGAATTTCTCGTACTCACGTTCCGTGAGATGCTCCCTCTTAAACCAGTCGGTGAGAGCCAACGTCCCGCCAGACTCCAGACACTGCGCGGCTGCAGCAAAGAACCTTTCTTTTTGCGGATAGTGCGAGATGGATTCGACGGACCACACCACGTGAAAAGTCTGCTCAAATTTCATCTCCTCGGCGTCCATCAAAATGAACTTCGCCTTCACGCCTTCGGCGGCCGCTGCCTTCCGCGCCATTTCCACTTGAATCGGAGAAATCGTAATTCCGGTTGCTTCCGCACCGTACTTTTTGGCTAGGTAAATACTGCTGCCGCCGAACCCACAACCAACGTCCAGGATCTTGCAGCCTGGCCCGAGACCCGCTGCGCGGGCGACATGCTCAACAAGCTGATTCTGAGCCGTCTCTTTTGTTTCTTCGCCACTAATCCAATACCCATGATGGATGTGGGCGCCCCACAGACTTTGGTAGTACGGGCTTGTACGGTCGTAGAGATCCCTGATTTTTTCTTTGTCGTTATAGCGAATCATCGCTTCCCGCCGCTCCCAATCCGGCAGCGCACTTCGCCAGCTGCCCCAGTCGATAGCCTATCTTACCTCTCCACAAAACTCGACAAGCCGCGCGGCAAGCCGGTCGAGTGCCCCCGAGGCGTCTAAATTGGTGCACTATTTGTGTAAGGAACTGCGCAACTGTGCAAACGCCCGGGAATTGGTTGCCGCTTTCTCGCAGATAACAAAGCACTTATCTGGATGCAAATTTGGACGGCTACATGCTCCCTTAGCATGTCGAGGATTTGGACCTGCAAATGGCCGCGAATATTCAAGAGCAAGTTACTGAGCATCGCGCGGCGGCGTTGTTGGGCCTCTCCATGACAGAAATCCGGCGTTTTTCGCGTTTATCCGGCCTGGGACACCTGGAGCCAGGTGACCGAGGCGAGCAAGTGGTTTTCACGTACGAGGAACTAAGGAGGCTCTGCCTGCTAGCCGCACAATCTTCGAAGTAGTCGCCAGACCCCACAGAGACTTTGGCTGGACTCCTCCTCACTCCCCCCGCCCCGGGTGCCTCCCCACAGGCACTCGGGGCCCTCCTTCGAGAGTCCGTATTCCAGCCCTGAGGCTGCCGAGGCTTGCCTCCAGCTAATACCTGCCTTGCTCGGCCCAGGACTCCACTTCCTCTTCCACGGAAAAGCTCGTCGATGGAGACATGGCAAAACGGGTGTCCAACTGGTAGGCCTGTGCTTCGAGTGGAATCGCAATCCAGGAGCGGGACTTCACGAAGCCTCGAACGTAATAGTCCGTGTAACGATCCAGCCCCAGAAAGGCCATCTGTGTGGCATGAACCAACCCGTGGAAAAGCGTTCGCAGCGCTATTTCGTCGTGAGAAACGATGGTGTCCAAATAAGTGAAGGAAGCCAGGTGCACGAAATCGGGAAAATTTCCCGAACTCATGGCCACGGCCTCGGAATAAAAAGGCGGCGGCGGGATGCGCGCTCCCTTTAGAATTATGGTCCTGATGCTGTCCAGCAGAGTGCCCGAAAAATAAGCCTCAACGGCGGTTCTCCATCCCGGGCTCAGCGGCTCGCTCGCGCGAAAATAGATCTCTCTCTCCCGGCGAAGATACGCTGCGACTCCGGAAACCATCTCGGCTACGCGCGCCTCCGTCAGTTCGGCAGGATCCATTGGAACTCCGCGTCAAGTTTCCGTCCTCCGCGGTCAAAACGAAATGACGGAAGATTATTTTTCCTTGAGCTTCAACTTCCCTTCGGCCTTGTTGTCCTCAAGGAAGGTGCGCAGTTGCGGCGCCGTCTCCAGCAGCCGGATCCATTGCTCGTAATAAAGCGTCACCGGAAAGCGCCCCAGCCCGTAAACGCTGACGCCCCCTTTTTCGCCAACGCGGAATTCGAGCGCGCCGCTGCGCCGTCCGCCACCCTGTTTTTCCAATTCCGCCAGTTTTGCTTTGAGTTCTTCGTAAGTTGGCTCAGCCATGTGATCTCCTGTCGTGGATGGGATAGGGCAGGATTATACAATGCGTTTCGATTCGCTGGTGCGCAGCTCCGAAACTTAACCCCCACAACGGGGTTAATATATTGGCGGGCATTCACAAAGGACTTGAGCATTCGGAAGGACCTGAGCATCGGCAAAGGATGGGCATCCTGAAGCGCAATGGCTGCCATCCAATTGCCTCAAGTGGGGAGCGGGCCGAGGATTGGAAAGAATCCAGGTCGAGGGAGAAGAGGCCATGGTAAACCACCCAGCAAAGTCGACGAGCTTCGGTTCAATTTGGCAAAGTGCTGGCGCACTTGCTCTCGCACTCAGCCTCAGCGCAGGCGCCTACGCGCAAGAGCAGCAAGACCAACCCCAGAGCGACCAGCCGCAGCGAACACAGGACGCGCCGCCCAGACCCTCTTACGCCCCGCAAGACGCCGACAAACCACCTTATTCGCACGACAGGCCCTCACGGAACGCTCAGGATACTCCGCCTCCGCCAGCCACGGCCCAATCCGTTCCCGGCACCCTGACGGTCCCCGCCGGCACCGTCCTGGTAATCCGCACTAACGATTTCCTCTCCACCGACAGGAACCAGGTCGGCGATCAATTCACCGCCACACTCGATCAGCCTCTCATCGTTAACGGATGGGTTGTAGCCCGCCGCGGCCAAACCATCATTGGCAAAGTGAAAGAAGTTCGCAAAGCTGGCCGGATCAAGGGCACCTCCGAACTCGGCGTCGAGCTCACCGACATGACCCTCGTGGATGGCCGTCAGGTGCCCATCCTTACTGAACTTTCCAAGGGCACCGGCGGAACCTCTCACGGCCAGGATGCCGCCACCATAGCCACTACCACAGGACTTGGTGCAGCGATCGGTGCCGCAGCGGATTGGGGCACCGGCGCGGCCATTGGCGCAGGAGCCGGTGTCGTCGCGGGCATTGGAGCAGTTCTCCTGACGAGAGGCCACCCCACAATTCTCGAGCCGGAATCGCAACTCAGCTTCCGCCTGCTGGATCCCATTCGGGTTGACACCACGCAAAGCCAGCAGGCATTTCAGCCCGTTACGCAGCAGGATATTGACGGCGGCAGGGTGGACCGCAGGGGGCCGCGTCACGTGGCCGGAGGGTATCCCGCGCCTGTGTACTATCCGTGCGGCTACTATGGGCCGTGCTACGCCTATCCTGGCTTCGTAGGATATTACGGCTGGGGCCCGGGCTTTTACGGCCGGCGCGGTTTCCGTCGCTGAGCCTGGCTGAAAGGCCTTGAACTGAAAGCGAAATGCGAAGCGGCTTCTCTTGTAATCCGAAATCCCAGACCTGCGTCTCCTATGGTGGAATAAACACATCACCGGAGCGGTAAGCAATTGCGCGAATAGGTGGTTTCCGCGAAGTCGCGAGTGGCGAAGTGTCCCGCCGAGGCACAGCCGCTCAACTAGGAAACCCGCAAAGCATCTTGCGGTATCCGCTGTGCATCAGAACGGCCACGGGGTCAGTGAGTGGGTGATGCCCCGTTGTGCAGGTGATTGATTGAATCAACTCCCTAGTCAAAGGACTGGACAGTCCTTAAATTGCCTGTGATACGCTTTACGCTTCAACGGTGAATCGCTTTCGGTCCAGGCCCCGTCCGCGAGAAGCCCTTTGTGAAAGTTGTTCCTCGGTGTGAATGGCGACGCTTTCAGTTGGGATGCTTTGAGTTGGAACCGAATTCAAATCTGGGGCGTGGGCGGAATATGAAACTCCATTCTTTGATCCTTCGCAATTCCCTCTTCCTTCTTACTTTGATCCTGGCGCTCACGGCGTTTTGCGCCGCCGCGCAATCCAAGCCGGATAACGTATCGGCTGCGCAGACCGCAGCCGTCCCCGCTCGGATCACTCAAGCGATCGATGAAACGCAACTCGTGCGCCTCCACGGCAACGTCCATCCCCTCGCCCGCCCCGAATTCGATCAAGGCATCGTTTCCGACGCCACTCCCATGAATCGCATGCTGCTTCTCCTTCAGCGCAGCCCCGAACAGCAAGCCGCTCTCAGCAAGTTCATGGACGAACAGCTGAGCAAAGACTCGCCAAATTTTCACAAGTGGCTCACGCCGGAACAATTTGGAAAACTCTACGGTCCCGCCGACGCCGACATCCAGACCGTCACCGACTGGCTGACGCGCCAGGGATTCCAAGGAATCAAGGTCGGTGCAGGTCGCACCGCCATCGAGTTTTCCGGCAACGTGGCGCACGTCCGCAACGCCTTTCACACCGAAATCCATCATTTCAGTGTAAATGGCGAATCGCGACAGGCGAACGCCGGTGATCCCCAGATTCCAGCCGCACTTTTCCCAGTCGCGTCCGGAATCCTCAGTTTGCACAATTTTCCCCGCAATCCCCTGCGTCACACTGTCGGCGCCTTCACGCGAACCTCTGACGGCCGCGTCGAGCCTCAGTTTACGGGCAGCACTGGCCAGTTCTTTGTCGTTGGTCCCGCAGACTTCGCCAAAATCTACAACGTCACTCCATCAGGACTCGATGGCACCGGCCAGACTATCGCTATTATCGGCGACTCCAACATCGACCCGAACGACGTGATTGCCTTTCGGACTTTATTCGGACTCTCGGCAAACTTTAACGCAAGCAATATCATTGTAAACGGGCCGGATCCCGGAATTAGCGGACCAAAAGGAGACGAAGGTGAAGCCGATCTAGATGTGCAGATCGCAGGAATGGTCGCACCGAACGCAACGATCAAGCTTGTTGTATCTGAGGACACGCTGACGGCGTTTGGTACCGACCTCTCTTCGTTCTACATCATTGATAACAACATCGCCCCGGTGATGAGCTTCAGTTTTGGCCTTTGCGAAGCCGGTTTGGGAACGTCGGGCAACAACTTTTTCAATGCACTTTGGGAACAGGCCGCGGCGCAGGGCATCACCGTGATGGTGTCTTCCGGAGATCCGGGCTCTGCGGGATGCGACAATTTCAACACCGCCAAGGCCGCCACTCTCGGCCTGGCTGTCAGCGGTTTCGCGTCCACTCCCTTCAACGTCGCCGTCGGTGGAACCGATTTCGACGATGTCGGAACGCAAGCGAATTTCTGGATCACTCCCCCCGCCCCAAACGGCCCGGGTAAGGAATCGGCTCTGGGATACATTCCCGAGATACCGTGGAACGATTCTTGTGCAGCGAATGCGACCAGCACAACCCTCAACACAGTTTGCGTGAACCCTAATCCGGCGTCTTTACTGAATATTGTTGGTGCTGGCGGCGGGCCTAGCTCCATCTATGCTAAGCCACCGTGGCAGAACGGAATCATTCCCAACGGGATTGCCGCAGGAGACAACCATCGTTACACTCCGGACGTTTCCCTCTTTGCCAGCGATGGACCTCAGAGCAAGAGTTTTTATCTGGTTTGCGAGGCGGATGCGATTAAGCCTGGCGGCTCACCTTCCTGCGCGTCCAGCGGATCTTTCAGTTTCTTGGGCGTGGGCGGCACTTCCGCATCCGCTCCCGCGTTCGCCGGCATCATGGCGTTGATCAATCAGAACAACGGCCGTCAAGGCAACGCCAATCCCGTCTTATACAAGATCGCCGCGACAGCGGGACAAAGCTGCAACTCCTCGACAGAAGCGCCCTCCGGCTCAACTTGCGCGTTCAACGACGTAACGAAGGGTAATAACTCAGTGCCGTGTGCTGGAACTTCGCCGAACTGCAGCAGCAATACGGCCAACACGAACGGTGTTCTCGTGAGCCCCGCGTCCGCCACGACTCCGGCATGGACGACGGCAACGGGATACGACTTGGCAACCGGTCTGGGCTCCGTCAATGTCGCCAACCTCGCCACACAATGGCCACTAGCCGTAGGCGCCTTCCACGCCACGACAACAAGCCTCACTGTGAACGGCTCAACGTCCCCCGCGCCCATCATGCACGGTGCTTCGGTGACAGTAGTTGCAACGGTAACTTCCACGTCCGCTGGCACGATCACTGGCGATGTCGGGCTTATCGCGCCCACCTCTGTGAACGGCGGTATGGGCTGCCCTCTAGATGTTCCTCCTTTTTGTGCAACACTCTCGGGCGGCAGCGCGACGATCACCACTACGTCCTTGCCTGGAGGCTCTTACAACCTGAACGCCCGCTACGCCGGCGACACCACTTTTGCTTCAAGCACCTCCAGCCCAGGTGTGCCAGTCGTGGTGAACAAGGAAAACAGCCATTTGCAGTATGGCATCGTCACATTCGATCCCGTCACCAACGCAATCACCAACGTCAATGCGACTTCATTCACATATGGCTCGCCTTACATTTTGCGTTTCGATATTTTGAATAGTTTGGGTACGAACACGAACTGCCATCCTGTCGCGGTGAGCGGCGGAACACGCGCGACAGCAGGCTGTGCCTTCGACGCGACGGGAACAGTCACCATAACAGATAATGGCGGGCCTCTCGACGCCAGCCCATTCCCAGTCAACAGCGCGGGCAGCGGCGAAGATCAGCCGATCCAACTTCCTCCAGGCTCGCACGCCTTATCCGCAACTTACTCTGGCGACATCAGCTACAACCCAGTCACGGTAGCGGTGGTCGATAACGTCACGGTAACCAAGGCGACGACCACGACTGCAGTGATTGCAAGCCCCACAACCATTAATTCCGGTGGAAGCGTGACGCTCACCGCAAAAGTGGCCACGAATAGCAACGGTGCCGGACCGACGGGCACGGTCCAGTTCCGTAACGGATCAAGTGCGCTTGGCACCGCAGTTACGTGCACCCCTACCGCAGCCACGACTACGGCGGCCGCATTTTGCACCGCCACCCTGACCACCCCCTTGTCCTTCATGACGCCGCCGTCAGGTCCAAGTCGTTTCCCCAACTTCCGGTATCAGCCGGTGTTCCTTACGGCTCTGCTGCTTTTGTTCGTCCTCCTTTTCTTCGTGAACAAGGTTTCGCCAACTCAGCGCGGCAGGTTCACCTACGTAAGTTTGCTTTTGCTTGTTTTTGTGCTGGCGGGCCTCGCAGGATGTAGCGGCCACGGTGCCTCTGGCCGTATCGATAGCATCACTGCCGTTTACACCGGGGACACCAATTACACCGGTTCGACGTCGGCCGCAACCCCTGTGACGATCAACTAAACAAATGGCTTAGACCCGGGAGCGGCCCTCGACTGAGATTGTCAGTTGACGTTCGGCGGAAAGACAATATTCCAGAACAACGGCGCGGCAGAAAGGAACTCCACAGGGACGAGCGATCCTTCCGCATTCATCTGCGGCGGGCGAACCACATTCACTTCGACTTTCTGCTGCGTTTTGGGATTCTCCACAATGAACTTGGTGCCCTGCGGAATACCCTCTTTAAGAATAATCATCGCACCCGTCGCGCTCACCGTGTGCGTAAATCCCTCAAGGGCCTTGGGATTATTGGCTAGATGGACGAGCACCGGCATCCTTAGAAGCACACGCTGCGCGCGGCGCCGCTCTTCAGCAGTAGGCTGCCGCGTCAGCCCAGGCCGCACGCCGGTGGGGCGCGCGCCGGCTATCGCACCAGGTTTCGCGTACGGCGAAGGTTTCACAGTTCGAGTCCCCAGAAATCCATCTCCGGTGCGACCAGTTCCACGCCGTATTCCCAGCCGTCGGGGCGCTGGTTGCCTTTCCACACGATGATTGCGGCGTTGCTGGTATTGGAAATCAGGTTGATGAGGGCCAGCCGATGTTCCAGGTTGAGCGCGTGCTTCAGGACGACCATGCATCCGTAGGGGTTGACGACTCGCGTGTGTGCCTCGGCGCTGACGCGTTTGCCACTATCGTCATCCCACTCCAGGCGCACCGGCACCCGGGAGTTCATCCGGCGGCCACGGCGCTTCTCGTGGTGCCTGGAACCAATACGCTTGTTTTCACGCAGATTTACCTGCATTTTCGCCTCTACCTCGTCATGCTAAAGTTGAGAGCGAAAACGGTCAATGGTACCAATTCGAGCGGTGGCGCAAACAAGTAGCTGTCCTAATGGACAGGGGCGAACCAAGGAGCGGGACAGGTTGTGAAGAATCTGATCGTCAACGCCGACGACCTGGGATGGACGGATGGCGTAAACCGCGGAATCGTCGAAGCGTTCCATCACGGAATTGTCACCAGCGCTTCGTTGCTGGCCAACGGCGCCGCATTTGCCGGAGGCGTGGAGGCCGCGCGCTCCGCTCCCGCGCTGGGCATCGGCGTGCACTTAAACTTGAGCGACGGCCCGCCGGTAGCCGACCGGGAAACGGTCACCAGTCTTCTGAATGACGACGGCGAATTCGCGGGCGGACCCGAAAGTTTGCTGTTACGGCGCGTGCGGCGCGGCCTCTTGCTGGCCGAAGTGGAAAACGAGTGGGACGCGCAAATCCAGAAAGTCCGCGATGCGGGAATCGCGCCGACGCACCTCGACGGTCACAAGCATGTGCACATGCTGCCGGGGCTATTCGAGATTGCATTGCGGCTTGCGAAGCGGCACAGCGTCGGAGCAATTCGAGTTTCGCTGGAAGCGTCGAGCCTGCGCAAAGCTCTTTCCTCCGGCTCAAAACGGCACGCCGGCGTGGTCATGAAACAGGGCGTCCAGGCGCGCGGATTGAAGTTGCTGGCGCGCGATGCTCGTGAACAAGCCGCCCACGCGGGCATTTCCAGCTCCGATTATTTTTGCGGGATTGCGCAAACCGGAGAGCTGACGCGCGAGGGTGTCGAGCAATTCATGAAGAGTCTACCGGACGGAACGACCGAACTCGTATGCCACCCCGGCTACGCCGATGCGGCGCTCCAGAAATCGCCCACCCGGCTGCAGGATTCGCGGCAGACCGAGTTGCAGATCCTGACGGACACCGGGATCCGAAATCTTGTCGCATCGCTGGGGATTCGCCTGATAGACTATGGCTTCGTGGCCCAGGAAGTCTAAAGAGGACATTGCGGAAAAGAATGGCAAGCGATTCTTCCATCCAGTATTCCATCGTCGTTCCGTTCTACAACGAACAGGAAAACATCCCACCTCTCTATATGAAGCTCACGGAAGTGATGGACGGGATCGGCGAGCCGTACGAATTGGTGTTTGTGGATGACGGCAGCAAGGACGACTCGTTCAAAGTGCTCTCGGAAATCTATGAGCACGACCGGCGCGTGAACCTGGTGAGGCTGCGGCGAAATTTCGGACAAACGCCGGCGCTGAAAGCAGGTTTTGATTTTGCGCGGGGCGAAGTCATCATTTCGATGGACGGCGACCTGCAGCACGACCCGGAAGAAATTCCGCGCTTCCTCGAAAAAATAGAAGAGGGCTACGACCTGGTAAGTGGCTGGCGCCACCAGCGGCGGGATCACTGGCTGATGCGGCAGCTTCCCAGCCGTGCCGCCAACTGGATGATGGCAAAGCTTTCGGGAATCGATCTGCACGACTTCGGAACCACGTTCAAAGCCTACCGCCGGGAGATTATTCAGGAAATTCAGCTCTACGGCGAGTTGCACCGCTTCATACCGGCGCTGGCAAGTTCGACGGGCGCGAGAATCGCGGAAGTGCCCATCGAGAATCTCCATCGGAAAAGCGGGAAGTCCAACTACGGAATTGGGCGAACCATCCGCGTGTTCCTCGATTTGATTATCGTGAAGTTTTTATTGGATTATTCCACGCGGCCGCTGCAGTTTTTCGGTTTGCTCGGCGTGGCCGGAATGGGACTTGGTTCCCTGCTCGCGTGCTTCCTGGCTTACGAAAAATTTTATCTGCACCAGGCTATCATGGCGGAGCACGGGCCGCTGATGATGCTGGCAGTAGCCCTGTTCATCAGCGGCGTGCAGTTTTTCTCCATGGGATTGCTCGGCGAAATCATTGCGCGCACCTATTACGAATCGCAGAACAAACCGATTTACGCTTTGCGCGAAGTGAAAAGCCATCGTAAGGAAATGGGCGACTCCACCGAATCGACGCGGCCTTCCGGGAATCCCGAACGCTAAGAGTGGCGCGCGATTTTCCGATACTCTCCGCGGAAATACAGCAGCGGCTCTCCCTCGTGCAGTTCTGCATCTTCCACTTCCCCGATAAAAATCGTATGGTCGCCAGCGACGTGCGACGCAATCACCTTGCAACTCATCTGGAGCAGCGTGCCATCGATGACGGGAGCGCCGCTGGGTGTCCGCCGAAAATGGATGCCCAGCCGCTGCTCCGTTTCCGCGTTGTGTTCACGCTTTGCGAAATATTCAGAGACGGCCTGCTGATTTTGTTTCAGCACGCTGACACCAAACTTTTTTTTCTTTTGGAGCAACGGATGCATGTTTGCGCGGTGGTCTACGCAAACGAGAACCAGCATGGGATCGAGCGAGACGGAAGTGAAAGAGTTGGCGGTCATGCCGTGGATCTTGCCGGGCTCGCGCTCGACGGTGACGACGGTCACGCCAGTGGTGAAATGGCCCAGTGCTTTGCGGAATTCGGATGACGAGAGTGAGGAGGTTGGCATCTTGGAAGTTTTTGAAGATACCATACTGGCTGCGGGAAAAGCGAAGCGGCGGGTTCGGATCGGAATTGCCTTGCCGGCGATTCGTTTGAGCAGCTTGATTGAAAACGGGGTGAACATTCATGGCGCGAAAAATCGCGATTCTAGGCGGGACGGGAGCGGAAGGCTCCGGGCTCGCATATCGCCTGGCGAAAGCCGGTGAGCACATCCTGATAGGCTCTCGCGAAGCCGCGCGCGCACAAGAAACCGCAAAACTCTTGCGCGAACGGATTGGCGGTGCAGCGCAGGTCGAAGGCCTGGACAATCCTTCTGCCGCAGCCGCTTGCGATGTCGCAGTGTTGACGGTTCCCTTTTCCGGAGCGGCAGCGCTGCTCAAGCAATTGAAAAGTGTGTGGAAGCCAGGAACAATTGTGCTTGATACAACCGTGCCTTTGGCAGCGACGGTCGGAGGCGCGGCGACGCGAGTGCTTGGCGTCTGGCAAGGCTCGGCAGCAGAGCAGACGCAAGAACTTTTGCCTGCGGGCGTGAGTTTGGCGGCAGCGTTTCAGAACCTTGGCGCGGAAATTCTAGCGGGCGATGAGCCAGTCGATTGCGACGTGCTGGTGTGCAGCAATGATGAGAAGGCAAAGCAAGTCGCATCTGAATTGGTCGGCAAAATTCCGGGAGCACGGGCGTTGAATGGCGGAAAGCTCGAGAACGCGCGCATTGTGGAATCGCTGACGGCGCTGCTGATCGGATTGAACATGCGCTACAAAGTTCACGGCACAGGAATTCGTTTTACGGGGCTACCAGAAAAGA
>Ga0137415_10003050_pt1 | contig 16588 bp, 18 predicted proteins | sample CZODoug3_1_1_16f_FD_183082 | JGI IMG/M metagenome (GOLD analysis project Ga0137415, IMG submission 183082) | Vadose zone soil fungal communities from Angelo Coast Range Reserve, California, USA - CZODoug3_1_1_16fungal (Hybrid Assembly) | ecosystem: Environmental > Terrestrial > Soil > Vadose...
TTCACCAAGACCGGCTACATCGACTCCTCCGGCCTCGGCGTGCTGGTGTCGCTCTCGAAGAAGATCCGCGAGCAGGGAGGAGACCTGCGCCTCTGCGGACTCAATGAAGACCTGCAGACGCTGTTCGAGCTGACCAAGCTGGACACGCTCTTCGCCATCGCGCGAACGCCGGAGGAGGCGCTCGCCGCGTTTTAGCCCGTGACCACCCCGCAGCCCCTCCAGGTCCGGCGCCGGACGACCGGAGGTGAGACCGAGATCGAGCTGTCGCTCGATGTGCCGAGCGACCTCGATTACGTCGGTCCGGCGGTGGAGCTGATCGCGGACGAGTTGCCCGGCGGTCCCCTCTCTCCCCGCCGCATCCGGTTCAACTTCCGCACCGCCTTCGCGGAAGCGCTCGCCAATGCCATCGCCTACGGGAACCATCGCGACCCGCGACGTGTCGTGCGCGTGCGGGTCGAGGTAGCGCGCGACGCCGTGCGCTTGCACGTGACCGACGAGGGCAAAGGGTTCGATCCCGGGGGCGTGCCCGATCCGACCCTCCCGGAGCGCCTGGAGCGCGAAGACGGTCGCGGCCTGTTCGTGCTGCGCAGCCTGGTCGACCAGGTCGCCTTCAACGAGAAAGGGAACTCGGTGTGCCTGACGCTCCGGGCGGGCTGACGCGCGTCGAGCGGCTGCTCCCGCTGCTCGAGCGGGTGGCCGGGGCGCGCCTCCGCATCCGTCGGACGGGGGAGGCCGGGACGGACGGCTCGGCCCGGCTCGAGCCCATTCCCGAGAGTGAGGGGTTGTGGCTCGAGATCGTGAACGGGGGACCGGGGAAGCCACTAACCCCGGGCGCCGGCCCGGCGATGGATCAGGAGCTGGCCCAGGTCGTCGGTTCCGTGCTCGCCGCCGAGCGCGATACCGTTCAGGTCGCGGCCGAGCTGTCGGAGCGGTACGAGGAAATCGACCTCATCTACACGATCAGCGAGATCCTGGGCCACACGATCCGGCTCGACGAGGCGGCCGATCGGATCCTGCGCGAGGTGTCGACCGTGGTCGGCGCGCGGCGCGCGACGCTCCTGGTGTACGACGCCGAGCAACAGATGCTCCGCATCGTGGCCGCGCGCGGCATGGACGCGCAGGAGGTGGAGCCGATCGAGGTGGACGATGCCTGCTCGGTCTCCGCGCGCGTGTTCCGCGAGATGCGGATCGTGAGCTATGACCCGACCGATCCCACGGCCCCGAACCCCGGCTGTCCCGAGGGTCGCAACTACCTCGGCCAGGCATTCCTGTCGGTGCCGGTCCTGTATGCGGCGCCGGGCGCGCGCGGCAAGCCGATCGGCGTGATCAACCTGACGGACCGGGTGGGGGGAGACGCATTCACGGCCGGCGACCGCAAGCTGGTGGCCGCGATCGCGAACCAGATCGGTGCCGCGATCGAGAACGCCCGGCTCGTCGCTCGCGATCTCGGGCAGCAGCGCGTGCTCCGCGAGCTCGAGCTGGCGCGGGACCTCCAGCTCAAGCTGTTGCCACCGCCCGGCGTGCTGGGGTCGCGCGTGGACGTCGCCGCACGCTGCCGTCAGGCGGAATCGGTGGGCGGCGACTTCTACAACCTGCTCAACCTGCGGGCGGACCGCATCGGCGTGATGATCGGCGACGTCACGAGCCACGGGTTCGGCGCCGCGCTGATCATGGCCCTCGTGATGGCCGCCTCCGGTATCCACGCGGAATCGGCCGAGACGCCGACCGAGGTGCTGCGCCGGCTCGAGGAGTCGCTCGCCGATGAGCTCGCGAGCACCGAGATGTTCCTCACCGTGTTCTACGCCGTGGTCGATCCGAACGCCGGGCGCATCAGGTTCGCCAACGCCGGACACCCACATGCCTTTCTCGTGTCGACACGGACCGGGGAGGCAGCGCGGCTCCAAGCCACCCGTCCGCCGCTCGGTCTCGCCACCGCGCCGGGCGAAGATGCCGGGCTCACGTGGACGCGCCACGAGGCGATCATCTGCCTCTTCACCGACGGCGTCACCGAGGCCTTGGGCGGAGGCGGGCCAGCCGGCGAGCGGTTCGGCGAAGAGCGGGTGCTCGGCCACGTGGCCCGATTGAAGGATCGCCCGGCCCGCGAGATCCTCGAGTCTGTGCACGCCGACCTCGCCGGCTTCACGGGCGGCGCGCCGCCCGCCGACGACCGCACCGTCGTCATCCTCAAGGTGTGAGTGCGGACAAGCGGCTCGGCCAGCACTTCCTCACCGACCGGAACATCCTGCAGCGCATTGTGGATGCGCTCGAGCCCGCGTCCGAGGACGTCGTGGTCGAGATCGGGGCGGGGAAGGGGAGCCTCACCGAGCAGCTGCTCGCCCGCGGCCCGCGGGTGATTGCGATCGAGAAGGATCGGCGGCTGGCGCATGAATGCGGAGTGCGGAATGCGGAGTCCGGAGTTGACAAACTCAACATCGTACACGGGGACGCGCTGAAGTTGGATTGGCATTCGCTCCTCGACGCTCACCTTGCCACTCCGCACTCCGCATTCCGCACTCCGCACTTCAAGGTCGTCGGCAACATCCCCTACAACATCACCTCACCCCTGATCGACAAAGCCCTCACGCCGCCGCTTCCCGCACGCATCGTGTTTCTCGTCCAGGCCGAGGTCGCCGACCGCATGGCCGCGCCCCCGGGATCCAAAGCGTACGGCGCCCTCTCGGTAGGAGTGCAGGCCGTGTGTCGCGTGGAGCGGCTCTTCACCGTCCGTGCCGGCGCGTTCACGCCGCCGCCCAAGGTCGAGAGCGCGCTGGTGCGCCTCACGCCGCTCTCTCAGCCGCTGGTCGCGCCCGATGAGATCGCCCGCTTCCGCGCGTTCGTCACGGCGTGCTTCATGCGGCGTCGCAAGCAGCTGCGCAACGTGGCCATGGCGGCCACGGGGCGCTCCGCCGCCGTCGTGGCGGCCGGGCTCGCGGCGCTGGGGCTCGATCCGACGGTGCGTGCCGAGACGCTGGCCCCGGAAGACTTCGTGCGGCTCTTGCGTTGGAGTGGTCGATTGTGAAATAATTCACAATATGAGGAAGATCTCCGAGAGCACGGTGCGACGGCTCTCCCTCTACCTGCGATTCCTCGAGCAGTTCGACGCGCAAGGCCAGACCACCATCTCTTCCGCCGAATTGGCCCGGCGCGGCGGCACGACCTCGGCCCAGGTGCGCAAGGACCTTTCCTTCTTCGGCTCGTTCGGCAAGCGCGGCCTGGGCTATTCCGTCGCCGAGCTCACCGCCCGGATCCGTGATATCCTGGGTCTGCGACGCACCTACCGCGTCGTGCTCGTCGGGGCGGGCCGCATCGGCAGCGCCCTCGTGCAGTATCCCGGCTTCCGACAGCGTGGCTTCCACGTCGCGGCGATCTACGACAAGGACCCGAAGAAGATCGGCTCTCGCTGGAACGGCCTCGTGGTCCGCGACATTCGGCACCTCGATGCCGACCTCGCCAAGGAGCCCAGCGACATCGCCATCGTCGTGACGCCCGCCGAGGCGGCGCAGGACGTCGTGGACCGCCTGGTGCGCGCCGGGGTGAAAGCCATCCTGAACTTCGCGCCGGTGCAGCTGGCGGTGCCGGTCGACGTGGCCGTGAAGTCGGTCAACATGGCCCTCGAGCTCGAGACGCTAAGCTTCGCTCTGGCAAATCGTTAGCCGCTCGTCCGACCCGCGGTTAGATTCCCGCCCATGGCCCGCGTCCATGTCACCTCGGAAATCGGCTCGCTGCGGACCGTGCTGGTCCATACCCCCGGCCGCGAGCTGGTGGCGGTCACCCCCGGCAATCGCGAAGACTACCTCTACGACGACATCATCGATCTCGAGCTCGCCGAGAGCGAGCACCGGCGGTTTGTGGCCGTGTTGGAGCGGTTCGCCCAGGTGTACGAGGTGCGCACCTTGCTGACGGAGCTGGTGGCGCGCCCCGACGTGCGCGAGTTCCTCGTGACCCGCGCGCTCGAGGTGGTGCCCTCGGACGCCCTGGCGAAGCAGCTCGCCGCGCTCGCCCCGGAGGAGCTCGTCGGCCTCATGATCGAAGGCGCCCTCGAGGAGGCCGGGCCGATCGCTCGGGCGCTCAACGAGACGGGCTTCGCGCTGCCGCCGCTCCCCAATCTCTTCTTCACGCGCGATGTGGGGATCGTGATCGGCGAGCACTCGATCATCGGTTCGATGCGCTATGGCGTGCGCTGGACCGAAGAGCTGCTCGTGAAGGCGCTGTTCCGCTACCACCCGTGCCTCGAGAATGCGGGCATCCTGTACGACGGATCGGAGGAGAAGCGCAACAACTACACGCTGGAAGGCGGGGACGTGCACCCGATCCGGCCCGACCTGCTGCTGCTCGGGTTCAGCGAGCGCTCGAGCCCCGCGGCACTCGATCACCTGTGCGACCTCGTGTTCGAGCACTGCGGCGTGAAAGACGTGATCGTCGTGGTGCTCCCGAACGAGCGCACCGCGATCCACCTCGATATGATTTTCACGCAGCTCGACCGCGAGCTCTGCTGCGTCTATCCGCCCCACTTCGTCGGGCCGGAGCGCCTCGCCGTCCTGCACCGCCGCAAGAAATCCAAGGGTGTGAAGGAAATGCCCAACTTCTTCGCCGCCATGCAGGCAGTGGACCACCCCCTCGAGCCGGTGTTCTGCGGCGGTTCGGACCGCTCGTTGCAGGAGCGGGAGCAGTGGTCCTCAGCCTGCAATTTCTTCGCGGTGCGACCCGGCCTGACCGTCACCTACGCCCGCAACGAGGCCACGCTGCGAGAGCTCGAGCATGCGGGCTTCCGGGCGCTGTCCGCCGCCAGCCTCCTGACGGGCGAGGATGGGTTGGATGATGGCGATCGGGCGGTGATCACCATGGAGGGAAGCGAGCTGGTCCGCGGCGGCGGGGGTCCCCGGTGTATGACGTTGCCGCTCCGGCGGGATGACCTCTAGCCTGGCGGCCGAGTCCCTCGACCTCGCCCGCTTCGCCGTCGTCGACGTGGAAACGACCGGCGGGCGGGCCCTGCACGGCGGACGGATCCTCGAAGTGGCCGTGGCGATCCTCGAGGGCGGAACCATCCACCTCGCCTTCGAGGCGTTGCTCGACCCGGGGGCGGCGATTCCGCCTTGGGTGGCGCGCCTCACGGGGATCACCGAGCGCATGGTCGCCGGTCGCCCTCGCTTCGGGGACGTCGCGGCCAGTCTGGGACGGGCGCTGGACGCCGCGGTGTTCGTCGCCCACAACGCGCGCTTCGACTGGCGCTTTCTCGCAGCCGAATGCGTGGCGGTCGGTGCCCCCGGGCCCAGCGGCAGGCCGCTGTGTACGGTCCGCCTCACCCGCCGTCTCGTGCCGGAGCTGCGCCATCGTGGGCTCGACCACGTAGCGGCGTTCTTCGGCATCGCCAACCCGGCACGTCACCGCGCCTTCGGGGATGCGCTCGCGACCGCCCGCGTGCTGCGGGCCCTGCTCGAGCGGGCGCGCGAGCGGGGGGTCGAGACCCTGGAGCAGCTGGTAGAGCTGCACGACCGGCCGCGGCACAAGAAAGTGCGGAATGCGGAATGTGGAATGCGGAGTGGCTCCCCCATCGACTCCGGACTCCGCATTCCGCACTCCGCACCCGAATGAGCCACACCACTTTTCGCGTCGGCCGCCTGACCTGCCACGCCTTGGAGGGCGGGACCCAGCGGCTCGACGGCGGCGCCATGTTCGGCGTCGTGCCGAAACCCCTGTGGCAGCGCCGCATCCCCGCCGATGAGCGCAATCGCATTCCCTTGGCACTCCGCTGTCTGCTGGTCGAGCACGATGACGGGTTGGTGCTCGTGGACACGGGGCTCGGCAACAAGGAAGACGAGAAGTTCAGGGACATCTACGGCGTGGAGAACGAAGGGAAGGGCGGGCGCACCAAGCTGGAAGATGCCCTCGCGGAGCTCGGCTACGCCCCCACCGACGTGCGCTGGGTGATCGACAGCCACCTCCATTTCGATCACGCGGGCGGCAATACCTACCGCGATCCGTCGGGCCGCGTCACGCCGAGCTTCCCCAAGGCGCGGTATGTCGTCCAGCGGGGGGAGCTGGAGTTCGCGCGCCACAGGAACGAGCGCACGGCGGCGAGCTACCTTCCGCCCAACTTCGAGCAGGTCCCGTTCACGCTCATCGACGGCGAGACGGAGCCGCTCCCCGGGATCCGCTGCCTGCCGACACCGGGGCACGTCCCCTATCACCAGTCGGTGTTGGTCGAGAGCGGCGGTGAGCGAGTGTGTTTCCTCGCAGACCTCGTCCCGACCAGCGCCCATCTACCGCTCCCCTGGATCATGGGATACGACCTGGAGCCGCTCGTGACGCTCGAGTCGAAGCGACGGTTGTATGCGCGGGTCGAAGCGGAAGGGTGGTTGTTGTTCTTCGAGCACGATCCCACGGTGGTCGCGGGTCGGTTGGGGCGTGACGGGAAGGCGTTCGCTCTTGTGGACCGGCTTCTGGCGGGCTAAACTTAGCCCCGACAATACGGCAAGCGGGCGCCTGAGTGCGCCTCACCCGCTGCCTCTCCGGATTGGGGAGTGCTCTAGGGTTCCGAAGCCTCACCCCCTGACCCCCTCTTCACGACGTGGAGAGGGGAAGGGGGAGAGGAAAGCGGATTCCCGGGCAGCCGGAGTCCGCTTTTTCTTTCTCTATGGAGGAGACCAGCACCTGGCCATCGAAAACCCGAACAACAAAACGCCCCGCATCCGAGTCAACCGGCAGATCCGGATCAGTCCGATCCGCGTGATCGCCCCCGACGGAGCGCAACTTGGCGTGCTGACCGTGGAGGAAGCGTTGGCGGCGGCGCAAGAGCGAGGCCTCGACCTGGTCGAGGTGGCGCCGCTCGCGCGACCCCCGGTCGCGAAGATCATGGATTACGGGAAGTTCAAGTTCGAGGAGGCGAAGGCGGCGCGGGCGGCAAAGAAAAAGCAGCACGTCATCCATCTGAAGGAAGTGAAGTACCGGCCAGGGATCGACGATCACGACTTCGCGTTCAAGACTCGGCACGCGCGCGAGTTCCTGCAGGACGGGAACAAGGTCAAGGTAACGATGATGTATCGGGGCCGGCAGATGGCCCACATCGATCTGGGGCGCGCGGTGCTCGACCGCGTCGCCAACGAGCTGAAGGATATCGCCAAGATCGAGCAGGACCCGAAGCTCGAGGGCCGCAACATGTCGATGGTCTTGGCCCCGAAATAGCACTCTTAGCCCCGCCCGCGAGGGCGGGGAGGACGAAATGCCCAAACAGAAATCGAAGCGCGCGCTCCGCAAGCGGGTGAAGCTGACGGGAACCGGCCGGCTGCGCCGCTACCACGCGTACAAGAGCCACATCCTGACCAAGAAGCACCCCAAACGGAAGCGCCGCCTGCGCAAGCCAGCACTGGTGTCGAAGGCCGACGAGCGGCGCTTCAAGCGGTTGTTGATGGTGTAAGGAGCGATCCATGCCCCGCGTCAAGAGCAACGTCGCGCGCCTGAAGCGCAAGAACAAGATCATGAAGCTCGCCAAGGGCTACTTCGGCGGGCGGTCCAAGCTGTGGAAGGCGGCCAAGGAGTCCGTCGAGCGGGCCCAGAAATACGCGTACCGGGACCGCCGCCGAAAGAAGGCCGACTTTCGCCGGCTCTGGATCACGCGCATTAACGCCGCCGCGCGGCTGCACGAGCTGTCCTATAGCCGCCTCATGAACGGGCTCCGCAAGGCCGGCGTCGAGATCAACCGCAAGGTGCTGGCCGATCTCGCCGTCCGCGATCCCGTCGCGTTCGAGCAGCTCGCGGAGGTCGCCAAGCAGGCGCTCTGATCATGCGCGACCTCCTGGCAGCCCTCGCCGAGCTGCGGGAGCGTCTGAAGGAAATTCCGCAGGCGGACGAACGCCGGCTGTCCGATCTCAAGACCGAGATCCTGGGACGCAAGGCCGGCGCCCTCACCCAGATTCTCGGGCGTTTGCCCAAGCTCGATCCCTCCTCCAAGAAGGAGGTCGGTGCGGCGGCGAACGCGCTGAAGCGCGAGTTCGAGGCTGCCTTCGAAGCGCGCGAGCGCGAGCTCAAGCACGCCGCCGGCGCGCTCACCGGCGTCGACCTCACCATGCCCGGCCGGGCCGCCTGGCAGGGCGGGCTTCACTTGGTCACCCAGGTCGTGGACGAGATCTGCGACATCTTTCGCGAGCTCGGATTCACGCGCGCCGTCGGTCCCGAGGCCGAGACCGAGCGCTACAACTTTTTCGCCCTCAACTTCCCCAAGGATCACCCCGCCCTCGACGCTCAGGACTCGTTCTATCTGGGCGGGGACGTGTTGCTGCGTACCCATACCTCGCCGGTGCAGATCCGTACGCTCGAGCAGTACCCGCCGCCCATCCGCGTCGTGATCCCGGGGCAGGTGTACCGGCGCGACCCGTTCGACGCCTCGCACTCCCCGGTGTTCCAGCAAATCGAGGGCCTGGCGGTGGACGAAGGGATCAGCTTCGTCGATTTCAAGGCGACGCTGGCCACGTTCGCGCGCCGGTTCTTCACCTCCGAGACGCGGGTCCGTTTCCGGCCGTCGTTCTTCCCCTTCACCGAGCCGTCGGCCGAGATGGACGTGCAGTGCCAGATCTGCAAAGGCGCGGGATGCCCCACGTGCAAGCAGAGCGGCTGGATGGAGATCCTCGGCTCGGGAATGGTGCACCCCGCGGTGCTCGAGAACTGCGGCGTGGACAGCGAGCGCTACACCGGTTTCGCGTGGGGCATGGGGCCCGAGCGCATCGCCATGACCCGCCACGGTATTCCCGATATCCGGGTGCTGTTCGAGAGCGACGTGCGGTTCCTCGCGCAGTTCGCGGGAGGGGCGCGATGATCGTCTCGCGTCGCTGGCTCGAGGCGCTGCTGGAGCGACCGCTCGATGCGCGCGACGTCGCGGAGCGCCTGACGCTCCACGCCGCCGCGGTCGACGCGGTCGTCCCACTGCACCAGGACCTGAACGACATCTTGATCGCTCGGGTGTTGGAGGTAAAGAAACATCCCGATGCCGACCGGCTGTCGCTCTGCCTTGTGGACTCGGGAGGGGCCGAGCCCGTCGAAGTCGTGTGCGGTGCACCCAACGTACAGGCCGGCAAGACCTATCCCTACGCTCCGGTGGGCGCCGTGCTGCCGGGCGGGCTGAGGCTCGAGCGCAAGAAGATCCGCGGCGTGGAATCGAACGGCATGCTGTGCTCCGCGAAAGAGCTCGGCCTCGGCGCCGACCAAACCGGAATTCTCGAGCTCGACACCGCGGCCGCGCCGGGAACGCGCTTCGTGGATGCGGTGGGCATCGCCGATCACCAGATCGTGATCGACGTGCCGGCCAACCGTCCCGATTTGCTGTGTCACAAGGGAGTCGCCCGAGAGCTGGGCGCGTCGCTCGGGGCCCCGGTCAAGTTGCCGCCCATCCCGGGGGCCAAGCCCCTGTCCCTCAGTCCGCCGGTCCGCCAGTCCGCCCGGGGCGTGGTAGACGGCGTGGAGGTGCGACTGGAAGACCCCGAGGGCGCGCCCCGCTATATGATCGCGGTGATCCGCGGGGTACGGGTGGGCCCGAGCCCCGGCTGGCTCGCCGGCCGACTCACCGCCGTGGGCCAGCGGCCGATCAACAATCTGGTCGACGCGACCAACTACATCCTGTTCGAGCTGAACCAGCCGCTTCACGCGTTCGACCTCGCCAAGCTGCGTGGACCCGCGGTCGTCGTGCGGCGAGCGCGGGCGGGCGAAACGATCGTCACCTTGGACGGCGTGACGCGCGCGCTGACCGCGGACATGACGGCGATCTGTGACGCCGAGCAGCCCACGATTGTCGCCGGTGTGATGGGGAGCGCCGAGTCGGAGGTGAGCGCAAACACGAAAGATCTGGTGCTCGAGTGCGCCTACTTTCAGCCGACGCGTATTCGTCGCACCCGCCGGGCGCTCGAGCTGTCGAGCGAGTCGAGTTATCGCTTCGAGCGTGGCATCGACATGCTCGGAATGCCCGAAGCATTGCGGCGCGCTATCGAGCTGATCATCGCCGTGGCGGGAGGCGAGGTGCGCGCGCCGGCGCTCGACCTCTGGCCCGCGCCCCAGCAGGAGCGCGCGATCTTTCTGCGCCCCGAGCGCGTCAACCGGCTGCTTGGCGTGGAGCTGGAGCGCGCCGAGGTCGAGCGGCTGCTTACCACGGTGGGGTTCTTCGTCGCGCCGAAGGACGCGCGGCTCGCCGTACAGGTCCCGGGCTGGCGTCCGGATGTGACGCGTGAGGTCGACCTGATCGAGGAAGTGGCCCGGTTGAAGGGCTATGACGCCTTCCCCGACGAGCTGCGCGCCTACCGCCCGGGCACCGTGCCGGACGCCCCGGACGAGCGATCTCGGGCTCGGATACGAGAGCGGTTGGTGCGCGCCGGACTGCTCGAGGCCCACACCCTGCCGCTCGGCCCACCGGACGGGCCCGACGCCGTGCCGATCCTCAATCCCATGTCCGCCGAGGAGGCGCACCTGCGACGGCGGATCGTGCCCGGTTTGGTGCGCCGGGTCGAGTACAACTGGGCCAATCGCAATCGTGATATCCGGCTCTTCGAAGTGGGAACCGTCTTCCAGAAGGGGGCAGGGGTGGGGGCCCCCGAGGAATGGACCTCCGTCGCCGGGGTTCTCACGGGGGCACGCCGGCCGCCCCATTGGTCGGAGGGTGCGAAAGTACCTGATATGGACATATGGGACCTGAAGTACCACTTTGAGTTAGCAGTGAGCGTGGCGGCACCCGAATGTAGCGTGGAACCCGCAACCGGTGGGGCGGCCGGTTGGGAGGCGGTGCAACGGGGTGGTCGCAGTGTGGTGGGTTGGGCCGGTCCCCTGGAGGCGGACGCCCCAGTGTGGGCCGCTCCCCTGTTTGGGTTCGAGGTCCGCCTGACCGCGGCCCAGCGGAGCTTGGTCGCGTACCGGCCCCTGCCGCTGCAGCCCCCGGTCGAGCGCGACGTGGCGCTCGTGGTGCCGCCGGGAGTTACGGCGGCGCAGGTGTCCGACATCCTGCGGCGGACCGTGGGTCCGTTGCTCGAGCGGCTCGAGGTGTTCGACGAGTATCGCGGGCCTGGGGTCCCGGCAGGGCAGCGCAGCGTGGCCTGGCACTGCACGTTCCGAGATCCCGAGCGCACGCTGCGCGAGCGGGACGTGGATGCGCTGCTCGCGCGGGGTCTCGCCGCGCTGGAGGGTGAGCTTGGCGTACGACGGAGAGAGAGCTGATGCGCAGGTGCTCGACCAGCTCGAGACCATCCTTCGCCACGTGGCGGACGAGCTGGCCGTGTGGCGCGCGCGCGCCGTCAAGGCTGAAGGGGAGCTAAAGGAAAGCGGCGGGCGGAGCGGCGGAGCGGCCGCGAAGCCCGACGCCGAAACGCGGAACCGGGTCGCGGACCTGGAGCAGGAGAACAAGACGCTGCGCCAGCGTGTCGAGGCGGCGCGGTTGCGCGTTCACGATCTGCTGTCCCGCCTCACGTTTCTCGAGGAGCAGGCGCGTGAGACCGGCGGCAACGGCGGTGTGCGCTCGGCGGGCGCCGCTCCGGCGGGTGGCAGCGCTCCGGGCGCCAGCGGAGGGGCTCAGTGAGCACCAAGAAGCACGCGGTCAAGGTGATGATCGGCGGCGAGGAGTACACGGTGCGCTCCGACCTGCCGCCCGAGTACACGCGGGAAGTCGCCGCCTACGTGGACCAGGCGCTGAAGAAAGTCCTGTCGCAGGGGCCGATCGTCGAGACCCACAAGGCGGCGATCCTGGCCGCCTTGGACATCACGAACGAATTATTCCAGGCAAAGAAGGGCGAGCGCGAGGTGGCGGCTCGTCTCGCGGCGCTGGCGGACGACCTGACCAAGCTGCTGCCACCGGGGAAGCGCAAAGCGGTCAGCAGCCATCCGTCTTCCGTCGTCGGTTAGGGAGTGGCGTTTCTCCGATAGAAGACACTCGCTCCGCGTCCGGCGGGGCGATGCAGGAGATAGATCCTATGGCGGACTGGCTGGTCGTCGTCTCAGCCCTCCTCGGCGGAGTCGTTGCCGCAGGAGTGGCATTCTACGCGATCGGGCGCCGGGTGGAGCGCCGAACGGCGGAGGCGGCGGCCCGTGCGGCGGCCGCGGAGACCGAGCGCCTCCTGGGGGAAGCCCGTCAGCGCGTCGTCCTCGCAGCCAAGGAAGAGCTCATGCAGGCGCGCGAGGGCTTCGAGGAGGAAGCCGCGCGCCGGCGCCGCGACATCGAGCGCCATGAGCAGCTCGTCGAGCAGCGCCTCGGCGCTCTGGAAGAGCGTGCCCGCGGTCTCGAGTTGCGTGGCCGTGCGCTGGAGGATCGAGATCAAGCGCTCGCCGCCAAGGAGCTGGAAGCGCGCGCCCGGATCGAGCAGATCGCCGGCCTGACCGCCCAGGAGGCCAAGCAGGAGCTCCTGCGACGGCTCGAGGATGAGGCGCGCAACGAAGCTGCCGCCCTCGCCCGGGACTTGAAGGAGCAGGCGCGCCGGAGCGCGGACAAAGAAGCCAAAAAGATCCTCGCCCTTGCCATCCAGCGGCTCGCGCCCGAGTCCACCGCCGAGACCACGGTGTCCGCCGTCGCCCTCCCCTCCGACGAGATGAAGGGCCGGATCATTGGACGCGAGGGTCGCAATATTCGCGCGTTCGAAGCGGCGACCGGGGTGGACGTGATCATCGACGACACGCCGGACACCGTGGTGGTGTCGTGCTTCGATCCCGTACGCCGCGAGGTGGGTCGCCTGGCGCTGGAGCGACTCATCACGGACGGACGGATCCACCCGGGGCGCATCGAGGAAATCGTGGACAAGGCCCGCCTCGAGGTGGACGCCTCCGTCCTCGAGGCGGGTGAGCAGGCGGTGTACGAAACCGGCATCAAGGGCATGCACCCGGAGCTCGTGAAGCTCGTGGGGCGGATGCGCTACCGCACCTCGTACGGCCAAAACATTCTCGAGCACTCCAAGGAAGTGGCCTGGTTGGCGGGGATCCTCGCGGCCGAGCTGAAGCTCGACGTGCAGCTCGCGAAGCGCGGCGCTTTGCTGCACGACATCGGCAAAGTGCTCACGCACGAGCACGACGGCACGCACGTCCAGCTGGGCGTGGAGGTCGCCACCAAGCACGGCGAGCACCCGACCGTCATTAACTGCATTGCGGCACATCACGACGACGTCGCTCACGAGTCGCCGATCAGCGTGATCGTGCAGGCGGCCGACGCCGTGTCCGGGTCGCGGCCGGGGGCGCGCCGCGAGGCGTTCGAGACCTACGTGAAGCGGCTCACCCAGCTGGAGCAGATCGCAAGCGAGTTCGCGGGCGTAGAAAAAGTGTTCGCGATCCAGGCGGGGCGAGAGGTACGTGTCGTGGTGACCCCCAACACGATCGACGACGGTAAGGCGAGCGTGCTCTCCGAGCAGATCGCCCGCAAGATAGAGCGCGAGCTCCAGTACCCCGGACAGATCAAGGTGGTGGTGATCCGCGAGACCCGCGCGGTGGATTTTGCCCGCTAGGCTCATCGACGGCACTACAGTCGGCGATACCATGCGCGCCGAGCTCCAGGGCGAGATCCGCCGGCTGCGTGCGCTCGGGATCACTCCGGGGCTCGCGGCGGTCCTGGTCGGCGACAACCCCGCGTCGACGACCTACGTCCGCATGAAGGGGAAGGCGTGTGACGAGGCCGGACTGTACCACGAGACGATTCGGCTCAAGGCGGAGACCACCGAAGCCGAGCTGCTCCAGCTGATCGACAAGCTCAACGCGGACCAGAAGATTCACGGTATCCTGGTGCAATTGCCGCTGCCGAAGCAGATCGAGGCGCAGCGCGTGCTCCGCCGGGTGTCACCGGGCAAGGATGTGGATGGTTTTCATCCCGAGAACGTGGGGAAGGTCTCGATCGGCGACCCGACCGGCTTTCGCCCCGCGACCCCGTACGGCGTCCAGCAGCTGCTCGTCAAGAGCGACATCGAGACCAAGGGCCAGCACGCCGTGATCGTGGGCCGTTCCAACATTGTGGGCCGGCCCATGGCGGCCCTCTTGCTCCAGGACGGTCCGGGCGGCAATGCGACCGTTACCGTGTGCCACTCCCGCACGCGGGACATGAAGGCGGTCACGCGCCTCGGCGACATCCTCATCGTGGCCATCGGCAAACCCGAGTTCGTGACCGGGGAGATGATCAAGCCTGGCGCCGTAGTGGTCGACGTGGGCGTGAACCGCGTGGACGATCCCTCCACCAAGAAGGGCTACCGCTTAGTGGGCGACGTGCGGTTCGCGGAGGCGCAGCAGGTGGCGGGGGCGATCACTCCCGTCCCGGGCGGGGTCGGGCCGATGACCATCACGATGCTGCTCTACAACACCGTGCAGGCGGCGCGCCAATGGGCCAAAGCCTAGACCTGTTTGCGGCCGTCTCGCCGGACGGCGCGTGGACCGTCACGCAGGTCATGCGACGGGCCCGCGCGGTCGTGGAGGCCGGGATCCTGCCGCTGTGGGTCCGCGGTGAGATCTCCGGCTTCAAGGCGTGGCAAAGCGGCCACTGGTACTTCGCGCTACGCGACCGTACCGCCCAACTCCGCTGCGTCATGTTCCAGAAGGACAACCGCCGTCTGCCGGCGCCGCCGCAGGACGGCATGCAGGTGTTCCTGTTCGCGCGGCCCACCATGTGGGAGGCCAAGGGCGAGTTCCGGTTGACCGTGGTGGATCTGCTCTCCACGGAAGCGGGCGGGCTGTGGCAGGTCGCCTTCGAGCAGGCGAAGGCCGCCCTCGCCAAGGACGGGCTGCTCGATCCGGCACGCAAGCGGCCGCTGCCGCCCTACCCGCTCCGCATCGCGGTCGTCACCAGCCCCGACGGAGCCGCCCTCCAGGACATCATCGCCGTGACGGCGCGGCGCTGGCCGGTGGCGCAGCTGCTGGTGCTGCCGACCCGCGTGCAGGGAGAGGGAGCGGAGCGCGACATCTGCGCCGCGCTCGCGCTGTTGTGCCGCATCGAGGGACTCGACCTGGCGATCATCGGCCGGGGCGGCGGCTCGCGTGAGGATCTTTGGACCTTCAATCACGAGCGCGTGGCTCGAGCGGTGGCCGCGCTCCCGGTGCCGGTGATCTCGGCGGTCGGCCACGAGACCGATGTGACGCTGTGCGACCTGGTCGCCGACGTGCGCGCTCCCACGCCGTCCGCGGCGGCGGAGGCGGCCACGCCCGACCGGGCCGACGTCCTGGCCGAGCTGGCGCACCTGGGCGCGCGACTGGCCCGCGGTCTGGCCGGGCGCACCGGGCGAATGGCCGAGCGCCTGGACGGCACCTTCGATCGGCTGACCGGGACACTGGAACGCCGGCTCGAGCGGCACCGCCACGAGCTGTCGGGGTTGGCGGGCCGCCTGGATGCCTTGTCGCCCCTCAAGATCCTCGAGCGCGGCTACGCGCTCGCGCGCGATGAACAGGGCCGGGTGCTGAAGCGTATCGCCCAGTTTCCGTCCGGCTTGCGGTTCCGCCTGCGCGTTACCGACGGCGACGTCGCAGCGCGTGCCGGAGAATCGTGATGGCGCGTACCCCACCCGCCCGAGAGCCCCTGAGCTTTGCACAGCAGCTCGACCGCCTCGAGGAGATCGTGCGTCGGCTCGAAGCCGAGGAGCTCGACCTCGACGAGGCACTGAAGCTGTTCGAGGAGGGCATCGAGCGGCTCCGCGAAGCGCGCGAACGGCTCACCACGGCGGAGGCGCAAGTGAAGCAGGTCCTCTCGGACAAAGCCGGCAATTTCAGGGTCGAGGATTTCGACGGCTAACCGCGCCCTCGAGGCCTACCTCCAGGACGCCCGCGCCCGTGTGGATGCGACCCTCGAAGCATGGGGCGCCCGCGCCGACGCCTGGTGGCGCCAACCCCTGCCCGCGGCCGTCCGATACAGTCTGCTGTCGACCGGCAAGCGGCTACGCCCGACGCTGGTGTTCGCCTCGGCTGAAGCCGCCGGCGGCGGAGGCGAAGCAGGAGTGGCCGAGCTCGCCGCCGCCGTCGAGGTCGTGCACGCGTATTCGCTGGTTCACGACGACCTCCCCTGCATGGACAACGACGACTTGCGTCGCGGCCGGCCCACCACCCACCGCGCATTCGATGTCCGGACCGCCACGGTGGCCGGCTACCACATGGTGGCCCTCGGCGCCCGAGTGCTGGACGCCGGTATGGCCGCACTCGCCCTGGAGCCGTCCCGCCGCCGGGCGATCGCTCTCGAGCTGTTCCGGGCGGCCGGCGCCGGGGGCATGATCGGGGGACAAGCGCTGGATCTCGAGGCGGAAGGCCTGCGGCTGCCGGCCGCCGGCCTCGAGGACGTGCACCGGCGTAAGACGGGAGCCTTGATTGCGGCGGCGTGCGTGATCGGAGGACTCGCCGCCGGGGCGCCTCCCGCGGCGTGCGAGGCGCTACGCGACTACGGCGGCGACGTGGGGCTCGCGTTCCAGATCTACGACGACGTGCTCGATGCCACGGCCACGTCCGATCAGCTGGGCAAGACCGCGGGCAAGGACGCGGCGCTCGCCAAGTCCACCTTCGTCACCTTGCTCGGCGTCGGCGCCGCCCGGGCGGAGGCGGAACGGCTGGCGGCGCGGGCGGTAGACCGCTTGCGCCAAGCGGGGTTAGTTTCTCCTACGCTGGCGGAGCTGGCGCACTA
>Ga0137415_10003051_pt1 | contig 16587 bp, 16 predicted proteins | sample CZODoug3_1_1_16f_FD_183082 | JGI IMG/M metagenome (GOLD analysis project Ga0137415, IMG submission 183082) | Vadose zone soil fungal communities from Angelo Coast Range Reserve, California, USA - CZODoug3_1_1_16fungal (Hybrid Assembly) | ecosystem: Environmental > Terrestrial > Soil > Vadose...
AAGCGGCTCACCACGATGCCGAAGCGCAAACCGGATGCGGTCAGTTCGCCGTTGATTGAAGCGGGCTGGAGTTTTTCTGCCATCGCGAATTCGCTATTTGCCTTTGAAGTCCGCTTTCCTCTTTTCGAGGAAAGCTTTGGTGCCTTCGCGCATATCTTCCGTCGCGCAAGAAAGGCCGAACAATGTCGCTTCCAGGAATAAGCCTTCTTCCTGAGGCATCTCCACGCCGCGCTCGATAGCTTCCATGGTGTATTTCACCGCAAGCGGAGCGTTAGCGATAATTTTTTTGGCCATGGCTTCGGCAGCGGGCAGCAGCTCCGCTGGTTCGTAAATGTGATTGACCAGGCCGATGCGCTGCGCCTCTTCCGCGGTAATCATTTCGCCAGTGAGGCAGAGTTCGTGCGCGACGCCTTTGCCGCACAGCCGCGCGAGCCGTTGCGAACCGCCGTATCCCGGAATGATGCCGAGCTTCACTTCCGGCTGACCGAGCTTCGCGGTCTTGCTGGCAATCCGGATCGTGCAGCAAAGCGCCATTTCGCAGCCGCCGCCCAATGCGAATCCGTTGATAGCGCAGATCGAAGGTTTTCCCAACGTTTCAAGCAGATGGAATACGCTTTGTCCGAAAAGCGAAAACTCCTTGCCATCGACGGGAGTCCGCTGCGCAAGCTCGCTGATATCCGCACCGGCCACAAAGGATTTTTCTCCCGCGCCCGTAAGAATCAGCACGCGCACGGAAGAATCATCCCGCGCATCCAGCAGCGCATCCCGCAACTCCTCCACTGTCTTCCGATTCAGTGCGTTCAGCACCTTAGGGCGATTGAACGTGATGTACGCGATGCTTTCTTTTTTCTCAAACAGAATGTTTTCGTAGTCCATTTGTCTGGTCACAATCTTAGAATTTCATCGGTTTGGGCTTTTGCGGGTCAGAATAGTCATAAAAGCCGCGCCCGCCTTTGCGGCCATTCCAGCCGGCGAGGACCATGCGCTTGAGCAGCGGCGGCGCGGCAAAGCGGCGCTCGCGAAATTCGTCAAACATGATGTTCGCGATGTAATAAGTCGTGTCGAGGCCCACGAAATCAAGCAGCGTGAGCGGCCCCATCGGATGCCCGCAGCCGAGCTTCATCGAATTGTCGATGTCTTCGATCGAGCCGACGCCCTCCTCGAGCGCCCGAATCGCGTCGAGCAAATAAGGAACGAGCAGGCGATTGACGATGAAGCCGGTGCTGTCATGCGCGCGCACCGGCGTTTTGCCCAGTTTTGCCCCGAACGCCACCATCTCCTCATACACTGCCGGATCGGTCGCGATCGTTCTTACCACTTCCACGAGCTTCATCACCGGAACGGGATTGAAGAAGTGCAGCCCTACAAAGCGCTGCGGTCGCTTCGTGGCGGTGGCAATTTCCGTAATCGTGAGCGAAGAGGTATTGCTCGCAAAAATCGTAGATGCCCCACAAAGCGCATCCAGCGCGCTGAAAAGCTCTCGCTTCGCCGGAAGCTGCTCGATGATGGCTTCCACAATGACGTCGCAATCCTTCAGGTCCTCCAGCGAGGTCGTGCCCTTCAGCCGGCCGCGGATCTCTGTTTTTTGCGTTTCGCTCAGATTGCCTTTTTCCACCAGCCGCGCGAGATTTTTCTCGATGCTCTTCAGCCCCTTGTCGACAATTTCCGGGCTGACTTCGCGCACCACCGTGGGAAAGCCCGCCTGCGCCGCAACCTGCGCGATTCCCGAGCCCATCAAGCCACACCCGACGACGCCAACTTTTTGAATCGCCATCCTGATCCTCTGTAGGAAATACCGCGGTCAGTCGCCAGAAAGCGGCAAAGCACCCGCAGGAAAACCACCATGCCAGACGAGAAAAGTGTAGCAGAAACGCCGCGAACTAGTTGTGCAACGCCTCCACGATCATGGCGATGCCCTGGCCGCCGCCAATGCAGGCAGTCGCCAGCCCGTAGCGCATGTTGTTGCGGCGAAGCTCGTTGAGAATCGTGATCACCAGCCGCGTCCCCGAAGCTCCAAGTGGATGCCCAAGTGCAATCGCGCCGCCGTTTACGTTGGTTTTGTCGCGGTTCAATCCCAAAACCTTTTCCACCGCCAGATATTGCGCAGCGAAGGCTTCGTTCACTTCCACGCGGTCCATCTGTGCAATAGACAGCCCCGCGAGCTTGAGCGCTTTTTGCGACGAGGGCACGGGGCCGATGCCCATGATGCTGGGATCCACGCCGGCTACTGCCCAGGAAACAATTCTCCCCACGGGCTTCAATCCTTGTTCCTTTGCGGTTTTCTCCCGCGTCACGACGACGGCCGCGGCGCCATCGACGATGCCGCTGGCGTTTCCCGCAGTCACGATTCCGTCCTTTTTAAAGGACGGCGCCAATTTCTCGAGGATCTCCATCGTAGTATCAGGCCGGCGATGATCGTCTTCGCTGACCACGATGGTCTTCTTTCCCTGCTTCACTTCCACTGGCACAAGCTCCTCGCGAATGCGGCACGCTTTGTACGCGGCTTCAGCCGCTTGCTGGCTGCGCAGGGCATAGCTGTCCGCATCTTTGCGCGTGATGCCATGTTGCTCGGCCAGCTTTTCCGCCGTTAGCGCCATCGGCAATCCGCAGTAGGAATCGGTCAGGCCCGCCATCAGCGAATCTTCCAGCGCGCCTCCGCCAAGCTTCAGGCCGCCGCGCGCGCCGCGAATCACAAACGGCGCTTGCGTCATGTTCTCCATGCCACCGGCAAGGACCATGTTCGCTTCGCCGAGCAATAGCCTTTGCGCAGCCTGAGCGATGGCTTCAATTCCGGAACCGCACAAGCGATTTACGGTCACCGCCGGGGTTTCCGTCTTCAGCCCAGCCTTCAGGCCCACGTGACGCGCCCCGTAAAGAGCATCCGCGCTGGTCTGCATCACATTTCCAAAAATCGCGTGATCAATGCCTGCAGGATCAGCGCCGGAGCGCCGAATCGCCTCTTTGGACGCGTGCGCGGCCAGATCAATGGCGGAAACATCCGAAAACGAGCCGGTATAGCGCGCCATGGGCGTGCGTGCTCCGGCAACAATCACTACGTCGGTCGGAAACATAATTTTCCTCTCTTATTCCCAGCTAGAGTTTGGGGCTTTCCAGCGCCACGACGGTATCGCCGCCCCGTTTGCGCGCCTCTTCCACGCTGGTCTCGGCGCGATTGATCAGGTCCGTGACAATATCCTCGCTCTCGTAATCCGCCTTCGCCACCGCTTCCACGATTCCCGCGCTCAGCGTCACTTGCGTGGAATCCCACGGCGGTCTTAGTCCGGACGCCGCACGACGCAGCTTATCGGCCAGATTCTGCGCGCCAGCCAGGCTGGTATCCGGCAGGATGAACGCCAGCGACCACGACGTATATTTTACCGCGACATCGTTCTGGCGCACGATAGGCTGCAGCGATCGCGCCAGTTGTTCCAGAAAGCGCTCCACCGGCGATTCGCCCTGCTGCCGCAGAATCTCCGCTCCGCGGTCTATTTGCAGGATCGCCAGCGAAAGTGGCGTACCCTGCGTGCGCGAGCGGTCCGCCTCCGTGAGCAAGCAACTCTGATACGAGCTGCGGCTGAGCAGTCCGGTGCGCTCGTCAGAAACGCCCATACGCCGCACAAGAGAACGCAGGCGCGTGTGGCTGACGCTCATCAGCATCTGGTCGCCGATGGCTTGCAGGAAGTAAGCTTCGTTTGGCTTCCACTTATGCGCGTCGGCGTGTCCCACGATCAGCATTCCTGCCGGGCTCTGCGTCTCTTTGTCACTGATAATCACGCCAAGAGCGCTGCTGATGCCCATCTCTTTCAGTATCGAGCCGTCGCTGGCCGTTAGCGTAAGACCGCCTAGTTCATCGGGCTGGGCCTTTTCCATCTGCGCGAGCAATAAAACCAGTTGTGAGCCGGGCGTAGCGCGCATCCCGCCCGCACAAAATTCCGCCGCCATCTCCGGCGGGCGGCCCTGCGCCCCAAACACCGCCAGTGCCCGCGAGCAGTGCAGGTAAGCGCCTACCTCGTTGACCGCTGTATTCAGCATGGCACGCGGCGTCTGCTGCCGGAAAATCTTCTGATTGATCTCCGAAATTTTCGCCAGGTCGCGAAGCGTTTCCGCCGTATAGACGCCGGTTTTTTGCGTCATGCCGGCGCCGAGCGATTCCGCCACAGGTTCCACCGGCCGCACCGTGACCACCGGCTCTGGCTTTGGACGCGTAGATCCCGCCGGCCACCAATTCGCCGTCTGATACAGATTGCGCAGCCGGGTATTGCGCTCTTCTTCCCCGGGAAACGTCGCCGCGATTTTCTGCAATCGCTCGAGCGCTTTGTTCTGCAGTGAATACTGCAAGAAAATTTCCGTCTGGACGATCAGATCCTCAAGCGCTTGCAAGTGCCGCCCGTCTCCGGCGGCGGGCTGCGAAGTGCTCACACTGTCTGCGGTCGAGGACTGTGTATGCACAGAGCGCGGCGGCGCGGAACTCCCCGATTTGGTCAGTCGCGCGCCAAGCTGCTTCAAAGAGGAATCGTCGATTCGCCCCTGTAATTTATTTAGCCGTTCCTGGTTTCGGTTATCGTACGGATCAATGTCCAAAAGCTTTTCCAGCGCGTCGCTTGCTTTCTGAACATTTCCCGCATTCAGATACACGTCGAAAAGCTTGATCAGAATCTCAAAGTACTGCGTCTCGCGATTCGCCTCGTTGTAAAACGTCCCGCAGAACTCCAGGATGGCCTGCGACTTCGCATGCTTCTCCCCAACGCTGTCCAGTTGCGCGATAAAATCATTCTGTTTGCGATCCGCATACATCCGGTTCTTGAGTAATTGCAGAACTTCCACGGCTTTGGCGTCCTGCCTCCCTTGGCCGTAAGCATCGACGAGATCGAAAAGCCGTGACAATCCTTGATTCTTTTCTTTCAGCAAACGCTCCAAAATCTCTCGCGCTCGGTCCAGCCGGCCCCCTCGTATCAACGCATCGGCGAACGTCTCCAAAAATGTGGCGTCGCTGTCCGTCCCCGCAAATGGCTCCAGCAGTGCTGCTGCTTGTTCTGCATCACCGGTCCGCAAGTTTGCCTCAGCGTAGAGCAGCGCCACACTGCGTTCTTGCGGCGCCAGCTTGTGCGCGCGGCCAAAAAGGCGCAGCGCCTCCTCCGGCGTGCCTCCCGCTGTAGCCAGTTGTCCCGCGCGAAGAAAAGCCTTCGCCGCCAGGGCGTTCTTGCCGATCCGCTCCGCCGTTTCCGCTACCCGGAGCTGCCGCTTCAAATTTTCCGGATCGAGCTGGGCCGTGCGCTCGAGGCAAAATAGCGCGTCATCCTGCCGTCCCGCCTCCGCAAACAAGTCCGCAGCCTTGGCGTATTGCTCCATAGCTTCGTCGTTCCGATTCTGCTTCTGTTGCAGGAATGCATAGCGCGCGATGCGCTCGGGCGGCTGTGGAGAAGCGGCCCCACGCAGAAACCGGTTGTAAATCGCCAGCGCTTTGCTTTCGTCCCGCGGCTCCACGAGCATGTCGAACAATAGACCGTAATACTCCGATGCACGGTCCGGCTTATTCGCGCGCGCGTAGAGGTCCCCTAGTGCCTGCGTCGCTTCCTGGTGCTGCGGCGCTTCGTCGAGCGCGGCTTTATAAGCCGCAATCGCATCTTCGACGCGGTTCTTCTCCAGGAATCGCTTGGCGCGATCCAGATGCTTGCTGACGTCTGCGGCCATCGGCTGCGGTTGCCTCTGCGGTTTTCTCGAAAGTGAGCGGCCACGCCGCACTTTTCGTGCGGCAGCGACTCACTGCCACTATATACCGCCGTGCGAAGCGCGGCAAAAAGCATGCAAACGCCGATGTGGTATGCAGCAAGAGTCGCCGCAGGGCATCTCGGCGTCTCCCTTTTTCGCTTGACAGCGGCCGTGTGCATATATATTGTCCGGTAAACAACAGTGTTTACTATATAATATAACTAACAGTCGGCGCTATGGAGACTGGCGCTTCAAGTTGCGCTCCAGGTGAGGTCCGTTACGCTTCTGTATCGCAAATTCGTAGCCATCGTGGCGGCATCTTTGCTGGCCGCGGGCCCGTCGCGGCCTAAGGCCATCCCCTTGGGCACGGTTACGCAAGCGGAGCAGGCGCATTTGGGTGCAACCGAGGCCTCCGTCGGAAGCACAATTTATGACGGCGACCGGCTCTCGACGGATTCTGGCGGCGTTCTGCGCGCCAGCGGTATCGCGCTCACGCTGCAACTGGACTCTAATTCCTCCGTCACACTCCGCGGGGCCCCTGTTCCGGAAGGCGACATTCAGGCCGAACTCGGCTCCGGCACCGTAATTTTTTCCTCAGGGCAGGCCAGCAACATTGCCGTTCTAGCCGATGGCGCCTTGATTCGCCCGGCCGCCCATGCTTTCACAGTGGCCCATATCCGCGTTACGAGTCCAAAAGAGTTGCGCATCTACGCGCAGCGAGGAGCCTTGGATTTTTCTTATCATGGGCAGAGCGCGGTGATACTAGAAGGCACGGCTTACCGCGTTCTCCTCGACCCGTCCGAGAGAGAAATCGATGCCGCTGCGGAATCAGGCCGGGGCAGGAACCCTCCCGCGAAGGGCCATGTCAAGTTCGTTCTGCTAACGATCGGAATAGCAGCCGGAGGTGCAATCGCGATGATGAGACATCGTCATCACATGGAGAGCCCGGACAGGCCTTGACCAATATTTCTGGCACGCCTACGCAGCTGTAAATCTACTGAAGCGCGTTCGTGAATTTCCTGAGCTGAGAGAGTTTGTTGCCAGCGGCGCCTGACGAAAGCAACTCGCCCGCCAAGCCGGCGCCCGCCAGGAAATTCTCCGCCACACCCGCCGCCAGCAGGGCCGCTGCGGCGTTGATCACCACAATGTCCCGGCGCGGTCCCAGTTCTCCGGCAAAAATACCTTCCAGGGTTGCGGCATTCTCCGCTGGAGAGCCGCCGCGCACAGCGTCCGCTGGCGCGCGCGACACGCCAAAATCCTTAGGCTCCAGGGTGTAGCGTCTGATCTCACCTTCGCGCACATCGGCGACCAGAGTCGGTCCAGCCAATGAAATCTCGTCAAGTCCGCCGGCGCCGTGGACCACAAATGCGCGACGAACGCCAAGTTTCGCAAGCGTCGCCGCAACCAGGTCGATCACCTCCGCGGAAAAAACGCCGACCACCTGCGCCTGCGCTCCCGCCGGATTCGTGAGCGGCCCCAGTAAATTGAAAACCGTCCGCGCCCCAATCTGCTTGCGCGCCGGCATCGCGTGGCGCGTGGCAGCATGCGCCGCAGGCGCAAAAAGAAAGCCGATGCTCACCTCGCGGATCGCTTTTTCCACCCGCGCAAAGGGCACATCAATACGCACGCCTAGCGCTTCTAATACGTCAGCCGATCCGCTGCGCGAACTCACGGCACGATTGCCGTGCTTTGCCACGCGCGCGCCGGCAGCCGCAGCCACAATCGCCGCCGCAGTCGAAATGTTGAAGGAGCCGAAACCGTCCCCGCCTGTGCCGCAAGTATCGACAAGGCGTTCCGGGCGCGTCTCGCCATCTTCAAAGATGCGCGCCGCGTGGCGCCGCATGACCGTCGCAAACCCCGCAAGTTCCGCGACCAGAATTGGCCTCTGGTTCAGCGCAAGCAAAAACCGCGCAATCTCGGCTGTTTCCATTCGCCCGCAGAGCAATTCCTCCATCAAGGCCTCGGCGTCAGCACGCGAAAGGAGCCGGCCCGCTTCCAGTTGCGCGATCAATGAAACTGCCGTGCTTGCTGCCATTTTCGGGCGTCCTTGCTCCTCTTGCGCCTTCCGAGTAAACTTCTTTGTTTTGCGGATGCACAAATTCTAGCACTGATGGAAGCTCGATGAAGATTCACGAGTACCAGGCCAAGGCGATTCTCGCGCGCTACGGCGTCACTACCCCGCGCGGCGAGGTCGCTTACACCAAGGAAGAAGCGCGCGAGGCTGCACAACGCCTGAAGTCACACGTAGTCGTGGTCAAGGCGCAGATTCACGCCGGGGGCCGCGGCAAAGGCGGCGGCGTAAAGCTGGCCCGCTCCGGAGATGAAGCCGAGGACATCGCCGGGCACATCCTGGGCATGAACCTGGTCACCCCGCAAACCGGGCCCGCCGGACGTATCGTCAAGCGCGTTCTCATCGAAGAAGGGCTGGATATCAAGCGCGAGCTCTATCTCGGCTTGCTTGTCGATCGTGCCAGCGGACTCCCCGTTTTTATGGCTAGCGCGGCTGGAGGCATGGAAATCGAAGAAGTTGCAAAGGAGAATCCCGAATCGATTCTTCGCGAGCCCATACAACCCGTCGTGGGCCTACAACCGTATCAGGCCCGGAAAATAGCGTTCGGTTTGGGATTGCCGGGTGAAGTTGCCACGCACGCTACGCCATTTTTTCAGGCTTTGTATCGCGCGTTCATCGATACGGACGCCTCGCTGCTTGAGATCAATCCGTGCGTGCTTACCGGCGACGGCAAGCTTGTCGCGCTGGACGCCAAAATGACGTTCGACGACAACTCTCTTTTTCGCCATCCCAACCTTCGCGAATTGCGCGACCTCGATGAAGAGGACCCACTCGAAGTCGAAGCCTCGAAGTACGGCCTCAACTACATCAAGCTCGATGGCAGTGTCGCTTGCATGGTCAATGGCGCCGGTCTTGCGATGGCCACCATGGATATCATCAAATACGCGGGCGGCTCACCGGCAAACTTTCTCGATGTCGGCGGTGGCGCTTCCTCCGAACAGGTCAAGAATGCCTTCCGTATATTAATGAGCGATCCCAGCGTTCGCGCCGTGTTCATCAATATTTTTGGCGGCATCTTGCGTTGTGACGTGCTCGCTACTGGCGTGGTCGCCGCGGCTAAAGATTTACAGCTCAAGGTTCCCGTGGTCGTTCGAATGGAAGGCACTAATGTTGAGTTGGGCCAGAAAATACTTCGCGATTCTGGACTCAACTTCACGATTGCAGATGGTATGAAAGACGGAGCGCAAAAAGTCGTCGCTCTCGCGGGAGGGGCGCGATGAGCGTTCTCGTTGACGAGAAAACAAGAGTCGTCGTGCAAGGTTTCACCGGCCGCGAAGGAACCTTTCACGCGCAACAAATGATTGAGTACGGAACCAACGTCGTTGGCGGCGTAACGCCCGGCAAGGGCGCCACCAAGCATCTCGAGCGCCCCGTTTTCAATACCGTTTCCGACGCGGTAAAAGATACCGGCGCAAACGCGTCTGTGATCTTCGTTCCGCCGCCGTTTGCCGCGGACGCCATCCTCGAAGCTGCTGAAGCCGAAATTCCCCTCGTCATTTGCATCACCGAAGGCATTCCCGTTCTCGACATGATCCGCGTTTCCCTGGCGGTAGACGGCAGGAAAACCCGTCTCATCGGCCCCAACTGCCCCGGCGTCATTTCTCCCGGCAAATGCAAAATCGGCATCATGCCGGGCCGCATTCACAAGCAGGGTAATGTCGGCGTGGTCAGCCGCAGCGGCACGCTCACTTACGAAGCTGTGGATCAGCTAACGCGGCTCGGCATCGGCCAATCCACCTGCATCGGAATCGGTGGCGACCCGATCATTGGCACGTCGTTTCTGGACGCCATCAAGATGTTCAACGATGATCCCGAAACGCACGCAATCATCCTGATCGGCGAAATCGGCGGCAACGCCGAAGAACGCGCCGCCGAATTCATCAAGTCCAACGTGAAGAAGCCGGTGGTGGGGTTCATTGCGGGGCAGACCGCGCCCCCGGGCCGGCGAATGGGGCACGCCGGCGCGATCATCAGCGGCGGGCAGGGAACCGCGAAGGACAAGTACGCGGCAATGAGTGCCGCGGGAATCCGCTGCGTAGAAACTCCTGCGGACCTCGGTTCCACCGTAGCAGCAGCGTTAAAGTAACGCTGGCATCTTGCCGGCGAACTCTCTTTCTAGTTGGAGGAATGATCTTGGCTCTTGAGCGTACTTTTGCAATCATCAAGCCGGATGCGGTCGGTCGTGGCTTACAGGGTGAGATTCTTTCGCGCATTCACAAGTCTGGTTTCAGAATCGTCGCGATCCGGTCCATGCGTTTGACTAAAGACGAAGCCGGCGGATTCTACGCCGTCCACCGCGAGCGGCCGTTTTTCGGCGAGCTGACGGATTTCATGAGCTCCGGCAAAATCATCGTCATGGTCTTGGAAACGGAAAACGCCATCGCGAAATGGCGCGACGCCATGGGTGCGACGGATCCGAAGAAAGCCGCGCCTGGCACCATTCGCCACGACCTCGGTACCAGCATCGGCAATAACGTTACGCACGGTTCCGACGCGCCGGAGACCGCCGCGTTCGAGATCAGCTACTTTTTCGCCGGGCACGAACTGATCTAAGTTCCAATCGCGGATCGCCAAGCGATTTAAGTTCGCGTGACCACAAAGCGATTTAACCCCTGCTTCGCTCGCTTTGACTTCAAAATTCGCACGCTTCAGACTGGCCTTATGGACCCACTCCGCGAACTCGGAAGGGCCCTCCTGATTCTAGGTGGCGTCAGCGCCCTAGTTGGAGCCTTGCTCTTTTTCGGTGGACGTCTTCCGTTCCGCCTCGGTCGCTTGCCCGGCGACATTATTCATCGCGGCGAACACACCACGTTCTACTTTCCAATCATCACGTGCCTGGTCATCAGCGTCGTTCTGTCCATCCTGTTTTGGTTATTTTCGAATTTCCGACGCTAGAACCCGCTTCGCGTCGCGGGGAATGGATCAGCTTTGGCGATCCTGGAATTCTTCATGCCAGGCCATTTGGATGGCTTCGAGCTTGCCCTCGTTGGAGGTTTTCGGGTCCCCAGCAAAACCGGGCAGTGCCGTGATCCACTTGTGCATGTCGGTGAAGCGGACGGTGAGCGGATCGGTATCCGGATATTTGTCGGTTAGCGCGATGGCGATGTCTTCGGTGTTATCCCAGTCGAAGGTTGGGGGCATGCTGCTCCTCGAAAAATCAATTCACATCTTAGTTCAAATCTCACCGCAAATTAATGATCAGCTTCCTTGGCGTAATTCTTGTTCCAGTCGGGAATTTCCACGACGATGTCCGTAGTGCCGTCAGGAACCGTCTGGCAGCCCAGGCGCGATTTTGGCGTGATTCCCGGCGCTTCGTCGAGTTCATCGAGTTCGGCGTCGGTCGCTTCGTTGCAGGACTCAAGCCCTTCCCTCACGATCACGTGGCACGTGGAGCAGGCGCACACGCCGCCGCATGCATGGTCCAGCCCAGCCTTGATGCCTTCCGAAATATCAAGGATGCTGCCGGGTATGCCGTTGTGCCCGTACGGAATTTTTTCCGGGTCGACCTCGATCGTCTTGCCACTCGGAAGGAATGTGACTTTGTACTTCTTCGTGGCCGGCTTGTATTTGACTTCTTCTATGTACGGGTTACTGCCGCCCATATTTCTCTCTCCTGCTAAAGCTTGCTTCGCGGCTAAAGCCTACTCGCGTCCGCGAAACCTTGCTGAACTGAGGCGCAGCCCGCCTGCTGCGGGCAGGCCGTGCTGCGCCCCTCGAAACTAAACCTCGGCTAGCTTCCGGCCTTGCAGGGCCGTCGAAACCGCGCTGTTCATGACCAATTCCGCCAGGTGCATCGTCGCGTTGTTGAGTTCGTCGATGCGTTTGCGCATCAGTTTGTAATCACTGCCGTTCACAGATTCTTTCAGCGCCGTCACCGCCGCGTCAATGGTTTCGCGTTCTGTATCCGGCAAGCCGGCGGCCTGCTGAGTGCCTAGAGCTTTCTGTGTAGCTGTCAGGATCGTCTCCGCCTCGGTTCGCGCTTCTATCGCCTGGCGTTCCGCGAAATCCTGCTCAGCGTATTCAATGGACTCCTCGAGCATGCGCTCGATTTCCGTGTCGCTGATGCCGTAGCTCGGCTGCACTTCAATTATGCGCTGCTCGCCGGTTCGCGTGTCTTTCGCGCCAACCTGCAGGATGCCATTGGCGTCGATCAGAAATCTCACTTCTATACGCGGCAGGCCGGCGGGAGCGGGGGGCACTTTCAAATTGAAACGCGCGAGAGAACGGCAGTCCTTGGCGAGTTCGCGCTCACCCTGCAGAACGTGGATGTCGATACCCGTCTGGTTGTCCACGCCCGTTGTGTACATCTCCTGCGCGCTTGCGGGAATCGTTGAGTTGCGCGGGATCACTTTGGCGACGGCGCCGCCGTAGGTCTCGATGCCGAGCGAAAGCGGCGTCACATCCAAAAGAAGCATGTTGCTTACGCCGCGCTCCAAAATATTGGCCTGCACGGCCGCGCCCAGCGCCACAACTTCATCCGGATTCAGTTCGGTGTGCGGCTTGCGGTCAAAGTATTCCTGCACGGTGCGTCGAATGAGGGGTGTGCGCGTTGTGCCGCCGACCAGAACGACCTCGTCAATCTCGCTCGGTTTAAGTTTCGCATCAGCGAGAGCCTGGCGGACCGGGCCCATGGTGCGATCCACAATGGGGCGAATCATCGCCTCGAACGCGGTGCGCTCGAATTCGTGCACAAACACCGCGCCGTTCGGCAGCGGAAAACGCAGCGTGGCCGATTCCCGTTCGGAGAGCTGATGCTTGATATTAATCAGTTCTTTGCGCAGCTCCTGCCGCAGTTCGGAGTGCGGCGAAATATCAATGCCATGCTGCTGGAGGATTCTCTCGTGCACAAAGGCCAGCAGGAGATTGTCGATGTCGTCGCCACCAAGATGCGTATCGCCGTTGGTCGAGAGCACCTGGTAGATATCGCCCTCGGTGGTGGAAATGAGCTTGAGAATGGAAATATCGAAGGTGCCGCCGCCGAGGTCGTACACGGCGACATGGCCGCGCTGCTTTTCATGCAAGCCATACGCGAGCGCCGCGGCCGTTGGCTCATTGACCAGGCGCAGAACTTCTAATCCGGCAAGTTTCCCCGCATCTTTTGTGGCTTGGCGCTGCGCATCGTTGAAATAGGCGGGCACGGTAATAACCGCGCGATCGACGCTTTCGCCGAAATAGGCTTCCGCCCAATTTTTCAGTTCGCGCAAAATGAAAGAGGAAATTTCCGGCGGCGTGAAAAACTTGTCGCCGAGGCGAACGCGAATGACGTTTTTGCTCGTAGGATCGATGCGGAACGGAAACAGTTTTAGTTCGTCTTGGATATCGGCGACGCCGCGGCCCATTAGCCGCTTTACGGAGTAGACGGTGCGCTCGGGTTGAGTTAAGAGTCGCCGGCGCGCAGGCTCGCCCACGACAAGGCGGCCGTCCGGATCGAGACTGACGACAGATGGACATAACGTTGAGCCGTTTGGCCCCGAAATACACTTCGGCTCGCCGGTCTGCGCGTCTACGTACGCGACCAGACTGTTTGTTGTACCTAGATCGATTCCTACTGTGCGTGCCATTTGCTAAGACCTTGCTTGCCGCCAGCGAAAGGCCTCAGGTCCACAAACCGGACCTGAGCTACAGGTTTCCCATTTAAGGTCTGCGTAGATTTGAGCTACTGCAGTTCCTTCTGAACGTTGGTCACCAAATTCCTTATGTAGGAGCGGCGATTTAGCAGTTCGTTCAACCGAACCATGATTGCTTTGCGATCGTTGTCGCCGGCTTTGGCATCGATTGCTGCATCCCATTGTTTCGCCGTCTCCTGGAGCTGCGCGTCGACTTCACGGAGCTTCTCCTGGAAACTTCTTTCCTCGGATTCAAGCCGCGACTTCAGCGAAGCCAAATCGCTTCCCGAAGTCTTCGCTTCCCGCAATTGGTCGAGCGATTCGTTCAGCTCGAAGACTTCTTCCAGCAGCTCTGGCGGCGCTTGCTGCTTGTGCTCGCCTTCTTTGCGCATGCCTTCGATTTCGAGCAGGTATTCGACGCGGGCCACCGGGTCTCGCAACACGCGATAGGCGTCGTTCAGCTCCGAACTGCGCTTCAGGGAAGTTTCCTGCTCTTCCGGGCTGGCGTTGACGAACTTATCAGGATGCAGTTTCCAGCTCAGCTCGAGGAATTTCTTCTCGAGAGTGGACATCTCGATCCAGAGTTTGCGCGGCAACGCGAAGAGCGAGAAATGGTCGCTTTTTAGCGAAGCTGTGGAAGGAGCACTCATCGAAAATCTTTCCGTTTATTGGAGCAACGGGCGGCGCGGGCTCGGGGTATCCCTCCCCCTGGTTTTGCACAAGTGTTCATTCTAAAGGGGGTTAAAGTGCTTTAGTTTCATACACTTTTGCAAGTGTTCATTCTAAAGCTACTTACCGGCGAACAGACTGAAGTCTGTTCCACTATGCCGTGAAGGAGCTGCCGCACCCGCAATTGCGCGCGGCATTGGGGTTCTGAAACACGAATCCCTGCCGCATCAGCGTCTCTTCGTATTCGAGCGTCGTACCGTTTAGATATAGCAAGCTCTTCGGGTCGACGAAGATGCGCGCGCCGTGCTCCTCGAAGATCTTGTCGCGGTCGCGGGCCTGAGTATCGAGCCGCATCGCGTACGAAAGCCCCGAGCAGCCGCCACCCTGCACGCCTACACGAAGGCCACCCTGTTCCGGCGACACGCCATCCTTTTCGAGCAGGACGCGGATTTTCTGCGCCGCACGCTCGGTCAAGTGAATCTTCGCGATATTAGGAGCCAGTGTTTCCGTTGCCATGATGTTTCCCTGCGCCGCAAATACAGCCCGGAATTAGTGCGCGGCCTTTTCCGCGACGGGCACTTCGACGCCGTGCTTCTTCTTCCAGTCGCCGATGGCGGCCTTTATGGCGTCTTCCGCGAGCACGGAGCAATGAATCTTTACCGGCGGAAGCGAAAGCTCGCGCACGATGTCCGTATTCTTGATGCTCAGGGCCTCTTCGACGGTCTTGCCCTTCACCCATTCCGTAGCGAGCGATGAACTGGCAATCGCCGAACCGCAGCCAAACGTCTTGAACTTGGCTTCTTCAATGACGTTGGTGTCCGGATTAATCTTCATCTGCAGCTTCATTACGTCGCCGCATTCCGGCGCGCCGACCAAGCCTGTGCCGACGTTGGGATCCTCTTTTGGCAGGCTGCCGACGTTGCGCGGATTGTTGTAGTGATCTACTACTTTATCGCTGTATGCCATTGCTGCTCCTTGACCTTAACTAGCCTTGGCTTTCGCCATGGTGCTCACCAAGCCTGCGTCTTTCACATCGTCTTCATCCAGCGAGACGTTGGGGATAGACGCGGAACGCCCGGCGGCCAACTGCCGCAAAGCATCCGCCGAAATCGGCGTAGGCACTCCCAGGCTTTTCAGGAATGCGCGTACTTGTTGAACTTCATGAAACGATCGTACTGACGCGGTGGTCTCGCCGTCCGTATCGTAGGGCACGAAGGAGACGCGAAATGCGGCCCCAGTGCCTCCGATCGAGCGGTGAATGCGAATTGTTCCATCGATAGCCATTGTGTGTCCTTCTATTCGTAAAAGTTTTTAGGCCGTCTGCCACTTCATCTTCGAGATGTCGATGCCTTCCTTAGCCATTTCGTACAGTGGCGAAAGCTCGCGCAGCTTGGTGACCACCTGCACCATCTTGTCCGTGACGTAATCGACCTCTTCTTCTGTATTGAAGCGCCCAAGGCCGAAACGGATAGAGGTATGCGCCAGATCTTCGCCTACGCCTAAAGCTTTGAGTACGTAACTGGGTTCGAGGGTTGCTGAGGTACAGGCCGAACCGCTCGAAACCGCCACATCGTTAATGCCCATAAGGAGCGATTCGCCTTCTACATAGGCGAAGCTCATATTGAGATTGTTGGGTAGGCGGTGCTCCATGGAACCATTGATGAAGACCTCATCGAGCTTGGCTTCCAGGCCCGCCCGCAGGCGGTCGCGCAAAGCGCGCATCCGCTTCGATTCCTCGGGCATCTCCTGCTGAGCCAATTCGCAGGCTTTGCCCAGCCCAATGATCCCCGTCACATTCAGCGTGCCGGAACGCATGCCGCGTTCGTGGCCCCCGCCGTCGATAATGGCGGAAAGCTGCACGCGCGGGTTGCGGCGGCGAACGTATAGAGCGCCTACACCCTTGGGGCCATAAATCTTGTGTCCGGAAATCGCCAGGAGGTCAATGTTGTCCTTCTGCACATCCACGGGGATCTTGCCGACAGCCTGCACGCCATCCACGGCGAAAATGATGCCGTGCTCCTTGGCGATTTTGCCGATTTCGGCGATCGGATTGATGATCCCGATCTCGTTGTTGGCATACATAATCGTGATCAGAATCGTCTTAGGCGTGATGGCTTTGCGCACGTCTTCCGGGTTCACCCGTCCATCGCGCTGCACGGGCAAGTACGTCACTTCGTAGCCGTACTTCTCCAGGCGCTTGCAGGTATCGAGCACCGCTTTGTGCTCAATGGCTTGCGTAATGATGTGGTTGCCCTTCTCGCGGTACATTTCCGCGACACCCTTGATCATGAGGTTGTCGGACTCGGTGGCGCCGCTGGTGAAGATGATTTCCTTTGGCGTGGCGCCAATCAGCGAAGCCACTTGGGCTCTAGCGTTCTCGACCGCTTCCTCGCCCGCCCAGCCGAACGAGTGATTACGGCTCGCGGCGTTACCGAAACGCTCGGTAAAGTAAGGCAGCATCGCATCAACGACGCGAGGATCGACCGGCGTGGTCGCGTGATTGTCCATGTAAATCGGCAGCTTTACAGCCAT